>JAABUL010002673.1_pt1 | contig 28850 bp, 2 predicted proteins | sample 5559151 | NCBI WGS metagenome assembly JAABUL01 (sample SAMN10711876, study PRJNA513368) | rock metagenome | isolation source: Antarctica rocks | place: Antarctica: Victoria Land, Pudding Butte sud
TTTTTTTACTCTTTTATTAACTACTATATTTTCGATATTTTCTTTTATATTAATTTAAATTTGTTTAGAGACTTTTTTAAAAACAATTATTGCTTGCAACTTGATTAAATATTTGTAAAATATAATACAATTAATATTCTACTTTTTGTAAAGTAGTTTTTTATCTTTAGTTTATATTGTAGTACAATTTTTATTAGCAATAATTTAAGAAAAAGTTAATAAAGTAAATATTTTGCGCTTTAAATTAGTTTTAAAAATAATATATGTAAGTAATGCAAAGTAAGTCTTTTACTTAATACTATAACATAAATTACTTAATAATATTCGAATATCTAAATAAAAAGAAATTCGATTTTAAAAAGTTTGTTCTTTTAATTAGCTTTAATAATAATATATATAAATAGATAATTACTTTATACATACTATTCCACTTTGCTTACATATTACCCGCATTATACAAAATATATTAATCTTGACTCTCTAACCCAAATTCTAGTCTCTAATTATGTCTTCGACGACTCTTTCGAGAGACAACTGCGTTAAGCTTATCTCAATCTAATTCGTTTTTTGGTGCGAAACTCTGCTTTGTACCAGATTATAGCTCGTTAAGAACGAAGGAAAATTTCTAGAATTATTGTTCGCTCGGAAAATATTGTAGTGGGGGGTGATATATAAGCAAAGTAGAATAATGTGTGCGAAGTGGCTACCTATAAATAATACAAAATAAATCTATATATTAACTATATAAATTAAGACAACAAACAATATTAAATATATTAATTAATATATAATATTTAAAGAAAGAAGTTGTCGCAATTAAAAAAAAAACTTATACACTTAATATTAAAATTAGAATTTAAATATTACTTTTATTTAATATTATTACAATTAAAAATTATTATTTTTATTATATTAATTATTATATAATATATATTCTTTAACTATTAAAATCGAACACAAATATATATATTTACTACGCATTATTTTATTGTATTTTTTATTAAATACTTATTACTTAATTGCAAAACTTATTAATTTTTGTATTTTATATTGTTAATTAATAATTCTTTTATTTAACAATACGTTTTGCTCTAAAACTCTAATAATTCGAACTAAACAAACTAATAATATATTTAAATAATATATTTAATATATTGTATATTACTAATATACTTAATTTAATTTGTAAAACAATAGACAAAAAATTGCGAAAAAATATAACAACACAAATTAATTGTAACAAAGAAAAGAAATCGATTAAAATAGCTTCTAGTATGCAAAAAATAATATAAAGAAATAATATATTAAACTATTATTAACTAAGTGTTTATAATATAGAAGAAACGCAAACATAAATTTAAAACAATAGCTTTATATAAAATTCGCAAATACTAGAAAACTAATAATTTATTAATTTTAAAAATATTTTTTGCAAAATTAATTTAAGAAATCTTGCAAAATAAAGTTGTAAACAAAAAAGATAATAAAAAATACTAAATTTAGATATTAATTTTGTTAGTTTTTTAAAAAACTATTAAGAATTTTATAATCGACTTCTTCTTTAATAAATATATTATTTATTTGCATTATTATTGTTTTTATATAATATATACTAATATATTGCTTTGTATATTTAGATAACAATCTTCTTGCTATTTGTATTAATTGCAAAATTATTAAATTTAAGAACTTGTAATTGTTAAAGCAATTAATACAAAATTTAGAATTTTACTATAATAAGTAGTAATAAAATTGACGTTTAAATATCTTTGTTATATTAGAATTCGAAATAATTAGCAAGAATTTAAGAATTTAAGCTATTTTACTTATTGCACTTTATTATTTGCATTATTTTGTTATATTATCTACTAAGCGCATTGTTTTATTATATATATTTTTTGTATTCTTTTCTACTAAATATAATAATTAAAAAGTATATTATAGTTATATAACTAAATTATTTAGATAATTAGAGTTTAATTACTAACTTAACTTCTTTAATTAAAGAGTTTAACAATCTTGTTCTATATAATTTTATAAAAGATTGTATAAAAAGAAAATTATTGTATCTTTAATACAAGCATTGTCTAGTTAGTTGTTATTAGTTAGAATCTATATTAGTTAGAAACTTAGAATCTATCTAGCTAGTATTTGTTTCTAAGTTGGTTATCAATTATTATTATATTATACAATTAGTTGTTTTGCTTGTTTTGTGTTTACAACAGTTGTCTTTCTTTTTGTATTAATTAATAGCTTTAATATTAGTTTCGAAAACAAGCAACTTTTATTGTCTAAATTATTGTATCAATTGCTAAGCGCTATTAATTATTATCTTCTTTGTTTTTGTTTAAATATATTAACGCAAATTTTAAGTATCTAAATTTTTGTATTAGATACTTATTTTATTAAAATTGTTAACTAACTTATTGTATTAGTTTTAGATAAATATCGACAACAATATTGTCAATATAGTTTATTTAGTATTTTTTTAGTTATTTAGCGTTGTATTTCGAGCTTCTGTTGTAAGTTAATATTTACTATTAAAAAAAAAATTAAATACTTTTGCAGCAAACTAGACAATTGTTAAATTGACAAATATTAAAAATCTTTCTTAACTTATCTATTAACTTATTGTTTTTACAAAGATCGATTATTCTTTTAAATTTCTTTTGTTCTTATCTATTATTAAACTAGCTAAAAAACTATTTCGACAAATTTTGTTTTCTATTTCTGTAGAGTTAGAAAAACAACAAAGCAATAAAAGAATTAATTAGTTATTTATTTAATTACTAAAGTAAGCAATTAATAAAATTTTATTTCGAAAAATTATAAAAAGATTTATAGCAGCAATTGACAATTAGATATTAAACTTAAACAATTTTTTATTACTAAGATTTCTAAGTCTAATTTTTTTTTCTGTAAATATTGCTAAAATATTCGAGTTTAAATTTTTGTTCTTTTGTTAGTTTAATATTTTTAGACAAAATTTTTTTAATTTTTAGAATACAATATAACAATTGCTATTTAAAAAAATAAAAAATTTAAAAGTAATTAGAATATTTTTAATTAATTATTTAGCAAGTTTTAAAAATATTTTTCGACAAATATTGTTACTTTTATTGTTAATATTTATTTAAGTAGCAGTTCTAATTTAACAAAACAGTTATTTATTCTTTAATATTCTAATCTATTAACAATAAACAATAAAAATATCTTAAGATTTGACAATTATTTAATCGATAAGAATACAAATTTAAAAAAAAAAATTGTTTTTATCTAGAAATTGCGAGAATTGTTTTTTTGCTTTTAGTAGATAGTATTTAATAATCGAAACAATATTAGATCTATCTATTAATAAATCTTATTAATATAATAGACAACTAACAAACAATTAACAGAATTAAAGTACTTTTAAACAAGCGTTTTTCTTTCTACTATTTGTATCTACTAACAATTGTCAGAAACAGAAAACTTCTATTTTTCTATTTATTTCTACAAATAGTTTTAAACAATTAATTATTGCAACAACAATAATTATTTTTAGACAACAGTTAATCTCTATTGCTATTTTCGAATAGTAGTTAGTTTTAATTGCTATCTTTATACAGTTAGTTTTAATTGCTAACTACAAATAGTTAGTTTTTGCTATTACTTTTAAATAGCAAGTCGAACAGCAAATTATATTTAATTAGATAACTAACTATATAAACAAAAAACAATACAAAAATTAGAACTTTAATTAGTATTTTAGTTAGTTAGAATATATTTATTAAAATCGATTTTAGTAGAAAAACTTTATTTTTGTTTTTAAATAATTAATTAATTTCGAGATATTATATATAACAAAATTAGACAAATTATTTTAAATTCTAATAGAAATTCTTTTTGTTAGAATTGTATTAGACAACAAATCGATTATTTTTATAAAAAAAAAATTTGAATTGTTAATAGCAAATAATTGTCGATTAAATTTAGAGCTGCAAATATTAAATTTTTCTATTTAAATACTCTCGAAAGCTATAATGCAAAATCTATTATTTTTATTTATAAGAAAATAATCGGGTTACAACTTATCTTGAGTGCAGATTTCTTATTCGAGACAAGTTTACTTCGAGTGAAAATTCTTATTTAGAGTAAATTTTGTCTATGCTTAACTTATGCTCAATATAGTTATATTAAATTATAGAAATTAATAACAATTTTTGCTTGCAATTAAGATACAAGTTTAATATATATATAGTTTATATAAAGTATAAACTTTTTTATTTAATATTAACTAAAAATTAACTTTTAAAGTTTTGCTTCTTTTTAGTATATACTAGATATAAATTTAATTCTCTATATTTATAATATTTTTAAAGTTATATAAGATTTGTAACGCGCAATTAATTAAATTTAAAAACAAGATTTATATATTGCAAAATTAAATTTTGTTATAGTATAAATTATTTTTAAATATAGTATAAGTTCGATATAATTTTATGTTTGCGTAATTTAGTTATTTGTATATATTATATTTAAGCTTAGTCTATATTTAATTTAAATCTTAATAGCAATATATTTTTTAATAGTATTATCAATTTTTTTGTTTTCGAAGTCTTTATATTTTTTAACAAAAAGAATTCTTTTATATTTAAGAATTTTGCAAATTAAAATTAACAAACAATTTTGCAATAAATAAATAAAATTAAGATTTACTTTATACTTACTATATACTAGATGTTTGCTAAATATATAAGCAAATTTCGAATTTTAACAATATTAATATTATTAAGTCGAATACAATATTAAATAATTAAAATATTAACAAGAATATTTCTATAAACAATTAAAAAAATCAAAATATATTAAACAATTAAAATCTTAATAGTTTTGACAAATTATTATTTATAAAATTTAAAAAAATAGATTCTCTTTTATATTTTAGATCTCTTTTATGTTGAATTAATATTTATTATATATAGAGTTTTATTAATATTAATAAGATTGCAATTATCTTTAAAAGACGCAATTAAATAGTTGTATTAAAAATGCAAAATTATTACAATATTTTAGCATATTTATATATACATTTAAAGAGAATTTTTATTTTGTATATTAAAAAAGTACAATATTAGTTAAAATTTTAATTAATATATTTATTAAAATATTAATTAACAAATATATATTTAGTATATATTTAACTTAAGTAAGATATAATTTTAACTTATATTAAAACTAAATTAAATTTTTTGTTATTGTAATTAACTTTAAAATTACTTAGATTGCTTTTTTACTTCTAGAAATAAAAAAATAAAAAAATAAAAATTTTAATATTAAAGTTTTAAATATTTCGAAATTAAATATTGCAAATATATATATTTGAATACTATATATATATTTAGTATACAATAAAGTTAAACTTAAGAATATTAATAATCTTCGACAATACTCTACTTAATTAATATATATATTGTATATATTTTGAATTTATAACTTATATATACAAAAATTAAAAGTCTATTATATAAAAAAATTATAAAGTAAACTCTTATTTTATCTATATTGTTTATAAGCTAATTTTATAGATTTATCGAATTAAATACTTTCTACTTTTTAATATAAAATTATAATATATAAATCGAATTGTTAACGCAAATTTAATATATATTAATATTAATTATTTTTGCGTTTTAATAAACTACAAATTATAATAATATACAAAAAATTATATTTTTATTAAATATCTAGTTTTTAAAAACTTAATTTGCAATTAGTTCTATTTTAATACAAGTTTAGTATATATTAAATATATATAAAATTTAATTATTTTTAGAGAAATAATAAAATTAAGATTAGTATATATAATACGCAATTAAATATCTATATTTTTGTTAATTAAAAACAATTTTTATTCTTTATATTAATTGTATACAAAAATTATATTTATTATTTATTATATTTTATTAAAATATTTCGAAAAATTGTCAACAATATAATTGCAATAATTAAATAACAAAATCTACTATTTTTAATAATATATAAACTAAACTAATATCTAATATATATATTGTTTGCGCTAAATATTTTGCAAAATATTTTACTATTTCTTCTATTATATTTAATTTATATACAAAATATAATAAGATTGCTTTATACTATATATACAATAGTTTTAATATAAAAAATTGTATAATAATATTAATTTATAAACAAAAATTTAAGAAGTTTTTTATTAAAACAATTTTAAAAAATTAGTTTATATTTAGTTTAAATATTATATAAATTTAGCTTATAATTTATAGAAGCTAAACAAAAATTTGTTTTTAATTAATTGCGTTTTTTAGAAAAATAATAAATAATAAATAATATTTATTTTAATAAAAATTCTTAATAGTATATTGTTATATATTGTATTTATATTTAAATTAAAATCTTTATAAATTAATTATATTTTAAAATAAATTTTATATTTAAACAAATTTAAGATAAAACAAATCTATATAATATTTTAAATTAAAACAAGAATTATTATTGTAAATTTAATATATATACAATATATATTAAGTATATACTTAAATTGCAATAGAAATTAATATCTATTGTTATATATAAATTAATATAAAAATTATTCAAAATTATTATATAGTATTTATTAAAATATTGAAAGTATTAAAAGAAATTACTTGTTAAATTATTTAAATTTTTTATATTAATTATAAAAATAAAGAATTGCAAATTTTTACAATAAATATAGATAAAAAACAAATTTAAAATATATTTAATATATATTAGAATTATATAAATATTACTAATATTTTGTTTAAAATTTAAAAAATATTTTTATAATCTTAACAATTCTCGAAAGTAATTTAAATATCTCGAATATATATTAATTTTTTGTCGAATATAATTTAAATATAATTTTCGAAAATATTATTTTAATTATTTAACAATTTATTTTATTAATTAACTTTAAAAAATTAAAATTGTTAACAAATTATTATAGTATATAAATAATATAAATATATTATATTTTAAACTTAAAATATAAATTAAATATTAAAATATAAAATAAATTTTTATCAAACTATATAAAAAGAAATTAAAGATTTTTTTATATTAATAAACGCTAGTTTGCAATTATATTAATATAGAAGAAAGCAATTACTTTTAAAACAATAAATTTGTAAAACAAAAACTATTATTACTTGTTTCTATATTTAGATAGAATTTATATTTGTTCTAAACTATATTTATACTAATTATATACTAAAATAAGAAAATATATTATTAAGATATTTGAAAAGAACAATTTTAAGATAGAAAAAAATATTCTATTTATTTAATACAATTGTAATAAATTTAATTGTATTGTTGCACAACTAGTTAAAAAAAATATATACAATTAGTTTATATTTAATTTAACTTAATAATTAATTAAATTATAAATAAAAAAGATCGAAGAATTGCAAAATATTGTTAACAATATTTATATTTTTCTTTTAATTTAGAAAATTCTTATATAATATTCTTTCTTAATAGATTTAATTTTAAGCATAAATTTAATACAAATATAATATCTAAATTTAATAGCATTTTTTTTTATATATTTTAAAGTTGCAACTTAAAAACTATTTACTTAATAAAAAATTAATATTAAATATTGACTTAATATATATTAGATAAAAATTTTGAATTTTTTTTTTAATATAATAGTATATAGAGATACTATTTAGAAAAGATAGATATCAAATATTGATTTAATATATATTAGATAAAGATTCTAAAAAGTTTTTCTTAATACAACAATATATAGAGATACTATTTAGAAAAAACAAATATTAAATATCGACTCAATATATATTAGATAAAGATTCTAAAACATTCTGTTTAATACAATAATATATAAAAATATTATCTAAAAAAGACAAATATTAGATATCGACTCAATATATATTAGATAAAAATTCTATTTTTTTTTAATACAACAATATATAGAGATACTATTTAGAAAAAATAGATATTAAATATTAACTTAATATATATTGTTGTTTAACTTAAATAAATATAAATTAGACTTAAACTTTATAAACAATATATTAAAAATAAGCAAAAAATACAAAGCAATACTATTAAAATATTAAATTAAAAATTAAATACAAGAATAATATATACAATATATATGTTAAGAATATAACAAATTTTTACAAAAAAAAAAAAAAACTAACAAAAAAAATTGTCTAATTAAAGAAATTCGATATTACTAGCAATATAAAGAGTATTTTAAACATAATTTTATTACAAACAAATTAACAATATCTATTAAGCAATTAAGACAATAACAAAGATAAATTAGTTTATAAATTTATATTTTTAGTTTACAAATACTATATAATATTAATAATTTAAAAACTTTTGTTTAAATTCGAAAAACTATATATAAATCTAATATATATCGAGTTTATATTAAGTATTAATTTAAAAAAAGATTTATTATTTTATTAAAAAATTCGAAATTAAAAAGAAACAATTAAAAATAAAATTATATACAAAATATTTATATTATTTGTAAAATTAATAAATACAACAATATAACAAGCTATTATAATTGTTTGTTTAACTTTATTTTATAAAAAGTAGTATTTAAAATAGAAGAAATAAATATAAGATTATAATAGTAAATAAAATAAGTATATAGCAAGCATAGACAAAATATAGACTTAATATATATTTAAATATAATTAAAAGAAAAATCTTAATTTAGAATTAAACAATATATATAGAAATTTTATATTAGATATAGATTATACTTTATTTTAAATTAATTTGCAAAAAAAATTTCTATTAAAATATAGCTATTATAGCAATTATATAAAAACAAAATATATAGTAGATATTAACTTACTATATTAGATCGAAATCAAAAAAATAATTATTTAATTGTCTATATTATATATATTAGATATAACAAAAAGTATACAATTAATTAAGACAAATTAGATTATTAAGTACAATATATATTAAGTCTAATATTTAGTAAAACAATCTTAAAAACTTCTTGTTATCAATTTGTTCTATTTTATATTTAATATATATCTAATATATATAGTAAAAGATAATCTAATTTTTATCTTTTTTAGTTATAGATATAACAATAGTTTTTGTAGTAGCTATATTAGCTAAATATAAGTTTAGTATAATTTTAATATAAATAGAAAGATAGTTGTATTAACTTTTGTTGTTAATAAAAATAAATCTATTTAAAAAAAGATTAGCTATATATAAACTTAGTGTAAGATTACACGATCGTGTAATAGAAGTGGCGCTATCAAGACGCACGCTATGCGTGTAAAGAGCAAAATAGAAAGATAAATCTACAATTATAGAAGAAATAAATCGTAAAAATTCAAAGAGAAATTCTTAAGAGAAAAACTCTTTATTGTTAAGACAAGATTTGAGTATTGCTTTGACGTATAATATAATTCAATTACAAGTTACAACAAAGTTTGAAATATTATAGTTATAATATTACAATTGTCTCTCTCTTTAAAATTTTAATTTCTAGAATTAGTACTATATTTGCTAATTGTTATGCGTTGCGAATACGCAATTATCGCAATTATATTTTGCGTTTGTTATTAATTTGTTTGTTAATAAAAATATATAAATAGACTTTTCTTGTATTGTTCTTTATATTTCTTATATATTACGAACAAAAAATTGCTACAATAACAATAAGAGTACTTTTTTTGTATATTACTAGATAGCAATCTTGTAATCGAACAAGACTTCTATAAGTGCTTTTCGATTATAGATCGAGAATTTAAGAAGAGCTTTTTACTTATTGTATAACAGTAGTTTATTTTTAGAAATTACAATTAGATTATGCTACAATTTTTAATTAACTAAAATCAAGATATTATGCGCAATACTCTCTACTAGATATTTTGTTTTTTGCGCAATATTAACTTGTAATTTTGCAATAAAAATTTCTTTGTTTTATAAATTATCTTGATTTGCGCATTTAAGTCGAATCGAATTAGTACAATATTAGACGCAATAATAATATTTATTTATTAGAATATTGCACTCTTTTTATTATTATAATATATTTAAGATAGCTTTGTAACAATCTCTTTGCAATCTCTTTTCAATATATATAATACTAATAGAGTGTGTCTATAGTCGCAACAACAAGAACAATAAATTTTCTTAATATTTTGTATAAATTTTAGAAGTAACGCGAACTTCTAATAATATTAGCTAATATTTAACAAAGCGCAATATTATTAACATAAGTATATATAGCGAAGCTATTGTAGAGTCTTGTTAAAATTGACGTTAATAACAATTTTTAAATAAAGTTAACAATCTTTTTGTTTGCGTCTTCAATATTGTTTTTTTTGTATTTTTTTGTTGTTTGCAATACTTACATTATTTGTAAAATAATAAGAAAACAATAGTAAGCAAAACTTCTTTTGCAATTCTTCTTTTATACTAACGTATTATATAGTATATAAAGAAAAAAGATTTGCGTTGTATTTGTTGTATTGTTGTCTATTGCTCTATAGATTTAGCTCGCACAATTATATCAAAAATTAATATATTAGTATCTCGAGATTTCTTGTCGCTTTCGCAAGAGAGTCGTCAATTTGTTAATATTTGCACAACAAATCTTAATTAAGAATAATAACTTTAAATTGTTTAATTTTTTTGTTAAAATTAAATTTGTTTTGCGCTTTATTAATAAATAGAAATGTAACAACAAAAAGTTGCTATCTTCGACAAATCGACTAAATAGTATAAAAATTACTCTAGTATACTTATATAATATCTAGCAAGAAATGCTAGATATAATGCGCTATTAAATATATTTATCGAAACTTTTTTTAAAGAAGAACAACTTTAACTCTTTAAAGAAAAAGAAATTCGCGTTAGCTAATATCGACGTCTAGATAACATATTAGACGTAATCTAAGAAAAATTTTATTAAAAATAATATTATTTGTCTTGTTTTTAACTAGAGATTATATTAATTAGATTTTTTTAAAAAAGAGCAATATAAATATTTAGACAAAAGTTTCTTTTATATATTAATACTATTGTTAACAATATATACAATTTTATCTCTTCGAGAATTAAGCTAAATACTCTAATTAAACTCTTGAAAATATATTTGTTTGCAAAATAAAAATTGTTGCTAATTGTACAAATATACTTTTTACTACAATTACAAAGATTTAAAAGTATATTTGCGATCGCTATATTATTGCGCACAAACAACAACAATAAAGAATAAATTAAAAATTGATATACATAACAATTAGAAAAGAAAGTTAAAGAAGAATCTTGTTATTAAATATAATTAGATTAATTTAGATAATAAACGCAATTAAGATTTATTGTGCGTTTACTAGAAGATTATTTAAACTAGAAAATCTATTTAGAAAAGATATAGAATTAGATAGCAAAAATGTATTATTTCTTATATTATTGTAATCAAATTTAAGAAGTTGCGATTTTTACTTAACTTCTTACATAATTTAACAATAGTAGAGACTCTATCTTGCTTGCGTAGTATTGTTGATTAAATTGTATTAATCTTGCTTTGCTAGATTGTTTCGATTTACTCAAAGACGTAGCTTTTTTGTCTTAAAAACAAAAACAACAATTTGTTATTGCTTGTAAAACTACTTTAGTATTGTATTTGTATAAATTAAAAATTGCTTTAATATCTAATTGTCTTTGCAAAAAAAAAATTCTTTCTATCGAATAAAATAGTAGAGTTTTTTTTATCTTTTTTTTTTGTTTAGAATTTTCTCTATTTTTTACTTCTTGTTTTTGCTTACTAATATTATTTGCGTCGACTCAACAATATTAAAGTTCTAATAATAGAGTTTAAAAAACAAAATATAAAAGATTAAGTAAATTTGTTAATTGTTTAGAAATTGCAATCGATATATTTGCGTTTTAACAACATTTATAATAGAAAACAATTTTATATATTTGTAGAAAAGCTTTTTCTTAAGTCGAATATTCTTAAAATTCTTAATAGAGAATATAATTTTGTTTTCTACTTTATAATACTAAGACTTAATTTTTTTATTATAATATTTTGCTTGCGCTTTTTGTGTATTTCTTAGTTGCTTTCTTATATAATTGCGTTTATTTTATAAGATTTGTATACACTTTTAAACAACAAAAATATCAAAGCATTTCTTGTTATTTTAATTAAAATCGAAATTTAAATAATATTTAAACACAATTTTAAAAAACAATATATTCGAAAATAAATAAACAATATTATTATATATATATTAAGTTATTAATAAAAAAGATTTCTAGTTGTTTTGTTAATAATTGCAATAGTAACAAAGATAGTACTTTAGTATTTAATTTTGTCTTTTTGTTTGCTTATTTGTTTGCAAGTAGAAAACAATACTTAGTTTTTTTTTTATATAAATACTATAGTATATCGCGAATTAATAGCTATTAATAAACAATATATTTTTGTCGAATACAATTCTTTTTACGTTCTCAAAAAAAAAAGAACTTTTTCGAATAAAATATTAATCAAATCTTTTGTTATCTAGATTAATTTGACTAAAATATATAGTACTATTTTGAAAAATCGATTTACAATAACAAAAATTGTATTGTAGATATTATTATTATTGCAACTAGAGAGAAGTTCTATAATAAAATTTATAGAGATTTTCTTTTAAGATCGAATAAATATAAATAGCGCAAAGAGCTTATTATATAGATAATATCGAAATATTTTAAATTGTTAATATATATTGTACTCTTAAATATACAATTCTATTTTAGTAAATATACAAGATTAATAGAACTTTCGATTAATTAATATATAAATTTTCTTAACTTTAAAGTAATTTTTGTTTAAAAAGTTATTATAATACAAACGCAACAATTCTAATTTTAGCAAAACTTTATTTAATATATAGATTGCGCAAAAATAGTAAAATAAATTGTTGTTAAATTTCTATTTATGTTTAACGTACTTGTCGCATTAAAAGAGAGCAATTAATTGCTATTTTACTTTAAGTATTAAGATATTCTTTCTCTAAAATATCTTTATCGCTATTAACAAAATTAAGAAGAGAAATTTTATTAAATTCTTGTATTTGTATATTGCGTTAATATTGTTGCGTTACAATTATTAAATTACGATATTTTTCTTTATATTCGAGTCGACATTATTAGAGATCTTAAAAATATTTTTAACAAGTAATTTATTAAATATTTCAATATCGAAGATATTTTAGATACGTAAAACAATATTAGTGCAAATCGAAGTTAATGTCGCTTTAGTTGCGCTTCTAATTAAAATAAAAGTTATTTCGATAGTTGCAATTGTAATATTCTTAAATTTGTTCTAAAAAATAAATAAATAGATTTTGTTGTTTGTCTTGTTTTTATAATCGAGTTGTCTCGACAATTTATTTACAAAATTAATTTTCTTTGCTTAATATTTAATTTCGAAGTTATATTTAACAAGCAAAAGAGTTTATTAAGATTAACAACAATTAAGAGACATTATTGTTATAAAATACTTTAGATTGTTATAATTTGTTAGAACAATAATTAATAAATAATTGTCTTTAAGATAGTATTGTTATTGCTAAAATCTTGCAACAATAATTAACAACTCTTAATTATATATTTTATAGCAAGTTTTAGCAAAAATTATTTTTCTAAAATAAAATATAATAAAATACTATATTGTTTAATTGTTGTTTTGCGTACAAAGCACAAGCTAAAAAAAAAATTGCAATAGCAAATTTCAATACGTCGATCTCAATTATAATTCGATTCTTAAAATCGAAATATATTAACATAAAAGCAATAGTAAAGATATTAATAAAAGCTCGAAACACAATCAAAGCAAAAATGTTAAATAGAAATAATTTATTTTGCTTTTCTTGTTTGCTATTCTTAAACAACTCAATTAAGAGTTTAGTTATTCTTGCAAAATATTAAACAAAACGTCGATAAAAATTCGCAAATTCTAGAAATACTTGCAACTCTCGCAATATAGTAGATCGAAATTACATACAAATTAACTTTACTTATAACGCATCTATAGTAATACTTTTGCTACTAACAATATAGTTTAAAAACTTGACACTCTATATTAGAAAAATATATTTAGAAAGCTTTGTATATAGTTTAAACTATTTTAATTAATTAAGTATTTGCTAAATATAATTTCAATACTTCTTGCGAGTTTTAAAGTAGATTAAAATATTGTTTAAATAGATAACGCAAATATAGTTTATCAAATTTTGCAATACTTTGTTAATTAGAACTTAAAAGATAACAAAAGTATTAAATAAATCAAAGAATATAATTGTATATTTAAAGAGATTATAGCGCATACAAAACGCAATCTTTTATTTGTCTTTCTTTTATATATAGATGCGATAGTATATGTTTTTAAAATTAAACTTAATAAAGTAGTATATATTTATCAATTAATTTAGCGTCTTCTTAATAAAAAATAGTAAATATCTATTCTTAATAATTATCAAGTTTAGCTTTCGATAATTTATACAAAGTTAAAAAATATTATTTTTCTTAAAAACAAATAATACTAAAATGTTTGCACAATTTGTAAATTTGCAAATACGTTTTAATACTTAATTTTCGAGCAAGTAATTTCGAAATATAACAAGTTTTTTTTCGAACAATATATACAAAAACTTAAACAACAACTTTGTATTAAATTATAAATTTATAGCGTAATTATCTTTGTTATATTCTAGCAATAGAGAAATATTAGTTTCGAAAAAACAATTTTTGTACAATAAAATCTCTATCGAGATTTAGAAGATTAAGAAAAAGATTGCTTTTACAATAACGCTAATACTACTTATTACAAATATATAGACTAAAGCGTTTTTCGTATACAATAAAAAACTCTTGAGAGAATCTATTATAATTTTGTTTTTTATTACTTGATATTTTTATATAAGAGTTTGTCAATTAATATGCGAGTTTGTTTCTATTATTTATAATAGCTTAACAATTATATTTTGAACAATTTTCAAAAAAAAGTAAAAGATTTGACACAATATATATTTTCTATTGTTGTTATTGCAAATCTTAATATCTATATTGTAGAATTCTAGAAATTGTATTTCGACTTTGTAAAAAATCTTAATTTTAACAAACAAGAAACTTGCGTTCTTTAGTTGTTATATTTTTGTCTATTGTTTAAAAATACAATTGATATATATTTTTCTATCTAGAAGTGTTACTCTTTTGTAATACTTATTTAATATATATATAAATAGCTTTGTCAAAATTGTATTAACTTTTGTTTTGCAATTTACAATAACAACAATAATTGTTGCGAGCTTTTTTAGTTTTTCGAATTGTCAAAAATCTCGCTAATATATTGAGACGATAATATCTTTTGCGTAACGCGCAATATATTTAGTTTCGCAATAGTTGTTGCATTAACTTGCAAGTTTTTCTTTTTAAAAAAAGAGCAATTAAAAAAGATATATCTTTGCTAATTATAATTGTGATATATGCGAATTTTGTTTGTACAATTATTGTTACTCGAGTTGTTTCGCAAAGAGAGTATAGTAATATCTTTATATCGATTTTGTTAAAAGAAATTGCAAAAGTCTAGTTTAAAGATTGTTTTATTCGATTCTTATTTAGAACAATTATCTCTTAAGATAAAGCAAAATTTATAACTTAATTTCTAAGATTAATTTCTATAATTATCTCGCAAGATAGTAGCGTTTTCTACACGCGCAATTAGCGCGACAAATACGTTTCTTGTTACAAAAAAATTAAAAACAACAATAACTCTTTTATAAATCTTGTCTCTTAGTTTATTTAAAAACGTGTCTTGTTTCTAAAACTTAATAAAGAGTTCTAAATTTGTTTTTAAAATTTTCAAATAGACAACAAAGTTGTTTACGCTTTACGTAAAATTTTGTTTAATATAACTATACTTAATTGCAATAATTAATCGACAATTCTTAAATAATTCTATAAGATTTACTAGATATTGTAAGAATTGTTTAAATATTTAAATATTTAGAGTAGTAAAATTTGTTTTCTTGTAGTTGTTTTATTACGTTGTCAAACTATTGCGCAAAAAAAATTAATATTAGCAAATTTTATAACTTTTAATAAAAAAAAACTTTAAGTTAAATTTAAATATAATTTTCGCACTTCTAGTTTAATTCTTTTATTTTTTGAAGTTTTTTTTGTAGTAATTATTTAGATAGAACAATTTTAGATCAAGTATTAATCTTTGTTTTTTTAAAAATAATTTGTTGTCTTTTAAAGTATTGTTCTTCAAAAGTATTGCACAATATTGTCGCGTAAACAATGCATTTATCTTGTTATCTTATAACAAGATTTGAAGTTTTTAATTTTCTTTTAAAAGAAGTTGATACTTATATTTAACAACAAGTTGTTTCGACTTCTCTCTCTTTTTTTTTAAAAGAGTTTTATAGTTAATTTCGAAATTGTTAAAAGTAAAACTTGTATTTGTTTCGAGTTCGTCTTTAATTAAAAATTTGTTATTAAAGTTGTTATACTTTTTGTTTGATAATTCTTGAGAGTTAATAACTACAAAGAATTTTTTAATTGCAATTGTATTACTTTTTACAATAGTTGTTTTTGTTACAAGTTTGTTTTTGTTAAAGCAAGTTACTCTCTTAAATTTTTGATTCGATATTTTAACAAACAATTGCTCTTAGAAGATTAGACAATTTATTATTATAAAATTACACAATTGTATAATAGAAGTAACGCTATTAAAATACACGCTATATATATAAAAAGCAAAATAAAAAGATAAATCTACAATTATAAGAGAAATAAATCGTAAAAATTCAAAGAAAAATTCTCGAGAAGAAAACTCTTTATTGCTAAGACAAGATCTAAGTATTGTCTTGATATATAACGTAATTCGATTACGAGTTACGACAGAGTTTGGAATATTATAGTTATAACATTACACTTAGTATAGACGTATTATAGATATAAGACAATATTTTACTTTTCTTTGCTATTAAGATATTAATTAGAATGCAAGTATCTATTAAATATAAAATTAGTATAGTTTTAATATAATAAATTAGCAAACAAGACTTGCTTTTATTTAAATTAAAAAAAACATTCTAATTCTTTTCTATATATATAGTAAATATAAATATAATATATATAAATTTTAGATTTTTTTATTAGAATTAATTATTATATTTAACTTTTTATTATTATAAGCAACTTTTTTTTGTTAATTATATATATATTAAATATAAATAAAATATAAATCTTTAAAAAATTTTAAGATTTTAAATATACTATTATTACAAGATTTTTTCTCTTTTTTATATTTCTTTAATGCTAGTATATATTTAGTATAAACTAAACTTAAAATATAATTAAATAATCTATTTGAAAATTCGATATCTATAATAGATATATTAATTTATATATAGTCTAAATATATATTAAATACAAACTAATACAATAAAATATACAAAAAGAAGCTTTTCAATTAAAGTACTAGTAGTATAGCGTTAAAAATAAATTAGTATAAGTTTAGTATATTTGAAAACTAAATTAGAAATATTTTTTTACAAATATTCTTTAAATCGAAAGATAAATATTCGAGAAAAAATAATAGACAACAATTAATTAATAACTCTAACAATTATATTAGTACAAATTTAATATTAGTCGAATCTATATATAATTAATATATTGTCAAAGTCTTAAATAATAAGATAAGTATTTATATATATAGTATAAAAACAAAAAAAATAAAAGATAAATTAAATATATAATAAGTATAAAATAAATTTATTTTGTAATAAAAGTATATATCAAAAATAATTGCAAATTCTTAATTATAACAATTGTTTTATATAAATTTAATATATACTTAATATTAATCTAGCTTACACAATATACTCTATATTGTTTGTATATTAATAGATAACTATATTAATATTATATTTATATTTATACAAAATATAAACTTAATTTAAACAAAATATATAAAAATTATATTTTAACTTTGTGGAATAGTTTGTATCTTATTATTCTTTAAATCTAATTTAAAATTTTAAAGTACTAAATTAGTATAAACTAGATATATATTAAATATAAAAGAGATATATATTTCTTCTTAAGATAATATATATTTGTAGAAATATTTTTTGTATTTGAATTTGCAACTATATATACTTAGTTTATATATTATATAAAAATAATTAAAATATTTGTTTATTTATTTTAGTATAATATATTCTTTAATAATAGTATAGCTTAATTTTAATCTTAACTTAATATATATTAAATATAAATAAAACTACAATTATATATACAAATAATTAACAATTAAAAGCAATAAAAGTTACTTTATATAGTTGATTAGTTAATATTATTATACAATTATATTTATTAATATTTAATATATATAGAGTTGCAACTAAATTTATACAACTTATATATTTAAGTTAAAGAAGAAAATTTAAGTTTTAAAATTTAATACAATTAATAATATTTAATATATACTAAACTTAGATTAAATCTATATATAAATTGTTTATTATTCTTTGTAATTTTAACAATAAGTACTGCTAATACTTAGTATAAATTAAACTATAATTTTTTTTTTAATTAAATTCGTTATCTATTTAATTGTATTTTATATATATTAAGTATAGACTTAACATATATCTAATATAGAATTGTACTATAACTAAATACTTACGTTTAGTTACAAAATTAAAATTCAAATTAAAAAAAGATTTTTTAAGTATATAATTAGTATATAATAGTATCTTAGAAAAGACAAATTTTGTATATTTGTTATATTAAAATTGTTGTAATATACTCTAAAATTAACAAATTAAATTGCAACAATATTTATATTAGATATATACTAAAATAATAGAAGCAATAAAATTAGAAGTATATATTACAATAATACAAATATTTAGAAAAGATAGAATTAAAAAACGCAACAATTGTATTTTAATTTTACAAAATATACTAGAAACTTAATACGCAATTTGCGCAATTTTATTTATTCTTAATATATACTATAGCAATATTAAATCTATATTTGAATTGTATTTTGTATAGACACGTCGAAATTATATATTTAAGATCGAGCTAATAGTTTTTCTTTTAACAATTATAAACTATATTGAGTATATACTTAGTTTATTTTAAGTTTTAGAAATTGAACAAAATTATAATTATTTAATATAATAAAATAATTAGTTTATATATTTAGTATATACTAGATATATACAACTTGTTTTTAATATATTTTTTTAAACTTTTAATCTTTTTGCTTAATTTTGTCGAAATATTGTAATAGATTTGATCTAGTATTAATACTATTCGGTCCAACACTATTTGATTTAATATTATATAATTGGTCCGAATAGCTTCGATCAATATATATAAATAGACAAAGTCTTAGCTTCTATATAGTAATCAAACGTTCTACTATCTATTATTTTGACAAATTATAAGTTCGAAACAAAGCAAGAAACTTATTTGTTTGTTAATTAAAATATTTGAAGCATAGCTAATAGATCGAACTAACAATAGACTTACAATTACTACTATTAGCTAAGTTTTTGTTAATTTCGAGTATACAAAAATTAACAATTAATTATCTAAATATTTAAATTAGTCTCTAAGAATCAAAATATTAATATTATAATATTGTCGAAATAATAATTAAAAGACTGTCGAAACTTGTTAAACAATTGATCTCTTAACTATTCGAACAACTAATATTTTTAACTATTAACAATTAAATAGCTAATATCTAGTTAAAGATTCTAGACACAAATATTTTACTAAAAGAACTAATATAAGTTGTAAAAACAACTAAGTTTATCTTATTTGCAACTTGTTGTTTTTGTCGAAGAACGCTAATTATCTTTAACAAATATTTATTAATAATAAATTCTAAAAGATTGAAAAATCAACTATATAACAATTATACAATTGAAGATCGATAATTAGATAATTGATATTTAGTCGAAAATACGTTATCAAAACGAAATAAGATTCTGCTTCGACACATTAATAAGAAAACTAAATTATTTAATTTTTTCAATCTTTGTTTTTCTATCTATTGCAAAATTTTCTTATTAATAATCAAATAAGTTAACTTGTTAGCTCAATAGCTAAAACAAGTGCTAATTAATTTCTCTTACTACAATATACAAACAAATTAATAAATTAAATCGCAAACATACTTCGAAAATTAAAATAATTTTATTAATTATTTTGAAAGCAATATCTAGACGCAAATTTCGATCAAATAACAATTAATTTTGTTTAAATAGAATTAAAAAGCTCTAACTATTGCGAAAATACAAAAAATTAGATTAAAAAAATTGATACTTAATTTTATTAAAATAAGAAAATTGAAAAGATCGATTTAACAATTGCAAAAATGCAAATTAATATAGCTATCTTTATAATTGTTAAAATTAAGAAAAAGAATAAAAAGATTAAGTAATTTAGTTAGATTTTAAATAGTTAACAAGTTTTATCTACAATTAAGCAAAAATAACAATTTGATTAAAAATTATCTATTAATACTCTACTTTTTAAACAAATTAAATCTATTAAATTGATTTAAATCTATGTTTGTTATAATTTTAAAATAGAATAACAAAAATATAAAACTTATTTAAGAACTTATTAATTGTTTATTTATTAAAATTTTGCTTAATTTATAATTAACAAAATCGATCAAATTAATACTATTAACAAAAAGAAATATATTTAGCTATCTTTTTTATCTAATTTTTTTGAAAAGTATTTATTAAATTAAATATCTAATTTAGATTTTGTTAACTTACTTAATTTTTGTAATCTAATAGCTAGAATATATTTATTAAGATTGTTATCGCGCAATTGCGCTTTTTTACTATATTTATTAATATTATTGTCTATTGCTTACAAGCTATTAGTAGAACTCTAAAAAATAGCAAATTATATCGATACTATTATAGCTATTAGTATTTTTGTATTATCTTTTGAAATTCTAAAACAAATTGCTAAAATTAGCAATAGTATAAACTTTTTTGTCTAGAAACAAAATTGATTTAAAATTCTTAAATAAATTAAGTTCTAAAAATAAAATAAATTAAATATTTGATTTGTCGATTTATTTAATATAATTATTGAAGATTAAATTAAATAGAATACTAACAACAAGAAGTGTATAAATGCGCTTTAAAATATTGTTAATAAAAATTTGTATTACAATATAAAGAAAATCGATCTAATTAAAGAAATTTATTAAAAAATTGTTAAAATATACAAGTCTAAAAAGTTAAATATATTAATAAGAATCTTTGTTAAATTCGAGTTTTTTAAAATTTTTAACTATTAAAATATTAACAAATTCGAAATTAAGTTTTGCAATATTATTAATAAACTATCTATTTATTTAAATAATTTAGTTATAAATAAGAACTAATTGATTTTTAAATATTTAATTAATTTTAACAATATTGTTTGCTTCTTTATTAATTAATAAATATTTAAATATAAGTTTTTCTACAATAATAATATTCGAAAGCAAAAGTTGTTTGCTATTATTTACAATTACAAGACTTAATATATTAATTTAATAAACATCTTAACTATTAATACTATTTTAATCTTAATAATAGCTATTGAACTAATTGTTATTACAAAAGATTTTTTTTTGTTATTGACAATTTTAGCTCTATGTATATTAAACAAAAGAAGTATATAGATTGCGAAAAAATCGATTATTAAGAATTAGATTGTTAAAATTTATATTTAAAGAGCAATAGCTTTAAAAACAATTAAAAAAATAGCAAAAACAAATATTGTCGAAATTACAATAATTAAAAAAAAAATTAAAAGAAATTTAAATTTAAAAAAAATAAAAATAAGTTTAAGTTTAAGTTTAACAAAAATAAGAATAAAAATAGCAATAACAAAAATTAAAAAACTATTAAAATAATAGTTTATAAACGTTATTTTATTTTTGTTGTTATAGCAATTTTATTTGCAATTTTTAAATTGTTTATTTCTATAACTATAATATTAACTTTTGTTGTTAATTTTTTTTTGCGCAAATAAATTTTCGATACAAAATGCTCGCAATATATATTTGAAAACTCTAATATCTTTGTATTCTATTCGAAAATATTTTAACAATTAGTCGAAAATATAGAAAATAATTTATTTGCTATAGATATTAAAAGTATTTGTCTATTTGTTAAATATAAAGACAAAAAAATCTATTATATTACAATTTACAATATATAATATATATTTAACTCTCTTTACAATTTGATTTTTTATAGTTAGTTAAAAGATATTAATATTGTTTAAAGAATTATTAGTTATAGCTTTTCTATTAATGTTTAACAAGTTTAAGCAATTAAAAACTTCGATTTTTATTTTCTAAATTTAGAAATATTTACTATACTCTTTATTGTTGCTATTGCTCTATCGATAATTAGCAAAAATGCAATAACTATATAGTATAAACAATTCGATTATTTAGATCAACAAAATATCTATTAGTTGATTTATAGAGATACTTTCAATTTTATTAAGCTATTTTCGAATAATATTTATGTTTCTTGCATATACGCAAAAAACAAAGCAATATTTTATTAAGTTTCTATTAGATTTAATTGCTAAAAAACAATTTTATTGATATTAATATTATAGAATCTATATTTTTAAATAGTTTCGATAGCATCTACTATATTTGTATTTAACTAAATAATAAGATTAAGCGCTTGCAAATAAAATATCTTAAAAACAAAAATTAAATTAATTTGTTAATTTTCTTTAAATACTATATTGACAAATTTAAGTATAGAAACAACAAATATATTTGTATTTGTATTAACAATAGCAATAAATATATAAATAAAATCTTTTAAATCTAGTGCAAAAAGTGCAAAATATATATCGAATTAACAATTGTTGTCTTTTCTAAAATAAACAAATATATTAAATATTTTAATCAAATTTTAATGCAAAAAATTAATATTATAATTAAAAATATTAACTTAATTGTAAATCTCTAATTAGAGATTATTTAAACAATTAATTTATATTGCAATATCTTTTCTATTGTTAAGTATTCTATTAGTTCTTTCGAAGCAAACACGAGATATCTTTATAACTATAGATATATTCGATATATTAGTTAGCAAAGAGAAATGTTAAGAATTTAATTAAATATTAATTAATAGAAATTTTAGAATTGTACTTAATTCTTAGTTTTAGTAAAATATAAAAGAGAGTATATCTATCGTATAATAAATAATAAAAACAAGATTTAACAAATATTAGAAATTTATTAACTAGACAATAAGTAGATATTATTTAGCTCTAATATTAATTAGAACAAGATTAGTTGTTAAAACAACAATATATATTTATTTATAGCTCTATTTACGTAGTCTAATATTGCAAATGTTATTAATAAATTTCTAAATTCTATAAAAGCTAAATTGAACAAACTTTTTGTAACAATACTATAATAATAGCAAAGAATTGTTTTGCTCTCAAATTATATTAAGAACTCTACTAAACTAGATTTATCTATTTTATTTAAAATTCTATCTTTTTTAGATTTTAAAGATACTACCTTTTTCGAATTATTTTTTGATTTTAAAAACAATATTTTTTTCGACTCTATTAACTTCAATAAATTCTTTAAAGTTACTAAATTATTAAATATATTTTAAAATTTATTGTTTTTAAGTTTCGATTTAATACTATAAAAATATTTGAAATTTCGATTGTATTAAAACAAATTTATAGATTCTTTTATTTTGTTGTTTAAAATTGTATTATTAGAGCTATATAAATCTAAAATCTATATTAAAACTATAGCAAATATTTATTACAAAATAAATAAATAACTAATAAAACAAAACAAGATTAAGTTCTTAAAAAAAACAATATTTATATTGTTTATTTAGTATCTAACAAACGTTATATATTTTATAAAAGATAAATTTACAAAATTAAACAAAAAATTAATAACAAATTTTTTTGCTATAAAATTTGTTAAATTGTTCGAAATTTTAAACAACGCAAAAATTTAAATTATATTAAGATCTAGATTGTAGCTTATCCCAAATATAGAAATTGCACTCGGGACAAGCTTATTCTAAGTAGAAATTTCTACTTGAGATAAACTTTGTCGATGCTTAGCTTATGCTTAGTATAATTATTTTAAACTATAGAAATTAATTGCAATCTTTGTTCGCAATCGAGATACAAACTTAATATATATATAGCTTATATAAAGTATAAACCTTTTTATTTAGTATTAACTAAAAATTAACTCTTAGAATTTTGCTTCTTTCTAATATATGCTAGATATAAATTTAATTTTTTATATTTATAACATTTTTAAAGTTGTGTAAGATTTGTAACACGCAATTAACTAAGTTTAAAAACAAGATTTATATATTGCAAGATTATATTTTGTTATAATATAAATTACTTCTAGATATAGTATAAGTTTAATATAGTTTTATATTTGCGCAATTTAATTACTTGTTTTGTATATATATTATATTTAAGTTTAGTCTATATTTAATTTAAATCTTAATAACAATATATTTTTTAATAGTATTATTAATTTCTTTGTCTTCGAAGTCTTTATATCTTTTAATAAAAAGAATTCTTTTATATTTAAAATTTTTGCAAATTAAGATTAACAAACAATTTCGCAATAGATAAATAAAATTAAGATTTATTTTATACTTATTATATATTAAATATTTGCTAAATATATAAGCAAACTTCGAATCTTAATAATATTAATAATATTAAGTTAAATACAATATTAAATAATTAAGATATTAACAAAAATACTTCTATAAACAATCAAAAAAATTAAAATATATTAAACAATTAAGATTTTAATAGTTTTAACAAACTATTGTTTATAAAACTTAAAAAAATAGATTCTTTTTTACGCTTTATATTTATTATATATTAAGTTAATATTTATTATATATAGAGCTTTATTAATATTAATAAAATTGCGATTATTTTTAAAGAACGCAATTAAGTAGTTGTATTAAAAGTATAAAATTATTACAATATTTTAGTATATTTATATATATATTTAAAGAAGATTCTTTATTTTGTATACAAAAAAAGTACAATATTAATCGAAATCTTAATTAATATTTCTATTAGAACATTAATTAACAAATATATATTTAATATATATTTAATTTAAGTAAGATATAATTTTAACTTATATTAAGACTAGATTTAATTCTTTGTTATCGCAATTAACTTTAAAATTACTTAGATTACTTTTTTATTTTTAGAAATAAAAAAAAAAGATAAAGTAAACAAGATTTAATATTAAAGTTTTAAATATTTCGAAATTAAGTATTGCAAACACGCGTATTTAGATATACTATATATATATTTAATATATAATAGAGTTAAACTTAAGAATATTAATAATTTTTAATAATACTTTATTTAATTAATATATACAATAAATATCAATGCGCAATTAAAGTATCGCATAGAGATCTAGTATTATAGATTTCTTAAAAAATAGCAAAATTAATGTATACGCTATATATATCTTGAATCTATAACTCGCGTATATAAGAATTAAGAGTCTACTATATAAGAAATTTATAAAATAAACTCTTACTTTATCTATATTATTTGTAAGCTAATTTTATAAATTTATTAAATTAGATACTTTTTATTTTTTAATATAAAATTATAGTATATAAATCGAATTGTTAACGCAAACTTAGTATATATTAATATTAATTATTTTCGCATTTTAATAGACTACAAGTTATAATAACGCACAAAAAACTATATTTTTATTAAATATTTAGTTTCTAGAAATTCTATTTGCAATTAATTCTATTTTAATACAAGTTTAATATATACTAAATATATATAAGATTTAATTATTCTTAGAAAAGTAATAAAATTAAGACTAGTATATATAATATGCAATTAAATATCTATATTTTTGTTAATTAAGAACAATTTCTATTCTTTATACTAATTGCACGCAAAAATTATACTTATTATTTATTATATTTTATTAAAATATTTTAAGAAATTGTTAATAACATAATTGCAATAATCAAATAACAAAATCTACTATCTTTAACAACATATAAGCTAAGTTTATATCTAATATATACGTTGTTTGCGCTAAATATTTTGTAAAACACTTTGTTATCTTTTCTATTATATTTAATTTATACGCAAAATATAGCAAGATTGTTTTGTATTATATATACAATAGTTTTAATATAAAAAATTGTATAGCAATATTAATTTGCAAACAAAAATTTAAAAAATTTCTTATTAAAATAGTTTTAAAAGATTAGTTTATATTTAATTTAAATATTGTATAAATCTAGCTTATAATTTATAGAAGCTAAACAAAAATTTATTTTTAATCAATTGTATTTTTTAGAAAAGCAATAAATTAGAAGTATTATTTATTTTAACAAAAATTCTTAACAATATATTGTTATATATTGTATTTATATTTAGATTAAAATCTTTATAAATTAATTATATTTTAAAATAAATTTTATATTTAAATAAATTTAAAACAAAACAAATTTATACAATATTTTAAATTAAAACAAGAATTATTATTGTAAATTTAATATATATACAATATATATTAAATATACGCTCAAATTATAATAAAAATTAATATCTATTATTATATATAAATTAATATAGAGATTATCGAAGATTATTATACAATATTTATTAATATATTTAAAATATTAAAAGAAATTGCTTGTTAAACTATTTAAATTTCTTATATTAATTATAAAAATAAAAAATTGCAAACTTTTACAATAAATATAAACAAAAAACAAGTTTAAAATATATTTAATATATATTAGAATTACACAAATATTACTAATATTTTGTTTAAAATTTAAAAAATATTTTTATAATTTTAATAACTTTTAAAAGTAATTTAAATATTTTAAGTATATACTAATCTTTTATTAAGTATATTCTAAATATAATTTTCGAAAACGTTATTTTAATTATTTAGCAACTTATTTTATTAATTAATTTTAAAAGATTAAGATTGTTAACAAATTATTATAGTATATAGACAATATAAATATATTATATTTTAAACTTAAAATATAAATTAAATATCAAAAAACAAAATAAATTTTTGTTAAATTATATAAAAAGAAATTAAAGATTTCTTTGTATTAATAGATGCTAGCTTGCAATTATATTAATATAAAAAAAAGCAATTACTTTTAAAACAATAAATTTGCAAAACAAAAACTATTATTACTTGCTTCTATATTTAGATAAAATCTATATTTGTTTTAAGTTGTATTTATACTAATTATATACTAAAATAAAAAAATATACTATTAAGATATTTAAAAAGAACAATTTTAAGATAGAAAAAAATATTCTATTTATTTAGTGCAATTGCAATAAATTTAATTGTATTGTTGTTTAACTAGTTAAAAAAGATATATACAATTAGTTTATATTTAATTTGACTTAATAGTTAATCAAATTATAGATAAAAAAGATCGAAAAATTACAAAGCGTTGTTAACAATATCTATATCTTTCTTTTAATTTAGAAAATTCTTATATAATATTTTTTCTTAATAGACTTAATTCTAAATATAAATCTAGCACAAATATAATATCTAAATTTGATAGCAAAATTTTTTACATATTTTAAAGTTGTAATCTAAGAATTACTTACTTAATAAAAAATCGATATTAAATATTAATTCGACATATATTAAATAAAGATTTTAAAACGTTTTCTTTAATACAACAATATACAAAAACATTATTTAGAAAAGATAAACGTCAAGCATCGACTCGACATATATTAAATAAAAATTCTAAAATATCTTCTTTAATACAACAATATATAAAAATATTATTTAGAAAAGACAAATATTAAATATCGATTCGATATATATTAAATAAAGATTCTAAAATATCTTTTTTAATATAACAATATACAAAGACATTATTTAGAAAAAATAGACGCTAAGCATTAACTCAATATATATTAGATAAAGATTCTAAAATATCTTCTTTAATACAACAACATATAGAGATATTATCTAGAAAAAATAGATATTAAATATCGACTCAATATATATTTAATAAAAATTCTAAAACGTTCTTTTTAATACAACAACATATAGAGACATTATCTAAAAAAGATAGATATTAAATATCAACTCAATATATATTGTTGTTTAGCTCGAATAAGCATAAATTAAACTCAAATTTTATAAATAATATATCAAAATTAAACAAAGAACACAAAACAATATTATCGAAACATTAAATTTAGACTGATCGTCGAGTCGAGTTTTAGTTCCAACTTTTAGAATCGACCCGACTCGACGATTTTAACCCTAGGAATCGACTCGAAACTCGAGTCGATTTCTAATATTTTGAACACAAATCGATACGACTCGAGTCGATTTTCAATTCCAATATTAGGAATCGAATCGAATTGCCAAGAAATCGAAAAATTGCGTTATTATGCCAAGAATTACTATTTTTAGAATTAAACTTTACTTTTTAGTTTTCTAGACAAATTCTATAAATTTAAAATAATTATTAATTAATTGTAGAAAATAATAATGCATTACTATAATGTATTATCTATATCTATAAGTGTTATAAATACTATTTAAATTTTTAAATATTAAAAAATCAATATTAATGCATAATTTGCATCTATAGGCCTATAGATGCTATTTAAATTTTTAAATATTAAATAAT
>JAABUL010002675.1_pt1 | contig 28846 bp, 26 predicted proteins | sample 5559151 | NCBI WGS metagenome assembly JAABUL01 (sample SAMN10711876, study PRJNA513368) | rock metagenome | isolation source: Antarctica rocks | place: Antarctica: Victoria Land, Pudding Butte sud
GACTCTGGTGATATGCCCTGTTTGAGCTTCGATTCCATGAGTCGTTCTCCAACCTGGCGACTCAGACTCACATCTGAAGCCTTTTTCATCGTGCCCTTAATGCCATGACTCCCACCGCTTGTGCTCCTACTCCGGTTCGGCGTACTTGCAGGAGCTTGTTTCAATTTCCCATCCATGACTTTCGCCTTTGGCGGGGGCTGCAACATCCATTGCGATACGATCTTGTTAGTCGGATGCGTACTGACGATTGGTGGAGATAGATCATTGATCGCTGGGTTCCTGGCGTAGTATTGGTATGTAGAACCGCTTGCCGACCTTGACATTAGTGGCATACCCGTCGACCCCGTGTCTTGCTGTTCCAAGCCCCACAGTAACTCATCCTCACGCTGATACCTCCTCTTGTTCCAGCCTTCATCACTGTCCCGCACGCGTTCTCCGCTTTCTTTACCCACCACGGTATCTGCACTACTTGTCCCGGTTTCTGTACTGTTTCCCGTTTGCAGTTGCCTATCTTTCTTCTGCTTTCCCTTCTCTGGTAGTCCCCTCCCGTCTCTTTGCGCCTTCCTGATGGGCGGGCCAGGCCCGATATCTATCTCTTCCCTCCAATAAGGATTTGTGCTGAAAGGTGCCAGGTGCTTGTGGACGCCGCCTTCTGCTTCACTGACCGCACTCTCCGCTTTGGCCCGCTTGTATTCTTTTCGCTTTTGGCGGCGGTATGAGAACTTTGAGAGAGGAGCGCAGGAAACGTAGTAGAAAATTGCTGATTGGAAGCCCCGCCAGAACCAGGAACTAGTGAGGAACATGGTGGGAGTGTGGGGAGGGTTAAAGCTGGGTTGACAAGGAGGGAGAGCGGCCTCCGTCGGATTAGCCTGGGAGAGCTGCCCACAAGGCGCTTCCTATCTGGAGACGACTCGGGGAGCAAGATGATAAGACGACCTCTTCTTAGAAATATTGCGTAGCGGAGAGGGTTCCTACAATGCCGCTCTCAAGCAAGCCAACCAAGCGGCCAGCGTCAATGAAGTACCATTGCAGGACCTTATAAATTGCAGCGTTTAAGAGGGCACGAGGACTGTATCCGTCGTCGAGGCATACGGTGTAGCTCAGGAATCCAATTGACTTTGGGGAAGTTCCGATTGTTCCGAGAACAAAGTGTATTGGAAGAGGAGTCAATCGCAGCCAGTCGTCTGAACGGATGCTGAAGGTCTTTGCCTATATGGCGTCAGATTTGGGAGCGTTTCGCTGCTGGTAATTGTAGAGAGAAAAGGCCGAGGGGGTCAGGGTCAGGAAGCGGCTCGTCTGTGTGGGGGTTTCTCGCTCGCAATGACGACAAGATGCACGCTGTACGGAACGCGGCACGGACTTTGTTCTGGTCGTGTCAGCGATGCAATACAGACACTCCTGCACTCATATCATTTGCACCCGAGAGAACAACTGTGATAGCCAAGTCGAAGGAATCCCGAAAGAGTGATGTTACATCGAGCAGGTGAAACGTGGGAAGGGAGCTGAAACAGGCATTGCTTGGCTTCATAGGCGCATCAACTAATTACCATCGCAACGATGGCTTGAGATACTTTCTGCTATGGGACCGAAGATTCATGGATGATTGGGTATGATTCCCAGAATTCATCAGTTGTTCAGTGAAATGTCAAGTAATGCTTGGTCTCGTCAACGAGCACACGACGAGGCGCATGTCCCCCATGGATACCACAGCAAAACATCGAAACACAACTGCTTCATTTGGCCTATCTAATACATGCACAAAGCCACATATTACAAGGTGGCAGGCAGCAGTTCACCCATAATAACACGACGTCTCCAATGTGACAAAATTACGCCCTGCTCAGGGGCCGCATTGCTCGCCCTCAATTATCCCAAGTCTTCGAAATGCTTATCAGACTTTTATTTCGATTCCCTCAAAGCGACTGTGATAGGTATCAAACAGAACGCCTGTCGATGTGTCGCCGAAAAGAACCTGGTATAGATGCCGCGAAAAGAGTCCGGACATGGACGGCTTACAAGAAAGCAGCGAGGAAAGCAGCAGCCAGACCGGCACCGAGGAATGGCTCGAGCATACCGGCGCCGGATGAGCCCTTGGAGCTGGTGGCACTGGTTGAGGAGCCGGTAGAGGAGCCCGAGCCCGAGCCGCTTGAGCCAGAGGCAGACGAGTCGCTGGTGGTGGTAGCTGAGAGGGTGGCAGTAGACACGGTGCCGTTGGTATTGGAGGAGCCCGAGCCAGTTCCAGCAGCCAAGCCACCTGAAGGCATGGCCATGAGAGTCGACGCGCCGGACGGCATGGCCACCGGGACCGGTGCACCGGACGGCATGGTCGTGGGGACCGACGCATCGGACGATGGTGGGCCAGCTGGAACCGTGGCTGCGACTGGCTGCGTGGTGACAGCTGACGGTTGAGTGGTAATGGGGAGACCTTGGCTAGTCGCGGCGGTAGGCTGGGTGGTTACCGGCAGAGGCTGGCCTGTGACCACACCGAGTGAGTTCGTCTGGGCGACGAAAGTATTGGAGACAACCTGTGAGTATCAGTCAATGGGGGGTGTTTCAGAAGATGACAGGCTGGCATTGTGAACGGAGACGGTGAGCCGACAGCTGCTGGAATATTGACGCCGGGAGCGCAGAATGGAGCTCGGTTGAGCGTGCAATCGTTGTGTAAGGCTATGGATGTAGATGAAGACTCACATTGCCAGTTTGCGCGAAGGCAGCGACCGCGAAGGTGGCAGGGGCGAGGATGACTGAGGAACGCATTATGTCGACTGAGTAGATGGTATCAAGGTTTGTATAGTAGCAACGATGAAGAGCTGGATCTGGAAGTGTCGCTGTTATGAAGAAAGTACTTGTCTACTTGAACGAGTGTGATGAGCAAAGATGTTGAACGAGAGTGGATTTGCGGTGGATGTTATGAATTCAAGGAGGTTTCACCGAGTAGGGGGCGCTGCGAGAAGGCCATTATGATCGCCGGCGCTAGTGTTCCTATGGGGAAATTACGAGGACCCTGCACCCAAGCCCCCGCTTTAGCGCCCGGTGGCTGCTATTTTTGCTTTACACTCTGCGTCTTCCCTGCAGAGGATTTCATCACACGCTTCCCAGAACAGCAGCACCGACAGCGCAGATGGATAATCATTGGCTACACTCCTGCCCCCATTCAATTGATCCTCGATCGTGACTTTATTAGAAGAGAGAAAAGAATCGTTCACTCCTTTTCGGCGAGACGATCTGAAGCATTTGGCTGTCCAAACGTAATGCTGACGCTGCGCCGCTTTAGGATGGAACATCAAGCACTGCACTCTCACCCGGCTGCGGTTCAAAGCCACTTGGACTTGCGAATCCATTCCTACGAGGTCGGAAGCACTCTCTCCGCCGCCTGTCTGGCAATAGTTTCATCCTTGGCTCGTCGAAACGTCGCCATGCTGAACACGACGACCAAAGACTACCCCATAGATCCCAACACGGCCTGCCATATGAGAAGCGAGTGTTTCTGAAGTTTCACTCACGACGAATGCAGGTCCAAAACCCCCGTACTATACGTTCAATCAGAGCCTTCAAACCATGATGGTTGCAATACGGCAATTGCGAACTCAGTGGTGATGTTGGAACATTGAACCAAGGATGCAATCCCTCAACAAATTGACGGTATACCTGCCATGACGAGCAATGGTATAGAAGTCTCCTGTCGATGGCTTCTCTGACGCTTCTTTGATCCTCTGAAAGATCCCCGTGTCGTCTACATGACCTAGTCAGCCTAGTGTCCTTGGATCGGCGCTACTTGACACATTGCACGGAGCATCTGTGTGATATCTTGAATATATCTAGCAAGCCGGTACTTTATCAATTGGCGCTGGTTAAGCACATGTCAAAATAGACATGAACATGTCAGGCAGAATATGGTGGCAAAATATGGTGCCCTGAAGCATGTGTTGGCTTCGGTCCGTATTTGACGTGAGTAAACAACAGCAATGATGGGAAGATGAAGTTCAACGAACGGATAAGAGCTTGCACACAACATAGAATGTCACAATAGATGATGCTATATGAGGGCGTTCTGATCCCAATGATCAAGCACTCTTTGGGACCCAGTTATCGAAATGGTATCTCGGGACATTCGGGGGTTGACTCACGTATAGAGTAGCTTAATGTCTGCCATTACTCAGGCTTGAAGGAGGGGCTGCTTCGATCAACAAACAGGTGAATTCTGGGAAGCCAAGAGATTTTAGAGACGGCTACGAGAGGTCGTGTCTGCCATTACTGATCAGAACATGGTCACTGTTTTCAAGACGAGCTTTGAAACGCCATGAGGAGAACTTGGCACAAATGCATCAAATGACCGAGCGACAAAGGTACGGGATCGTGAGAACGAATTCAGGTTGAATCTGTCAGATCGTGAAGCTTCATTGCAGGGGTAATATGATCCTATCCAGCAGTCCTCCCATCTCCCGCTTGCCCACGGCCTCTCCATAGGCTGACTTCGAGGGTACTAGCAAGCAAGTCAACACACCAAATAGTCCTTCCACCGACTGCAGTTGGACCTATCTTTCACAACAATATTGCAGGCCGAGCAAACTCCCCTTCAGACAGTAATCATGGATTCTCCGAGTTGCGATACTCTGGTATTCTCAAATGCCATACCCTTATCTTCTCATCTAAGTATACACGACGCCAAGCCCATGTGAGCATTTGCCCAGAGTGTCGACGCTTAAGGATACCGCTGTCTTCCCATGGAGATATGCTCAACTGAGGCCATGAATCGGTGATATGAGAGGTCCAATGAGCTGCCACCGGCTGTTGATAGTGTTGGGAAGCCGGTGCAAAGTTGAGATGTTCTGGATCAAATCCATCCCAGTGGCCCTTTCCTTCGCACAACGGTGGACACGCTCGAGGAACAGCTCCTGGATAGATAGGATGAGTGGAAATGCCTTCTCGAAATTCCTTGAGGGCCTCCGAAGGCCCGAAAGTGACGACACTCAGTCGCTGAAGTCGTGGACATAGCAAGCGCAGTTTTTCAGATGTGTCGCCAGCTTTGAGAACGCTTTCGAACGCCTCGTTCTCCAACTGATTTGCCAGGATATGGAAATTGAGAGTGCAAAGCTGGGTGCACTTCTCGGTGATGTACTCAATGTGTTGTGCAATTACATTGTCAATGCCCTCCGCCCGGTTAGAACGCGGATATGAAGCTGTGTAGGAGACGCTGAGGTGCCTGATAATGGCAATATATTTGACAAGTCGTGCTGGCGGTTCCTTAGCTCCACGACGCTCGATTGAGTAGTGGAAATTATGATGGCCATAGAAAACGCTAGCTGCCTCTCGACCAATTTGCTTGTTCACACCCAGGAGGCTGGTGTCGATGAGGGTCACAATCGCCCTCTCAGTTCTGCGAAATTGGTTCTCACGATACTCCAGTTCGTGCTTGGGACGGAGAATATTCTGCTTTGATGTGGTGAGAGCAAGCTTGTAAACGCCGTTTCGAATTTCGCCGGGGAGGGAAAGGAACGTTGTTGGAGGGTGCGCTGGGAAGCTGCTGATGGTGGCCATGGGTTTACGACTCATTGCACGACCTTGCTTCTTCTTTCCAAGTCCAAGCTGCAAGATCTGAGTGTTGTACAGCGACTGTATAGGCTCAGCGAAGAGATGAAGTGTGTGTGCAATCCTGGAGCTCGTAAATCTCAAGAAGACGATGTAGTTGGGTAGCACAATATCAAGGAGGAGACTCAAGATCTTGGAGATTGGAAAAGGTGCCCGTTGTTGAGTGTTCACATACACCGAGCTAACACAAGTGCATTCGTATTCTGGCTGTCTCGAGACACTTGTAAGACCCGCTCAGTGGAGTGCTTAAATACAGGGGAGTCCGGAGCGTAGCTTATGTTGATTTGTGTAACACACTCAGCACTCCCGAGTGTGTCAATACTTACGGCCTCGGCCTGGCCCTAACACCCCCTCACAAAGTTGTCATTCTATCTAATAACATACACTTCACATAGCAATCCGATCAACATTCGTTCTTAGCTACGGAATTTCGGAAGGCGAGATATGTAGATCACCGCTTGATATACAACAATAAATTCCTAATTTCGCCACCATTGTTTCTGTTGTGATTGAAGTATGGGGAGAGATTTATAAGCTGGTATTGCATCTCACATCGAATATGCTGAGTGAGAAGGGACTACGGTGGAAGCGATATGGTATGGAAGTTCGTAGACTAGCTATTGGTCTGCGGCTAGGGATGATGGTCTATAGCTGGCATTGGATGATTCTACGGCACGTAAAAATATGTTTGGGTTGTTGATGTATAGATGGTATCTCGTGCACATGGCTAGGTGTTCGTAGGTGATAATGAGAGAGAGAGAAGGTAGTTAGAAGATTGGTTTGAGGGGGGGTTGATTAAGGGGGGTTTTATGGCGTTGCTGTAAAGAAGACCGGACCGAGAAAGTGAATGAAATGACGAATCAAGACATAGGAAGTCGTGGGCGTGCTTCTGAAACTGAAGTACCATATCAACGGGCTTATCTCTTGAATCTCGCCACGCGATAGTAATTCTACCCGGACGTCGATATTCTACGCGCAAACGGCCTTTTCAATAGCGCGTGTCGTCGTGTAGCGAGCGAGAATGAGCAGTTGCGCGATTCAGATTGCGATAGGAATGGAAAAAGCAGCATATCTCTATTAGATAGAACTGAATAGAGTAATTCTGCGTCCTTCCGTGCTTAGGGGATAGTCCCTGATAAGTGCAAAGCTGTGGTGGGAAAAGGTAGGGCGGGTAGGTAGGTAGGTAGCTTGAACGAGCTTTTCGGCCTGCGAGTTGAAATTAGGAGATGGATTGGCCTTGGTTTGTCGTTTTAATACATTAGCTGTTACTGCTGTCTCATTCAAAGTAAGAAGGACCAGGCTGGTTCGTATGCCTGGCCCTTTTCCGACCTCTTTCCCGCTTTTGTTAAAGTGTCAAATTCTCAATGGGAAAGACTTACCAGATTTTTTATTTTGTGGATGGATATTTTGCATGGGTTTCTGAGTGGGGATATTGCACATAATATCGGATGACGGATCTTCTAAGCTTTGATGTCCCTGCACGCATTGCGGGTTATGCTTTATGTGTCCTTCTACCCACAACATATGCGAGTATCTGCTGGGTCGAGCACGGGATTCAACATATTGCCAACACTCCTGCTTTACGATTGATTCATGCCATAGATTGGCTCTGCGGTTTGTGCTACTTCGTCTTCGCGCTCTTTATATATGGATTTTTTCATCAGATTGGGTATGAGTTTTCATCTGTCAAGTCTTTGTTTGTGACACTCCGGGTTTTCAATTTCTATCACGTTCAAGAATGGGAATCGTTCAAAGTTCTAGTTCAGGCGTCTTTATCTCTGATTTTAACTTGATCTGCCTTGCGTCTGCTTCTAGGGTTTTTGAACCAAGGCGAGCTGTGGTGTCAGGAGATATTTCAACGACGAACACAAATCCCGCGGCTGGCGATTACCACAAACGACCGTTGGTAGGCAACTGCCCTTCTTCAGGGACGTCTTGATTATTTCCGCCTCGACAAAAGTCTTTACTTTCTGGTCGTAAAGCTCCACGTATCATCGTCCCGCGGAAAGTTTCAAACTACGTTTTGGCGGGAGCTATGATGAATCTTGAGCCATGTTGCTGCAGTTGTCATACACATCTATCCCAATTCCTAGATCAGCGCAAGAGAGAACAATTTTGATCTAGGCACTTGTGTTGTAGACGTCCGAATAGTGAAAGACTATTACGACAACGTCCTCCTGCTTGCCGGGCTTTCCTTCACAAAGCAAGCTTTGCAGTCGTGTAGAGGAACAAATGGCAGTGGGTTCTAGAATTTGTAGATGATGTGACGATGCGTGCGTGAGGGACGATGGGGTTTCAGGCTGGGGTAGGTTTTGTACTGCTAATTTTGTTCTGATCTTGCCGAAGAGGCAGCGGTGGTCATACATTCGATGATCTCCGTTCGGCAACCGCTCGTCTTAAGTAATGGGAGTCGCGAAATGAGTTGTTAGATATAGTTGTGTTGAGAGTATTGATATCTCAGGTTGGCTGGGGCGCTAGTGTTGGGCTGAACAGGTTTTGGGTTTGGAGTGGTGGAGTGGTGGGTTGAGATGGGTGGGTGTGGGATTGCTGAATTGAGGACTCGGTCTTCGTTCTTTGGTTTTGACAAGGTATGGAGTTGATGTGGACAAGGGATGTTGAATATGCGAGCTTCTATAGCTTGTCGCGCCAGATGGGTTTACAATGGCAATGGTTGTTTATGTAAAGTACATGTATTCAAGCTCGCCTTGATGTATAGCTTAGAGTCACGGTTATGTGATGACAGGAAGAGTTGTGATGGGCGGTTACTCACTAGGTTGGAACTTGTTCATAGAGATAGGATGATTGTTACTGTGTAATTGTTAGTGGAATATATGACGGATGATTATCTAACCATGATAGAACTCGAGGGCGCATTTTGTAAATGTAAGCAGCAACGGCCGAATAAGAAGACGTGTTACTTATCACTTCCTACCCACATTTTGGAAGTTTGCTCTGTTCAACGCCGTCCGCGTGGCTTGAAGACGATGACTTCTTCAGTCTCATCATCCGTTTGTTCATCCGAACTTTGCTCTGGGATTCTACTAGCATTGCTAGCATAATCGGACAAGTCGGCCTCTGAGGTGATCATCCTTCCGTCGCGGTAGAGACCAGGAAGCGGCCTTGTGGTGTTGCACTCAGCAACGGCGAATGCAAAGCTCTGTCTGCTTGACGCGGTGCTCGGAGTGTTTTGCAAAGTCCTCACATTTCGCTCTGGAACCGCCTTCGGGAGAACAGGCTCAGTAACGACGATTGACAGTGCATCTTCCTCAGAACTACGGACAAACCACACCTTCGCCACCCTCAGAGTAATATCGTGTAGCGCCTTCTCATCACAGATAGACCAGAAGCCCAACGAGGCCAATTTCCTGGTGACACCCATGATGGAATCCTCTCGATCCTCAGCTGAGAGCTGGAAGTCCGACCAATTCCAGGAGCTAGACTCATTTGGCAAAGATGTTGTTGTGAGGATGTTGGGGCTGTCTTGCGTAGCTAGATACATCTGCTTCCAGAATTTGGAGATGATCGTGCCGAGGTTCTTCTGGTCGTTGATCGTGAGGGCATCTAGTGCCTCGAGCTGCCATACCCGGCTGAAAAGAGAGTCCTCTGCTGCTTCTGCAGCGAGGCCTAGCTCGACCCAGTTTGGGAGCTCGTTGGCACTAGGCAGGCGGTGAGTATGCTGGTGTGGGCGGGAGAGAATAGGGGTTACCTTGGGCACGAAAGGTGCTGCGTCAATATTGAGAGTCGACTCTGGCCGCGTTCCCTCTATCAACTCGTCGATGGAGCTATGCTGAGAGGCGAAAGCATTCCTAGGAGCTGCGTCTTTCGAGACGTGGCTTTCGCCCTCTATCAACTCATCGATCGAATTATGCTGGAATGCAAAAGCTACCTCAGGAGCTTTGTCTTTGGGAATGCGGTTTTCGCTGGCCTGGGTAGAGGAAGCAATGTGCTCGAGTATGCTGACAGTGCTTTCGGAGCGAGACGACCTTGGCTTCGGCGATAGAAGTGCGACGGTTTCTTCAGGTTGAGATGGAGTTTCGTCCGATGACCCTCCTTCCAACATGTCAATAGCTAAGTCGTAGTCTAAACACTCGTCGCACTGGCAGTCATCCGCAATATCTATACTGCAAGTCTTTCCGACTGAGCTCGATGTTGACTCGTCAATCAGTGTGCTACTGTCGGATGATAATATCGCAACTGCTCCAACTTCATCCGTAGTAGGAGCCAGAGCCATTTCCATGGCCATTGCCTCCACATCGTTCTCAAGCGAAGGCGTTACTGCACCAGCCAGCAATTCATCGATACTTCCAAGCTCTGTTGTTTCCCCGTTGTGTTCGAGGGGTTCTTTGCCCACCACCGGGTTCGCGGTCGATTGTTGTGATGATCGCCAAGGTCCCCCATTTTTGGCTTGCTTTTCCGCACGCTGAAGCTTGCCCTGCTTGCGTCGCTCAGCCTTTCGCTGTCGAGCTGCACGTTGATCTTCATGAGCACGTGCCTTCTTTGCTGCGGCTTCATCTCTCTTCGCTTGACGGTCCCTCTGCGATTGCTCTTTCGCCTGCTCTTTCCGGGTCCGTTCTTCTTCCAGATACTTGTTGTTGGCTTCGACCGCCTTGGCCACCTCCTTGAGGCACTTCTTTGGTGGCGGTCGAACCGTTAATCTTGAATCTTTCTTCTTTTCGGACGCAATGGAGACCTGGTGGATGTCGCAACCTTGGTCAATCAACATTCCACCCAATTCCGAAAAGGCTGGTGGCTGTGCCTCGAAATCGGCCATGGCTAGATTGAAATATTTGCAGAGCCCATCTGCTAAGGCACGGGACATTGGTTCAGGAGCCGCTGACTCATGGTATTTGTCGAGTTCATTGGCTAAGGCAGCTGGAAGCGGTGTTTGAGCGATGGCTCCATCGAGCACGTAATCGAGTGCAGCCCGACACTTCGCAACGCTGCGCCCGAATTGGGTCCAACCCAATGCAATCCTTGGTTCGAGCAGTCCTAAACCAGACAGACTCCTGAGTACACCCATGATCGATACTGAGCTGTCTTCAGCGGAAAGCTTTGCGTTTGCCCACTTCCAGCCGGGTGAGTCGAGTGATAATTTCCATTCCTCCATCACCGGAAGGTTCGGAGAAGTAGACACGTCCCCGGTAATCCAAGACTTCAGCACATATTGGACCCGGTCGTACGCGAATGTATGCTCGTCTTCGTCTTTGACAAGACCGAACTGAACGACCTGCCGCAACCGACCGAACATCGACTCATCTTCATCTTCGGCGGGAAGCCCAAGGTCTGCCCATTTACCATTCGGCAGGTGCCTGTCGCAACTAATGCAACTCCACGAGACTTGCGTCGTCGCGCAATGGGGGCAGGTGCGCCTAGACTTATGGTTGAAGAGATGATCAAGCTTCTTCAGTTTGTGGACCACATGCGAAGGCAGATTTGTTCCTTGGGTTCCATGATCATTAGTAGTGGGAGAGATATCCTGGCAGGCGATGGCAGAAGAAACATAGGTTACTGACATTCCAAATATCCCTCCTGCTTCTTTGATTCGAGATCCTCTGTATGCTGGTAAATTGCTCGAGGTATTACTCGAAGTCCGGAAAGTTCAAATTTGGATGAAAAGAACTCTTGGTTGATAGAGAGTTGAAGAAAATGTTTGGTAATATAGTGATGACTGATATCACTGGAATGTGTCCAACTCTCCATCAGAGGCTTTGTGGTTTGGCGACAAGCCTAAGAACGCTCCTTTGTAGATATTTGTTCGTCAAGACCTCGATCGACCCTGAAGGGGCTGTAGGACAATGTAATGCTATACAAAGCCATTGTCTCCATCGAGCCGATTGCATAGCGAGTGCCGGAAGAACTGTGCAAAAGTTTGGAGAGGATAATGGTAGAAGAGTAACAAAGTGGGTGGACCAGCGGCGACTCAAGCTCATTGTGAGGATCTTCGAGAGACGCACAGATCAACACATGCCTCCTTTGACTTGATTTCCAAGACATCATGGTCATTAAATATCCTCCAATCTCTCCTATCCTTATTCCCTCACTATCTTAACCAACGGAAACCGCGTACCAACACGTTTTCACCTCGAAACTGAGCAATAACAATCACCAATTGTGTCACCTTAAACAATGAAGACAAAGCTGAGCAAATGGTGGTTCGGCAAGTCTGACCGTGGAGACGGCCTCCCTCACCAAAATAGTCCTCGTTACTCGATGCCAAAAGTCTTCAGAGCCAGCACCTTGAGGTCTCGAAGCCCGAATGACCAGGCCGCTCGTCTTGCCAAGAAGGGAAAAGAAGCCCAAGCCGAGCCCGACGTTGACCCCTCAGAGGAGGGCGGCCAGGTAAGGCGTCCGAGGGACTTCTCATTTGTCGGTCATGCTAACGAGGATCTCGTTCGTAAATAGAACACGACATTCGAAGGCTTAGCGAAACGCGGAGTGATCCCGAAGTCTGCACTGGAACCATTGATGAAGGCGGATAAGTGATGGCAGGGTGCAGTGTCACATTCCACACGCTTTCAATATGGGATCAGCAGCGGGCATAGAGGCGTTGAACACGTTCCCATGGGTTTCTCACAAAGGAAAGATAGATGACACGTAGTGAATAAACAGACTCATGAAAGTCATTCACAATACCACTGCTCTGACGAAGCTGACTCTACCTACCATATTTTCAAATGTCATGGTTTTGACAGAAGCAGTATACTTATTGTATCTGTTGTTGGATTCAGTTCTATCGACGGCATCGCAGAGACGTAAGAGTCTTGGAAAATAGGAACACAGATGTATAGCAAGCCAAATGCGACCAACGAAGAGCATGGGCAATCTGGGCAAGATTTGTTGAGAGAAAATAGCAATCCGTAACCATTGGCGAGCCTTGTTAGTATGATGGAATGATGCTTTGTAGGTAACGGGCTGAATAAGGTCATGTCCTAGCGCTAGGGACGTGATATTTGCTTTGCTTGATCTATTGTGATTGCTTACGGCGAAGTGCGGTGGAGATTTCAGATCTCGATAGGGCTGAGTGCCAAGGGCTTGGCGCTACTTTTGACGTCGATCATTGGTTGTTGCACTTTACTTGCTTTTACAACTCGTTCCTCTATTCTCTATTCTCAGTCTTCTGACATCGTGGCATGATGGTTGGTACCCAAAGCTCTGAGGACCATTTGAGAGAGCTACACATCCGGCCTGATACTTGAAACTTTCATATCGCTTGTAGACCTTAACGTCAAACCCCAAGAAAGTACAAGCTTACCATTCCAATACTCTCACGTCAACAGTCGACAGCTTCATAGACGATTTCGATCCGGCAATCAGGATAAAGTGATGCGATGACTACTGTCACGCCCCAGACTTAGAAAAGGTGAAAGTGACACGATGACCATCGTCAAGCTCTTCAATTCACACCGATGAGAGCCAGGATTCACCTCTGAGCGGTAGTGAAAGGATGGCAATCCATCCCAGCGTGAATGCATCACCCAAAATCTTGGAGCATAAATACCACGGGCTACCCGCTCTCACCACATTTGTCTAACCATCCATCAATCTTGGTGTATATCCATAGAAATCCTCCTTTCTGATGACCAAAATCGACGGTCTTTGGTAGTGGGATACTAGCAGCCTTTAGAAGACTTGCATTGCGAATTAATTTATCAGGTTGACTGAAGCATAAGTGCTCAGATGAGGATGAGGCTGGTTCTTCTGAAGGGCAACACCATATGGTTGCCAGATTGATTTCTTCCAGCTGAGCCATCTTGTTTCGAATGCTCACCACAGTTGACGACATGTATACCTTTTCCTATTCATTGCTTCCTAAGTTATCTTTGCGATCGTTGTCTGGATTTTGTCATCTCATGACTGATTACACTACTGTCGAGCTGAGACAAGTACTTGATTTGCAACGCCCGCCACCATTTTCATACATCAAAGAATTGCAAGATGGCGCCGGTGCCAATGATCTCGATTGGGAACTTTGCTCGGGCAAGTGCTAGCGAGCTTTCTAGGGGTTTCACCACTTGGATCCAACGACCCTAAACTCACGAGGTATTCCTAGTGAGGCCTGCTGCGGACCCAGCTCCGGTGCCTCCAGCAGATCGTCGTTCTGCGGGTCTCCAGCTGCCTAGACACCGCTGGCCACCCCTCAACGACGGGCCTATGGCTGCGGTGGCCAAAGTCCGTTGCAGCAACTTCAACACCCGAACCTTGCCGCTGAGGAACACCAGGCTCCGGGCCTTTGGCAACTTCTTTGGGTGTACCAGAGTGGATCACATCGTTCGAGCCCTCGGGAGCTCCCCCGAGGCTTGGCATGTTGATGAGGAGCAAGATGTTCGCGGTCTGTCGAACCCTCAGGGGGAGTCTACACGAATGGATTCAAGATTGGCATGCAACATGAATATGGAAGCTCGACGAAAGACCCCTGCTGCCTCGCGCAAAGATAGTAGGCTTCTGTACCTCTTTGACATGCGATAGTCCTCCACTTGTTGCTATTGATCATCAAATTCTATTGGAACACTTCACTCTGCGATGGCTGTGGACCTATGATTGGCTGGTAATCGGAATGGTCAAGTCGAGTGATTGGTACTGTGTTACTCATCAATGTGGCTAGATAAGTAAAGGTTCTGGCCCAGAGGAATGATCCCGAGGAATCTGGAGTGGTTTACCTAGCTGCCTAAAGAAGATCGTTCATAGGGCGAAATTTGGCACCTTATGAGTTCTCTGCATGAAAAACTACATCTTATGACCGCATTCATTGAGCCCATGTTCTTCCTTAAATAAATGAGATATATCATAAATATATACGACCAAGACTTGCCGAGCGCCGCATTAACGCGCTGGACGGTCAGGCTTCAATTTTCCTTGAGCGATATAGATACATTTGGTCGGATTTGGAAAGACGTACTGTCAGTACCTTCGCCTGATAGGCTGTTCAGCACCTGTGAGTTATCCTGATGGCTGGAACCGATTCTAACACTCCCCTTCATCGGCTTTATTCAAAGCTTGGCTACGTTTTCTCTTGCAAGCATTATAATTAATCGGACGGCGATGTCCCTAGCTCTCGAGGTGTAGGAGCAGGCAGCAGTACTTCCTCAATCGACCCTGCCATACGCTCGGAACTTGGCGACTTGTGCCGACGGATCGGTCGTCAGGTGGTCAAAGCCTTAGAGGGCCGTAGGAGTGAAAGCCTTTACGAGCTACACGCGTGGGGTTTCATTTTATGCGTCACTTGGCCTCCAAAACCAACAAAATCCGACTGCAACGACCCACTGACAAAACTCATCGGTCGTATCAACTTCCCCCTGGCTAGACACGCCTATTGATAACTCGACAAAGCAATGATACTGGCCTCGATCACGGTGCAAAGGCCATCGCTTGCTTAGAGCGCTTCCTCCTTGCGGTCGAGAAGGGACAATGGAAGAGCTGAGCTGTCCCCACAAGGCATCGTAAACAGAACGAATTGCAAAGCGTTAGAGCCTTCCAAGCCATTATCCCTTGCAAGAGGCGTTTAACACGACGAGGGAGTTCTGAAGGGCCCTATTTCGTCAGGAGATCAGATACTAGCGTGCTTGGCCAGGGTGATTCGAAAACAGCAAGGGCTTCTGGCCAATCACTCGGACACCATCATAGTCAAGGAGACTTTTTGTCAGTACAGCCACAGCTTCGGTGATCACACTTCTCTGTGCTCCTTGTTGAGCTGCTGTCTCTACCCTTCGTTTAGCAATTAATACGACTTTTGGGATCAAATTGTTTTGCACTTCTTGTTGAACTGCTCTCGTTCTTCCTTATCAGAAACCAGCACGGCCTTGAGGATCATAACACGTTGGATCCTGCGTTGGTCTACCTCACTTAGATTCTATTTACTCCACAGGAAGTAGCCAATCGCACTTCGCTCTGATCTTCCTGGACTCAAACATTGAGCACAGCCAGTGCACAGACTCAAGATGAACGCCACGGCTCGAGCTGAGTTCCAGACTGTGAAAGTAGAGGACTGGAATACTCTTGGATACCTCGACCGACTTGGTCCCAACGCACCAAATCTGAAAAACTACGCAGGAGATGTCTTACCGTTCCTAAAGTTCAGGAATGAACGTCGGCCCAGTGGCCACGAGCAAATATGGACACTCCTTCCCGGACAAAAGAAGGCAGATATGAAGGTAATTATGGACAATGCGCTCCGACTAGCCTCAAATATTCTTCGCAGCCCAGCCGGTGTGAGATACATCTACTATCTCGCAAAGGGTCCTCGGTTCAAGAACGATTCACTCACCTGGATAGAGAAGACACCAGTGTATTCGTTTGAACCACCCCGCCCCGAGGTCCCATACCCTGAGATGAAGCAGACGGTCGAGGACATCTTCGAATGTCTGGCGAGGTTCATCAATTTGTCATTCTTTGACGAGTCCGACGACCCAGAGGAGAAGGACGCGGTACTCGGTCGAACTGAGGCACGGCGGGATGGACCTCTGCGCTCAGCAGCCATCGACCTCGTGGGAGACAGGAACCGGGTCGGTGTTGCCAGCGTAATTGAGTTTAATTTCAAGCTTGTCTCGAACATACAAGAGTTACGGAAGCGAGGGTACGAGAACTCCCTCGAAATACTCAATGCCAATTTCAACTTCGCTGTGACCATTGTGCATGAGTTCATGCATGTCATCCATATTGCCACATCCGCGGAGGAGTTGGTATATTACGATTGGTTTCTCGATGGAGCCAAACCAGATCGTAGACCGTTTGAGGGCCGACCGCTTGAGCCGCTGTTTCAAGGCGAAGGTGTCCTTGAGACAGGTCGGAGCGCAGAAAACTTCATCTTCGGAGGATCGATCGAGAAGCATCCCAAGTACCCTCACGGAGCAGCACGCTTCTTTGAATGGCCAAATTTTCTGGATGAGAGCATTGGCAATGACTACCTCGTACGGTGGCTGAGGAACCCAGGCCCAACACGCAAAGCGACGGAATATTTCGTGCCGAAGCATTTCCTGCAGAACATTCATCAACAAGCGTTCTGGGATAGGGTCCAGCCTCACCATGTATCGGCGCTCTACATTGCCAAGCAAGTTGGCCTCATAGAGGTGAACGATGGCAACTATGATGAGGACTGGGACTCAAGCGATTCCAGCGAGGGAGGACCTTGGGCCCCCAAACAGCCTGGGGATAACAGGGTGTTTCGAGAGCAAGATGATCCATCGGAATCTCGAGCCAATCAGCCTTTTGAAATGAATGCCCTACGCAGGTACACGGCCATCAAGTGGAAGGGAGAACTTGCTACTGCAGACCGACGATAAGGGTCTGCAGTTGAAGTGCGTAATCGTCCCATTATATATACATTTTGATCTTCTGCGACAGATATTTCGGATAGGGAAGCGACACTAGCATGCACCAAGCACCAAGCACTCTCGAAGAGACTGATCGGGTTTCGGCGCTTTTTTCTTAAATAGCAGAAGGAGCGCCTGATCTCGAATACGAGCAGATCGCCAAAACTGGGCTTATGAAGGCGAGAACGTATACATGAAACGTCACTGAAGGCGGCGATAGCCGTGGGTCTGGCCTCCCTTGATTGGTCTCATGTCAGTGTGTCCAGACATACTCCAAATCACAGACTAGTCAAAAGGCAAGGATTAAAGAAAGGAGCTCGCCGAAGTGATTTTCATGTTCGAGACTGCAGTCAAATCATCCGGCTCCTTAGTGAGTCCCTGACGGTACCACCAACTGCGCTTGTTCAATGCTGACGTTGCATACAGTCATGACCTCCAAATCACAATGAATCATGCGGCTCTGTTATTCATTGAGTCACACTTTAATGATAGGAGAGGCGTCAGAACGTCTCCGCAGATCCAGATAATTGCTTTTTCAAGCACGAACCTTACGCAGATTGAGACTTAGCCACCCACTCCAGTGACCAGAAGTTTGATGGGCGCTGTTTGAGACGCCCAACAGCTATTGGAGAGTGTTCGTTTACTCCGGCCTTCATTATGGATATTGAGTACCCATCAAGATCCGCTCCGAACGAACTCCAAGGAAGCGGTTGGAGTCTGTCGGTCTGCTTCTAAAGAAGCCGCCATTTCCGGGGCGCGAGTTTTCGATTCCCTTTTTCACATAATATTGCAAGACTCGATCCAAGTCCGGGGGGGTATCTGCACTCGAATGTGCCACTTCTCAAGCTTGCAAGATTAGACACTTCGTCACGCTTTCTGGCCCCTTGCCCACTGCGAAGAGTATCTCGGTGCTAGGCGGGTGCCACTCTTCCAGTTTTGCAAACGGGAGGTAACCGTTACCTTACCGACCCCTGCCAGGAATTACAACAAGGCCTCAGCCAGACCACTTCGATGATGTATAACATGGCGTGGTATACTAAGGTCTACCTTCTACTCCTTCTACTACTACCTTCTCGACCTGATTGTCTAACCAAGCGAACTTGGAACGCGCAACGCGCTTTCTACGCTAGGGTATCACGGTATGAGTAAAGTATTCTCCGTGATGTACTGAGGCTGGTCCGTCCCTTCTAGACAACTCATCAAACCGAGCAGAGCCCTCGTGTAGCCCTTATCCTAGACCTTCCACGTAGCTACATACTTATGCCTACAGGATATTTGTTCACTCCCCCCTCCTCTATATTTATATATTCACATCTTCTGCACCTCCAACACTGCAGCAAGATACAGAATCCATTATCGATTATATCATATATAACAGAATGGTTGAATTTTTGAGACAAGGCTCAAGGCTACGATAATGATAATGACAAACCATATCTATCCCAAACCATCGCGGTATACATCGTGACGATTCCCGATCAGTGTGCGAAATTTCCGTTGTTTTCCTCGGAAAGAAATGCAGAGAATGGAGGGAAGATGTTATGGGAGACAGGGGATCGAAGCTGATTGTATTTCTTGGCGAGACATGAGAGTCACGACCGGCTGAATCAGAGTGAATAAGGTATAAAGTGAAACCACCAGGGTAAATCGAATTACAACTCTGCTCTACAGCCACCTTTCTCCTGATATCACAGATACCACTCTCCCCATTACCACACCTCTCCCATCTCCCCCTCACACCCTCCATCCCCTACTTCTCCACCCAAACAACACTACTCACACCCCCCAACCCCTCAAAATCCGCCAACACCTTATCCCCCAGCTTCCCCGTCTCCCTGCACCGATGATAAACCACCACGCGCCCACTATTCTGCAACCCCACTGCCGCCAAACTCCCCTCCTTGTTCAAACTGAACATTCTCGGAAAGGAGCCGCCGGCAGGCGATAGCGCTTCGAACATGATCGTGCCGTCGGCGGGTGAGATCTTGAAGGTTGCGAGCGTGTCTGAAGGGACTTGGGTGGTGTTTTTCGGATCAGGGTTCGCGATTGTGAAAGCGGTTGCGTTGCGGTTTGAGACTGTTAGGGTATCGCCGTAGATGGCGACTTCGGCCGCTGCGTTGAATGCGAAGGTGGCGTTTGGAGCGGGGCCGTAGGTGGAGCTGTTGGTTATTGGGGTGAGAGTGACGCCGCCGTTGGAGGGGAGGTAGGTCACTTTGTAGCCGGTGAGGGTGTTGCCGATTTCGGTTACGAGATAGTAGTAGGTGGTGTTTGTTTTCTTTGAGGCGTGGAAGACGCCGTGGCGGGGTCCGGAGCCGGGGATCATGGGGATGGAGGGGCGTTCGGTGAGGGTGAGGGCGACGGGGTCGATGTAGAAGACGCGGACGATGTCGGCGCCTAGGTCGGGGACGAGGAAGTATTTGCCTGTGGGGTCGAGGCGCACTTGGTGCGGGTGGGGGGCTGCTTGTTGCGGTTTTGGGCCGGGTTTGGCGGTGAAGTTGAAGTGTTGTAGGTTGAAGAATTGGCCGGTGATTGGGTCTAGGGCGTATGTTGTCAGGGCCCAGGCGTAGTGCGCGACGGCCATTAATTGTGTGCCGTTGGGGCTGATGTAGATGGCTGAGTTGACGGGAGCGAGGGGTGTCACGAGGTGATTGTTTGGCTTGAGAGCTCCGGAGGCGTCTACTTTGTATGAGTTGAGGGAGCCGTTGGCGACGACAATGCCCTCATCTAGGCAGTAGAGGTTCTCGTGCTTGGGGTCGAATTGAAGCCAGGATGCGTTGGCACCACAGCCTCCTACGGTGTCTACGTGAGCAAGGCTGTAGGTGCCGTTGGAGTGCTGGAGGTCTAGGGTGGTAATGTTGCCTGTGTAGGAGGAGACGTAGAGCTTAGTTGCAGAGGTGGCAACGGCCAGCGTTGCGGTGGTGAGTGTTTGTAGAAGCATGGTTTAATTGGGAAGAAAAGTGGGATGACTCGTGAAAAGAATATTTGCTCTGCAAGTATGGTGGATTAAGAAGTAGTGAGGTGAGGTTGGAGGGAGCTCAGGAAGTATAAGTGAGTAGAATATGAATAATTGGGGGTGATGTTGAGCAAGTCAATGCTGGTAACAAAGGGCCTTTGTGCAACCAAGTGAAGTGTTTCACCGGTCGGAGCGAATCAAAGACAAGAGGTCCGCAGCGCAAGGGTTCTTATGAAACAAAGTGAATTATGACTCATTGAAAGCGCACGACTGTTGAAAGACTGCTTTCAATGTGAGTTTTGATTGTTCTTGAGCTTGCTTGAGCTTGCGAGCTCTTGTAAGTGAATAACAATGCTTTACTCGGGATTTCATCATGTCTGACGCGCCTGAATCCGGGTACTTGCGTATTGAGCCCCACCATTGAGAGCCTGAGGTCTCCTTCTTATGTCGCAATTGCCCTAACGATTGCTCGAAGTCTTCTCGTGCTGCCCATCACTGGGCTCAAAGCTCGTACAATGTCCCATTGCGCGAAGGTCTGCGACGTTCGCGTGTCTTATTCCCAGTCTTTTCCAAGGTCAAACTGTCCCATCGAGGGGTACTTGCAAGTCCTCGACGTGCTGTTGCCCTAGACACTCAATGCTGAGAACGCTTCTGATGTTTCTTCTTCCCAAGGCCTCGTTGTAGATGCTACCCGTATTCAGTAGAATATCTTCATTCTCCTTCAGCGCACTTCAAGTGGTATCAACGTAGCCAGATATGTCCCTTCTTGTAGCTATCATAGATCATACAGTCGCAATCACGGCGGGGTCACTTGATAGTGGGTCCAATGCGAGGGAGGATGATATGCGCAGCGCTGGAGGAGGGTGCCGGTCTGGGTTCTCTGTAGACCGCATATGCGGAATGGGGAGCTCTCACTGCGATGACTGGGATCGATCACATCTGTGAACATATCGACCACACGTCGCAGCCTGCTCTCGATCTCAGTGGGAAGTATTTGCGCGAGAAACAAGGCTCGCGACTTCAGAGCGTGCTTTGAATGCAATCTGGGATCAAAGTCAGCGCGGTTGTTCGTTCCGCGCTCAGCGGTCACGTGACTGCTTTCCCTGGACATGAGCCAGGCTCAGATCTTGATCAACTTCAACTAGTATCAAATGGTAATGTGCCGTCTAAATCGATAGACTGCGATCCCACACCTTCTCAGGTCGATCGGGTCCTACGAAGCTGTAGCTGTCGACGTGAGTATATCTTCAGTCGCTGGTGCCTTCGATGGCAACATTCAGCCTATATTGCTGCTCTGGGTCCGAGATGATCCTGTTCACGACATGAGTATAATGAGGTCGTTTGAAACAGATATGACCCGCAACCCGCTCCGAGCCTTCTACACGGCAGCATAGCCGACAGCCATCTGTCTCTGCTGATACCTCAGAAGCGACAGCGCGATCGCAAAATCCAATACCGCCAGTCAACAAGGGCTCTCTCAATTCTTTCCCAAGGTCAAGCCGTCCGACGTCAGCAGCACCTGCACTTTCTAATCAACAGAATAATCTCAGATCTTCTGTTCTCAATTGTCTGCATACAAGATATACGTGATTGACCATGCTCAAAGCCTCCATCGATAGCTCCACTATTTCCAAGGTTTACAATGCTCTCACTGACATCATTCATCTTCACGGCCACAACTCTCTTTGTGCACTTGTTGGCCCTTGCCGTTCCGCCTTCTAGTGATTCCTTCTCACCATCGAGTCTTCTTAACCATACCTCGACCGCATCCTCGCCGGAGCCATTTGATACGTTCTGCCATGGCTCAGAATCATGGCGCGGATCATGGGATTACGACTGGAGCTTTCGTGCAAGTTGCGACAACGCGGCCAAGATACTCTGGGCTCGTGAGGTCAAGCAGCACACCAACACTGAATACGAATTTTTAGACTACAGGACTCGACCTGCTCACGACAATCCTTTGATGCGCACTCCGAGGAGGTATACCTACAGTAAGTCTAGAACCAATAGTTGAGTGTGAAGGCTGACTTCGAGAGCGTCGCAGGCAAATGTACAATAGCATTGGTAATGATCAACGATGTCCCCGCCAAATACATTGACGATCGGCGTCCGTGGCGGGCACCGGCGACAGATGTCACCTCATATGATGATATTGGGCACGCCGTTCATGGTATCTGGCAAGAATGTCTCATCGATGACCATAGCCTGGGATGGGCTAGCGTGGGTAAGTGTTACATTTCGGCTCTCGTGGAGCTCGAGAGTGGTCTGCTGATTGTCATACTGTGCGGACAGGTCTTTCCTCTGCGCTTGCTGTCCTGGTATTTGGCACGAACTCTCCGATTGATCAAGAGATCCCTTACGGTGTTCATCCGCTTGTGAAGGGGAACTTGACGACTGGTGGTACGGTGTCGATTGCTGAACAATAAGATGGGCCAGACGAGAAAGCACGTGGTGTTGGACCAATGTACTGCATGTTCGCCAGAATTTAATGGCATAACATTTCTATACTTGGCTGTTGAATTCATGGAAAATAGCAGCGCTAGTGGCTCTGGTCAAAGATCAAAGGCTTTTCCACGGCTCTTGTGGCCTACTGCTCATTCCCCAGGTAATTCTTGGGTCGAATAACGATGCGGAAAGATCGCGAAACAACGGTTGATTCTGACACTACACCATGGAGGCAGATCAAAGGGCTCACGAGATTGAGGGCCATCAAAGTACAGTACACTAGAGCCGGGTAGCCGCGCCAGATCATGGGGAGTCAAAAATCAGTGGCAGTCATTGAGACGAATCGCAAGCTCCGACACTTCGTCGCCTTTGGCTGACAGTATCGATTTTCCTATCTGGTATCACGATGTGACAAGCCGGAACGTTTGTGTCCCTTTCAATGACAAGAAAAGACCATGCACCAATGTCGCGCTGTGGGTATCTTAGTAGTGGGCGGTCGCCTCCTAGGGATTCAGGAGCAGGAAGTGCGGTATACTCCGATGTTTACAGTGGGTCTCTGAGATTTTAAGGTTTTCCGCCCAGAAAAAGTCTCTTTTATACTCGATCTTTCACACCAAGGCTTTCAAGATCATTGATCACTACTTACGTCTCTCGTAATTTGGACTTTCTTTGGATAATCTATCGATGATATACCTAAGATAGATACCTTTTCTGCATGCTCGTCTTTGGGTGTGAAGCTGGTTTGATTTTGAATATCCGGTCGTATCTGAAGTCAATCAGGCTGCCCGACCATGGGCTCTTCGTGTTTGCGCCTCAGGTGGATACCCCGCGTAGGCTTTCATAAGTGGCATGGACTACCACATACCCAACGCCGTATGCAAAATCCAACTCTCAAGATTGCTCTGAGCCATAAGAGACACATATACAATGTCTCAGGACCAAAATATCACACAAATTGTACACGATGCGGGCAATATCGCCTGTGGTACCCGGAAAAGGAGGGACAATTTTTCTGCAAAGGGTTTCTGAGGGAAGACTTGACCCAATATCGAAGCGGTGGCTACCACCCAGTGCATTTGGGAGATACCCTACAGGGCGGGAGACAAAAGATCGTGCAGAAACTTGGCTGGGGACGGAATGCGACAGTCTGGCTGGCTGAGGACCGTAGGTGAGTGTATTGCGGCGACTCGTTGCTGTTCAGGATCATGTGCACTCTGATTTGCCTCATAATAGATTGGCACGCCACGTCGCCATCAAAATCTATAGATCAGATCGACGACACGATGAAGAAGAGGCGCGAACTTTGAAGCAGTTGACTGAGGGACCGTCAGACCATGATGGGAAAGACCATATTGTACAGCTACTGGACCGGTTCGAGTTGAAAGGACCCAATGGTCGGCATCTGTGTCTTGTTCTCGAGGCGCTTGGACCGAACATTCACCTCCATGAGCTGTCACCTGAGAGTAATTGGGAGATAGCAAAGCAGCTCGCAGAGGCGACTGCTTATTTCCAAGGTTTAGGTATTGTACATGGAGGTATGATTCCCGTGTATTCAGAGCTCGTACGCACGATTGGAGATTACTGATAAATTTGCCCATAAAGACTTGAGTCCACGTAGCATCCTGTTCGCCAATACAAGTCTATTGCATCGCGATGGAACTCCTCTGAAGCCTCTGAACATGCCTAAGATTGGCAACGTTCGAGTCGTTGATGATCTCGGAAACGTGGAATCTCTTCTTGGGCAATGTTCAACTGCGCGGGTGCCTAGATACCTCGTCGAATCCGCTCAACAATATCCTCAATCTCTTCGCTACGACGCGGCCAACGACTCTAGAGTGAAAATAATCGGTTTCGAAGAACGCTTTCCAGCCAGAAATGTGCCAGGCGGCAGTTACAGTTTTTATTATCAGGCACCTGAACTCTTATTTGGCTCTCCGCTTAGCCCGCGTGCAGATATATGGAGCTTAGGCTGTTTAGTATGTTGTCCATTGTTTCCACCTATAGTGTCAGCTAAATTATTGCAAAGATCTACGATTTGATATGCGGAGAACAACTATTCGAAGCCGGTTGTGAATCCGAGGATGACAAACATTATATCATTCAGGAGTATATTACTACCTTTGGGGAGCTGCCAGAGGAGTGGAAGGATCACTGTCCACCACACGCGAGAGATCCTAATCGTGAGTACATTCACGATTTTACTTTGATGACTCTCCCACTCCTGCTCTTGAGTAGAATTCTCATTGTTTCAACCTAAGTTTCACTCCTGCTATTCAACACTAAGATTCAGACAGTCGCGCCCGGCGGATACACCATCCTTCACCGGCTACACGAGGAACTTTCTGTAACTCGTCCGGGAACGAAATGGTTTTCAGAAACCGACCTTGACATGCTGGGCGACCTCCTCAACTCAATGATGCAATTTCGCCCATCGGAGCGTCCCACAGCCGATGAGGTGCTCAAGCATCCTTGGTTCCAGCATCGTCCGTCCTTGGTCGCAGTCAAAGGTCCGACCGAAGCAGAACAAGCTCTGGCTGACCTCGAGACGCTAAAGAGTATGAATTTGGACCCCAAAACCCCCATTTCTCGGAATTTCTTTGATAGATGGTATAAGCGCGGCTGAGGACGATGGGAAGATGCGAGCAAACAAGGCAAGACCTACCTGTGTGTGTTAAGCAGCTAGTAAACGAAAGGGGTCAGTAGGGATGACATTACGCTACTAGCTCATGTTCATTGCGATGGCTAGTATCACGAAGATTGGAGTTCATCATGACTGAATTCCTGCCAATTGAGTCACTGCCAACGATTAAAATAAAAGTCATTCTCCATTCCATTTCTCCATTGATCTAATGATACTAGTCATGGCAAAACGCCTAATAACGAAATTTAGGATAATACTATTGCCCAAATCTACCGACAATAGCAGCGAGTATTCTCGGCTTCGCACACTGTGCAGCTCGACCTCCTTTCCCCATTCACTCCGATCAAATTTATAACTCCCAAGGTCGCGGTCGCCGATTCGGAGCTCCAACGCTCTCATTCTCCTGATGATCGTGCCTGGGGCCAAGACACGAAGCATCGTTGGTTTGGGGTCTTTGACCAGGAAGCCAGTCCCCAAAGTCTATTGCTTCTCTACGTGAGCCTCTTGGTCGCTGCCTGATCTTCCGGTTCGAAGGCGAACCATCCTGACGTTGGTGCCTGGGGCCCAGACTTGGAGAATCATCGGCTCTGGGCCTATGACCTGGAAGCCAGTCTCCAAACGTCATTCCTTCTTTTGATGGATCTCTTGTTCGCTGACTGGTATCTTGGTCTGAAGGCGAACCTTCAGATACGGGCACAATTGTAAGATACCCGTTCTCAGTCAACAACCTAGGGCGGTTGGGAGGCGTTTGAGGATCTGCAAATCGACCTATTATTGCAGTATTCTCGTCGAACAATTGCCTTTGCTCACTGGCCAGGTCGGTATGGTCGGCACTGTTCTCTTTTACACCGTCGGCTACCGCACCTGTTCGCAACGCTGAGATCGGTCCCTTCGAATTTCGTGGTACTGTCCTGCGCCGATTTCGTGCCATCTGTGGCTGGGGAGTTGGACCTTCCGATTTCCTTCTCTTTGAACCCCTTTTCGTGGGCAGCGACTCGGTGCTGGAGCTTGAGTCATCGGTAGGCCTAGCCTGAGACATCTCAGCTTTATTTCCAGAGGTTTCATCTCCCAAATGCTGCAGAGCTGAAGTTCGAGTATTCCTCTTTGGCAATGTCATATCCACTGTGTCGAATGGCTTTGTGTTATGGAGCTGATGCTGACTTGAGACTGTAGTCCAAGTTATCCAAGGTAGCTCCTGTAAGTTGAATTAATAAATAACCACCGTTGACTCCCATTGAAAGAACAATTCATAGCGATAATCGCCCAAAAATACCACTTCTAAATGGTGTCAAGAGATAAACGGTGTTAAAATCCAAATGTATTGACCTCGAACATAGCCATTATCAAGTCCAACACGTTGTACTTCCAAGGCAAAAGGTCCTTGCGTGCACTACCCTCACCACGAATCAACAACAAACCAACTAGCTAACACGACCAACACCAACCCCTCCCAGTATCGAACCCCGTTGTTAACCATACCTTTCACACCTGTATTATCGCATACAACAATCACAATAAACCCCCTTAAAATCTTCTCAAGCAGTAAGTTACCACCAAGGATTCGCGAGCATTAAAACATATCCTAGAGGTCCCAGCTGTTGCGCTAGTTTATTTATATATATTGTAATGAAACATAGAGTGATACTGTCGCAATTCCACGCGCTGAAATCGTGAAAGATCTCGCAATCAGCACTCTTATGGGAGATGGAGCGGGAGAGGGCTGGGTGGGTGTGTTGGGAAACGATGATGTTCTAGGTATCGATTTATGAAAGCGAAATGCTGAAGTTGGGTAGGAACCTACACTGATATGCGCGAGAGAGACACGCCGCTTTCCCATACAAACATTTTTCACCAACTGTGATTTGACCTAGGTTACCGCAGTTACTCAGCAAGTTGCCCTCAGGTTTATTTGAGTTGCTGTATCAGTTGGTAGCTACTTGACTTCCTTTGGCCGTGGATGTTGACAATCTTGGGATGATATGAGTAATTTCTGGAAGAGGAGAAGGATTTGTCTTATATCTTTGGAAAGCTTCTGTAGAAATTTTTCGCCTACCTGATCGGGCGGTGGGATGCCAAGATCTGGATTGGAATGTGACGGGTTGTTGGAGTTTTGGTCACCAAGGTTCACTATCCAGTGACACTAGCCTCTCACGTTGATCTGAATTTACGCCCTTGGGAGCCTGTAGGCAGGTACGGACCCCAATATCACGATGAAAACTCATTGGCACGTTGACATAGGTCTTGATAATGATTTCAGAATGAGTATAACATACAAGACGCGCCCAAAGGCTCCAAAGACATGCCTGAACCTCTTATGGTAACAATGAAGAAGCGAAATGTCCCATATAGGAATTCATAGCCGTCTGGTGAATAACCGGCAGGGAAAAGGCTTGCTTCAATTGACTTTCAGAGGTTGAATGCCGCTCCCGTTGAACGGTAGTGGTTCGGGGCCTCTGTTGAATGCATCAGAAATGGTCAAAGACTGAATATACCTACAGCGACTTACGGTACCTGCTCCATCGAATGGACATGGATCTCTTTGCGGCCATTCATCATACGTCTCAATTTGCTACTCGCTGGGTAGACTAGAATTTATCAGCACCAGGACCTCTCCCATGATACAAGCGTACTGACCAACTTTACGCAGCCTATTTGGCGAACCTAATGGTTGCAGAGTCTTCAATCCGAGCCAAGGATCGATACGCATATGATCCTCCCAGAACGACTTGAGCTCGTAGTTGAATGAGTCCTGCTTCGGGATCACGAGTTTCGCGACAGTCTGCCAGGGGTATTTCTCCGGATCCCACACTTTGCCTGCATATTCCACCGGCTGATCTTCGAGGTTCTCGCAGAGTTGGAATTGAAGCAGGTATTCAGCGTCATGAGATCCATGGAAGTTTTTTAGCCAATTGCTGAGGATGTCAGAGTCGTGCTCGTTGGGCTTGACGGTCTCTTCGTAGAGTTTCTTTTGCGTTTCGGAAGATGGTACAAGGCAGTATTTAGCGACGTAGTCGCCAAATCGGTAGGCGGTCTGTGAGTATTGGCGTGTGGATTCGAGATGGGTGTTTCGGACCGAGTCTCGGAATTTCTGCAAGTCCGTGTCTGGTCTGGCTTCTAGCCGTCTGTATAGCTCTTTCTGATCGCCGCCATAATTAATCCTGAGGTCGATGATCTCCTTTGTTGTTTTGGCATCTGCGAGATCGAGGGCGGGAGTGGAGTTGAATTCGATGTCTTGGGATGTCTTTGTGGAGTCGAACATTTCGCCTGAGACGTTGAAGACCTTCATGGCGAAGCCTCGAGGTTGGGGAATGCGGTCCTATGCCGAATCAGCTATTTCAAAGCTGGACTACGTTTGCGTGAAGAGCATACGTCCAAGCCTGGGTCTCCTGGCTCGCTGCTGTAGCGACAGACAACGGGATGTTCCGCCCCCTTAGCAAACATGCTCTGCTTGAGGTGTTTAGGGAGGTCATCGTCCACGATGAGCATGCCTTTGACGATGCCTTGCGTGCGAGCGTGAGTGCCTAGGGGGATATTAGCCACGGCGTTAGACACGATAAAGGTGCTCAATCACCTGTGTAGCAGTGACGGTGCATGTTGTACTGAGCTTTCTGCATAGCATTGATCTGATCTGCCACAGCCTGTATATCCTCCGCTTCATTTGGCTGGATCTTCTCAACCCCCTCTGCTTGCCAATGGATATATTTCCTGTCTTCCATAGCAGCCGGACTCGCGGCCTTATTTGAGATGTCCATGCCTTCCTGACGATCCACGATGTTCTGATGTTAGGACGCACTGTGTTGGAGACTGATCTGTTGTTGAATTGGCTCGAGAGAAGAGGAAGGCTGGTAAAGACATCGTCATATAGCTAGAGCTCCTGAGATCAATGACAGAGGGGTACATCTAGTGTATCTC
>JAABUL010002676.1_pt1 | contig 28832 bp, 26 predicted proteins | sample 5559151 | NCBI WGS metagenome assembly JAABUL01 (sample SAMN10711876, study PRJNA513368) | rock metagenome | isolation source: Antarctica rocks | place: Antarctica: Victoria Land, Pudding Butte sud
TCCTCATCGACGCCGCAGAGGCGGAAAAAGTCCCTCGCTACATCGCCTCGGACTGGGCGCTGGATTACACGAAGCTCAAGCTCGGCGATCTTCCGCCGAAAGACCCCATGATTGAGATCAAAGCCTACCTGGAGACGAAGAAGGATATCAAGGGTGTGCATATCTTGAACGGCGCGTTCATGCAGCTGGTCCAGATGGCGTTTCAGCAGGATCCGGTGGGGTACTGGGGCAGTGGGGATGAGAAGTGGGATTTCACTTCCTATGAGACTTGCGCCGAGTATACCGCCGCTATTGCCATGGACCCAAGCGCTGTAGGCGTGATCAAAGGTCCCTTCCCCAACCCCCCAATCCCCGCCCCCACTTTCACCAGAAAGTACCAACAACCCACACAGTGCGCGGCGACCGCGTCAGCTTTAAAGAATCCGCAGACATCTTTACGAAGCAAACTGGTAAAAAGCCCAACATGAAGCAATTAGGAACCCAGGCGGAGCTGCGCGAGAAGATGGATGAGGCGAGAGAGAAAGGGGAGATTGGGTGGCCGAATGTGATGCTGTAAGTGATTTTGGTTGCGAGGGAAGCGGGGAGACAGGCTAATGAGGGGGATAGGTTTTATGTCTATTGGATGAATGATGGGGTTACGAGCTTGGGGGACGATCTTGCGAATGAGAGGTATCCGAAGGTGAAGGCGCAGACCATGGAGGAGTGGGTGAAGATGCAGGGGTAGGCTTGTGAAGTAAAAAATTTGGCATGCGAGGTAAGATGTTTGCGTGTGTTGGTGCTTGGTACTTCTGCACTTTTTCGTTCAATTTCTACCTGCTATAACTCCTTCATACTTTATTCTGGACCAACGTGCAAATTCTAAAAAGAAAATTGGGCTTCCAACGCAAGACCGACTTTGTCTCAGCTTTGGGGTTTACTCGTGTGTGAATGCATGCGAGATTAGGAGTTCACTTCTCTTCCCCCCTTATACTTTCCATCTCTCGTCCCACCCACTTCATATTTTTCATATCCGGAGCATTATCTATAATATATACCACGAAGTCTCCTCGAAGTACCTACCGCATTCAAATCATCTCCCACAATACCTAACCGGTTTATCACTAAAAATGAAAAAAAAACGGACGAACGGACACCAATGCAAACACCGATAGAGAAGCAGACCACTGCAACTGCCATATCCACCAAACACAGTCCGGAGAATAGCGCTAAAGTTATTTCACGAGATATACGTGCACTTCTTGGTGGATGTGAGCATGTAGCGAGCAACTACGACGATTCTGCTGGACTAAAAATGTACGAGAGTCTTCAAGAAGCCGTGTGGAAGCTGCCTGGTGTCTTGACACCTGGGACCCCTCAGGAAATCCTGCCTATACAACCTCCACAGCCACTGCACTACCTAGGGATTAGCCATACAAGGATCTTCATCCGGGAGTTTCGCAGTATGGAGCGTTTTTTTCTTTTCTTTGTGGGTTGCGGACTAGGTGGTGAAGTACGGGAAAAGATCCAGAAGTGAATGCGAGAAGGCAAGGAGTCTTCCAGAAGGATCTTAGGTGCCAGTCAACATACTCTCTATGTCGTGGCATATCGTCAAGTTTGGACGTAGAAGCGTAGCCGGGCTCCTGCGGACTACACACACTTCGATGGAGCCACTTCTGCAGTCTACATGATGGTCTCAAATGGAGCCTTTCCTACGGCCTAAGCGGCTTTTGAACAGAGATTCTAAACCCCGAAACCCTCTACGGCCAAATCATCTTTGATGAAGATACCCTACTCCCCAGCCGCTACCTGCGATAGACTCAGTAACCGGTTGGAAATTCTGGACTTATACAACACACAATATACCTACTTTTGGCTTTACTATCAAAAATACTTTGAAGATAATTTCCTTGCATAAAGACAGGCTCCTAATTAACCCAGCCTTTTGCCCACCAAAGATTTTTCCTTTCAACTCTCACCTCACTTCGAGCTAGTTGATTCGATTACTGATTACTATCATCGAAAATGTTTCACGCATATATCACTATATATACACGAATGAAGATTTTCAATCGCGATTCATATCGGGCTTAGTTTACAAGCCAGAGCGCAAACGTGTTCTCTACGCATCGTTCTTTCTTTCGTATTTGGACAAATCGCCGAGGGAAGTTTCTCTTAACCCTATGAAGTAAAGCGAACAAGACCTGAAGACATGACAACTACTTTTGGTGTACAGCAATTATACTAGATCATCGTGTTGCGATGTTCTTCCGCACCAGCAGCAACGCACTTGAAGGCCAATAAAAAGTACGGCACTCGTCAAGACATAGTTACCTAGACCAATCCACAATGACTAGACGAGCCCAGATTATTACCTTTGCTTCCATCCGCCGTCCCATAGCCAGAAGCATCCACCGCTCATCGGCTTTCATGCCAACTGACCCAAGACTTCGATGAGTATCTGGAGGAAAGCAGAAAAAGCTCAGAGTTTCTACCTCGGGAATCACGCGTCAGGAGTATGGACGCTCTTATCCAAGATTGGTACCTGTATGTTCTCAAGATCAACCAGATCAAAACCGTTCAAGTGAGCTTCAATTTTTATATATTGTAATACATACCATTCATTACTTTTCTTTTGAACAGGCTGAACTGATCGCAAATAAATTGCACGCCGACCCCCCTTTTCCAAGACAAGCCCAAGACTAGATCAAATAAGCGACTTGCTGCAGAACAACACCACGGCCCTGACGCCGTCCGAGCGCAAACCCCTATAACATGATCAAAATTTTCCAAACCCGAGCTTTCCTCGAGAATAGAAAATGTTGTGGTAGGCGATATTCGGCCTTACATTGGACTCAGATGCATGGATAGAACGTCGCTAAAAGCTACCCGGCATCAACATGTACGACTACTGTTATTGGAAGATGGACGTTGCTATAGGTCAGCGCTGGACTGTGCACTTTTTTTATCGCTTGTGAATGGGGCCGGATTTAATTGGACATTGCCGTGCTCCAGTATGCTTTTTTTGGTGAGGAGGAAAAAACGCAAATACGAAAAACACACCGAGAACCAACATGGGGAAATTCGAACAACTTGAAACTTCGACCTTGGATTCGGGTCATTCCCTTATACCAATCCCACTTGATTACCGCTAGGTTCTCCACTCGCCGGGCAAAGCACGTGTATATATTCTGAGTGCCAGATCAAGAGATTATGTGGTTTCGTTACGAACTAATTGGCTAACGTATATCCATCCCCCTGCAAGCTGTCAAAGTCCTCTCTATCAAGTCTCGCAGAGCTTCTTCGAAGGCCTCAACAACACGTGAGCACGGAGATCGAACAGTTTGAATCGACAACTAAGCGTGTAGAATTTGAGGAAGTTGCAACTGTCGCGTTGCTGTTGCGGACTACTTTTACGGGCCCATGCATACGCCAAAATGCAATACTCAGAACTCGCTTCTCCAAACACTGGCTTGTTGCCTTGCATTCACATCCTGCAACGGATGAACGCAAAGTGAACATTCGTATTCGCAGGTTGTCTATTATATTCCACTTTAAAAGAATCTTAGAATGCCCCCCTGTTGACAACATCATCTCGGAATTTTTTGACCATCTCAAAGCAGACGCATTGGAGCTTTTGCCATCCATGGATGATACCTGGAAAATAGACCATCTTTTTATACGCCTACATAGATGCAAGCAATGTTTGGACAGCTATAGTCGGTGGAGACGCAGCGGCAAAATTTACCACATGTCAAGATAGCAACAACGCCGCCGCCGATACCGCGGGTGTGGGGAATTTTTCCTAATTAGTGAAGAGTAATGTTCAGCAATGGAAAGTCGTACTGCTTTTCTTTACTAGCGTGCTGCTGCTTCAAGGCTTTCATCCGGAAATCTGCTTACCAACAGAACCGCAGATTTGTTCGGTACTGTCAAGGTTTCCTTCCTGATGACGCTTTTGCTATCGGATAGTAGTCTAAAGAATGTCGAGTCCCTAACGAGTTGTCTCCCAAGAAGACTGTTACCCAGCTTCGAAACTCGAAAGGGTTCTGGGCTACAACAATATCAGAACGCGTTGTGGGATAATCGTTTCAACAGTTTCCGGTCGGAGACACTACGATGCGAGTAAGTTCACATTCCTATGTGCATCGCTCAGCTATTGCCAGCTGATTCTCCCTACTGGTATGAAGACTGACACTCTCGAACAGCACGAAGACCACCCCTACTGGGGAGCACATCGAGAGATTCCTCACACCGATCGTGGCCAAAGTCAAGCCTCGATCAGGCCACGGTGTACCATCTGAGGGATTTCTACAAGGCTGGACTTGGTTGCTTATGTAACTCTCTGATTTTCCTCTTACAAGGACTTCCACCTCTCACGCCACGATCGGAACTCGAATAGCGGTGTTGCTCGACGATCTAACAAATAAGGGACTATTGACCAGAGAAACCCACGAGGCAGAAGGAGTGGGTTGGGGTCATTCTGGTAAGAGGCAATGACCACGTCACTGCTTGAAAGCGCATCGACTCGGGGCACAAGGTCGTGGGATGTGACTATACAGAAAGTTACGTCAATTCTGTTATGTTCATCTCTGTGCTGCCGTGTCGGGGATATCAACCGCAGTACATATGATGACCAACGCCTCCCGTTCTTGGCCTGGAAAGATATAGAGTCGGCACTGGTAACTGGTAACTGGATCTGAAGAAGAGAGATTCGTCGCTAGGATAACCATTCGCAACGAAAAGGGAAACAAAGTAAGTCAAAGTCCCTAGCATCAGATACATGTCATCTTCCACACTGCCTGCACAATTCATGGCCAAGGCTGCTTGCCGCTCCTCCATACTATCTAGTATGGAAAAGAGTAATTTCTCGAAGCGACATGAAGCAATTCAATTTTGAACAAATTTCTTATTCAATCGTCACGGGTCTAAAGACAACAAGAGAAAAGGATTTGACACGACTCTGGGTGCAAATATATAACCCAAATTGTACCTGCTAGAAGCTGGCTGGGAAACGATGTTGCGGTTGTGCTTTAGAAATTTTCTACGACATCTCGCGCTCAAGCAACATGGGGGCTCTTTATTGTGGCCAAATTCACTTACTACTGGCATCAATTATTCGTAGTTGTCAATCCAACTGTCGAACGCGTGGAGACGCCCACAGACCGCAAAGACGGACGTGGCTCTGTTTGAGTTTCGAAGTCAGCGATTCTGATGCAGCAAGCATTTCAGAAGAAGTTTTTAACATTTACATGCCCAAGGCGAAGAACGCCCGAAGATTTGAACTGCAAGCTATCAGTATCCGATGATCTCGACCTTTCGACGAGGCCCGTCAACGAAAGCGACTTCGAGATTTCCTCAAACACCTCGATAAAAAGGTCAAATAAAAATCGGCTGGGAAAGAGTACAAGTCAAGAAGACTTGCGCGAAATCGAAGCGAGCGCAGACGACTTTTAAGGCAATATTCTAGTCCTGGATTTATTTCCTCTGCGCTCTTGGACGATCTTCAAAGAAATGGAACATCTACATCATCAACCTAACAATTCTTCAAGAACTCTGCAAATAACGATCGTCGCAAAACCTCATGAAAATGGCAATGCAGTCTGTGGCTGTCCGAAGTGCGGCGAGCTACCCTGTTTTACCAACGGAGATTTTGAGGCTGTTATGGAGGGGGAAGAGATCGTAGGGTGGTGTCATCCCGAAAACAACAAGCGCACAGCACCAAACCACTATCCTCCTAGTAGAGCAAAGAATACGTTAGAGGAACAGTTCAACCACTTCATCGAGTCTTGCTGCCGAGCATCTGCTTCGCGCACGAAAGACTAGACGGGTACAAGTCCTTTGTACGCAAACCTTCCGTCTCCAAGATCACCAGAAAGGGGGATCTTCCTATCAGTATTCCAGATTTGCCTGTGCCGTCCTGACGGGCATCTAGTCGCAAGTAAAGAAGTCCAAACGGTTATCACTTGCTTGCAGAAGGTTCTTCCGCCTTGAAAATCCAGTAAAGTAAGATTCCCTTGTCAGCAATCCAGATTTGACGATGTCGATGCATCGCGATAGAAGACCAGATTCGACTTGCTACTGCCGCATTTGCTAAGAGATATCAGTTTGATGGACAGCAGATCCGCGACGGTAAGGTGCTTCATAGCATGAGCGACATAAAAAGGAACAATTTTTTCGGTTCAGAATCGTCCGCCCCATATTCAAAGAACAGCCAGTTCACTTCGATTTTCTCACGTTATAGATTGTCTCTTATGAGATGAGAATTGAGAAGGTATAAGATTGACGAGACAGTAGCTTACACGCACGACTGGTATACCCTACGGCCCAACTACTCACCCCATTCCTTAGAGCCCTGTCACCAACCCCAGCCCACAGATTCACGGCTCTCCTTACAACGGTTTCATTTTCTCGAGTTCTACTTTCTCGAGATGAACCGCTCTTAGCTCAGTTTCAGGTACCTTCGTCTCTCACAATTCTACCGTTCTTTCACGCTCAGACGACTGCTTTTCTCGAATTATCAGACATGAAATACACAAGCAGAAGCGTGCAGCTTCGAAAGATATCCAACCGATCAAGACTCTGTTGCTTCGCAACTCTGGAACGTGCTCGTTCGGGGGACTATCAGATACTCTCTTCGAGCGCAAATCTTCAGGCTCTCAAAGATGATGTCAATATTCTAGTGCGAGATAAAAACTGAAATGAGTGGTTCGATCTCGAGTTTTAACGGATCAAACATTGAATTGCGCAGTCTTTAATTGGGCGAACGCAAGGCTTCCTGTCAAGTTATTAATTAAAGCAAGGAAAGGATGAAAAGGCAAAGTCGTTGGCACCATCCGTGGACTTTTCCGTCTGCGGACTTTTTTCAGAAGCCAATCAGGGCCCCCTTTTCAGAAGAGATCTCGACGATCAATCTAGAGCGCAGAAGATGTCAGACGCATGCTGAAGTTAGGGGACGTGAAGAAAGCAGACTTTGCTTCGGAAAGCAAGAGAGGAAGGCACAAACAAGGAGATCCAGCAGAAGATCATGGAAACTGTTCTGTCAATCGACAGACTTCGGAAGAAAGGGGGCAGCAGCATCTTAGGCTAGCACAATTCGCCATATAATCAACTCCAGCGTTGGAGAAATTGAAACTGCTACGGCATCGACGCATAGCAGTAATTTACAATCGTAAAAGAATTGCGGAAGATTTCTGATGATTTGGTTTTACTGACTATAAACATCACGATATTGTGTTTTTCCTTACTATTCAGTCGCTCTACATACTTTACTTGACTTGGGTTTTTAGTTCACGATTTTGGCAGTCAACAGGTCTCTTTCTTTAATTTAACCGACATACCCGTTCATGCGTTGGCTAAACGCTTACGTTCCGGCTTGTAGATTTCTGACGTTTGCGTGGTGGTATTGAACCACTCCTTTGATCTTGAAGCTACCTACCAAGCCGTTTCTAATGGGCAAGACGCCGCCGAGAAGGCGGCGCTCTTCGATCATCAGAAGAAGCTGAACAAGGAGTTGACAGCCGCACAGCGGGTCATGGGGTCAAGAATAATAGTGATGATGATGATCAGCAGCGATCACTCTTTATGTCATTGTCATCAGATTCAGACGAGATTCTACATGATCTGATGAAAGAGAATGATTCAAACTATCTGATCATGAAGAACAAGTGCATGTCACGACATCTGTGTTCTGTGTAAGTTGTAACTAATGAGATGCATTAGATTGATGATCATAGCAGTCTCAAAAAGTATGCAAGCAGCTGAACGATGATCGAATGAGATGCTGCTGTAAATGATTACAAATGAATTCAAACGAGTGAAATTCAACAGTCACCGCCTCGGTGGGAAGAAAAACCCGAATCAACTGGATGTACAGAAGTTGATACTAAAAGAGGCTAGAAGAATTGAAAAAAATTGCGGGACTTTTCCCCCCACGAGAATGCTGAAAGAGTGATCCATCTTGTGTTTGCAGGAACAATCATACAGGAAGCTACCTCCATGACTTCAAGACGAGAAAGTCTAACATCGCTCAGGGAGAAAGACCGTTCGAACCTGACAACGATGATTTTTTTTTTGCAGAATTCGATTGAGAAACCACGAAACGAAAGAGACTATTTTATTTGGGGGGTCTTGTTAACAACCCTGGAATATTGAAATCCAAACAAGCGAGCCAATATACAAGAGGAAAAGTTGGCGGGATGCAAAGCCAATAAGAGAAACAACAGGTAGCCAAAAAGAATCAGAAAAATCCATAAACTAGCTGGCAGTGCAAACGATTTGCGCAACGGGGTCAAAGGAGCAAGATACGGTATTCTTTTCCTTTGTTAACCCTTTGGCACCAACATCGTTTCTGGATTGACAATCTTAAAAATGGCTGCCAGATTGTGGCCTTGAAGTTGAATGTCATCACGGTCATCAACATCCAAGATCATGGGTTGATGCTGTTCGCGCATAGTATATGATATCAGTGCTACCGAGGGCCTCTATCATTGGCCGCTTGAATTAATACTTTATATTGTTATAGGGTCTATGGCAGCAGCCAGACCATCGTCAAGCCCTCCTTTAGTGAGGATTACGCTGGTGTATCCTACGTTAGGGCAGTATTTAGATAATTCCCCTTCTTTTTGCTGCTGGTGGACTGTCAAAGTCTGCTATTGATCATTAATAACCTCGTTGGTTGCCTATACAGTCGAATTTCGACTTATAATTTATAAGGAATCTCAGTAAGCTATTGAGCATGATTGCTTTCGAAACCCTGCTTCGTTATCGATTATGGCCTTGAAGGAGTACGACACAGATTCAAGGTCGTGAATAGTCGATATTGAAGACAGGTACCTGGGATACTATCTACTACTTCCTTAAATCGACCACATTTAAATCGAGTTAGAAGACTTTACTGCCGATGAAGCACCGAAGATGTTCATTGCGTGCTATCAAACTCATCAGAGACGAAACTTTCGAGCTCTCCTTCTGATTAATGCTCTGTGCATGTTATTTCCTCAACGTACTTTCGCTGCCGTCATTCTTGACGGAAAGCAACGACTTACGAACTGGCTACATCTTTGGAGAAGAGACGATGAAGGAGAAGGGTTTGCGGAGCCAACGAAAATTTCCCATTCTCATCGTTCGCAATTACTTCTTACTGCTCGCGTCATTGTGGTATTTTCTTCCACTTGTCGATACTCAGATAACGTGTCCTACCGCTTTCGAGAAGAATATATAATTGAACTATGTTTCCTAGAAACGGAGGAGCAAGTGAACACAGTGGTCGTATCAGAAAATTATGGCCCCACCTTTGCATTGCCCAAGAAAGCTATCTCAGCTATGTATGTATGCGCTTTATGACTGCAGTCGAAGAGACAAAAAGCGATGTGGTTCAATCCATCAGTGATCCTATCATCAAAGATGACGAGCGACACTGCACCACCATCTCCGCCGCTGCCAAAGCCTTGCTGGCTTCAGGAGGATTCGCGCTTATGAACAGCGACACCAAAGGAGCGGCGCGGTCCATTGACGAAACCTATCTATGGCATTGCATCTGTGTGCTTCGCATCGGCTTCGTCTTATGAGTGTACGATCCGGCCTTTGAACCTGCTTCGATGCCGCTGAAACAACGTATTGGTCAAATCTCGGGATTGATGATGGCGAAAGCCCTTTGGACCTGGTTCGGCAAGCATGGTATCACCATCAGCGATATGCGCATCACCGGGGCCGCCGACGATCAAGATCGATGTATCTCTCTGTCCTGCCTGTGGATGGAACAGATGGTCATCGCAGGACGCGCGCAATGGCCGAGCTTGGAGAATTGTGCGGCATGGCGAGAGCGCACCAAATGACGGATTGCGAGAATCACACATCTGCTCGCGATGAGATCATCATCATTCGTCATGTATAATATGTACGTGCTATGTGACTTTAAAGTCACACATGGAGAGCCATGTTTTAAAGAATGGCAACTTTGAACCCGTGGTGAGCGATTTTAATTGTTGGTTGACGGGAAAATGTCCGTCTTAAAAATGCAAACGTCCGCCTTTGGAAGGGCTGTTCTCGTAATTTTCACATTGGCATGAAGAAGCACAGTCTCCGGCAGAACCTCTTGGCGAGCAATTCTGCAGTTCGCGGGCGTAATCTCGAAGCTTTTTGCTTTCTGGTCCGTGATCCCTGCTACTGTTCCGAGGTCCTTTGAGGGGAAGGTTCTCCGCAGGCATCAAGAGTGATGCAGGATAGTCCAAGAAAATGGAGGAATGTTTCAATGTTTCCATTTTCTCTATGGCGGGGTCTTCTCCTCCCATACTGCCCCTGCCGCACCCTCTCGTTCCCCTCCTCCCCCCTTCCATCGCTCTCCCCTCGCCGCGTCCTCGCAGATACCCAGATCCGCGGTGTCGGCGGAAAGTCCATCCGGGGGCTCGAGGTCGGGGCATCCTTCGTCGTCTCCAGCGATGTCCGGAAGCGTCGAAAAGCTCCCGCCCCACGGACCTTTCACGCCGTCACCCGATAATCATCGAAGGTATTCTTTCAACGGACGTGTACGAGCTGCAAGGCTTGGATTGTTTGGTCATGGGATGGCTCGGACTCGGATGACGGAAAAAACAACTCCAGTACCACGAGTGCGATACAAAGGCTCCCTTGCCGTCATATGACACTTACGCGAACCTCAAACCTGACTATATCAGAGGATGCATTGTCAGAGGAATACGGTGGAAGGAGGGTAACTTCGATGAAGTTTATAGTATGATATTGAACGAAGGAAAAGGCTGGGGGAGGCAGGGGAGAATGGGACAACCATCAAGTTCGCAAAACCGAGCGTCGATATGTTTACAAAGCATAGAAGCGTCGAAAAGATCTAGAGGGCTATCGACGATATCGAACGTAAAATTGTGGAGGTTATGCCACATTACTTTAACCAAGTAGCAGTTGATGGGTTTCAAACGTGGCACGAAGAATGAGACCTTCTATAACGAGCTTGAAAACGGGCAAGAGAATGACGAGGAGCCTAATTCTGACAGAGACTAAAGCTTTCGGTGACCAGCTTCAATTGTGCTAGGTTGCTACCTGAGGGAGAAAAGACCGTAAGTACTCCGAGGAGTTCGATGGAGGAAAGAATATAATCGCACACAATAACCATCTGCGGATTATGTCATTGATGCTACGAAAGGCAAGATTGACACAAGAGTGATAAATTGCTGCTTCGCAACCTTATAAAGGTCGAATGCGAAATTTTCTTCTCGCACGTCGATCTCATCATTAAACATCTTACTTTACAAAATGCCACTCATCTCTTCGAAAGGAAATACATGTACTTAGACTTTCACACAGCTTCATACTCAAAGTCATGAAGAGAGTGTCTATCACACAAGCAACAGACCTACGCCAACTGTTTGAAAACCTCGTTGTTTCGTTACCGGCCGTACTGTATTTATCAAAGCTGATAAAGGCGGCAATAGGAAGGGATAGAGGAAGATAATAAACCATCAGACACGCTAGTATGCAATTAATTAGAAAAGTCTCGTTCTTCGATATCTCGATTGATTCCGAGACTTATCCTTCCTTTCCTTCGTTCGCTATCTTTCTTTAATTGTTCTCTCAAGTTTCTATCACAAAAACAGAACGAAGAAAGAAAGTCAACGGAGGTGGTGTTCCCTTGTGACTTAAAGGTTCAGCAGGTCAGCCAGTACCGTTATTCCATCAACAACCAATGGTTTCTCGCCTAGAGATAACTCACCGTCAGACTGGTGGGTCCCACAAACTGTATCAAGCAATATAACCGATACGAAACGCGAGGTGAGCGATACAAGTGCTCTAACAAGTAAGAAGAAAGGCTGTGTTAAAATTAGACAGCTAGCTCGAGAAAAGCCTTCAAGACAGAGGGCAGGAAAAAGCCAGAACAAAGCGATCGCATTACGCCGTAGTATTGCGGGAGATATCAGACGCATAGGAAAAGCCCATGAGCTCAACAGATCTCAAGAAAGCATTCACCTCCTTTTCCTAATTAACAAAATGCCCCAATCAAATCATCAGCTACTCCGAAGCACCAAAACCCTGCTTACCCATACAAGATCCAGAGGCAAATGACGGATAAACTCGGCTAGGCACAATATGAAGAGAAATTTGAAGCGTGTATCAAGCGTAGTTGCTGAAATTTCGCTTGGCGGAGAGGTAAACTTTGAAGAGAGCATCTTGTCTATATGATGTCGATGAATACGTAACGAAAGACTGAAGTACCCGATGATAGGCTTTCAGACCATCGTAAACACGAAAAGAAACAAGGACTAGACAAGAGTGTCTACACCGTATTGCCCATGTGCAGGGTCCAATTTCTGTACGAATCTTGAACGTCCGCTCCCTCAATCCCTGGTTGGCTTTGGTTTCGGCTTTCTTTGGTGAGATACACCACTGACTCGAAGTGTACTTTTGGAGAATCACTCTTGCTTTTCAAGACCTCCTTTCTCGAATCATTCGACACAACAACGTTGATTGCACGCTATCTTTGTATTTATGATTTCTCCGAAGAAAGAACAGTCTGTCAATATTACGTACGGTCCAGAGACGTTGTTATACTCAATGTATGTCCTGGCGTTTCTTTATCTCATAACATTCGAGACAGTTATTTCAAGTCGTGAAGCACCAAGCCTAGGAAAGTTGAAAGAGTGGTACCGTCGCTGCTTCATCTGAGGAGCTATCGTCTGCAAGAGCGTGCAATATAGTCCGTTGTAACATCTCTGCTGTTGCCATCTCGATTACTCGTCTTTCATAAGCGCATGCAACTACTCTTCGCCCCAGTTGCTTTCTAAAGAGTCCGCTGCTGATAGTTCGATTCCTGGGTTCTGACGTTGAAATAGGCACTTCTTGCTTTGCTGCTGTGGTCAGAGGCGCCACAGTCTTCAATTCGATTGTTCTGTCTACTCGTGGTTGATATGAATTTGGACGAGAGCACTCAAATCAGACAACATACTATTAGCTTGTTTACACGCGACGTACGGATTATATATCGTTGTCTTTTCAAAGGAGCAATTGTCAAGATTTTCTGAAATCGAAGCTGAGTCGAGCGTGATATCTCTGGCTTCACTCAGAAGATGCAGAGCTAGTGGAGGAAGGACTTACTGGACGAGCAAACTGGATCGTAAAGACACTTGAGGTTTTAGGGCAATATATGTATCTTTAACGGAGGCAAAGACTCTTAGTTGGCCATCATGGTACATTCAAGAAAAAGGTAGAATCTTGCTTACAGTCTTCTCGAATACCACTATAGGAATCACATATCCAGACATCCGCAGACCCTTCATCTATTTAAAGACAGCAGTAAAGAAAGATCTTGCGAGGGCGGCGTTTCAAAGCCTTATAACGATGATAGAGAACATCCGCTCCTATGTCTTCCCCTAGGGGCCTAAGTAAGCAGCGCCGAAACCAAATATTGGGCAACAAAACTTGATGCCGGAGCGCTCAATGTGGGCTTTCAACCAAACCACCGCAATACTTGAGTGAAAATGCCCTTAATGGTAGCCAGCGACAATTCCGCCTTGAAATCACCTTTCGCTTCCAAATTCAGTACGAACAAACCGTACAAAAGTTTAACTGTATGGGATCGAGGACCTTAGCGTACGCGTTTCCACTGCCATCGTTGACATCGTTCTGGTTCTCTCGGAGTCAGGTTCAAGTGGAGCTAATCGACCATTGAGACTTTCAACGTCTCGGGCTCTCGAACACGCGGGATGTGGTCAAGCTGTAAGAAGGACAGTCTCGCAGGCAGATACATCGACTTCTACGGATTAGCTGAGCTCCGTTGTGACGCTAGTACTGAATTCGACTTTGACACTGTTTAAACTGTTTAATTTCTTTTAAATGATTTAACGGCTAATATCTACTTTTTGGTGTGTTGGCCTCGGTTTTTGGAGGCAGGATCCCTTCAGTAACGCTGTCTCTTTCAAGCGTTAATTACCACTCCAATGAAGTACTTGAAGCGACGTTTTTTCATAGCCACCGCTCCATCCGTAGGTAAACTGAACGCGTTGAGGAGATTGGAGATTGACGTATCTTTCATATATTAGTGGATATCTGATGATGTCTAAAGTCGAAAGAACTTCCTATCATTCAATCTAGCTAACTCCGTCAAGTTCTCTGGGAACCCATATACTGCCTCATTACGCTCATTGTGCAAGACCTGAAGCTTTGTCTCGAGACTGATGATATGCGAGTTACAAACTCTGACGACTTGATTTACCGCACTTGATCATGATATTAGCTTCAATAAAATTACAATAGTGTTTAGAAGTATGCTTACTCGACTTTCATATGAAGATCTAATCTTTCAAATTTATCGCTCAATCTTTCAAACTGCTCGTTCATTCCTCGTTCAAGTGCGGCAAGTTCATCGTGTAATGTACGAGGTTGATCAATAGCAGGAATGTTCTGCAGCTTTAGCATTTCTTGGCCGGCGGTGATCATGCCATTCGATAACTTCTGAAAGTCGGGTTGAGCAGCCATCGGAAAGATGCTGTGGGCAAGAATGACTGTTTTCCAGAATGAGGAAGACAACAAAACTGAATGATTTTCAACTCACTTTTTAACATTTCAATAAACCTTACATTGGTTGAACTGTTAGAATCGAGCTAGAATTTAATCACTGCAAAGAAGCTGATTAGAATGGGTTTACAATCTTATTGCAGCACATTCACACTCTCAAGGCGCTCTGTCTATAAAACAGGGACATTACTCGTATGAAGAGAAAAGACGTCCTCATCTAAGTAAATCGAGTCTGGAATACGACAATACCTCGGAGAGTTTTGAGCCGGGAACATCGTGGCACACAGGGAAAGTTCACCCACGACTTGAATAACAATCTCTACTCAATCACCGAACTCAGGGAATCTTAGCGACTGAAGAGTCGGAAGCACTGACGAGGCGGGAAACGTAATATTCCATCTTCATAGCACCTTCGATCTCGCGGTTCTAAGAAAATTCCAGAACGTTCGCATCGTGATACGAATTCGCAACTTCCTATGAAATTTTGTAATCTCAGGGTTGAAGCTCGAGCCAGTCTTCCTGGGTTTCGACGACAGACAATCGTCTCGAACTGATACCCTCAATCTTCTCTTTTCCCTCGATCTCTTTTAGAACTCTACAGCACATCATCAGTGATCTTTTGCATGAGGTTGTTCTCATACCATGCAATTACCTACTACAACAGCGGAAGTGGGAGGAGTTTTTCGAGTAATGTGTGCAAAATTGAACAAAGGAAATGACACAACAACGTCTTTCTCCGCTGCAGTAATTGTAAAGTGGTGTGAAAGATGCAATATCCTTCCAAAGCTCTGATAGACACACACTGTTCAATATTCAACACCATCACATCTAACAAACACATATTCCCTAAACCATCAAACCTCCCTTCCCCAAAAACACAAAACTCCCTCCAACCAAATCGAGCCCAGTGAAAGATCTTCCATAACCCTTTTCCATCAAAAAATTTACATCCAAAACACGGTCTTCACGACAAAACGAAAATAACATCTCAATCTCACATTCGCAGGGCAAACACTGCTTTTCCCCCAAACTCTTCAGAAACAAAACCAGCAACCCCAACCCTCAAAACGCGAGAGTTGGTTCCTTCTACCGGTAAAAACAATGAGAGAAAGAAGAGATATGAGAGGATAGGATAGAAGAATTGGCGAGTGAAAGCTGGCTTACAGACTGTGTGATGAATGCCAGGGGGGAAAAAAGCTAGATATTGTTGTTGTTTCTCGTTTGACGTTTTTGTTGCAGAGTATTTTTTATTTTTACATGGAGTTGGATATGTGTGTACAGTATGTAGCTCGATTTTAGGGATGCGAGGCTCATTTTATGAGTTTTTCGGGTTGAGTTTTGGAGGGATGGGGGGGGGGAGAATTGTCTAAACGTATTTCTATATATGTAGATAGCGTGAGGGTCTAGTAAGATTTAATATAGATGATGATTAGAATGAAGCAATCGATGGTGTACAGAACCCTTTCCACATCATTGCTGTCAAAGCCCGTGTATTCTCATAACGCCAAACTCACGAAATCCTTCCCTCTTCCCCAAATGCATACACCCCCTCTTTCTTCACCACCCACCCACTAAAACCCCACAACCCTCACCCATCCCACCAGAGTCCCCGCCGCGACCGCCGCCACCATCCCACCCCATCCCTCCATCCCTCCCATCCCCCTCCTCCCCGCCATCGCCGCACTACTCTTCACAACCCCCACACTCCCCGTCAACGACCCCATCCCCACACTCCCACTCTGTACCGCATCCACACTCGTCAGGCTCCCTGCAAACGTCTGCGTAAACACCACAGGAACTTGCTTCGACACCCCGCCCACAACCGTGTTCTGCATGATTGTCGTGACTGGGTTCGCCTGCATGGCCGGCGTTGTGACGGGCTGCCCGGCCGCGGGCGCTGCGGGGTTGGCGGCTGCGGGCGCTGGGTTGACTGCTTGGGGTGCGACGGCGGGGTTGACCGGGGCTGCGGCTCCGCCGACGGGGGCGCCGCCGACGGGTGCAGGGGCGACGGGGACCGGGGCGGGTGCGACGGCTTGGCGGAGTTCGAGGTTGGGGGTTGGCGTGGGGGTTGTGGTTGGTGATGTTGTTGATGGAGAGGGGGCGGTGGATTGGGAGTAGACGAGGGCGGGGAGGAGGATGAGGGGGGTTATTGAGAAGCGCATGATGGATCGTTTGGAGTCGCTCTGGATATTTTTGAGGCTGATGGAATTATGAGATGCCTTCCCGATGGCTAAGAAGGTGCGCTTTTGATTCGATGGATGGTTTCCACTTGGTGAAGTCGATACGTTGTTCGGGCGGCGTGTAATCAAGGAAACAACGTCGTGATTCGAGAAAGTCTTGTATTTAAGTTTGAGAACTCGGTCTGTACTCAAAACTTTATCCTCTGAGTTGACCAAAGAATCGTTCCAGTATTAGATGGAAACAATGGTCTTGTCGTTGCCGTGGTGTTCAACGGTGTATTGTGGTTGTCGAGTTTCTTTCAACCACCTCGCCCTTTGTACGGCAATATGTACAGCTGCCTTCTCTTGTATATTTGTGGCCAAGTCTTCTGAAATGGGACAATGTAAGGATGTTGTAGAGGCTATGGGACTGTAGCGACAGACAGTAGTTGATCGTTGTGTAGTTTGGCTTGATGGTCTAGGAGGAGAGGTGAAGTCACAAATGCTTATATTTGGCGTCAGGGGGCGATCTGCCAAGCGAGAAAGGCCACCAAATAGCAAAAGGCTGAACGACCACGATTTTATGCCTTGAGGCACGACTGCGCAATCTGTGGCGGGCGTTTATGCGGCTACAGATTCAACATAGTGTTGACTTCACAAACAATCGATGAAGAGTACGCAATCCGCATCCAGCTTCAGGTCGCTTGAGTATCTCGAGAAAGTATACTCGACTAAGTTTGTACAATACAAGTATGTAACATGAATTGAATCTGCTCAACCCAAATGGTAGAGTCCGTACACGGCATTTTCGTCGCCCGTACAGCGGTATCCTATTATTCAGTCTCCAAGCTCTCGAAATCTACAAACACCAATCAAACAGCCTCACAGCCACGAACAATACAGATACCGTCGTTGCACCTTGCAGATACCAAAGCGCGTTCCCTTTCATTGATGACGCCAGACTCGTCAGCCCAGAGCCGGTCTGGTTGTTCGTCATATTCTTTTGCTGGGTAAAGAAGTACGTATCCGCACTCTGGTTCCCATTCGGCGCTGCCCTTAATTCTGGCACGGCACAAGTCGCATTGGGCGCTGCAACGTTTGAACAACGATGCGCCCAGTCGCTTTGCCGTTTTGTGTCTGAAGAATTGAAGTAGCCTTTGAGGTATTCGACGGTGACAATGGCATCCGTTTCTGGTGGGCCAGCGCTCCAAGCTGGGTCACCATTGCTCCAGTGCGATAGCGTGATGTGGCCGGGTGAGGTAGGGATGGCTTTGTTCATTGTTTTAATCGCGACTCCGTCGGCGTAAAAGATCACTGCAGTTGGAGACCAATCGAAACGGTATTCGTGAAAGCCGTCGGAGGGGTTGAAGGGAAGTTGGTTGATGTCAAAGGTGCCGGTGCTGGCTGCATTGAAACCGTTGCGTACGGAGTCGGGTGATTGCAGGACGAGGTTGACAGGATGAGAGCTCGAGTTGTATTCCGCAGAAAGAAATTCCATGTCGATCTCTTGGGTATCGTTAAAGTACTAGAAAGTGTTAGTCCGGACGAGGGCAGATGCTGATCCAACGCTGGCATCACAGGCTGGGGGAACATACCCAGAAAAAAGCACCGCATGTTCCGTTTGTCGCTGTCATTCTCATCCCTACACGGAAACTACCATACAGAAAATCGGTTCTGTTGGTGACAATCTCGGCCATTGGTATCAATCCTCCCTGTGGCGGTGTTCCACCCTTGACGATCAGCTGCAGCCCGGCATCACCTCCATTGATCCCATTGCCTGCCCAGTCGTGTTTGTTTGCCAGCGGATTCGGAACGACATTGCTCGGCGACGCGTCCTTGCCAAACGGACCACGAGCCAGCGCCGGTGTTATCTGGTATTTCTGAGGAAGCCAGTCGGTGTCATTTGTGATGTTGGTGAGGTGCAAGAAGTCGGTCTCGAGTAGATCGGTGTACAGAGTCGAGTTGACCGTGTAACCACACTCGCAGTTGGCGCGCACGAGCGTTGGGAGAAGGAGTGGTAGGAAATAGGCCAGCAGTGAAGGAGCGACGAACATGATTGCTACGAACGACTAGTAGTCACTCCATGCAGGTGGAGGGAAGGAGCGTAGGTAAGAAGAAGCAAAGAACGACTGTTTGAAGGAGTGAATAGTAGTAGGTAAAGAATGAATGAGTGAATGAATGACTGTGGGTGTGTAGAAGGAAGGTGCAGTAAAACTTCACTTCCTAAGGCACCTTAGAACTAGAATAACTAAGGTACCTTTAACCTTAGGGCCGGTACCTTGCCTAATGCCTTGGCGAGGTTCTCCGTAGAATTGAGCGCCCAGACTGCCATGACAGGTGGATCTCGATTTAGTGCCGTTTACCGGTTACCATACCGGATTTGCGCAGGATCTAATATTCCATAATCCTGGATAGCTCAGGGGCAAGCAATCTGGAGCTGCCTTCTTATTCGCCCTTTGTCCCCCGCCTGCTTTGACAGGTTCAGTACGAATTTCCCAGGAAACTTGAGATTGTGATGCATCATCATCATATATATTGATTACCTTACGGTATTGTTACCTATATGTATTCTTCGCTACAGTATTCCGTATTCCGTACTTCTGCAGCAATTCCTAAAGTAGAATATCCTCACGCGACACTCCCCCCCATAGCAACGGCTGCATAATTCAAGTACGTGGCAAGATAAGTTATGCATACTTTTAATCTTTGTGTAACACAGCCGCGTAGCGCCAGAAGGATCGAGCTAACGTGTCATGTTGCAACCTCACTTTACCTTACCTTCAAGCATTGTTGTCATTCTACGGAATACTGCTCTAGAGTTTCGTTTAGATTGCCCTGTTGCGCACTGCTCAAGTGTTGGTCTTCCGCTGCATTTCGCTTAAAGGAGTTGGCCTGGTCGGCATCTTTGGCTGCCGCAGCAAAGATAGGACTTCGAAACTTGTTTTAATAGATAATAAGACAGGATTTCGGAGCTGATCCTGCGATTCTGGCTGCGCAGGCTATTCTATGATGTCTATAATTAGTACAGAACCTCGTGCCTTGTCTGATATATCTCGTGCGAATGTTGCCATCTGATTCCCAGCTTAGCTTCTATATACATGATTCCTCAACTCTTCCGAATCCATTACCATGGTTGTCAGTATAGACTCTTCGATGAATTTGCGCAGCCATTGAATCGTCCATACCCACCAACCAGAATAACGGAAAGAGTCTCGCCGTGTCATTCCGTAACGGGGTTACAGTTGGTGGGGGGTTGGAAAAGTTGAGCCAGAGCCGGAACTTTTTTTTTGATGCCGGCCTCGGCTCAACTTTCTGCATATGCTAACCATGAGTTTAAAATTATTCCAACCCCGACTCAGCTTTCTGCATATGCTAATCATGAGCTCAAGAATTAATATTATTTAGCTAAAGTAGCTAAAAGACAAACAGCTTGAGCGAAGTATTGAAGTCGTGCATATGCACAGCTTGAGCGAAACATCACATATATCATGAATCTACTTTGCAGCAAGGCTGCAAGACGAGCGAAGATTCTTCTACATATGCTTAGTATATGCACAAAACATGCTCAATCATGAACTCAACTTGTGACATGCTCATCAACAAGCTATCGCTCACGTTATTCTCATCAGATCTTTCTCATGCGTTTTCTTCTTCATTCTCGTTGTTCAGCTCATGAAATTTGCATCATCGCTTTTCTCGTTGTCTTCAACATTTGCATTAAATGAATCTTAAGCGAGCTGAGTTTCTTCTCAGTATATGCGCGACATATGCAAAGTGCAACACTCATCTTCAAGTCGTTCATCGACGTTTCTTTGTGCTCAGTTGATGCTACGCATATGCACAGACGAGACTTTGATGATCAGATGTGAATTTTATTGTGATCTCGCTTAATGCTCTTGACATATGCTTCGCATAGAGCTCGAAGCTTTTTCAACTCGATGTCAGATCTTGAATGTGCAAGATATATGTTAATTTTAAAGTTCAATTTGACATCAAGAATTTTTTTCAATCTTGACTCAACTTTTTCAATCTCTTGATCAGCTGTAACTTGTTTCAAAACATCAAGCAACTCATGAACTTTCGCTTATCAATCATACATACACACTCGTGACACTATATTCAACAAAAAAAATGAGTTAGCAATTCTTAAAAAGACTAACTGAAAAACAAATATTTCTTTCGCAGTAATAAATGTATTACAGTGAGTGAACTTCGTAAAACACTGTATGAGCAAGCTTAGTTGAACGTAAAAATGATCATGATCTTGATAATGCTGCATTCAATGTGACATGCAGCAGTTTTCATCTTCTGAATGTAGAGAATTGTATGAGAGCAGAGATGAACGTCAGAAGCATGATTGTGCAGTTGATAAATGAAAGATAATGAAAGAGCAGAATTGCAATACGCGCAAAGAGTGTTGCTGATATGCGAAAGTATATGTGAGATAAGTGAGTTTGTCAGCAGGTATGAAATACATTGATATGCAAAGTTGTTTCAATGTTCTTACTGTGAATTAATGAATTGATTGTCTTCTGTTTCTTCGATTGAATGTTTCTTTTGACATGAGTGAAAAGTCTAATTAGTCAGCTGACCTCTCTCATAACTATTTAGTTTCGCAGAGCTTCAGCTCTGTTCTTAGAAATTTCACTTCTTTGCTATCTTCTAGAATTAAGTCTTTAGTGCTGAGTTGTTCTTCTGATGAACATGCATGAGATTCAAAAGAAGTCTTGCATTCAGAAAGTATTTTGTTAGTGATAGTATCTGTTTCTGTTCAATTTCGTGTCAATTATCACTGTTTTATCTTGCATCTGATCTCGCTGAAGAGATTTTTCCTACTTTCTCGTTCTCTTCTGATAAATCAGAAGATAATAAGTCTCATTTAGTTGTTCAGATCTTTTACTAAACACTTTGACAGATCTGCTCAATGAGCTAGATAAATATTATCATCTGAATGAATTTGAGCAATATTCTAGTTTCTGATCTCTTTTGAATAGCTCTTCTTTGTCTCAAGCATTTACATTTTTATTAATCACATTCAACACGTCTGTTTTGCAGATGCTGATTAAAATGTTGTATCAGCAGATCAATTCAATCTTTTCTTTCTGCAATATCTTCTTAAATATTGATCATGTTTTCGCAGCTTGCTGACTGAAATGATTAAAACATAAGCTTTCAAAATATAAAATTGATGAAGTCATTAATCTCATCATTTATCTGAACTCACTTAATATGTTACTTACAAACAACATCATTAAGTGAACAAAGTTTCATTCAGATGCTATACATCTGTTATTAATCAAGAATTTCACAGTTCAGAATCTGACTAGTTTTAAGTTTTTGCTATGCAAGAGATTCTCTTCTAGAACAATAGAAATATTCTTCATATCATTCAATGTAGAACTATTCAAGTTATGACAGTGCTTTGATGAAGTTTTAGTTGTCTTCTATAAGCAAATCGCAAGCTTGATGCAACATGTAAAAGCAAAAGATAAATCAGCATTTAGCTCATTCATTACTTTTACACTATTGAAATCAGTTATGCTTGACATCATTCTACGAGCATTCATAAAGAGAATATTAAATTACATTGTACAGAGAGAAGTTATAAGAAACATGATTGCAACAGATAAATCATTGAAATTTATTTACAATTTAGCTAAGAAAGTGAGATGAATGAATTTAAAGATTCAGAAGCTATTTGATAAGAAAGTAAAGTTAAAAAAGTTGATCTTCTATAAGAAACTGACTCAAAAGAACATGTTTAAAGCTCAGATAAATGTCTTGTTGACATCATATCACTTTTTTAAGAAGAATTCTTCTATCAATTGATCATTTCATGAAGATTCTTCATCAAAGTCTTGTACTAGAGAATCTAGTTCTATTTATTCTACTAGCAAAGCATATTTGACTAGATCATTGTCATCAAATTCTAATAAAGCAAATTAATCATGATTTGAATCTAAAGACTTGTTGAATCATATCTTCTTTAAAAATTTCTGTATCAACGACATCAAGAATTACATTCATTCAAAAGATGAATTGCTATGTGTTAAGTATGAATATAAGAATCACATTAGTAAGAAATGCACAGAAGATGTTTTATCAGTCTGAAAACAGTTGTATTTACAAAGCATAGTGTTTGAAGATATTTCTTCAATATTATTTGCTATTTATGAATTTGAGATTTATGATGATGTTGTGCAGTCTTTTGACACTGCTTTTGCAATAGCAAACTTTAGCAAAGCAGCAAGTTTTAATGCAGTGATGAGCATTTATACATCTTCACATTCTGCTAGCAGTTACTTTATAGAACTAGACGTTGAAAGTCTACATATGAATAATACGTCTGAAGTTAAGCTGATCAAGATCAACTATGAAGAAGAATTCAAATTTAACAAGAGATTTCATGTTAATCTTTCTTTATCTTTTACTCTTAATTCTCAGACGAAAGTACAGCAGCTATTCTTTCAGTTTCAAACTGCAAAGAATCATACATGTTATAAAGAACAAAAGCGTGTAAATAAGAAGATGAAATCTCAATCTTTAATAAATATGTTCAATGATATCTTGAGAAGATACGACTTCTTAATATTTATTCAAGAGATACTACAGCGTAATAAAGTAAATATCTTTTTTATGAACTTGATTGTTTGATTTTTTGCAGTATGCAAGAAACTTAAACGTCTTTGTACATATGTGACAAAGAAATGAGCTTCAAAGACTAAATGTATGAAACAAGTCTTTATTTCTGAGAATAGCATGAACATGTTCAATTCTATGTATCAGAATCATGTTTAAATGATACAATCAATGAAGATCAAAGTTGATAGTGCTTGATCTTTAGAAATAACTATAACTAAATATTAAGAATATAGAAAAAGATTGATACAAAAGCTTCTATTTATGTAATGTTCAAAGACTGTGCTAAACTTGAAAGAAATGTGTTTGTGACATGAAAAGAATGTGATGTAGATGAACAAGATGTTAATGAAAGAAAAGAGTGTTGAATCATATCTGAGTCATATCTGAGTTATATTTAAATCATATCTGAGTCAAATCTGACTAGCTCGTTGATTAGTTCTAATCATTACACAGAGAACTTGCTAGCGTTCACTGCAAATTGATTAGAGCTTCAGTCTTGTTCAGTCTTAATATGCTTGTAATATTACTCTTTTCTTCGAAAATTCATGTTTGCATGAATGTAATTTATTTGCTCACTTTTGTTAATAGTTATTTTGATATTTAGCATGATTTGTTTGAGTATAGCTTATGAAATTCGTTCAAAACTTTCTCTGAGTTATTGAATTTTTCTTTATTGACATAGTATCATTCGTCATCTTTATTTAGATTTGTTCATTTGACTTTGTACTGTATTCAATCTCGATAGCGTCTGAAATTCAATATATCATCTATCTTTTAATGTTCATCATCTTTAATAGTGATTGATCTGAATGATTTTAAATGCTGTTCTGATAAAGAGTCTTCTGAATATGATCACAGTAGCTTTAAGCTGAACATTGAATGCAAATGCTTCATGCTGACTGATAAACAAAGATGATAAAAGATACTCACTTTGACAGTAATTTGATAAAGATTTAGCTGTTTATCTTTCAAATCTTTGCAAAGTCTCATTGTCTTGACATTTCTGAAAGATAGTCAAACTCAGTTATTTACTTCATAAATGACGTTTCATTTATGTTTATTGATTTGAACTTCAATGATCAGCTTCATCTTTTTTAATTGTTGATGATCAAAGTTCAGTAGTTCTTTTATTCAAATGATAATGTCATCTGCTTTTTTAGCTTCAAGTTGTTCACAAGTTGTTTTATAGTCAGTTGTATCTGAATTGAAATTCATTCAAGAATGAAATTCTTTATTGAAGTAGAAGAAAATCATTGAAGTGATTAAGAAGATATTGAAATTGTCGCTGAATTTTATCATAGATATTTATTTGACTCAGTCGTTCTGCATGTAATTGCAGTAGATTCTAAGTTTGCATTCAACGTCTTGATTAACTCGTTTCAATTGATCATTGATCTCAAAATAATAAACTGTAAATAGACTAGTTGTGATTCTCAGTCACTTGCAAAGACTTTTTCACATAGTCAATATGAATTGAGAGTCTTTGTTCAAAACAATAGAACTGAATAAATTATGCAGTCAATAAACGTTTCATAGCATGATTCAAATCATTTCTTTGACTGAGATGTCATCATCTTCTCAATGACAGAAAACATAGTGATGTTCTTTGATAAGATGACATATGATTGTGCAAATAACGTTATAGTCTTCTGACAGAAGTAGTTTAGTGATGAAGTTCATAGTTATATCTTTTCAGCGTTTCTGTGAAATTGAAAGAGAATGATGAAGTTCATTGATACTATCTTTAGAAACTTTGCTTCGTTGACAAGCATGACAGTTTTAAATGTACTGTCAAATAGTAGCTTGATGATCTGATCAATAGTAATAACGTTGAACTAGATTGATGATTCATTTATTGTTGAGATGAGAGATTGAAGATTGATCATGCACTTCTTGTAGTAATTTTGTGTGCATGTTCTCAGAGACTCACAGTACATTGATCATTTAACGAAATCAGCTAAAACTGACTACAAGCTCATCAAGCTAGCATCAGTCAAAAATATCTGTTTAGTTGAGCTTTTAGCTCACAAGCTTTAATAGTCACTCATCAACAACTAATAACTAGCTACAATCACTTGTAGCTCTTAATGACAGTCATTTGCTTTTTATGCTCAAATAATACAATGTGCAATATGTATCATCTGATCAGTGTTCACATTCAGTGCTTGTTATTATCAGTATGTGAAATTTGTAATCTGTGCACGTTTCTTGACAAATACTTATCACATCATTATTTCATGATAGATAAATTGAGATATTTTATTCAAATTTATCTTGTTGTTGCATTGAAACATCATGTCATGCACTGCTCAAAAGTTTTAGTTTCTTGAAGACAAGCTTGTGTATTTCATAATGTCTTGTATGATTCTTCATTCTTGCAAGCACGTTATATAAGTTACTCGCAATCAATAGAACTAAAAGCATCAAAGCAACTCATGATTGTGTTCATTGTTTATATACAAAATATTCTACTACTATCACTTGAGTTCTATATAATCACTCTTACTTTCTCATTGAATGTCAACATTGATGTTCAATTTCTTTTCTACTCTTTTCAGAAAAATCTGATACTTGTCTTCAAACATCAATACACATTCACTTTCATTTGTTCTTTGATAATACAGAGTCTTAGTGTTTATTTTCAGCTGCTTACGAAAGTTGTTGAATAATTAAGCGTAGCTCATCTTTCGACTATCTTTCATCTTTAATATTCATAGTCAATATGTATTTCTGACTTCGTTGAGCGAAATCTGATCAAATTCAACTTCAGTTGTGTCTTTGAGTTCTTCAGACATTTATCTTGCATTAGTTATCACTTATTTCTATAGCTGAAAATTGAATGCTCACATTTAAATTATTCTTCTGATCTTGATTCTATTCATTATTCAATATTTCTTGAAGTGTTTTATATTCATCGCTATTCATTAATTCTGATTGATTTGTTGTATTCTTTGTCTTTTCTGCTGCAATTTCTGTATTGTTTGACTTTTTGAGCTGCAATGTTCGATTTCTTATGAAACTAGAGATCTCATTCATAAAATACATTGACGAGTATCTTGAATCAGTGAAAGAAGAGAAAGAATGTTCTCTGATGATTTTTCAAGACGCATTAATAGTCAGTAAATCATTTATCTGATTGCAATTGAAATTATACGTTGCAAAAATGCTGTTGAATATGTTGTTTTCATGATATTCAATATGATTTACAACGCATTCATGCAGCATGCTCAATATCAAATTTCTTTGAGTCTCAATTTGTTTTCATCAGCTCTTGATCATTCGCTTATGTATTACTGTTGCATGTTAATCAATCATTGTTCAATTGTTTTAAAGATAAAGCACAAGAGAACATTAACAGTTAAAATGTTATATTCTTTACTGCAGTCTCTTCTCATTTCTCGATCTTCTTCTGATCACTTGTTCATTTGCTGATGACATGTTGAATCGCGATTGCTATGAGTATCATAATTTCATCTTTCAGCTCAGCAAACATGATTTTCATGTTTGATAGTTGATTAAGACTACAATCTTCTTGATTGAAAAATGAGACAGCAGTGATCTTTATGATCATTGAGACTAGAAAACGACATTCTTCAAACTAAGTACATGTCAATCAACGCATCATGTCTGTGAAGATGTTTATTTTTTCAATATCAGAGCTGATGAAGTTATTATTAACTAACAATCTGATGACATAGTTCAATGTATTGACTTTCTCGTAAAAAACATAATGATTTTTCACTACATCTTGAATCTAAAACATTATTTATGCTCAATATTGTTCAATAGAATTATATAACTGTGTTTATTAATTTATTGATGATATGACAAGATTTAAGTTGCACATTATCTTTCAAGCTTCATTTATTGTTGATTTTTTCACGACAAAGTAGTTTGTTCATGATCTGTGTTTTAATTGATGTGCGCGATCTCTGTTTCAGAGATTGTGCATAAGATTGCTCAAGAAAACTCATTGCAGCTCTGATCATGATGTTATGCTCTTCTCTACTTTACACGTCATAATTGTTGTCAATAGAATGAATTCTATGTATCTAAGCACATCAACATGAGCTGCAGCAAAGACTGTTCTCGATCATCGTCTGAACTTTGCTTAAAGAATTTCTCTAAAGTTGTCATCTGAATCATCAATTTGTGCTGCGTTGTATCATGAATTCAATGCAAAAGAACTTGATGAAAATTCTATTGATCTTTGAAACTTTAAGATTCGCTCATTAAGCTGAGAAGATGATGAGATTGATAATGATAAGTGAGAATGCTGTTTACGCTGATGCATTTTTTTCTTTGACAAGATGTTCTTGAAAAATTGAATGATTCTAGTGAATTATGTTGAGATCATATTAGCTGAAAATATACATGATGATATTGACATTGATTTTGCCTTCTTTTATAATCATTCTGCAAATCACTATTTTTAAGATGATAAATCATCATTTAAACTGTTCAACATGTTAAGAAACTTGCGTTCTTGTTTTTTAGATCTGAGTTCAGATTCTTTCAATGATATGTTGAGATTGTTACTTGCTTTCTTAACTTTTCTTTTAACACTTTGTTGATAAATGAATTAAACATAATTATTGAGTCAGTTAACTGCATATTAACAATTCATAATACATGTTACACATTTGACTATCAATCGCAGTGTTCAAGTTCTTCTTGTTCTTATTACTTGTCATAACAGTTCACTTAGAAGATAACGTGAAATAATAATTGATATACAATGAATTGATAAATGCAATCGAGTTTTGAAATAAAAGAAAAAAAGAGTGAAGAAGAAAAAGACATGATGCGTACTTGAAGATATGCAATCTTTGAAAGTGTGTAACTCTGTTGTTGTTGATACTACTATGTTTAATTATTGACTGAGAATGAGTAGATTAACATCTTAATGTTCATTTACTCTGTCAGATTCATGTTTTAACTTCGTGTTACGAGCGTATCAAGACTGAATAGAGCTAGTCAGTGTCTCTAGCTCAGATCTGATTCAGCCTCTATTTTCTTTCATCAACATCTCTTTGTTCAACATCATCTTTCTTTCTACATCACATTCTACTCGTGTCACAAACACATTTTCTTCAAGCTTAGCGCAGTCTCTGAATATTACTTAAATAGAAGCTCTTGTACTCATCTTCTTCTGTATTCTTAATATTCAGTTATAGCTACCTCTAAAGATCAAGCACTATTCAACCCTGACTTTCGCTGATTGACTCACCTAGGCACGATTCTGACATTATATTAAGAATTCGTTAATCACACGATACTGATCTCATTACTCATTCAACATACTCGTCTAGGCAGAACGAGTCTAAAGAAATTCATTTACCTGATGATCAACGATAATCGAAAGATAGAACAACACTAGAGGGTTGAATAGAATCAACGATGAGGCTGTTTGAATTGCTAGACTACTTATCGCTCATTAAGTACGCAAAGTTCACTCGATTACGAGAATCACGATAAAGAATCTTCGTGAATTGCTCAAGAATCAAACCGATCGATAGATTCAACGATAAAGAA
>JAABUL010002679.1_pt1 | contig 28764 bp, 24 predicted proteins | sample 5559151 | NCBI WGS metagenome assembly JAABUL01 (sample SAMN10711876, study PRJNA513368) | rock metagenome | isolation source: Antarctica rocks | place: Antarctica: Victoria Land, Pudding Butte sud
GGAGGAGGGCGGTGAGGGTGGGGTGTTCGTGTGCGTAGGGTTGGGTGGGGTGGTAGGGGGATTTTTTGATTTGGGCGGTTAGGAGGGGGTGGGTGCAGACGGTGGCTATTTGTTGGGATATGTCTGCGGCGGAGGGGCCGCCGCCTACGAGGAGGGTGCGCTGGGGTGGGTTAGTGGGGTGGATGGAGACGGAAGGGTGTGAGGTTTGACTGGTGGTGAGGTCTAGGGGCTGGGTGGGGGCTTACTTTGTTTTTGAAGGCGTGGGGGTTCTTGTATGATACGGAGTGGTGCACTGACTCTGGGTACTTCCTGCTCCAAGCGTCGAGAGCGTCGATCTCGGGTAGTAGTGGCCAGTCAGAGTGACCGTTGGCGACGACGACCGCGTCAAATTTCTCGACTTTAGTCTCATCCTCAGCTGTGGGTTTCGTCGTGATCGCCCAACCGTGCCATTCATCGCTGCTTGTCGGTCGCACATCAATGACTTGATGGTTGAATCTAATCATCGACATGATATCGCCGGCATAAGCCTCTAGATACTTCATTACAGTCTCTCGCGTGGGGAACAATCGCGTCCCTTCTGGAAAAGGCGTGTCGGAATATTGCATCAGCGTGTCTGGTAAATTAGTCTCGAGGCCTTGATACATAGGCGTGTTGAATTTTGGTAAGTTGGTTGTTACGATGTCCATGGCTGTTTGTGATGGAGGCTGACGGCATTCACCATTGACCGTTTCGTGCTTGTTGGAAGGCAGTGGCGTATAATTCCAAACGCCACCGACAGCATTTCGCTGCTCGTAGATTATGATTTTGGAGAACGCGTTCTCGGCGAGTAAGTATCTGCAAGCGTCAGAGTTGTGCACTGTGGATTTGACGAGTTCTTAGAATTACTTTGCGGTTGCGAGACCAGAGGGACCGGCGCCGATGATCGCGATGTTTCTGATCGCGCCTTTCGTTGGTTGTGTCATTCTTAGGTGTTTGAGGGTACTCGACACTGCAAGCTTTTGGCTTGGACCTTCAGCGGAAAAGGGGAGGTCTTTGGCAATTGGTAGAAAGGGATTTTATGGGTAACGAATGTGTACTGCCGCAAGGTAGACGACAAGACGTCTCGGTTTCGCGCTAGTACTGCCTAGCGGCTTGGCAAGCAACAATCGTACAACGTATTAAGCTACGGGCTAAATAACGATACTATCATTCCTTGCACCCCTATACACTGCATTCGAGTACGTAATTCGTATCTCAGGCCTCAAACGACTATGTGAGAGATGCGAAATGTCGCACCACATACATAATTGACCCATATCTGGTTCATATCCGATCTTCAACTTCCTCAACTCCATGCCCACCGCCAATCCTAGCTTCGGAGTCCCACCTCTTAAGATGTCCCGGTCGACTTGTACTCAGATCCCCATGAATGTGCAAGCCCGGTTTGAAATCTAGACCCTCGTCTGTCTTCTCTCCCTGCGCATGTTGCTTCACCTCTCGCTCTACATTTTCCTGCCCACCAACACCCTCGAAATTCTGCAGAGGCAGGATATCTTCTTCCCGTGTCACACTTGGGTCGCACATTGCGCTGTAGCTCTTGGATGGCAGCTGCTTCGACGGTTTTGGTGGCGTCCATTTGTTGGTTGTTGGTTTCGATGATTTGCTTCCGCTTGTCAATCGCGTGTATTCTTCGACAATCCATTTGTATAATGGTCGTAAGGTGGGTATGCAGGCTGCGACAACGCCAAACAAGACTTCCCATGTTCGCCAATACCAATTTGGTATGCTCAGCCCTTTTTCACGAGTCAGTAGAGTAATGACTTCGGACAAAGGGGTCCTACAGGTGGGATCATTGGTCACGTTCTGATAATTGAGAGCTGTTCGCACCAAACATAATGAGCCAGTACTGTTATTCCCGCAGTTAGTGCAAGCAATGAACAGCCAGGATGCGATGGAGACTTACATGACTCCGAGACCCATTAGCAAGCACAGGCCAACCTTGCTTCGGAAACTGATCTGAACCTTGCGGAGTATTAGGATTGGAAAGGCTGAGAGGAAGTAATCCGAGATGATTGAAATGACTGAAGCTGGTGAGTATAGACCAATTTAATTTCAAGAGGAAACTTACTTGCTTGGGAAATGATGATCCTTTCCAGTTGACCTTTGGAGAAGCATTTCCCCGGCATCTTCGAATTCCAAGCTTTATCGAGATGTGGTGTACATTGAAGAACCCACACTATACTCAGTACTACGTTGCTAACAGCAAGTACAAAGATTGCGGCGTATAGAGGCCTAATGAAAGCTTTGGTAATCGTGATGCGGAGAAGAAACAGACAGATCGAGATCTTGGTGAATGTCAAAGTCGCAAAGGTCTGTTAGAGAGTTAGAATGAGATTTGCTTATTATTTCAAGTATTGCTGACCTGTAGCCACTCGCCATAAGAGTATTTCATGAACTCTTGAAATTGATGGTCAGTGAGGTAATACCCTGGTCGCCCGAAGCCGTATCCAAGTTGAACAGTGATCAGGCCCATGCCGATGATATGACCAAGCTAGGGCATTTAGCATCCATCTACCAGTCTGCTCGCAAGGCGCAAGACATACACCAGCAAACACAATGCACCAATCGTCCCAGCCCACCCTCTTGACGAGCCATATCCGAGTCGCAAAACGTAGGGCGATGAAGATCAGCACCAGGGTCAGGGCTAGGATCGACGTAGCCAGTAAGCCGCCAGATCTGTCTACGTCGCCTATGGCGGGGGGTGTATCTGGCCTCTGCATTTCGGTACACGAGGGCTAGGACGCGCTTTGTAGATGGTCAAACGCGAGTGAACCACAAAATGATTTTATGCGGAGGACTTGAGTAAACAGCGGAAAAACCGGTGTCAATTCTCGAAGCTCGCAGGGGCCGTTTCGGACAGAAGTGCGAAGTGGAGGAGTACGACCCTTCCGCGAAATTGATTGCACCTCCTGGTATCTGTAATGATCACACTGCAAATTGCAATGCTTTCGAAGGACAAAAAGAAATCTGACCGAAAGCAAGAAACAGCTTTGAACAGGGAGAGAGGCTGGACACCCACCGACGTTCTCATTCATTCTCTAGTGCTGACCATATACAAGAGCCAAGTCTTGCTGTGCCCCAGATGCCATCATCGTACAGTGCTCGTGGGTTAAGTTGAGAACCCTCACCTTTGCTGCGCATTGCGGCATGGTACGAAACTAAAAAAATAGCGAGATTCAAGCTACAGACTGGTAGTTGATCGTAGTGCCTCGCAAGCGTGATCCTTCCAAGCCAAACCCTCCCCTCGAAATTAGGGGCTCTCTGTGCCTTAGATAACATGGGCCAAAAAGATGCACGCGCGAGCTTACATCCGAAATCGATCTCATCTTACCGTACGAACTCTCCAGAAGCTGTCGCTGGCTCTTTCAGGCCTGTCGCATTGAAGAAATGATGTTTGAGACCGATGAAAAGTCCGAGGACCAATAGTAGCAGCGCGTACATATGCGTGCCATTAGTGCATAATGTGGAGACACTAATTGCCCAGCTGAACCACAGTGCGACATGCAGTCAATGCCTCAATATCGAGCCGAACCCATCGGATGAGGGTCGTGCCGCTATGCTACGGCAAGGCCGATACTTAAGCTTTGATGATGCTACAGAATGCAGGTGCTGCGCCCCTGATGAAGCGGACCATCGATGATGGAAACAATCTTTCTTCAGCTCCTCAACCTCTTTTAGGAGGACGGACGACGATCACTTGGGGTGGTTCTTTGGGCACTCCCGCCAAGGCCCGCTTTGTTTCGGGAGTCGCATCTTCTTCAAGTTAGTTGAACGGCCAGATATTCAGCTAGCAGGAAAGCGAGGGAGGCCCAAAGGTCCTAGGAAACTATGAGTTAACGTTAGCCGTATAGAAACAGTCGAGCCAATGAGGTGGTCTTGGTTGGCTCCTGGGTAGTAGGTACCTTCGAGAGGGCCGTGTTGCAGAGGATGTGATGAGGGGACACATGTCTTGACGCCGTCAGCATGCTTAGGTAATTAGGGCCTTGGCGCAGTGCTTCTCTATGTAAGAGTTTATAGAACTATTCTAGTATTATTAATATATAATTTATCTACCTATAAAGTAGATATAAATAGTAATTTAAAGTATATAAATATCACTTTTAAATAGTACTTTTATAGACTATTAATAGATCCCTTTTTCTAGTAATTATAATATAATCTTTAAGTTATAATCTTTTAAGTACTTAAAGTAAGCTATCCTTCCTTATAAAGAGCCTTATTACTATTAGTTATATTACCTATTAGGTATATTAATAATAACCTCCCCCTTTATTATTTTTATTTATATACTTTATATAGAAAGATATCTATTAATCTTATAAGATATAATATCTACCTTATATCTAAGTTATATTTATAAATATATTATATTAGAGAAAATCTATTATAGTACCCTATTTTATTATATAGAAAAAGCCTCTTATAAGACCTCTAGAAGGATAACTTACTAGATAATAAAAACTAAAGAAGACTTAAAGATAAGCTAGATATTAAAAAACTGAATAGCTATTATTACTATTAATTTCCTATAAAGTATTAAGTAGATATTTAATTAATTATTAATAAAAGTATTAATAGATTAAATAATAATATACTTATATTATTAAGAAGTATATTAAAGTCTTTTATTAAGATTACTACCTTTACTAGCGTATTATTATAGATATAAGTATAGCTAAACCCCCTCTTTTAGCCGACTCTATCCTTATAATTAGGAAGATAGCTAGATATTACCTTAGAATATCTTAGTTATTAAACGCCTATAAGATTAACCTAATTCCTATACCCTTTTATATACTTTAAATAGTATTAATTAAATTAGAGCCCTAAGATACTATTTAACCTAGGCGCCTACTAAGGAACTCTTATAAGGGGTAAAAAGTCTCTTCTCTATTAAGGGAGATTTAATATTATAGCTTCTATAATTAAATTTCTAACTAAATTCTATATTAATAGCCTAGAAGTATTATTATTATTAGAACTATACTTCCTATTACTATTATAAGAGCCTTATTCCCTATTACCGCTATTAGTACTATATTCCCTATTACTATTATTAGAACTAGTAGTATCTCTATTATTATTATTAGGGCTAGTAATAGTAATCCTGTTAATATTATCTATTATAATTATAATACCTATTATAGTTATAAGGATACTATTTAATAGAATAGGTAGTACCTCTTATTAGCTCTATATATTAGAAGAAGAACTCCTAGAGAGCCTTAATATTCCTATATAACTTAAGAGGTTTAATTTAAGATTATAAGGAAAGGTAGTAGAGTAATTAACTTATATACTAAAAGTAGTAATAATCCTTAATAATAAAGGGCTTAAAGGAAGGATATAATAGATAAAGATACTATTATTATACTTATTAAAGAAGAATTTCCAGGTAAATCCTAAAACCTTAAATTTAATATTAATATTATAAAGTAAATTAAAGCGCTCTACTAAAATAAAGATAGATAGCTTATTATATATTATAAGTAAATTATACGCCTACTAAAATTAATAGGTAGAAAGGGTAATATTAATATAAAGGACTTAACGCTACTAAGTAACTTAAAGTAATATTAATTAATAAATATAATTTATAAGTAGATTACAGGACTTATAAATTATAACCTATAAATATATATATTAGAATATAAATCTAAAGAGAATAAATTATTATATAAGGCCTTTAAGAAGGCCTAGACTTATATAAAAATCCTATATATAATAGTAGAATTTATAATTAGAAATTAATAGTACTAGGAGGTATAAGTCTTCTACTAATTCTAGGCGGTTATAATAGTAAATAATAGAGATATTTTTACGGCCTTTATATTAATAATTAAGAGGCCTAAATACTAAGATAGTAAAGGGATCTATTAAGAAATAATAGTACTACGTTAAAGGACTAATAATTATACGCGTTAGATAATAAATTTAAATATATATTATAAACTAGAAGAGAGGAACTAAATAGTAGAATAAATATATAAATAATCCTTATATTTAATATTAACCTCTTAGTAATTAAGTAGTAGACTAGCTAAGGCCTAATTAAAAAGATATAATTCACCTTCTTAATAAGGATTTTAGCTATAGTAAAACTAATAGCTAAGATAGTAATATAAGACTAAGAGTAAATATAGCTTATAAGACTTACGAAATCCTAACTTCTAATAGGATTAAGGGGATAGAAATTATTATCTTATAAATATATAGAGGAATAAGCGCCTACTTAATATAAATAGTATCTACCTATAATTTATACTAAACCCGTTATATAATTATAAGATATTAAAGAATCTATATATAAATAGCTCTAAATAGTAAGAAACCTAGAGGTATAATTACTAACTACTATATAAAGTATATAATAAGATTAGATATAAAGTTATAAATTATACCTCTATTACTCCCTTATCTAAGGAGGAGTAATATTAGATAATATAAGAACTTAGGAATATATAGGCTAAGTAGAAGGCTTATAGAGAAGTTAAAGAGAGAGAGAAAGAAGCCTTTAAACTCCCTCTTATACTAATATAATAAAACCTATAATAAAGCTATAAAATTAATAATAAATTATATTTAAAAGTAGCTAGATAGACTCTAGCCCCTAATAATACTATTACTACTTATTAAGTATATATTCTAAATTAAATACTATATTAAGGTAATATATTAAACGTACTAATACTAAGGATTATTAAAATACTAGAGGAGGATTATAATTATTAAACCCTTTAATATAATATAATATATAATAGAATTAATATTAAAACTAGGCTATTTATTAGATTAAATATCCTAACACTTAAGGAATTTAATAAAGAAGTACTTAGAGTATATAATACTTATATAAGTAGTAAAAGGAAGAAGACTAATTATAAAGTTAAGGAGACCTAAATATTACTATAATTAATACTAGAGAATAGTAGGAAAAAGAAGATAGGTATTAAGAAGATAGGTATTAAGAAAGAACTATTAATAATCTAAGGAATAATTAGAAAGCCTAAGATAGATATAAATAAGCTACTAACTAAGATAATAATAATAATATTAATACTTTATATCCTTTAAATCTCCCCCTTTATTAGGAAGGAAATCTAACGACTTAGCTAGGTACTAAAGAAGAAGGATAGGAAGAAGATAGCTAATAAAGTAATAATAGATATCAATATAAATACCCTTATAGATAGGAGTCCTATAATAATAGTCTAGCTAATTAATACCTAGAGTATAGCTATTATCTAAGCTAAGCTTAAGATATACTATACTCTATTAAAATCTCTATCAGAGTAGTTCTATAATATTATAAATATTAATATTATAGCCTAGGCTATAGATATAATTATTTAGAAAAAGGAAGGAAAGAGAATACTTATTCTAATAAAATAAGTAAAGGTAGATTAAGGATTAAATATAATAATAGTAAATCCTTTATTAATAAAAGTTATAAAGCTATTAAAATACTTAATTAATAAATTTAAAATAAAATATATTATAATAATAGTAGCTAATAGAAAGGATAGTAAGCTAAAATATTAAATATAATTCTAGGTTAATATAATAGGGATTAAAAGAGAATAATAGGTATTTATAACCTTAAGAGATAACCTAGGAGTTACTATCCTCCTTAAACTCCTATAATTATAGTTTATAAATATAAAGCTATTAATTATAAAAGGTAAACTAATCCTTAATAATATTATAAAGAATAAGACTATAAAAAGGATCTATCCTTTTAAAATTAAGCTAATATTAATAATAATAGAGGTAATATCTCTATTTAAACTATACCCCCTAAAGGCTATAATAGAGGATATATTAGAGGAAGTTATAAGTAAAAGGTTATATACCTTAAATAAAGAAAGTTTATTAAAAGAGTCTAATAATAAGAGTAAAGAGGAAGAATCTAAGTTTAAGTCTAATATAAATAAAGATTTAGAAAACTAGAATATCTTTAGGATAATATTAAAAGCTTAAGGTAGGAAGGAATTAAAAGTTAAATTCCCTTATATTCTTAATAATCTAAACCTTAAGAGCGGCCTTTTAAGTAATATATAAAGGGTCCTAATAAAGGATAGAAAGGTTTTATAATCTATTATACCTATATTAAGATTTAAATAACTTTTAATAAAATATTAAAATATAGGTATATTCCCTAGGATCTAAGATTTAAGAATCTAGAATATATATACCTACTCTATTAGAATAAAGATAAGTATAAAGAAAGGTATAAAGTTATCCTAATAGCCTATAATAATATAATTAAATAAGAGAAGGAAGGGAAAGACTTAAGCTTCTTAATTAAATAATAAATAACTTACTAATAAATAGATTATTTATAAAGCTTTAATATACTAGTTATATAAGTAAAGGATAAAGGACTTATACTTAGAGAAGCTATCTTAGATAATATAATAAGGCTCTAATTATTATAATTTATTTAGATATATAAAGATATTAATACTAAGGAGGTAAAAGATATTCTAATAACTAATCTTATAATTTATTATATTACCCTAAGAGATAGGCTAAAGTTATATAAAGTAATTTAGAAGCGCTTTGTTAATAATAAGGAGTAATAGTTCTAGAAGATTATTAAGAGAGGCATAGATACTAGGTATTATAAGAGGTATATAATAGTGAATAGTAGAGTTTCCTAATAGAATATAATATTAATAATAGTTAAGAAGGAAGGAAAGGACGAGCTAAGACTAATAGTTAACTACTACTTTATATATAAAGACCTAATAGGCTTGTATATAAAGCTAGCTATAAAGATACATAACTTATTAAGACTCCTATTATATAAGATAATCTTCTAGGTAGATATTAAGTATAGATACTAGGCTATCCTAGTATACCTAGTAGATAGATACTTCCTAGTATTTAATATCCTAGGTATTAGCTAGTTATAGCCGACTTATATATCCTAGGAAATAAAGATATTATTATTTATATTTATTAAATTAATAAATATTATCCTTAGGCTAATCCTAGTATTAAATCCTAAGCTGTTATTACTTAATAATACTAGTCTTTATAAATAATTAGATATTATATTTTATATTAATAATATATTTAATACTTATAATTTATAGGAGAAATAGTACGCGTTCTTATATAACTATTTCTTCTTATAAATATTATAGTTAATATTAAAGGTTTTATTCTTTAAGCTATTTATTAGTATAATAAAAGTAAAGGCTCTTAGGAAGATATATAAGATTAGTAGGTATATATAAATTAAGCTAATAATAATTAAGAAGATTAAGAACTAGCTAAGACCTTAGAAACCTAGTAAAGTTTATAGATTCTTAGGAATATACTAGTTAACTAGAAAGTAAATTAAGGGATATATAAATATAATAAGACCTCTTTCTAGCTAATAAGTAAAGTTAATTAGATCTAGGATATATTGAAAGAACTCTTATTCTAGCTAATAAAAAAGTTATATACTATTAATATAACTCTATTCTTATAAAATCTAAAGTTTATAAGTAAAATATTTAGTAATATATTAGGATATAGTAGCGGATATTATATACATTAATTATAGGATAGTAAATAGAGATTAATAGTATATAATTTATTTATCTTTAATAAAGTAGAAAGGAATTATAATATATATTAAAGGGAGCTAAGAGTAATTATATATTTTAGCTAGAAGTTTATATATATAATAAGATATAATTATATTTTAATTATATAGATTAATTATAAACTACTTATAGGCTTTATAAATACTAAATTCTATAAGGATATCTTTACCTAATAGGTATTAAAGCTTAGACAGCTCTATATTAAGCTAAAGTATATAGAAGGGAAGAATAATAATATTATTAATAGACTTTCTTAGGTAATATTTAATAATCTAGATTATAAGCTAGATAAATTAGTTATAAATCTAATTAAGGAAGTAGAGAAGTATAGTAATAATAAGGGATAATATTAGAAGTTAGGAAAAGATAGCTACGCCTATATATTTAAAGAACTTACTAATAAGGATTATATAAAGAGAATTATAAGATAAGGTAATAAGGTATTTACTACTACTATTAGCTAGGTATTATTTATAGTCCCTAGTAGTAAGACTAGACTATTAGTACTAGTATATCCTATTATAATAAATAGTAAATTAACTAAACTAGCGCCCCTAGGATTTATATAACTATACTATAAGAGTGTAATAGAACTATATAAGGTAGATTAAAAGAATAATAATTAGTATACTAATATATATTATTATTATATATAATAGGAGAAGTTATAAGGCTTAAATACCTAATAAATAGATATCTTTAATTAGAAGGCCTTAAGATTTATATTTAATAATTATATAAATTAATTAATATATTAATTTAAAGATTAATACTATATATATCTAGTAAAGGGAGAGATTAGTACGCTATTATAAGATATTTATAATAGAAGTAGATACTTCTCTATTAAAATAGTAATAGATAAGATCTAAAATATAGTATACTAGCTAGATATAGTAAAGGATATTATATAATATATTAAAGGATACTACCCCTATATTAAATAAGTAAATATAGTAAGGATAGTACTATTATCCCTAATTTAAACTATAAAATTATTCTAGCTATTAGGAGTAGATTTCATTAGATTATTCCTAAACCTAGAAGGAGAGCTTGAATATATCTTAAATATTATTAACTACTTCTTAAGAGTAATATTCCTAGAAGTAATAGATATTACTAATTTAAAGTATACTATTTAAGGTATTATAGCTTATCTTATATATAAATTAATATTAAATACTATATACTTTAATAATAGATTATACTTCCTAAGTAAGGAATTATTAATATTTCTTAAAAGCGTTAGTATTATTATATTAGAAGTACTTAATAAAGTAAAATACTTAATTAAAATAGTTAAGAAGTTAAATAATATCCTAAGTAAATACTTCTATAAGAGGAGAGAAGATATAATTAATAAGTCCTAAGATCTATTAATTTAAATAGCCTTAATAGATATTAATTTAAGGTTAATTAACTACCTTAGGTATTTACTACTAGAAATCTTATATAGAGTTAAGGCTATTAGTACCTTTAAGCGGGATCTATAATCTAGTATATTCCTAGATAAGCTTAAAATATTAGATGCCGAAGAAATACTACTAATAATATAAGAGTTTATAGTAAAGAGATTAATAATTAGGGAGCTTATATTATATTAATTAATTTATACTAAAGATATAATAAACAATTAATATAATAAAGGTATAATCCTAACTTAATTCCTAAAATATAGTAACTAAATTATAAAGAATAATATTAAGATAAATTATCTAAAATTAGACTCTAAATAGACTAGACTATTTATAGTAGTAGACTTTATTAATAAATAAGGAATAGTATATAAGCTAGTTTTAAAGAATAGGAAGACCTTAAAGTATATATATTATAAAGACTACTTAAGAAGTTATAAGCTAAGGGAAGGCTATTTAATATAAAAAGGAGAAAAGCTATTAATAATTTTATCTACTCTCTACCTATTAAGGAAGAAGAAATTAAAGAAGGTTATATAATAGCTACTATTACTCCTACCTAAGCTAATTTAAGAAGGTAGAAGTTAGTAAAGTAATAAATTAAAAGTATATAATTAAGCCTATTATATTAAGGCTAAGTCCTAATATATTCTTAAAGGTTAATGTAGATTTTAGAAGTATTTAAGTTAGGAGAAGTACTTTCTTACCTAAGGTTAAAAGGTAAGGAGGTAGGTAAGATAAATTATTTAAGAATATATATATTTAATCTTAGGAAGTATATAAGAGTATTAATTATAAGAGTTATATAAATAAGGTAATAATACCTTACTATTACTATATTTTAGCTATTAAATTATTAAAGCTATTCCTATATATAGAGAAGACTTTTAATAAAAAGTCCTAAATATTAAATAATATTAATATAAAATAATATTAAAATCTAGAATAATAATATAAGTATAAAATAATAAATTAAAAACCTATAAGATAATTAAGATACTACCTTATAATATTATAGGTATATATATACCTATAATAATCGGCGCGTATTATATTACCGCCGTTAGTACTATCACGATAGTAGATTAATACTATTAGCGTAATAATAGGAGAAGTCCTTAAAGGCTTAAGTATTAATATAATAGGGGATAAATAATAGGGATATTTATACTAGGAATACTTAGTTATCTATTAACCTATAAAAATATCTAAAAATATATATAATAGCCTTAAGAAGAGGCTAATAACTCCTTATATACCTTATAATATTTATCTATTATTATATTATAATAGGCCTCTCTACCTTTTTAAAGGATAGTAGCCGCTATAGGATTATAAGGTTAATAGTTATACTAGCTAGTACTAGCTAATTAAATCTCCTTCTTTAAAGGAGGCTTAATAATAGGCGCCTAAGGGCGTACTATATTTAAGAATTTAATAGTAAATAATAAGATTAGGATAATAGAACTTATTAGATAGCCTTAAAAGCCCTAGATAGAACCTAATAATAAAAGGGGAGGAGAGAGAGAAAGTAATATCTAAATAAGTACCCCCTATTATAATAGAATTAATAGGAGAGGGAAGTAGTAAAGCTAAGGGAAGAACCTTTAATAAAGCGCGAAGAGAGGCTAGTAGAATAGGAGAAAAAAGAGGAGTAATAGAAGGATTCTAAATCTATATTATTAGTTAAGTACGCTACCTAGTAGCCTTAGTAGGGGCCCTAGAGGTAGGCGGCTAAGCTAATAGTATATAAAGAGGAATAAGGGAAGGAGCTATAAAAGAAGAGGTTATTATAAGCGCTAGATAGCTAAATCTAGTAAATTAAGGGCGAGGAGAGATAAATAGAGAAAATAGGGGAGAATAAGAAACTACTATTAAAGGAGACTACTTAATAGGTAATAGTAGGATAGGAGGAGGTAAAGTAATAGAGGAAGGTAAATTAGCTAGAGAACTATTACTAATAAAAAGCCTAAAGGTATTATTATCTACTTAATTAATTAGGTTTTCTAATATAAATACTAGACTAGGAGAAACTAAAATATAAGAGGTAGGAATAGAATAAGAAGAGACTAGAGGACCTAAAGTAGCCGTAATAATACTAGAGGTAGAAGTAGAGCTAGGATAAACTAAAGGACTAGAGATAGTAGTAATAAAGTAAGAGATAAGAATAGGACTATTATAACTATTATAAACCTAGGGAAGATAATTTATAAGATATTTATAAAGTATACTATCTAGGGGGGCTAAATTAAATTAATAAGCGTAAGTACGTATCCTATTATAACTACTAGGAGTTAGCGGAGGTAGTAAGATAGGGGAAGGAGGAGTAGATACACGTATTAGATTTAATAAATAGTTAGAGGATTAATACTATTATAGGTAATTCCTATAAGATAGGTTACCTAAGCTTATCTTATAATATAGGAATATACTAGTCCTTTAACTACTTTCTACTAATACGTAGCGAGAATAGGGAGAAGTATAATTCTATCTAATTATCTAAAAAGGATTAGCTAATAAATAGTATAATTATAAAAATATATATACTTAGGTATAAAGTACCCTTAACTCCTAGAAATAAAGGCTAATAAGTTAACTAGGGAGTAATATATTATCTTATAAATATATAGATATAGAGTCTTAGACTAGTAAGTCTAATCTATTATACCTAGATATATTAAAGAATTATATAAAAGTTAATATAACTATATAATAATTCCTGTAATAAAAGGACTTAGAGATTAGGAAAGAGAAATATACTTCTTTAAAAGATGAATAAGATCTATTTATATTGTTAATATTTATAGTAATAATATTAATAATATAGTTTACTAAATTATAATTAATAGTATATAATATTAAGAACCTATTAAGATTACCTATTAAATTATATAAATATAATAGATATTTATTAAAGGAAAAGAGGAAGAAGAGATAAAAAGGTCTATAAATTTATACTTTAAGAATTAGGAAGGAATTATTATATTACTTTATCCTATTTATTAACTCTAGGTAATATACTTAAATAAAGGTAATATAATTATACTTAAATTTACTAGAGGATAATAAGAATACTTAGTTATTATATAATTAAGATACCTTATAATAGCTATATAAAGACTATAATAATAAGGTATATTACTCTTATAAATAGATCTTAATTAGCTTATATTAATAATAATACTCCTATTTAAGATACTTATATTAAAGTCTAATAGGTAGTTATTCTAATAAGTAGTTATTAAGTATAGAGAGTCTTAGGGAATAGTAAAGTAAATTAATTATAAAATACTTTAACCTTAAAATTAACTATTAATTACTTTAGAGACCTTATATAAAATAATTAAAAGTTAAATAAATAACAAAGGAAGTAAGTAATTAGAATTCAATAGGAATTAGCTAAAAAGTATATAAAGGTAGTTATTAAATACTAGGAAATAGTATATAAGAAGAGGTATTATAAAGATAATTACTTTAAGTAATAAATAGGAGAAGTCTACTAATTCATAAATATCTTAAATTAAAGTCCTCTAGGAATAAGTAAAATAAGAATAAGTTATAAAAATAGGATTATAATAATACTACCTTACTTATTAAGCTTAATAAATAAGCTAATTAAATAATATAATATATAAAGAGTACCCCTAAATTATAAGGAATTAAAATAAGTAATTATAACTAGCTAGTAAAATCCTTTCGTATCTTTAAAAGATTAGATTATAAATAGCTAGGAAAAGACTTAAGAAGCTAGGAAATAGATAAATAAGAATTAGATAGCTATTAGATAATATATTAATTTATATTTAATAGAGTAGATTCTACTTAAGTAATTATAATTAATTAAGCTATAAATAACTATAGAATATTATAAAGTATTATAATTAAGATAATATATAAATTAAGGTACTATAAAATAGTACTTACTAACTTATATTTAATAAAGTAGGATATAATTATACCTAATAACTAGCCTATAAATAGCTATATAATTAGATACCTTTTAAGGATAGTAAGTATGTTAATTAATAAGATAAGAAATTATATTTAATAAAGTACCCCTTAACTACTATCTCTTCTAATAATATTTTAAGGTAATAGATACTTTAATTAATTAAAAGGATAATATAATATATTAAAGGAAGGTATTATTATAATATAATATTAGGTATTCCTAATAGATAATCTATTAATAGGTTAGTAAGAAATAGATATTAAATTCTATAATATAAGATTATATTTATAAGATCTCTTATAATATATAAATATTAGCTACTATTATAAGGTAAGTATACTACTTCATAGAGGCGCTTCGTATATATTCTCTAAAGCTAATAAGGGGATATATATCTTAACGCTATTAATATACTTAGGTAATTAGGGCCTTAGCGTAGTACTTCTCTATATAAGAGTTTATAGAACTATTCTAGTATTATTAATATACGATTTATCTACCTATAAAGTAGATATAAATAGTGATCTAAAGTATATAAATATCTTTTCTGAATAGTGCTTCTATAGACTATTGACAGATCCCTTTTTCTGGATGTTAGCCTGCCAAGGCCCTTGTTACATAAGGAGCTTTGACCAATGAGGTACGAGCAAAGTTTCGTGTGGCTTCGCGCCTATCTATGAGAACTTTTACGGCAAGGAACGACCACCCCGAAAAGATTTTATATTTGGTTCAAGGTCGGCGAGTGCCCATATATGCCTAGCAATCGCGACAGCTGAGACTAGTTCTACTTTCTCCGCTTCAGTTCCAAAATCAGCGGGCGCCTGACAACGCCCGGAGAACCGTTGCCAGAATCGTGTACGAGGTTGCGAAGGAATACTTTGGCAGCAGGGTTCATTTCTGGCATGACATGATTGAGACGGGGGATGAGCGGCAATGGGGCCAATATGATTAGCAGGATGCAGATTGGAAGCTGAGAGTCCTCTCTTACGACAACAACACGGGAAGGGACATTGTTGGGATGACGTAAAGCCACAAATTTGTTGATATGAAGAGATTTTTTGACGATAATAATGGCCGAGGGACCATGAATCATCTGATCTCAGCGGTAAGATCAACACCAGCCCATTTCAGCAATTCATATTCTCTCATCTTGAGCCTTTCCTCTCTCATCTCCTTGACTGGCCAACTTTGCCAGACGCTCGGTGTGACACCTATACCGGTCATCATTTGCTTATCCATGGCTTCGACAAAGTGTGCTGCAGTTTTGCATATGACACCGAGGCTAGCCGCTGCGTCGTCTTTGAGTCGCCTGTTGTGACCGTCTTGCACCTGAAGAAGGATGAGGATTTTGGATATGAGAGACGTGGTTTCCGCGTTACGTACCGTTGACATTGCTGCCTCGATCGCGCGAAAATTGGATTTGGTTGTACTATCTCTCTCACTCATTTGCGAAATTCGACTAGATGTCACGTGGAAGTTAGCTTCTATGGTTGACGGGTTTTAAGAGTGATTCCCCCATCTCAAGCACGGGGTGTTCAATGGATGGGCCGTACGCTTCCGATTGAGTAAGTGACATCAGATTCTCCACACGATGTACATTTAGGCGATCAGGGTAGCGCAACGGATCAATAACGTATACGATTCGCAACCAATGATGAAGTGCTTTTTCCCATTGTTGCTTCTCTTCGAATCTTCTAGCGAGCGTGACGTATATATTTGGGATCGGAGAAATGTAGATCGGCCAAGGCTTTTCGGAAGATAGGTCGTTACAGATTTCTCGCATTTTTGTCTCGACGCTACCTAATTCCTGGTCATCGTCCACTAATGCACTTAGTAAAGCATGTAATTGAGACCGTGCGCGATGGGTCGGTGTATCGAGAATGGGATCGCCGGTCAGCATCTTCCCTTGCTCTTCAGATCCTTCTGTACATCTGCAGCATTTGCAAGCGAAAGCGTAAGCAGTGAGCAATGCATTCTGCCGCTCTTCGAAACTCTGGGTAGGGTCTATATAAGAGATGGTAATCTCTTCGTTCTTCGCGATGCTACGGCATGATCGGACCACGGACTCTGGTCCTTCTGAGAGGTGATGAGCATTTGGCCAGCAGGAATGGTTGATCAATGCTGCACCAGGAACGAGGCAGCTTCCTAATCGGGGCTGCATCGGGGAATCCACGCTGTGCTGGTTGATCTTGATCTGTCAGAATGTTAGAGAATTGGTTTGCCAAACAGATACAATTCAACGTCTAGGAAATATTATATTCACACGCCAATACAGATCTTCCAGGTCTGTTTCTGACATATCATCCTCGGTCACCTCTTTCACTAGTTTGATATCTGCATTGATGGCCGCCCAATCCAATGCCTTAGACTGTTCGATTATCGCTTTGTGAGATTGAAGCGTTAGTATCGCCTGCCATTGGTTGTCCGTAAGTCGCCCATGTTGACGTAGTACCGCAAGGCGAACGAGCATACGAATTGCTGAACTGAGCTCTTTGGCTTCTCGAGCGTGGGCGTTGATTTCGCGGTACCTGCCACAACACAGAATTGGAACCTCTTTTCTTTCAACAAGGTTGGGAGGTCAAGCTACAGACAGCTAGGACAACGAACATGAGAAAGTAGGAATACGTACATCTTGCACTCCTCGTTATGATACCTCCTCCATGCAGTTCGTTGGCAGCCCTGGCAATGATTAGGGTCTAGCTCTTTACACCTTCCCACGAGAGCCAAGTACTTGCTTTTGAGCAATATTTCACAGCCTTGCAAGAGCCACAGGCCGAAAGCTCGATGGATGCTCTGAATGGGTCGTTCGAGCCTACCCAGGCAAAAAAACTGTCGCACACATCTACAGCGGACTCACTGCCATCAAATTGAGTGCACGCAGTCACCAATAGAGCAGAACGCTCACGCAGCCGAAACAACCGGCACAGTTGCCCGGAATACCTCCTTCCCCGCAGGAACCTCTTCGCGAACAAACAGCCCGAAGCCGGCTCCAGGCATCTTCGAATCAGCGATATATAGCTCATACGGGCCTGCGGTGTCTTCAAGAAATTTGTCATTCATCTCCGTTGCCGATTGCATCAGAGTAGGATCAGCCATTGATAATATATTCGTGATAGATTTAATAAAGAACGTGGTTCCAATAAAAATTGCTAGGTTTAATAAGTAGTATATACTATTATTATAATTATATACTTAATACTCTAAGGAGGTAAGATAATATAAAGTAGAAATTATAAGGTATTCTTTATAATATTAAGACGCTAGTATAGATAGGATTAAATAGCTATCTTTAATACTTATATATAATATTATCTTGTACTAAGTAAGTCTATAAATATAAATATAAATATAAATAAAAATAAAAATAAAAATAAAAATAAAAATAAAAATAAATAACTAATTAATATCCCTTAAAGTAAGATTAAATATTAGGCTTAAATTGAAGCTATTATAAAAGAGAGCTACGGTATATGAATATAGGGATAGGGTGTACGTAGAGTATAACGCAGTAGCCTACTATTTATTACCCTTAGCCGCTTCAATTTAGACTTAGACCTAGCTTTCATGCATAAATTTTGTCAAGCTCCTTGCTAAAGGAATAGTGGCATTTTCTCTTTACTTTGCTAGTAACGCAACGCCCATTGTCTCTAGCAGACCTTGATCTGGCGCAAAATACTTGGGACAATCATAGGGGCAGCAAAGAATACATCTTCGGGAGGAGTCTCAGCCTTAGCTGAAAATCGGTGGCCTCAGGTCGCTGTGCCGCCATCTCCGCTATTCCGTCCCCGATCATGTGTCAACAATGTTTCACAATCGGTCCAATGTCTACTTTCCGATTATCATTGTAACGGTTACAGAAAATAGTAATAATCCGAAAGCGGTGCTTCTCCAAGCATCTCGTTTCAATCACAGCTCCTGAAAGCGAAGCTCTACCTCACAGAGATTGTTCCTTCGTCTGCCAGAGCTTATCCAGCGCATATATTCTCCCCCAAAATCCGTTCGTGCAATGTCACCCACCCACAGTGTCTGCAATGTCGCCCACCCACCGTGGCTGCATGCCACCTGCCCGCCGTATCTGCAATGTCACCCAGCCCTTACGACCTCCGTTCTGTGACGATCAATTGCTCCCATGGGCAGAATGACCTCCTTTTTCTCACACACTCCCCAATCTCCGTGCGGCTGTAAAGCCTTCTCTCAAACATGGAGATTCGTGCCTGGCCAACAATTGTGAAGAACACTGCACCAGTACGTATGTCCTATGATACGTTCCCTCTCCTTGCTTGATGATCGAGTTGATCAGTACAAGGCTACGTCCCTCCTGACCTAATTTTTGATAATGTGCGCGATCCATGCATCTCGAGAAATGCATCACACTAGCGGCAAGGACTCTCATTTCCTAGTATAAGTAGTACTCATTGTACTGCATGGATCTCCAAGACTTTTCTAGTGGAAAGATAACACACCCGGGGATCCTTGCTGCCTAAGACACCTCCCTCAATACTTCTCACCAGCAGCAACTTGCCATACTTACATGCAAGCTATCTCATTGATAGGACCTGAGAACAATCAGTATGAGTTCTCAGCTGAAGGTGCCTCCAGATGGGAATCAAAACAGGACAGGGACTATGGTCGGGATGATTGTTGGTAGCGAGATTATCACTGCCATCTTTGTTGTGCTGCGAATGTTTACTCGCCTGTTCCTAACTAAGTCCGCTCGTTGGGACGATTGGACCATAGTACTTGCCTTCGTACTCATCTCCTTGCTCTGTCTTGAGATGTATATGCTGATGTAGGCTAAGGTCGCTTCCGTCATAGGCCTCGTCCTAGTCATTTTGGGCATTCACAATGGATGGGGACGGCATGAATACTACCTGACCGACCATCAAATCCAGGAATTCATGAAAATTGGCTACGGCGATTGGATTCAAACTTTTTGGATTCTGGCAATCACCAAGGTGTCAATCTGTCTACTACTCCTGCGCATCTCCCCTAGCAAGCGTATATTAAGGCCTATACGGAGCCTGATCTTCGTCCTAATCTTGTCAACTATAATTGTGTGTCTTCTCTGGATCTTACAGTGCATTCCCCTGGATGCAGCATGGAATGCTGAGAAGAAAAAAGCCGCGAAGTGCTTTACACAAGGTCAGCTGCAGAGAATCATCATGACTCACTCGAGTAAATCTTCCTGGATCAATTTTTTCTCTCGCTAAGTATCTCCAGTCATATCAATTATTTCCGATTTCATTCTCGCTGGATTTCCAATTATCATCTTGCAAAGTGTTCAGATCAAGTTGCGGCAGAAATTTCTCCTGTGCAGTCTCATGGGTCTTGGGCTATTGTAAGAGCTCAGCTTTTATTACTTCACCCCCCGACCGCACGGCTGACATTATACGAATAGGACTGCAGCCTGTTGCATCGTCCGCACGATCCTAAACTGGCAGACTGTCCATGCTGATCAGACCTGTAAGCTAAAATATCTGACGATATCACCAAATCAGTGCTAATAGTCTTTAGGGGTCAGCTTCGATACTTGGATGTGGCGAACGTAGGCCAAGCACTCACTCCTTATAATAATTTCCCTCTGACCTCTAACAGTGCCGAAGTCAATATTGGCATTATCGCAGCTTGTATCCCCACCTTGCTCCCCTTGTATCGCTTGATCCGCGATAAATTTAGTATCGCTGGTCAGAACTCAAGCTTGAACCTTAGTCGCTTCACGAAGCTACTCTTTGGTCAGACCAGCGAGACTAATACTATAGCACGGAAGCCATTGTCGAGGCATCATAAAAGGGATCCCTCTTCTGCTCTTGAGCAAGGAGAACGGAAAGACTCTACATCTCACCCTTTCACTCAGATTGGAAGGGATGGGTATGAAGATATAGAAATGGAAGTTGGGATCTTAGGACACGAGTAAAAATCCCAGCCTTGTTCTTTCTCCTGTCGGACATCTCTACTCACGCCATTGTAACATACACCCCTGTCTCTAGCGTACTGTAATGATGCATCTTCCACAATTTCCTTGCCAGAATGAAGATCCTCTTGTCCTGCCACACCTAACGTTCGGTAAATCATTTTGTAACGACTACATCTGTCAGGTCCACCCACGATGACTGGTATATCACCTGCAGCTTCCGCCACCCGTAGGCCATAAGTTGTGGCAATAGGACTTTCTCTCCGTTCGCGATTGTCGGAGACAGCACCTCGATCGATCTTACAAGGAATTTGAATCGCTTCGCATGGAAACTTTGCCCTTTTGCTGGTCAATAGTTCCTGGCTGGGTGCCTAATGCAGGCTTCAAATACAATTTGTCTCGAATGTGTGGGGTTCGGACGGTAAAGTCTTTGCATAAAGGCGGTGGATTTGTCGTAACCCGATTTGCTTGTAAGAAGAGCTATGGTAAAGTAGAATATGGAGGATTACAATTACGAGTGCGTCTTGCCATGATCATACCGAATCAAAACGTCGCTGTCATATTCTGGTGTGCACTATAAAGCAAGGAGCCGATGATGCAGGAATTGGGGGGGGGGGGCAAGGGGGCATCGCCCAAGAAATACTAAAGTAATAATTCAACGCACTTCAGAAAAATTGAGGTTATACAGTGATGGAATATGATTGACTCCGCTCTACCTCAATTCAACAACAAAGTTAAATCTGGCAACTTGCCAGATTCTATTTTCCATGCCATTGTTCGGGTTTCTGCGTTCGGCGTTGAACATAAGGTCAGGGTATAGTTCACAGCAGTAGACATATCAGTCGTTGAACCATCATTACATAAAAAAGGAATGCAAAAGTGGTGAGACTGGATACAATAAATAGATTGTAGGAAGAGTAAGTAGAGTCTATGCACGCAATAATATATTGCGCACCTCCGCAGTATGACGCTGGAAAGCCATGACACTTGACAGAAACAATTTAGTTTAACAGCTATGCATTTCGGATGTGGACAAGGGACCTTATCATCTGGTGCGAACTCTTTTAAACGCTTCTCAACCTCATTCATCATCTTGATTGCCTGTACCATACTCCCGAACTCCGTCCTTATAAAGTTTGCTTTCTCCGCCTAGGCGAAAGATGCATTGCTTTGGCTTGCACTTCATGAGAAATAGATCTGTGATGTTCCCCTCCATATCATCTGAAGACATTTCCGATCCTTCTGTTCGACACTCCATTTTGGTTGGCCACGACGCTGAGTTTCCTGCCGGCGACACAAGGCCGCCAGGGCTTCAATGCCTCTGATCCTGCGATTGAATATCTTTCCATCTGTGAGGTCGGCCGCTGACTGGCATATCCACCGCGTAATTTCGGCTCGCTCAGGAATATTATATTTAGGTGTAGATGCGTAAGCGGTTATTGAAAGATATGGCGGAAGATATAGCGGAAAATACGACGAATAGGTGAAGGGAATGGTGTAAGAGAAATGGAAAGGGGATATCTAAGGGATTGGGATTGGTAATGTGTGAATGAATGAATGAAGGGGGAGGAGGAGTGAAGGTGGAAGAGGGTGAAGGATAGAGGGAGGGATATAGAAGGAGGGCTAGCGGGGGTAGCGGAGCCAATATGGGGTATATTAGATTTGATTAGCGAATAGAGTCTGAGGAGGTAGTAGTGTGGCTGTGGCGAAAGTGAAGAGGGGAAACATTGATGAATGGATACTATGATTTTAGTTGCATGACAGGCGCGAGGAAGTCGAGGACTGTCGACGCTGCTGACTGCAGGTTAGTTTTTCGGATTTGGGTGCTGTTGCTTGAGTACGAGAATGCCAGTGGAGGTATATGCCATTCCCGGACAGGACATGTGTCCAGTTGGAGTGAGAGACATACTCTGTTGAGGACGCGCGGCTGAAGAGGGGGGCACGCAGCATTCAACGTATTTCTTTCATTGCCTTCATCCTGGCTGTCAAGCTATCAACTTCAGATTGACCCATGTACATGAGGAGAGAAGAGGATATTGACCCCTGGTATCTTTTCCTTTCGATCGAGCCCTGCATCATGACGCCATTAACATTTCATAGACCAGCCATCATCGCCACGTGAATATGGTTTTAAGGCCGTTGTCGATTACATGAACATCTTGAGAAAGTCTGTCTGCTCCGCCGGCGCAGGGCCCAAGATCTCATCGACATCACTTTGAGAGATGACAGCACCTTTGCCCGAGCACTTGGCCTTTGACTTTAGCTGTGAGCACAGGTCATCCATATCTGCCTCGCCTGAGTTGGCTATTCCTGACGACTGGACACGGTCCCTAGAGTACGACATGGTCAGCGAATACATTGGCCAAGGATCTGAGGCACCGACCAAAGTTTGTCACAGGTCAAGAACTGCTGCTTTTCATCACCCGGGATCACTTCTCCAGGACTTCCATTCTGTCGCACTTCGATCTCCTTCATGAAGTCTTTCTTTGTTGGCTCCTCAGCCAGATGGCTAACCACATCAGCAGTATTGTAGGGGCTTGTAAAGTCGTTGAAAGGGAAGGCATCGTTGAAGTAGTCTCCGAATGAGTTGTTCAGGATGTTATCCTGTGGATCCCGGTAATCTCCAAAAAGCACGGGGTCGAATTGACCGCCGTTCTGCTGGGCCATCCAATCGAAGCCATTGATATCTGCGGCTGGGGACTTCACCATGTTTGAAGCTGCTGGAACACCGTTAGCTCCGAACATCATTGGGGATATCGGATTGGCTTTGTCGCCGCAGGTGTCAGCCCACCCATCGCAAAAGGACTTCTTACCTCCTGTGTTGTTCTGCATTTTGCCTTCCTCATTGATTGTGTCGAGGATGCTCTCACTTCCCTTGCGGTTATCCGGCGATTCAGCCGAGGATTCTGGAGTCGTCCCACAGGAAGAGTCGAGGGCGTGCGACATTGAAGAAGCAGGCGAGCCAGTAATAGATGTAGATGACTGTTGACGGCCAGTTGGTGTCTGCCTCTGCTCAATCGTGCTACCGACACTGGGTATTTTCGCCGCACCGTTTGTCGATGGAGCCTTGCTACCAGGATATGAGATGTAGTCCGCAGAGCTGCTGCGGCTGGCGTCCTTTAGGATCGAGGGGCTAAATAACCCATCGAGCTCATCATAGCTGTTGTTGTTGATTCCGTTCATGGGCGCCTGATAAGGCTTGGAGGTACTCAATGAAGTCGCAGCACTGTTGAAGCTTATTGGTGACAATACCTTTGTCGAACCAGAGGAATCCTTTCTAAGACTTGGATTTGTCGCAGATGCCGAACGTGGGCCAATCTGAGTAGGTGAAGTGGTCTTTGCGATGGAGCCGTTGTTCATGAAAGATCCAGGGAGGTCTCCAAATTTGGGGAAGGCGAATGAAAAATCACTGCCATTGCTGCTGCTGTTGTAGACACTTGATTGAGTGGCCAATCGAGGTGGAGAGTGTCCAGCGCCAGCGACGTTCATTGACATTCTCTTGCGATATTCCTTCAGCTCCATCTGAAGCTTATCTACGGTTGCTCGAAGACGGCCGTTCTCGTGGTTCGCAGTCTCCGAAGCCTTCTCAAGGTCATCCACCTTGGTCTCGAGATCCTTCAGATGACGTTCTTTGCGTTCGCGAAATGCTCTCTGAGCAGCTCTGTTTTGCGCCTTGCGTTTCTGTTGATGAGATGGTCAGTATTGGCAATACTAGATGAGAAGGCCCCTTTGGACATACCGTAGTCGGCTCTCCAGTCAAAGGCTTCCGGCCCGGCTTTTGGCCAGATTTCTTCGCAGACTTATCGTCGCCCTCGCGCCTTTTGCTCGAGCCCTCCTCTTCGTCTTCCTCGTCTGCAGAAGCCTTCCTCTTATCATGGAGTTCGCCCTCTTCGTTGTACTCGTTTCCAGGTAGATCACCAAACAATTGATCACCGCTATTGTCCCAATCGAAATTGCCGTCATCCAAATTTTCATAGTCCAGAAAGGGACTCTCGTCAAAGCTGTCCAGTTGGCCAGAGCCAGGTGTCTGTTGGGTTGGGGAGGTGTACATGTTTGGGCCGTTCGTAATTGAGCCTGTGTCCAGCTGCTTTGGGTTGGTGTAGGAGCGCGAGTTACTCGGCATGGCTGTGTAAGGGCTTTGAGAGGCGTTGTCCCTGGTAGAGTTGGATGATAGTGCTGTTCGAAGAAGACCCTCTTGCGAACGAGTCAGTGTGAGATCTGGGCCGAACGCTGTGCCGCTCATGATGTTCCCCAGCGGCCTATGCTGATAAGGAGTATGTCTCTACTGATAGTTGGAAGCCGATGGTGGGAGGAGCAGCTGTCGGGAAGGCGCGAGAAACCGGTGGATAGATTGGACCGACGACCCCGCCTCGTTGAATTTGCTAGGATTCGAGCTCTGATGCGACGACCGATGCCTTGATGGATATTGTTGTCGTTGTCAGAATAACGTGAAGGCCCAAATTTGGCGGTCGCTCTAAGCAGTGGCCGTTGAGCTTAGGCAGAGAAGATTGACACTCGACGGGTAGAGATGGCAGGTGGGTCCGTAAGATGACGAGCTGGTGATGGTCAATTGATGCTGATAGGACCAATTGGGAGCCGCCGTTTCTGAACAGTCGGTGAGCCGCCGCAGGGATAAAGAGTCGCGGACACACAGATGAATGTTGGTAGGAGGATCGCAAGAATATGTCGTCACTCAAGGATGAAATCTTCCACGTGTTTTGGACTATTTCCTCTTGTTGTTGAACCTTCTTCAGGCCTCCACGGACGCCTGGGCCTTCGAAGAGTCACACCTTTGTCCAATCAAGTAGTGCGGAGTGGTGCGGACTGCGGAGTGGTTGGAATGCGCGACGCTGCTTGCATACTGGAGTTTTCGATTTCTAATCGAGATACCGAGGGCCGCTAGCCGCTAAAGGCTGTGATCGACGCCAAGCCACGCCGAGCTTTCCGGGCTTGGCGTCGACTACTGTAAAGTAAAGTAAAGTAAAGTACTTACTTTGTACTTTACTTTACCTTAGTATTGCTCCGCACCCGCGACAGACATACCATATATAGTACTGTCTGATGTTTGCAGTTCACTCGGAGCGAAAGCATGCCTGTGCTTAATGATAGATTTGTCCAGCATGTGCACCACCTTGCAAAAAAGTCAAGATATGAAGTATTCAACTTGTACTCATTACCTGCTGTTGCTCATTCACCCTGCTCTTAATGCAGTATCTGTCTCTCACGACAATCTTCTCATATGGTCATACACATCAATCCAACGAAAGTGAGATATGAGACGTCTTATGTTTTCAGCGCATCCAGAGTAGCTTGTGTATGTTGTGCACCTCACTGAATACTATCTTTTGAACTCGGAAACACCCTTCCCAGTTCAGACGTCAACATCAATTTCACATCAATCACCAGTTCCTCAACCCTGATCAGGCCTTCATACTTCATCACTCCGCTTTTCCTCACATACGCACCCATACCATCACGAAAAGCATTCGACAATGGGCCAAGAGATCATCGCTTCATCTCCGTCTACCGAACAGGCAGGCTTCGGCAGGCTTGTACAGATAAGACAATCTCTCCGCAGCATGCGGTGGGAGGTTTAGAAAGATGAAGGTCCAGCCGCTGCCAAGATCGATGGAATACGGGGCGCGCTTGATCAGTGCGAGTTTTTGATTAGCTTTGGATAAGCTTGGGTCGGCAATGACAATGCGGGTGAGACATGTGAGGCTGTCTAGTGGTGAGAGCAGGTGAATTCTCTCAACTGGGCAATACGGATTACCGAGAGTTTCCTACAGTCATGGAGTATCTCCAGTTTTGTTTGTCTACGAATTCTACTCGATCTCGCGGCAAGAGCGCCATGAGCGCGTATACAGGCTATTGCGATACTTACACTAAAGTAACGCTCGTTGACGGAGATTACGATGCGATACAGGCGCGCTGACATGTCTAAAGTACGATCTTCTTCATGGAAAGGGTCTTGTGGGAATAGGAGGTATGGAATGTTGCACGTGCTAACAGAGAGCTCATGAAAGAGTTTCTCACCAGCTTGATTTATCTCAATTTAGACGAGTCGTGAACCTTGTGCGAAGAAAGATCATCAGAGACGCACCTGACTGTGGCGGTCACCCGTGGTCTATACTTGCGGGACGGTATTCTCGTCATCAGTATCCTCGTCTGCCTCCGAACCCTGCTCATCCTCTCCCTCAACATCATTAGACTGCCGGCTTTGGTAGTACTCATCCCACTCCTCAAGAAGTTTTTCGGCGTCGTCAATTGCATGGTCACTCTGATAGCCATACAGTGCAAGTCGAAATAAGGTTCTTGCTAAGCGGTACGCCGTATGGTAGGCACACTGTTTGAACTCCCAACCTACTAAGTCTTCAAAGAGCTCTTTAAGCTCCTGCTGCTCCTCTGTTGGGGGCATATCATTGGCCTTCCTTTGATCTTCATTCCCACCGTCGAGCCAATTCCATATCCACATAGGTGGACGGCAATGAACCCATTTAGGGGCGAACATCGCCAAGTCCCAATCCAAGATTCCGCTGATCTTGAGGGACCCGTCCTCTTGGACATCTACCATAATGTTACGAGGGTCCAAGTCATAGTGAGTGAGGCAGAATGAATGAGCTTCGTCCTTGAATGGGTCCAGGAATTCCAATTCGTTCATTTGGATTGCGGCACTCACAAGGCGGTCCGAAAGATCGTAGGTATCCCAAATGCAATCCGGAGATAATTCGAGCTGCAGGTATTTCCAGCGGCCAGATTGCGTCATGAGAAAAAAGAACGGAGTCTGATGGTCAGGCTTACCTGTGGAGCTCGAAGCTTTTGGTGCATCGTCAGATGTTGTTTCGTCCCCAAACTTCCGAATCTTGAAGAAGGGCATCGACGCCGACCGTTTAGCAATAAGTTCGTCAGACTCTGGACCATACACGAATGGGCCGACTGTGTATTCCTTAGTGCCTTTGTCATCGACACGAGTATCGATTCTACCAGCATACGGATGCTCGATACCCTGCAGGTCCACCAAAACTTGGCAGAATTCTTCGACGAACATTATCTTCTGTTCCTGGGTAAGATCTAAATAAGACCGTGTTTCAGATTCTAGGTCGAGTCCAGGGACCCTCTTTTGTAAGACATAAGGCGCGTTGAGTGGATTATTGCGAGTGAGGTCATATGAGATGACTTCGGGTGTAGGGATCATTGATGCGTACACCTGCACAAATTGCAGAATGGTGACATCATGCTCGGGTTCCGCCAAGTTCCCCCGAGGTACCCTCAACACCATTCGAGACTTGGGTACATCCTTCTCGATGGTCGTGACGCCTACCACTCGGTTGAAGCTACCACCTCGCAGATGCTCGATGGCGAACTCCTTGGAAGTCGGTACTGATAGCGGAGACGAAAATGGGTCACTAGGACCAAACGCATCGGTGGATCGCTGCCGTATGGACTCAACGAGTGGCTTTTCTGCGGCCTCTTCATCGGACGCTGGCCATAAAACATGACATAGCTCTTTAACTTGAATTTCGAACTGGCTGTAGGGGATATGCCCGCAATACTCGAATTTCAGTGTAGAGGCTTGAGACACTGGCGATTGGTTTATATCGCTGGCCTCGATCTCGTCAGTATCCGACTCCTGATTATCTAGGAGACTAGGTCTGTTCGCTGAAAGTGGCTTGGAAGGATATGTAGGCTGAGCAAGGCTGGTATCCAAGCGGCCAATACTCCCGGGTGAAGACATGGATCTTGCAGGGACTCGGCGACGCCCCTGCGCTTTTGGCTTTCTGGCTTGCGATCTTACAATCTATTATCTTAAAGAAGACTGTGGATCAAGATGTTCCGAATAAATTT
>JAABUL010002680.1_pt1 | contig 28755 bp, 24 predicted proteins | sample 5559151 | NCBI WGS metagenome assembly JAABUL01 (sample SAMN10711876, study PRJNA513368) | rock metagenome | isolation source: Antarctica rocks | place: Antarctica: Victoria Land, Pudding Butte sud
TCACCGCGGCTCATGCCAACACGGAATCAGCCTTCACGACGCGGCGCAAGAGCCATTGAGCGCCGGCCGCTCCCGCCGAGCGTCGAGAAATCAACACAACCCCGTGGGTAATTACTGCCGAGTTATCCCGACGTGCTGGAGAGGGGTCGCCTCAACTGTGGTCCGTCGGCCGCGATGCGGGTTTGATCGATCACGGGGCTCGCGACCGGCGAAGCTCTCGGACGGCGTCGCAAGCCGGCACGGGGAGGATGCTTGAAACCGGAGAATGATGGCCGCGGCCGCGGCGCCCTGGGGGCGGGGCTTCTGTGCTGCGCGATGCTGGGAGCGAGTCCGTCGGCCGGGGGGATCGTTTCGATGGAGCGAGCCTCGGTCGCGAGCCCTGCCGTTGCCGGACCGCCGGCCTCGCCCACGATCCGCTCCGCCTCCACGGCCCGGGATGCGGGCCCCGGCGGACATCATGCAATCGTCGACGCGGACGCTTATCCATGGTCTGCGGTCGGCAAGCTGTTCAACTCCATCGGCGGTGCCTGTACGGCTGCCGTCATCGCACCCGACAAGGTGCTCACCGCCGCCCACTGCCTCTACGCGTTCCGCACCCATCGTTTCCTGGAAGCTAACGCCATCCACTTTCTGCTCGGCTATGCCCGCGGGGACTACCGCATCCACGCCCGGGTGGCGGCCTATAGCATCGGACCGGGCTACGATCCCGCTGACGAGGCCCTTACTGCAGGGTCGGACTGGGCGGTCCTGACCCTGGCCGAGCCGCTTCCGATCGTGGTCCGTCCGATCGCGGTGGCGCAATCCGTGCCGCCCGCCGGCGCCGCGATCGAGATTGGCGGCTTCGCCCAGGACCGTGCCTATCTCATGACCGCCGATACCCGGTGTCGGCTGACCGGTCCGATCGTCGGCGGCAGTCTGCTGAGCCACGATTGTGAGATCCAGCACGGCGATAGCGGGGCGCCTCTGCTGGTCGCATCCGTGAACGGCACGGTGCAAGCCGTCGGCGTCACGGTCGGGTTCTGGAGCAGCGAAGGCCGGCAGGTCAGGATCGCGGCCCCGATCACGGCCGACATCCTGCCGACCGCGCAGGCGCGGCGCTGAGCCTCATCGCTTTCAGGGCAAAGACATCGACAGTGCAGCCTATACGGCCTCGGCAAGTCGTCGACGGGGCCGCCCCGCGATGGCATCTTCCTCGGAGCCGAAGCCCCGGAGGCCGGATCCGTGCGACGGAGCCGGCAGACCGGCACAAGGGAGGACCGATATGACGCCGAGCGACACCGACGATCGCTTCTGCCTCAACGACGATCAGGCGGCCCTCGTGGCCCTGGCGCGGGATTTCGCGGCCGACCGGATCGCCCCTCACGCGCTTGCCTGGGACCGTGACCGGCATTTCCCGGTCGACGTGCTCCGCGAAGCCGCGGCCCTGGGCTTCGGGGCCGTCACGGTGCGCGACGATCTCGGCGGCTCCGGGCTGTCGCGTCTCGACTCGACCCTGATTTTCGAGGCCCTGGCCGAGGCCTGCCCCACGGTCGCGGCCTATCTGTCGATCCACAACATGGTGGCGGCGCTGGTGGACCGGTTCGGCACGCCGGAGCAGCGGGAACGCTGGCTGCCGGATCTCGTCGGCATGGCGCGGCTCGCGAGCTACTGTCTGACCGAGCCCGACGCGGGCTCCGACGCCGCAGCGCTGAGGACACGCGCACGCCGCGACGGCGCCTGCTACGTGCTCGACGGCCAAAAGCAGTTCATCTCGGGGGCCGGCCAGGACGACAGCTTCTACCTCGTCATGGCCCGCTCCGGCCAGGATGGCGCGTCCGGCATCTCGAGTTTCGTGGTCGAGGCCGGCACAAAGGGTCTGTCGTTCGGCCCCAACGAGCACAAGATGGGCTGGAATGCCCAGCCCACACGGGCCGTGATCTTCGAGGGATGTCGTGTTCCCGCCGAGAACCGTCTCGGAGCGGAAGGGCAGGGATTCAAGATCGCCATGGCGGGCCTCGATGGTGGTCGGCTCAACATCACGGCCTGCTCGATCGGCGGCGCTCAGGCCGCGACCGACAAGGCGCTCGCTTACACGGCCGAGCGCCGGGCTTTCGGCCGTAAGCTCGACGAGTTCCAGGCCCTGCAGTTCCGCCTGGCCGAGATGGCGATCAAGCTCGAGGCGGCCCGCAGCCTGCTGTGGCGGGCCGCCTCGGCGCTCGACCGCGGCGATCCGCGGGCCACGACCCTGTGCGCCATGGCCAAGAGCTTCGGCACCGAGGCCGGCTTCGATGTCGCGGATGCCGCTCTCCAGTTGCACGGCGGCTACGGCTACCTGGCCGACTATGGGGTCGAGAAACTGGTGCGCGACCTGCGGGTCCACCGCATCCTGGAGGGCACGAACGAGATGATGCGCCTGATCGTCGCCCGATCATTGATCGGGGCGGTCCGGTGAGCCCGGGCGGCCCGATCAAAGCGGGCGGAGCCGGGACCGGGTGGGAAGCCACCAAGGCCGACATCGTGGCGCGACGAGAAGGATCGCTCGGACATCTCACCCTGAACCGCCCCGCGGCCTTCAACGCCCTGAATCTCGGCATGGTGAGGGCCATCGACGCCGTGCTCGACCGATGGGAGGCCGATCCCCAGGTCGTGATCCTGTTGCTCGACGGCGCCGGTGAGCGGGCCTTCTGCGCCGGCGGCGATATCCGGGCGCTCTACGAGGCCGCGCGTGCCGGGCGCTACGGCGAGCTGTCGGTGTTCTTCCGCGAGGAATACCGGCTCGACGCCCGCATCGCCCGTTTCCCGAAGCCGGTCGTGACCGTGATGGACGGCATGAGCATGGGGGGCGGCATCGGGCTCGGGGCTCATGCGTCCCATCGGGTCGTCACGGAGCGCTCGGTCCTGTCCATGCCCGAGACCCGCATCGGCTTCGTTCCCGATGTCGGAGGAACCTTTCTCCTGGGCCGGGCGCCGGGCAAGTTCGGTCTGCACCTGGCCTTGACGGGCGGGCGGCTCGACGCCGCCGACGCCCTGCTGTGCAACATCGCCGACCATCACGTGCCGTCGGAGCGGCTGCACGACATGAGGATCGGGCTCGCCCGTTGCAGCCTCGGCGCTGATGTCCGGAACTGCCTCAACGCACTCGCGGTGCCGCCCGCGCCGGGCCGGCTCGCCGCGGCTCGCGGCTGGATCGAGCGCTGCTACGCACACGCCAGCGTCGAGGAGATGCTCGATGCTCTCGAGCACGCGCCGGAGGCGGAGGCCCGGGCCGCCGGGGCCGAGATCGCCGGCAACGCGCCGACCGCGCTCAAGGTGACGCTGCAATCGCTGCACGCTGCCCGCGGCCAGGCGCTCGAAACCTGTCTCGACCGGGAGTTCCGCGTCTCGCGATCCATCACCCGCCTGCCGGATTTCCTCGAAGGCGTGCGGGCCGCGGTGGTCGACAAGGACCGAAATCCCGCCTGGCGGCCTCGGCGCCTCGAGGAGGTCCGGGAGGGTGAGGTCCTGCGCCATTTCGCGCCGATCGACGGGGAAGAACTGGGATTGGCGGGATGAGCGCGATGGCGAGACCGTGGTCATGCTCATGTGGCCGCTCGCACGAGGCCTCGTCCTGGTCGGCGTACAGGTTCCGAACGCGAAGGAGGTGCCGGCCCGGCGCGACATCCTGTCGAGTGACGCCGCCGCGATGCACATTCTTTGCGATCCATAGCTCGGAGGGGCGGTTCGTACCCCCGAGGAGAGCCCGTTCCCGAGCCGCGCCGCGGCCCGACCCGTCGCGACGATCGAGGGGCCCGCGGTTAGCTACGTCAGGTTAAATTTCTGCCATGTGAGGCCTCGGCCATATCGCGGCCCATCTCCGCCGCGACGGTCCACCTGCACGACAAGCCCATCGAGTTCGAAGGGGCGACCCTCTTTCGACCCGGCCAGCCGCGCCCTATATGGGCGGGTTGGCGAGTCGGATGAGCGCTCGCCGGAGCCCGAGACACGGGCTCCAGAAGGAGAACACCAATGGCCTATGCGCTTCCGATCATCTCGGGTGAAAGCGGGCTGACGCGCTACCTCAATGAAATCCGCCGATTTCCCATGCTGGAGCCACAGCAGGAATATATGCTGGCCAAGCGCTGGCGCGAGCACGATGATCGTGACGCAGCCCAGGAACTCGTGACATCACACCTGCGGCTCGTGGCCAAGATCGCGATGGGATACCGCGGCTACGGGCTCCCCATCGGCGAAGTGATCTCCGAAGGCAACGTCGGCCTGATGCAGGCAGTAAAGCGGTTCGAGCCCGACAAGGGGTTCCGTCTCGCAACCTATGCGATCTGGTGGATCAGGGCCTCGATCCAGGAATACATCCTGCGGTCCTGGTCGCTGGTGAAGATGGGTACGACGGCCAGCCAGAAGAAATTGTTCTTCAACCTGCGCAAGGCGAAGAGTCAGATCTCGGCGCTGGAGGAAGGCGAGCTGCGGCCCGAGCACGTCACCACCATCGCGACGAAGCTCGGCGTGTCCGAGCAGGATGTGATCGAGATGAACCGCCGCCTCAGCGGCGACACGTCGCTCAACGCACCGATGCGCGAGGACGGCGAGGGCGAATGGCAGGACTGGCTGGTCGACGATTCGACGAGCCAGGAGGTCGTCCTGGCCGACCAGCAGGAGAAGCACAATCGGCATGATGCTCTGGTCGACGGCCTGAAGGTTCTCAACCCGCGCGAACGCCGGATCTTCGAAGCCCGGCGTCTGGCCGAGGATCCCATCACGCTCGAACAACTGTCGGACGAGTTCAACATCTCACGCGAGCGTGTGCGTCAGATCGAAGTCCGGGCGTTCGAGAAGGTCCAGGCCGCGGTCAGGGCCGGGATGGCCAGGCTCGAAGCCCTGCCGGCCAGGACGCCCGACCACGCGGCCATTCCGGCTCACTGATCGGGCCGCCGCTTTCGCCGCCGTCCGATCGGAGGGCGACGGGTCGCGACCGACCCCTTCAGCGCCATGATTTCATCGCGTCTTCGAGAACCCGCTGTCCCCCGGCGCCTTTTTCGAAGGTCAGCTTGGCGAGCTTGTTCGAGACGAACAGGATCGACACGTCGAACCAGTTTCGCTCGGCGATCAGCCGAAGGTTCTGGTTCTCCGCTCCGCCGCGCGACAGTCCGACGAGGAAGTAATTGTCCGTGATGGCGACCGGGACTCCCGAGAGAGAATCACCTGTCGGGGCATCGTCGTCCTTGCGCATCTCGGGCACATTGATCTGCTTGACGTTGCCCAGGGTGCCACCTGGTTGCGGCAGAAAGTGGAACTCGACGGTATGGGACGCCGGCAATTGCGGTTCCGGGTTTTTCTGCAACAGCATCGTGACTTTGAGCTTCGCATCTGGAATGTCGATGTCGGCCGACACCGCCATGGCAAGCGGCTGCCCCTGGCCGGGACTCACGCTGTCGACGTGCCAAACCACGGTGCCGGTATAGGTCTTGATGCGCTGGGGCTCGTCGGGGGCGTCGACCAGCAGGGCCGCCCGCTGGGCCACCGCGATCCCGGCTCCCGTATCGGCGGACGAACTGTTCTGCGGCACCGGCGCCGGGACGGCGATGCCCGAGGTCGCATCGCCGGCCTGAGCGTCGGGGGTCGAGGCCTCCCCGGCCGGCGGGTTGGCGCGATCCACGGTCTTCCCGGGTGCGCTACCCTCCGACGTCTGGAGGCCGGACCGCGACGCCACCTGTTCGGGCCGGTCGCGCATGGTCCAGGCCGCGATCCCGATGCCGAACATGAGGGCTGCCACCAGCCCGGTGGCGGCGAGCACGGGCCAGCGGATTCGGGGAGATGGTTTCGGGCGTGGGGCCGCGGGGCGGAGCGAGCTGTCGCGCCCGCGCGGGGATGCCACCTCGTCGCGAGGGCGCCCGGCTTGGCCGGCCGCATCCATGGCGTCGGCGAAATCCGTCGGACCTTGCTGCACGGCTTCGTCGGAGGTGGCGGTCTGGGGGGCGTCGGCGTCCGGGACCGCACCGTCGCGGACCGGCGCGCGCGCCTGTCGTTCGGCGGACGGACCCGCTTCGGCCGACGCCGTGCCCGACGGGGTGCGATCCGCGTCGGACGAAGCGGCCGCCACGGCGCGTACCGCCATGACCGGACGGGAGACGCGAGCCGCCGGCAGCACGCCGGCTGCCGGCAAACCCGACCCAGCAAGGCCTGCCGCAGACAGGTCGGCACCGGACCGCGCCGGCGGCGGACGTGGCGGCAGCGGGGGCCTCGGTTTCGACTCGCCTGCGATCGGCGGGGCGGGCTTGTGGCCCAGCACGGGCCTGTCGCGGATCGGCGCCGGCGACACCGGTGGCGCCTTGCCGGTCGGCAGACCGGGCGGACCGGCGGGGCGGGGCGGGGCGGCCGCGTCCGGGACCGGCGTTCCTGGTGGGGTTGCCGCGACGGCCGGGGGGACCGAGCGCGCTTCGGTCGCGGCACCGAGCACGGACGTTCTCGGAGATCGGGCTGGAGCGGCCGCGGGCGGCTGAGACCGCGGTTGCGGCAGGGCGGCCGCGGACCGCGACCGGTCCGGCGCGGGCTGTGGCGCGTGCTCGGCAAATCTCGCTTCGAGGCGCATGATGGCCTCGTCGAGCGCGGCGTTTTCCCGCGCGATGTCCTCGTCCGGGACGGGCGGCTGCATGCCGCTCAGCTGGCCCAGCAAGGCGGTGCGGGCGCGCTCGTAGATGGATCGCCTCGCCTCGGCCGTCTGCTCCGGCAGGCCGGAGACGGCGCGGTCGAGAAGCGGGAAATATTCGGCCATGGCGCGTTCAGACCATCCAAACAGGGAACCGTCAACCCGAGCCTGACCACGACGGGCGGGTCAGCGGGGGTCCGCAGTCTTCGGCTCGCGCCCATGGGGACACGGGCGCGAGCCGAAGCAAACTACGCGACCGCGACCGCGACTGCGCGCGGGCTTTCAGTCCTGAAACGGGTTCTGCACCAGAATGGTGTCGTCCCGCTCCGGGCTGGTCGAGAGCAGCGACACCGGCGCGCCGACGAGTTCCTCGATGTAGCGCACGTATTTGATCGCCTGGGCGGGCAGGTCGGCCCAGGAGCGGGCTCCCGCCGTCGTACCCTCCCAGCCCTCGAAGTTTTGATAGATGGGTTCCACCCGGTCCTGCGCGGCCTGGCTCGCGGGCAGGCGGTCGATCTCCTGGCCATCGAGCCGATAACCGGTGCAGATCCTGATCTCGGGAAAGCCGTCGAGGATGTCGAGCTTGGTCAGGGCCAGTCCCGTGATGCCGCTGGTCCGCACGGCGTGGCGCACCAGCACGGCATCGAACCAGCCGCAGCGCCGCCGCCGTCCGGTGTTGACGCCGTATTCACGGCCCTTGTCGCCGATGAGTTGCCCGGTCGCGTCGTGGAGCTCGGTCGGGAACGGGCCACTGCCGACCCGCGTCGTATAGGCTTTCACGATCCCGAGCACGTAGCCGATGGCGCCCGGGCCGAGCCCCGATCCGGTCGCGGCCGCGCCCGACACGGTGTTGGACGAGGTGACGAACGGATAGGTGCCGTGGTCGACATCGAGCATCGCACCCTGGGCGCCCTCGAACAGGATGCGCTTGCCGCCCCGTCGCGCCGCATCCAGGATGGTGGAGGCAGAGGCCATGTAGGGCAGTACGACGGGCGCGATGGCCTCGAGTTCCGCCCTGATCTCGGCGCCCGACACGGCCGGCAGGCCGAGACCGCGGCGCAGCGGATCGTGATGCGCCAGCAGGCGGCCGATCTTGCGGTCGAGGGCGTCGGGTTCGGCGAGGTCGCTCACCCGGATGGCGCGCCGTCCGACCTTGTCCTCGTAGGCCGGGCCGATGCCGCGCTTGGTGGTGCCGATGGCGCCCACGTTGCCGGCCGCCGTCTCGCGGTGAGCATCGAGCTCCCGATGCAAGGGCAGGATCAGCGTGGCGTTCTCGGCGACCTTGAGGTTGTCGGGCGACACCGCGACGCCCTGGCGGCGCAACGTCTCGATCTCCTTGGCGAGGTGCCAGGGATCCAGCACCACGCCGTTGCCGATCACGGACAGTTTACCGGGCCGGACGATTCCGGAGGGCAGAAGCGCCAATTTGTAGACTACGCCACCCACCACCAGGGTATGGCCGGCATTGTGGCCTCCCTGAAACCGGACCACGACGTCGGCCTCGGTCGACAGCCAGTCGACGATCTTGCCCTTACCCTCGTCGCCCCATTGGGCGCCGACCACGACCACGTTGGCCATCTCTGTGCGTATCCTCGAACGTGAAAAGGCCCCGTGAAACCAGAGACGGTCACCGGGGCCTTGATTCGACGGAGGCTAGCGGGTCGCCGCGCGGGAGTAAAGCGGGCGGCTCGGAGCTGACAGCGGGTGGCTTGGAGCCCTGGCGGTTGCCCGTCGAGGAGCGGAACAGCGGCGCAACCGGTTTCGACGAGGCCCGTCGCGCAAGGCGCGACGGGTGGAGCGCGTCACGCCCGGACGTCAGCCCTGGAGGTCGGTGCCGTCCGGCTGGCGGACTTCGGCTTGCTGCCGCAAGGTCCCCGGGTCGGCGGACCACGTGGCCAGCGCGAGAAGGGCCGCCACCAGCGCCGCGCCCCACAAGGCCGAAAGGCCGACATGCGGGTAGGCGGCCGCGCCGCCGACGGCGCCGAGGACGAAGCTGAGCCAGAGATAGAGGTATGGGAGCCAGCCGAGGCGATCGGTTCCCAGCAGCGCCGCCACGATCCGCTGCCCGAGCTTGACGAGACTTCCCGTCATGTAGGTGAGCCCGATGCTCACCTCTCCGTTCCGTTCGAAGACGTTGTTCTCGGCACCCATGGCCATGGCCATGAACGTCACGGCAGCGCCAACCGCTCCCGCGGCGCTCGACGCTGCTCCGGCGGCCAGCAGCGCCGCAACCAGCGCGAGCACGATGGAACGTCGTCGGCCCCGAGCCACGTGACCCGCCAGTGCTCCCACGATCACACCGACCACAAAGGCGCTGATCAGTCCGGCCGCGATGCCGGCGCTGTCGGAGCCTTGCGCGAGGCCGATCGCCATGCGGGTCGAGTTGCCGCTCATGAACGAAACGAAGAAGCCGCCGACCGCCATGAAGCCAGAGGCGTCCACATAGCCGGCGAGAACCGCGAGCGTGAAGGCCAGCACCTGGGCTCGTCTATCGTAGCTGGTCATGCGGTCTCAGTAGAGCGCAGCTGCCCGGCAGGGGAGCGGGCTCCCGTCTGATATCGTCCGACGGCATCGAGGTCCCACCGAGAGGGCTGCCGGATCCGACCCCGAGGGCATCGCGTGGCATTTCCGTCGACCTCCGACCGGACGCTGTCGATGGCAACCCACCGCCCTGAGCAGCCTTGCGTGGCTTACGCCACGGTTGATCTCGCTGATTCAAAGCGAAATCAACGCTGCTGAACATTCTAGGTGTAAGCAGGTTCGCAAGAAGCTGCCTATACGGCGTGGGTCACGAACTTGGTCGTGAGATAGGCGTCGAGCGCCTCCGGCCCGCCTTCCGAGCCGTAGCCACTGTCCTTGACGCCGCCGAACGGCGTCTCGGGCAGGGCGAGGCCGAGGTGGTTCACCGTCATCATGCCGGTCTCGACGCCCTCCGACAGCGCCGCGACGGTCCCGGCCGAGCGCGAGAACGCGTAAGCGGCCAACCCATAGGGCAGGCGGTTGGCTTCGGCCACGACCTCGTCGAGGTCGCGGAACGGCAAGACCATCGCCACGGGGCCGAACGGCTCCTCGTTCATGATCCGCATGCCGCGGTCGACATCCGTCAACACGGTGGGTTCGTAGAAGCTGCCCTTGTTGCCGATGCGATTGCCCCCGGTGGCGACCTTGGCGCCCCGCTGCGCCGCCTCGGCCACCAGTTCCTCGATCGCGCCTTGGCGCCGCGCATTGACGAGCGGCCCCATCCGGGTGTCGGGCTCGAGTCCGTCGCCCACCTTGACGGCGCGCGAATGCGCGACGAACCGCTCCACGAACTCGTCGAGCACTTGCTCCTGCACCAGGAACCGCGTCGGCGAGACGCAGACCTGGCCGGCATTGCGGAACTTCGACGCCGCCAGGGTGGCGCTCGCGGCCGCGATGTCGGCGTCGGCGAACACCATGGCGGGGGCGTGTCCGCCGAGTTCCATCGTGGCCCGCTTCATATGGCTGCCGGCGAGCGCCGCCAGATGCTTGCCGACCGGCACCGAGCCCGTGAACGACACCTTCCGGATCGTCGGATGCGGGATCAGATATTCGGAGATCTCGGCGGGCGTCCCGTAGACGAGGTTCAGCACCCCGGCCGGCAGCCCCGCATCGGCCAGCGCGCGGACCAGTTCGGCCGGCGAGGCCGGCGTTTCCTCGGGCGCCTTGAGGATCATCGAGCAGCCGACCGAGAGTGCGGCCGCAACCTTGCGGGCCACCTGGCTGACCGGGAAGTTCCAGGGCGTGAAGGCCGCGACGGGGCCGACCGGCTCGCGCGTCACCGACTGGGTCACGCCGGGGGTGCGGGCCGGTATCAGGCGGCCGTAGGCGCGGCGCCCTTCCTCGGCGCACCAATCGAGGATATCGGCCGACATCAGGAGTTCCATCCTGGCTTCGGCGATGGGCTTGCCTTGTTCCAGCGTCATGATCTCGGCGATGGCGTCCACGCGCTGGCGCAGGAGGTCGCCGGCCCGGCGCAGGACCTTGCCACGGTCGAAGGCCGAGACCTTCCGCCAGTGACGAAATCCCTTGGTGGCCGCCGCGAGCGCCTCGTCGAGGTCGGCGATCCCGGCATGGGCCACCTGGCCGATGGTGTCGCCGGTGGCGGGGTTGATGACGTCGATGGTGCGACGGTCCGAGCCCTCGCGCCACACGCCATCGATGAACAGCAGGGTCCCTGGATACATGGTGGCTCCTCGCGGCCTCGTGCCGGACGATCCTCCGGCGCTCCGTTGCAGGATAGGTTGGCTCGCGTGCCACATCCAGCCACCCGGGCCGAACAAGCCGCCGAACAGCGTGGCAGATGATGGGCGACCCACCGGTGAGTTCCGCGCCGCGTCGGCACATCCGTCGAACTCCGCGGCTCTGGGATCGTTCTCCAGGGCTCGCGCGGGCGGAACACCCGTCCTCAGCCGCGGGCAGGCTCAACCCGGCAAGGACCGACGCATGACGACGAGGCCATCACGGCGGCGCCACCCCATGGGGGCCGAGCTTCTGCAGGGCGGAGTCTCGTTCCGGGTGTGGCCGGGGCGGGCGATGACCGGCTACGCCGGGCGGATCCGCGGCGCCGCGCCACGCAAGGCTGCTGAGGGCGCTCACGCCTGCGCGATCGCGGCCGACCAGGGCGACATGGCGTCGGTGGCGCCGATCCGGGTGCCGTCCCGCTGCAGGATCAGGTTCGGGCAGGCGAAGTTCATGGGCAGCACGCCGTGCTCCACGACCTCGACCGGGCCATCGGCGCGGAGCGCGGCGAGCACGTCGGATGGCAGCCGACGGTCGGCCGTGACGGCGTCGGGGCCGGAAACGTCGATGCGCGGATGGTGGGCGGCCGCGGCCGGGTCCATGCCGAAGCGGGCGACGAAGAACAGCATCTGGGCCACCGCCGCCATGATGCGACGGCCGCCCGAGGCGCCGAGCGCCAGCACGGGGTCGTCGCCGATGCGGGCGATCACCGGGCAGATGTGGTGAGCGGCCGCTTACCGGGCGCCACCGAATTGGGCTGGCCGGGGCGCGGATCGAACCACATGACGCCGTTGTTCATCAGCACGCCGCTCGACGGCAGCACGACGCCGCTGCCCATCGACGACAGCAGCGTGGTCGTGACCGCCACCATGGTGCCGTCCCGGTCGCAGACCGTGAGATGGGTGGTGCAGCTTTCGGCGGAGGGCGGTTCGGCATCGCCGCCTGGCTCGGCATCGCCGGATCGCTCGGCATCGCCGCCTGGCTCGGCATCGCCGAGCCCGGAGAGGCGCTCCTCGTAGGCGCGCTGCATGGCGCGGGCCAGCGCCGTGAACCAGCCCGCGTCGGGCGCGGTGCCGGGCGCATCGGCCATCAGGTCGAGTACGCGGGCGAGCGTCGGCGCGGCCGTCAGACCGCCGGGTGTCTGCAGCACATGGCCGTGCCACGGCGTCTCGGCCGCCGGAAAGAGGCGCGCCGCGCATCCGCCGAGATCGTCGGCCGATAGGACGCCCCCGATGGCGGCGACGTCCGCCACGATGCCGGACGCGACCTCGCCCTCGTAGAGGTCGCGCAGCCCGGACCGGGCCAGGTGCTCCAGCGTGTCGGCGAGGCGGCCGAGGCTGAGGAAGCCCGGCGTGCCCTGGTAGGGCGCCACCGGCGGCAGCCCGTCGGGCAGGTAGATTCGTGCGCTTTCCGGGTAACGGCGGAGCACGGCGGCCGAATTGGCGATCTTCAGCGTGGTGAACCAGTCGGCCGACAGACCGCGCCGTGCCAGCGCGATGGCCGGAGCCAGGACGTCGGCGAGCGGCAGGCGCCCCCAGCGCTCGTGCATGGCCGCATAGCCGGCTGCCGCGGACGGCACCACGAAGGAGAGCGGCCCGTGGATATTGGCATCGCGCTCCACCTCCGGCCAGGCGAACAGGTCCTGCTTCATGCGGCCGGTCAGGCGGGACCGCGATGGATCGAGGCCGCCCGGCGCCACCGGCCCGAAATCCACCGCCGTGGCGCGCGCCTCCCCGGCCCGATGCACCAGCGCGAAGCCGATCCCGCCGAGGCCCGAGTTCCACGGCTCGACCGCCGCCAGGGCCAGCGCGGTCGCTACCGCCGCGTCGACCGCGTTGCCGCCGGCGTCCAGCACCGCGACGCCGGCCTCGGCCGCGTCATGGGCCTGGGCCGCCACCATGCCGCGCCGGCCGGTGGCGGCGGGCTTCGTCACCTGCCAGTGCTGGGTCACGTGAGGCGGCGGGGTGTAGCGCATGCGGGTCTCCTCGGGGTCAGGCGGGATCGACGGGCGACGGCGGCGTCCCGCCCGCCGCGACGGCCTCGCCGGCCAGCAGGCACAGGTCCTCGCGATAGCGGCCCGCCACGATCTGCACGCCGACCGGAACGCTGCCGACGAGGCCGGTCGATACCGTCAGGGCCGGCAGGCCCATCAGCGGCAGCCCCGATTGCGGCATCTGGGCCTCCCACACGCGCCGGAACGCCTCGTCGCCCGCGAGGTCGAGCCCGTCCGGGAACGGCAGCTCCCCCGACACCGGCAACAGCAGCACGGCATGCCGCTCGAGAAACAGCTGCCACTGGCGCGTCAGCGTGGCGCGGCGGACGAGGGTTCGCGGCACGATGTCCGGGCCGACCGATGCAGCCAGGGCCCGGTGGGCTTCGATCAGCGCCAGCGCGCCGGGGTCGCCTTCGCGCTCCGCCGCCTCCGCCAGCCCGGCGAAGCCGTCGGCCAGCCACAGCCGGACCTGCAGGTCCGCGGCCTCGCGCAGCGGCGGCGTATTCCCGACCTCCTCGACCGTCCAGCCGGCCTCCTCGAGGCGCCGGGCCGCGTCGCGCAGCGCCCGTTCCACCTCGGGCACGACCGCGAGGCCGTCGGGCCTGACGCAGAGGGCGGCGCGACGCGGCGTTGCCGGCCCGTCGAGCGGCGTCGGCACCCACCAGGGGTCGCGGACGTCGGGGGCCGCCATGGCGAGGAGCGCGAGGCGCAGGTCGGCGACGGTCCGGGCGATGGGACCCGAGACCGCCATGAGCTGGCCGCCGATGGTGCGCTCCGGCGCGGTGGCGTTGAAGGCCGGGATGCGCCCGAGCGTCGGCCGCAGCCCGTGCACCCCGCAGGCATAGGCCGGGTAGCGGATCGAACCCGCGATGTCGGTGCCTTGCGCGAGATGGCCGATGCCGGCCGCGACCGCCGCCGCGGCGCCGACCGCCGAGCCGCCCGGGGTCACGGACGGGTCGCGCGGGTTGCGCGTGGCACCGTGCAGCAGGTTGTCGGTGAACCAGCGCAGCGAGAAGGCGGGCGTGTTGGTGCGGCCCAGCAGCACCGCGCCGGCCCGCACCAGGTTGTCGACGACAGGCGAGTTGGCCTCGGCGATGAGGTCGCGCTGCAGCGTGACGCCGTTGGTGGTGGCGTAGCCGCGCTGGTCGGTGTTGACCTTCACGGTCACCGGCACGCCGGCGAGCGGACCCGGCGCGTCGCCGCGCGCCATGGCTGCATCCAGCGCGTCGGCCCGGGCCAGCACCTCGTCGGGTCGATGCTCCACCACGGCGTTGATGGCCGGGTTCACGGCATCGAGCCGCGCCAGGGCGGCCAGGGCGGCCTCGCGCGCCGACACCTCGCGGGACCGGATCCGTGCCGCGAGATCGGCCGCCGATAGTCGCCAGAGTTCGGTCATCAGGGAGCCTCGACGATGCGGATCGATGGTATGGCAACGAACCAGGATCGGCGGGGGGCTGTCAATCGGCACGCTTCGGCTGCCGGCCGGGCGGCATCGAACTTGCTGCATTCCCGCCACGTTCAGGTCTCAGGCATCCCTATCACCTCGAAAATTCCGGACTCCCGATCCATGCCGATCCACAACCGCATCGCCGATTTCCATGCCGACATGACGGCGTGGCGTCACGACCTGCACCAGCATCCCGAACTGGCTTTCGCGGAACATCGGACCAGTCGTGCGATCCAGGACAGGCTCCGTGAGTTCGGGGTCGACGAGGTGGTGTCCGGCATCGCCGGCACGGGCGTGGTCGGCGTGATTCGCGGAAGCGAGGCGGGGCCGGCCGCGATCGGGCTCAGGGCCGACATCGACGCCCTGCCGATCGTCGAGGAGACCGGTCTGCCCTACGCGTCGCTGACCCCGGGCGTGATGCATGCCTGCGGTCATGACGGCCACACCACCATGCTGCTGGGCGCCGCGCGCTACCTTGCCGAGACGCGCAACTTCGCCGGCACCGTCTACGTCATCTTCCAGCCGGCCGAGGAACTGGGCGGCGGCGGCGAGGTCATGGTCAAGGAAGGGCTGTTCGACCGCTTCCCCATGGACCGGGTCTTCGGGATGCACAACTGGCCGAGCGAGCCGGCCGGCACCTTCAACTGGCGGATCGGCCCCACCATGGCGGCGGTGGCCAACCTGTCGATCACGGTCCGGGACAAGGGCGCGCATGGGGCGCAACCGCACAACGGGGTCGACCCCATCGTGGTATCGGGCGCGATCGTGTCGGCCCTGCAGTCCGTCGTGGCCCGCAACGTCCGGCCGACCGAGAGCGCCGTGGTGACGATCGGCGAGATCAAGGGCGGCAACGCCTTCAACGTGATCCCGTCCCAGGTGACGATGCGGGGCACGGCACGGTGGTTCTCGCCCGAGGTCGGCGACCTCATCGAGGAGGCTTTCGGACGCGTGGTCCGCTCGACGGCGGAGGCCTACGGGGCCCAGGCCGACGCGACCTTCGCCCGGACCTACCCGGCCCTGGTCAATGACGCCGAGGCCACGGAGGCGGCACGCCGCGCCGCCGAGGCCGTGGTGGGACGCGACCGGGTCGTGCCCATGGACCACCCCACGATGGGGGGCGAGGACTTCTCGTTCATGCTGGACGAAAAGCAGGGCAATTACATCATGCTAGGCGCGGCCCGGACCGACCACGATCCCATGGTCCACAACCCGGCCTATGACTTCAACGACGACATCCTGCCGACGGGCGCCAGCTATTGGGCGACGCTGGCCGAGCAATTGCTGCCGCGCCACTCGGCGTGAGCGTCAACTGAGCGCGCCGCACTCACATCCGGGGACGCGTGCTCCGGGCTCGCCCGACCGCTCAGCAACGCCGACACCCCCTTGAAGGGCTGCGGACGCGTTCCATGCTAAAGGTCGAGACAGCGGGGAAACCGACCATGACCGAGATCAAGCTCTGGGGCTTCAGCGGCTCCACCTACGTACGCAGCGTCCGCATGCTGCTGGCCGAAAAGGGCGTCACGGATTACGAGCAGATTCCGGTCGACGTGCTGAAGGGCGAACCCAAGGCGCCGGAGCACCTTCAGCGCCACCCCTTCGGCAAGGTGCCGGTCGTGGAGGTCGATGGGTTCCGCGTCATCGAGACGCCCGCCATCCTGGGCTACCTCGACGCGGTTCTTCCGGGCAGGACCCTGGTCCCGAGCGACGCCAAGGCGATGGCGCGCAGCATCATGGTGATGAGCATCGTCGACAGCTACGGCTATGCGGCGCTCCTGGGTGGCGTCGTGGCATACCACCTGTTCCCAGACTTCATCGGCGGCAAGAACGACGCCATGCATCATAAAGGTCTGGAAGACGGCAAGCTCGTCATCACCGAGATCATGAAGATCAGGGCCGACGGTCCCTACCTCGCCGGACGGGACCTCAGCCTGGCCGACCTCTATCTCGCTCCCATCATTGCCTACGTGACGATGACGCCCCACAAGGGAGAGTTCCTGGGGATGCCCGGCATGCAGGCCTGGTGGGATGCGGTCTCGAGCCTCGCCAGCTTCAAGTCCACGCAACCCTGACGGACTTTCGCGGCGGCGCCGGCCACTCGCCCGCCTGCGACCTGAGAACTTCGCATGTACCTTGCCAAATACGACCTCCGCGGTCGCACCGCCTTCGTCACCGGCGGGGGCCGCGGCATCGGGCTCGCGTCGGCCGAGGCGCTGCACGAGGCGGGCGCCAGGCTCGTCATCGCGGACCTCGATCCCGACATCCTCGCGGCCGGCCAGGCCCATCTCGCGGCCAGGGACATCGCGGCCGACGCCGTGCTGCTCGACGTCACCCGCCCGGACGAGGTCGCGCGCGCCGCCGAGGCGGCCAGCGCCCGGCATGGCGCCGTCGACATCCTGGTGACCAGCGCCGGCATCGCCATGCCGGACCGGCCCGGCGAGGCCATCCCGGACGCGCTCTGGCTGAAGATGATCGACGTCAACCTCAACGGCGTCTACTGGTGCTGCCGCGCCTTTGCGGCGCCGATGCTGGAGCGCGGGCGCGGCGCGATCGTGACGATCGGTTCGATGTCGGGCCTGATCTCCAACAAGCCGCAACGCCAGGCGCACTACAACGCCTCCAAGGCCGCGGTGCACCATCTCACGCGGTCGCTCGCCGGCGAATGGGCCGAGCGCGGCGTCAGGGTCAATTGCGTGGCCCCCACCTACGTCGACACGCCCATGTCGGCCCACAGCTTCGGCGACCAAGCCCTCTATCCGGTGTGGATGGAGAACACGCCCATGCGGCGCCCGGCGCGCGGCGACGAGATCGCCTCGACGGTGCTGTTCCTCGCCTCCGACGCGTCGAGTGCCATGACCGGAACGGTGCTGACCGTCGATTGCGGCTACACGATCTGGTAGGCGGCGGCGGCGGCGCCGCCGCCGTCATTCGGCCGTCGGCTCGGCGAGGGTCGTGCCGTAATGCCGCGCGGCTGCCTCCGCGGAGACCAAGCCGTCGGCGACATCCCGCGCCACTGCCGCCGGGTCGCGCTCCCGCGGGTCGCCGAGGCCGCCGCCCCCGGGCAGCAGGAGGAGCAGGTGCTCGCCTTTGGCAATCACCTGGAAGCCCTTGGTGCGCAGCCGGCGATGGTCTTGGCCGACGCTGTCGCGATCGGCTGAACCGCCCGCGAGGCCGACCCAGCCGGGAGCGCCGTCTCCTCCGCCGTCGCGGCCCTTCGGGGCATTGGCGACCCGGTCGAAGGTGGCGTTGACGGCGAATTCCGCCTCGCCCTTGGCGCCGATCTCCATGATCTGTCCGGCGCCGCCGCGGGTCCGCCCGGCTCCGCCGGAATCCGGGCGGAGTTCCTTCCGCCAGAAGATCACCGGGGCGACGTTCTCGGTCGCCTCGACCGGCACGGTGCGCACGCCGGACGGGAACGCCGTGGCGTCGAGCCCGTCGCGGGCCGGCCGCGCCCCGGTGCCGCCGGAGTTGAAGGTGGTGATCTCGAAGTTCGGCAGTTCCGCGGCCGCACCCGACACCTGCGGGCCGCCGCGCAACGGTGGGATCCACAGGCAGGACGAGCCTTCCGCCGTGACGCGGTCCGGCACCGCCCGATGCAGGCAACCCATCATCAGGTCGGGCAGGAGCTGGCCGATGACGTGGCGGACCGCCACCGGATAGGGCCGCGGCGCGTTGAGGATACAGCCCTCGGGGATCGACATCGCGAAGGGCGCGAGGCTGGCCCAGTTGTTGGGGATCTCGGGCGCCACCACGCATTTGATGCCGAAGCAGGCGTAGGCCCGGGTGTAGGCCGGCGGCACGTTGATGCCGCGTCCCGAAAGCCCAGAGGTACCGGCGAAATCCACCGCGATGCGGTCCGCGTGGATCGTCATGGCGGCCCGGAGCGTGACCGGCGCCTCGTAGCCGTCCGAGCGGATCTCGGCCGCGTAAGTGCCGCGCGGCAGCCGGGCGATCTCGGCCAGCGTGGCCCGCAGCGAGCTCTCGAAGATGTGCTCGGCCAACGCGTCGAGGCCGTCGAGGTCGTATTCGCCGAGCATCTCGGTCAGGCGCCGGGCGCCGGCGTCGTTGCAGGCGCAGAGCGAGTAGACGTCGCCCTCGAGTTCCACCGGCGTGCGGACCCCGGCCCGGATGAAGTCGAACAGCGTCTCGTTGGCGACGCCCTGGTCGAAGCATTTGACGATCGGGATGTAGAGCCCCTCCTCGAAGACCGAGCGGGCTTCCGGCCCCAGGCCGAGGCCGCCGACATCGATGACATGGGCCGTGTTGGCGAAGAGCCCGACCATGCTGCCTCGATGGAAGGCCGGCGTCACCACGGTGAGGTCGTGGAGATGGCCGGTGCCGAGCCAGGGATCGTTGGTGATGTAATGGTCGCCCGGCCGCATCGATCCGGCCGGGAATTTCGCCAAGAAATGCCCGACGCTCTCCATCATGGAATTGACATGGCCCGGCGTGCCGGTGACGGCCTGGGCCAGCATGCGGCCCTTGAGATCGAAGATGCCGGCCGAAAGGTCGCCCGCCTCCCGTACCGTGGTGCTGAAGGCCGTGCGGATCATGGTCTGGGCCTGCTCCTCCACTACGGCGACGAGGCGGTCCCATTGGATTTGCCGCCGGATGGCCGCCAGGGCATCCTGCTTGAGCGCGTCTTCGGCCATCAGGAGGGATCCCGCACGAGTTCGAGGGTGCCGAGGCCGTCGACGCGGCAGCGCCAGCCGGGGCCGACCAGGGTGGATGTCTCGGGTTCGGCCACGATGGCGGGTCCTCGGAGGGTAGCGCCCGGGAGGAGGTCGTGGCGGTCGTAGACGGCCCAGTCCGACACGCCGCCGGTCGCGGTGTCGCGGACCGCCTGGCCGCGGGAGGGCGGCGGCGCGGGGCGGTCGGGCGGCTCGGCGATCGTCTCGACCTCGGCGGCCTCGGTCTCGACCGTCACGGCGAAGCTCAGCACCTCGACGTCGCTGCCCGGCACCGGGCGGTCGTAGAGGCGGCTGTAGGCGACGTCATAGGCGGCCCGGATGGCCGCCACGTCGTGGTCGGCCAGCCGCCGCGAGGGCAGCGTCACGGCGATCTCGTGCCCCTGGCCGACGTAGCGCATGAAGGCCACGCGGGCCTGCACCAGCGCGGCCCCGAGCGCGGCCGCCGCCGCCACGGCCTCCGCCTCCGCCGCCATCGCGTCCAAGAGCGCGTTCACGGCGCCGACGTCGAAGGCGGAGAAGCGCTGGTAGAGCGACCGCACGACCTCGTAGCCGACCGGCGCGCGCAGGAAGCCGATGGCCGAGCCGACACCGGCCCCCGCCGGCACCAGCACGCGGGCGATGCCGATCTTCTCGGCCACACGGGTGCCGTGCACGGGTCCGCCGCCCCCGAAGGCGATCATGGTGCGGCCGTCGTGGCTGGCGCCGCTCTCGATCGCGTGGACCCGGGCCGCGTTGGCCATGGCCTCGTCCACCACCTCGACGAGCCCGAGCGCCGCCATGTCGGGCGCGAGGCCCAGCGGCTCGCCCACATGCCGGGCCAGCGCCGCCCGTGCACGGTCGGGATGCAGCGTGAGGGTGCCGCCCGCGAAGAGCGCGGGATCGTAGCGGCCGAGCACGAGATTGCCGTCCGTCACGGCCGGCGCGGTGCCGCCGCGCCCGTAGCAGGCCGGCCCGGGATCGGCGCCGGCGCTGTCGGGACCGACCTGGATGCGGCCGAGTACATCGACCCGCGCCAGCGATCCGCCTCCGGCGCCGATCTCCACCATCTCGATCACGGGGATGCGCAGCGGCAGGCCGGAGCCCTTCCTGAAACGGCCCACGCGCGCCACCTCGAAGGAGCGGCTGGTCTGCGGCGCGAAACGGTCGACCAGGCAGACCTTGGCGGTGGTGCCGCCCATATCGAAGCTGAGCACGCGCTCGAGGCCGCGCCGGCGCGCCTCGTGGGCCGAGAACACGGCGCCGCCCGCGGGGCCGCTCTCGACGAGGCGGATCGGGAACCGCGCCGCCGTCTCCAGCGTCGTGAGCCCGCCCCCCGACAGCATCAGGAACAGCGGGCAACCCAGGCCCGCCGCCGCGATGCCGTCCTTCAGACGATGCAGATAGCCCGTCATCAGCGGCTGCACATAGGCGTTGGCCGCGGTGGTCGAGAAGCGCTCCCATTCGCGCATCTCGGGGCTCACCTCGCAGCTCAGCGAAACCGGCAGTTCGGGCCAGAGATCGTGCACGATCGCGGCGGCGCGCCGCTCGTGGCGTGCATCCCGGAAGCTGTGCAGGAAGCCGATGGCGAGGCTCTCGATGCCCTGCGACCGCAGCTCGGCGACGCGCTCGCGCAAGGCCGCCTCGTCGAGCGGCAGCAGCACGTTGCCCTCGTTGTCGAGGCGCTCCGGCACCGTCACGCGCCAGCGTCGCGGCACCAGCGGCTCGGGCAGCACGATGTCGAGGTCGTACTGGTCGTAGCGGCTCTCGTTGCCGAGGGCCAGCACGTCGCGGAAGCCCTCCGTGGTCAGCAGCGCCGTGCGGGCGCCCTTGCGCTCGATCAGCGCATTGGTGGCGAGCGTGGTGCCATGCACCAGGAGGGCGACATCGTGGGGGGCGAGGCCGGCCTTGCCGAGCACGGTTTCGATCCCGTCGAGCACGCCGCGCTCGGGCGCCTGCGGCGTGGTCAGCACCTTGGCGGTCCACCGCTCGGGGCCGCGGTGGCCCGTCCGCTCCACGACGAGATCCGTGAAAGTGCCGCCGATGTCGACCGCCAAACGCGCGTCCGCTGCCATTCCTGCTCCTCGCCTCGGCGCCATGGGCCTCGATCGGTCTTAGGGCGAATCCCTCCGCCCCGCCAATCCCGCGTCATGACCGGCCGCGACAAGCAGCGTTCATGCCGTCCGATCGCGAAAGCTCCGCCGCCTCGCGCGCCAATCTGGCCGCGAGCCTGTCCACCTTGGCGGCCCGCTGACCGAGTTAGACCCTCGCGACACCTCAGGATCGCCCGGGCTCGTCCGACACAAGGATCGCGGCCGAAGCGTCAACGCATCGGGCGACCGCTAGGCGGAACGCGGACGATCTTCAGGGGGAAGCCGCCGCGGTTCGTCGCCGCCTCCCCCACAACCATCGATCGGAACATGCAGCGCTCGTGAAAAATCAAGCACGGAGCCGGGTCGAAGAACAAGCCCCCGAGGTCACGTGCGCCTCGGTCGGTCACGTCGACGTTGCCGCGACGGTCTTCGGTTTTCCCACCCTGGCCATCTGGCCGAACATGAAGCGAGGCGCGATCCGGTTCATGACCTTCAGGACGTTGCTGAGGCCGGGCCGGATTTCCAGCTTGCCTGCCTCGATGGCGGCGATCGCTCGCCGGACCAGGACCGTCACGTCCATGCCCTTCGTGCCTTTCATCTCCTCCGCGAACTCGCCTCTGAACAGCGGCGTCTCGACGCCGGGCGGCGCCAGCTCGATCACGGTGACGGTCGTGCCCTCGAGCTGCACCCGGAGAGACTGGGAGAAGGAATGGATCGCAGCCTTCGTGGCGCAGTAGATCGGTGACAGCGGGAGAGGGATGAAGGCGAGGCCCGACGAGACGTTGACGATCGCCGCGTCGTTCCGGGTCTTGAGATGCGGCAGGAACTGCTGGACCATCCGCACGGGTCCGCTGAGGTTGATGTCGATCTCGCGCGTCACGTCGTCGAGGGTGCGGTCCCGATTGAGGTTCAGGTTGCGCATGATCCCGGCATTGTTGACCAGCATGTCGAGCGCCGGGAACCGTGCCAGCACGCTGTCATGAAGCGAAACGATGGCCTCGGGATCTGCGACATCGCTCCGAAAGACATGGACGTCGGGCACCGACCGTTTGGTGGCGTCGAGCCCAGTCTGGTCGCGGCCGGTGACCATCACGGTGTTGCCGCGTTGGAGCAATTGCCTCGCCAGCTCCTGCCCGATGCCGCTGGTTCCTCCGGTGATCAGGATGGTCTTGTTCTTCAACTTCATCGAGTGTTCCTTGCGATGACTGTTCGTCATTGGACGCGTCGTGACCCTGGGAAGACATCAATCTTCTCCGATGTCTTGCACTATAGCGGACTACTCTCCACCGTAAAGACGGCACCTGAAAGTACGATACCGACCTGAAAGAGAGTGTGGAAATGGCCAAGCTCGCCTTCACCGAAGAACAGATCGCGATGGCGAGGTTCTACACGGCCGCCACCCCGCCGGCCTTCATCGACCCCAGGATCGAGGCCTTGGTGACGGAACTGATCGGCCGCGTGGCCGACAAGTGGACGATGCTGATCCTCGAGGTCTTGGCCGAAAAGGGAGAGTTGCGGTTCGGCCGCCTCGCCGCGTTGGTCGATGGCATCAGCCAGAAGATGCTGACCCAGACCCTGCGCCAGATGGAACGCGACGGCCTCGTGACGCGGACCGTCCACCCCGTCGTGCCGCCGAAGGTGGAGTACAAGCTGACAGGGCTCGGCATGGGTCTCGGCGCGGCATTCTGCGGCGTGTGGGTCTGGGCGAGTGAAAACCTTCAGGAGGTCGAGGCTGCCCGCAACGACTTCGACGGAAGAGCCGCCGAGGCCCGACCAAGCTGAAGAGGGAAGCGGAGCGACACGATGACCGTGTTTCTGTGCTGCACTTGCGGAACGTCCTACCCGGACGCCTCACGGCAGCCCGAGCGCTGCCCGATCTGCGAGGACGAACGCCAGTTCATTCCGACGCTCGGCCAAGCCTGGATCTCTCGCGATGCATTGGCCTCGACCCACCGCAATGCTTGGCGCCGGCACGAGCCCGACTTGCTGAGCCTGCAGACCGTGCCGGCCTTCGCCATCGATCAGCGTGCCTTCCTGCTGCGGACGCCGGAGGGGAACATCCTGTGGGACTGCATCGCACTTCTCGACGCGGCGACCGAGGACCTCGTGCGCGGCCTCGGTGGGCTGTCCATGATCGCGATCTCCCATCCGCACTATTATACTGCAATGCAGGATTGGGCCGCGGCTTTCGACGCTCCCATCTACCTGCATGCTGCCGACCGCGACTGGGTGATGAGGCCGAGTCCTCACGCCCGGTTCTGGGACAGCGAGACGCTGGAACTCGGTTCCACCGTCACCCTGATACGGACCGGCGGCCACTTCGCCGGCGGCACGGTCCTTCATTGGTCGGGCACGGCGGACGGGGCCGGCGCGCTCCTGGTGGGCGACATCGTGCAGGTCGCGCCCGGCGCACGGACCGTCTCGTTAATGTGGAGCTATCCCAACATGATGCCCTTGCCCGGCGTCGAGATCCGGCAGATCGCGTCACGCCTGGCTCCGTTGGGCTACGACCGCATCTACGGTGCGTTCGCCGGCCAGGAGGTGGCGCAGGGCGGTCCCGCGATCGTCGCGCGATCGGCGGCCCGCTACGTGGAACTGCTGGAGCGCGGCGGTCCCGGCTATCCCGCAGGGCCCGGCAAAGAAGGAAGCCTCGAAAACCGCCAAGCGCCTGACTAAGGTGGCAGGATCCCATCTCGCGCGAAACCAGGGATCCTCGAAGAGCCTGAGGCTGAAACCGGTTACCGCTCGGTGAAAAGGCCTGGAAACGATCGATTGTAATTCGAGATGAGCGCTCCACAGAGCTCCTCTGGAGGCGTCGTCTTTATTCTCTGACGATATGCGGTCTGGAACTCGGCCCGTCGGCTGCCGACCGGCATGATGTCGGCGGCATTGATTCCGTGTTCTTCAGCGTATTTGAAAGCGACACCGAAGTTTGCGTTGATGCTCCGGCATTGCGCGTCGATCAGTGTGGCGTCGGCGACGATCTGCATGGCTTTGGATTGACCTGCGTCGAGTGTCGCCGACGAGGCCGTGGCGACCGGCATCGCCAGAACGGCGATCTGCAGTCCGATCAGAGCGAACGGAACGGTGATTTTCACGTCGGCAAGCCTCGCTGATGAGCGTCAGCGCAGGATGCGGCCGCTTCGTTCAGAAATCCTTTCGGCCCGCCGACGGTCGAAGACCAGGGTCCTGCGACGCAGACGGGAAGAGCCTTTGGAGCCGAGATCAGCATCGCGAAGCGGTCCGTCGGCGAGCCTGTCGCATGCCCGGGCGGCCCCGACTCCCCCAGCCGAAACGGACAGGATTGCGGACGAACCACGCGCTCTGAGCACGTCAACCATTCGCCGCGATGGTCGCATCCTTCCGGCAACGCCCGCATTGGACACCGCGAAGATGCTGCCCCGTCGCCTTCGTTCCGGGCGGATGCGCGGCTCGGGAGCGCCGACCATGAGCGATGTGACGGGGAAGGGCGCCGTGGCGCTGATCGCGGGCGGGCTCGTCGCGCTGTCGGGCGGGATCGTCGTCATCGACGGCGCTCGTGCGGCCGAGCAGCCCGTGCGGCGGGCCGCGCCCCATCGGCGTGTCCTGCGCACCGCCGTACGGCCCCTGACGATCCGCCGCCGCGCCGAACGGCCGGTCGTGGTGGCCATACCGGAATTTGCCTATGCGGTGCCGCAGCACGGCTGGAACGACCCTCGTCTCTACTATTTCGGCCCGTTCCGGACCGGCGGCGAGGTCTTCTACGGCGACCAGGCCGGCAACCCGATCACCCGCGGCAATTCCGAACTCGGCATGATCTCCGGTTACGGCGGTGCACGGGGTGGCTTCCGCGGTCCGCATTTCGACAGCGTCGGCGGCTTCCACAACGGCCCCTGCCCGGACGGCAGGATCGACCGCGACTACGCTTCGGGCACCCTGTCCCGCCCTGATTACGGCGACATCGAGCCGCGCTATCCGAGCGTGACGGCGCGCGCGGCCGCGCTGGGCGAGGGCGTCGTGCCCCGAGGTTCGTCGACCGCTGCGAGCGACCGGGCCGGTGGCCGCCGCATGGTGGCCGAAGGCCGGAGCACCTTCGTCGAATCCGAGGAAGCCAAGGCTCGGTTCAGCGCGCCGATGGTGCACGAGGACCCCGATGAGGGCCTGCCCGGGGCCCAACCGCTGCCGACCCTCGGCGAGATCGGCGGTTTTTGAGGCAAGGGCCGGGCTAGAGCTTGCCCATCACGTCGCCGCGGAAGCCGTAGACCTCGCGGGTGCCGCCGAGCGCCACGAGCCTGACATCGCGGCTCTGCCCGGGCTCGAACCGCACCGCCGTGCCGGCCGGGATGTCGAGGCGGAACCCCCTCGCCTTGGCCCGGTCGAACCGCAGTCCCGGATTGGTCTCGAAGAAGTGGTAGTGCGACCCGACCTGGATGGGCCGGTCGCCGCTGTTCTCGACCTTCAGGGTCAGCGTCTCCCGGCCTTCGTTCATGACGATGTCGCCCGGTGCCGGCAGCGCCTCGCCCGGGACCAGCACGTCTTCGGCGCCGCGGATCGGGTTGTGGACCGTCACGAGCTTGGTGCCGTCCGGGAAGGTCGCTTCCACCTGCACGTCGTGGATCATGGAGGCGACGCCTTCCATGACCTGTGAAGCGTGCAGCACCTCCGATCCCGCCCGCATGAGGTCGGCGACGCTGCGGCCGTCCCGCGCGCCCTCCACGACGACGTCGGTGATCAGCGCGATCGCCTCGGGATGGTTGAGCTTGACGCCGCGCTCCAGGCGTCGTCGCGCGACCTGGGCCGCCATGGCGATGAGCAGCTTGTCCTTCTCGCGCGGCGTCAGGTTCACGGGGATCCCCGGGGTCAGGTCCAGAGCCGGGGCAGGGCGCGGCCCCGCAGTCCGGACATCAAGGCCACGTTAGCGGCCCGCAGCCGCTCTGGCGAGAGAGAGATGGAGCGGGCCACGAGCATCCCGTTCCAGGCGCTGACGCCGCCCACCACGTCGGGGACCGCGAGCGCGGCGCGGGCTGCATCGATCAGCGTTTCCGCCCGGGGCGAGACCAGCACGACGGTGGCGGCCGCGCGCGCGCCATTGCCCAGCGCCGGGCGGGCGAGCAGGCCCGCCACGTCGCCGCCGAACGCCACATCCTCGGCCAGCACGAGCCGCCCGCCGCGCCGCACGCGCCAGCGGTCGCGCAAGCTCCCCGATGTCATATGCTCGCCCATGGCCAGGCGGCCGAAGACCAGCATCTCGACAAGGAGGAGGTCGGCGTCGGGCGCCATCTCGACCGAGAGCCGACGGTCGAGGCGCGCGCCGTCGAACAGGATGGTCTCCTGCGGCAGCCAGTCGAGGGTGGCATCAGGTCCGAGATCGAGCCCGACGTCGACGCAGGTCACGCCGTCGGCGCCATCCGCCAGGCGTCCGCGGTAGATCTTCTCGGCCGCCGTGGTCGTGAGCGCGACCGCGGCCCGGTCCGCGGCCGAGAACACGAAGCGGGCGTGGTCGCCCCCCGCCATGCCGCCGCCCGTGTTGACCATCACGGCCTCGCAAAATCCCCCACGGCTCTGCGGCAGGCGAAGACGGTAGCCGCCCGTCTCGTAGGGTCCCACGACCTCCGTGCGGGCGCCGACCCTGACGAACCTGGCTTCGATGACGCCGCGCGCGCGGTTGCCCGCGGCGGGTAGGGCCTGGCGGCGGGCTTCGGCGTCGGTCATGCGGCTCGCTTGTCCGCCGTCGGCCCTCGCCGCGCAACCCCGGCGGCGGCCCGCCGTTGAACCCGGCACCTCTCCATACACGAGTCCAGCCCATGCCGCCCGACAGCATGAACCACCCCAGAACCCGCGCGGCCCTGCGGGCTCTCCTCGCGGCGAGCTACTTCGGCATCGGCATCGTGCATCTCACGCGGCCCGACGCCTTTCTGCCCATCATGCCGGACTGGGTGCCGAATCCGCGCGACGTCGTGCTGGCCACCGGGGTCTGCGAGCTGGTGGGCTCGGCCGCTTTGATGACGCCGCGCCTGCGCCGCGCCGCCGGCTGGGCCTTCGCGGCCTATGCGGTCTGCGTGTTTCCGGCCAATATCAAGCACGCCTTGGACAACGTCGACGTGCCGCCGATCCCGTCTTCGTGGTGGTACCACGGTCCGCGTCTCGCGTTCCAACCCGTCTTCGTGTGGTGGGCTCTCTGGGCCACGGGCGTGATCGACTGGCCGTTCCGGAGCAGGGCCACGTCGCTTCCATCGCCTGGCCATGGCGGGCCCAGGTAGGACAGGCTGGAGACCGGTGCCGAAACCGTCGAGCCTGCGGCGCGCGGCGCCGAGCCCGCGACGGAGCGACCGTCTCTTGCCGCTGCCGAACCGACCTGCTATCTCCCGCATCGGTCGGGTGAATGTCCCTGCGTCCGGTTACGGGCGAAGGGCGTCGCCGGCTCGCATCCACTTCGCTTCCCCGCGCCGGCCAATGCGCCGGCCCGCCCTCGTGGTGGTCGGTTCCCACGAAGCCGGGAACCGCCGGTGCCCGGAAGTGCCCATGAACACGAACCGCCGGTGCCGCCCGGAATGCCCGGGTACCAGGAGAATGAATGTCCGCTGTTGCTTCCTATGGCGCGCCTACGCGCGATGATTTCGCCGCTCTGCTGGACGAGAGCTACGGCAAGAACGAAGCTTTCGAAGGCACGGTCGTCAAAGGCATCATCGTCGCCATCGAGAAGGATGTCGCGGTGATCGATCTCGGTCTGAAGACCGAGGGCCGCGTCGCGATGAAGGAATTCACCAACAACGGCCGGGACGAGCTGCCCGGCATCGGCGACGAGGTCGAGGTCTACCTGGAGCGCATCGAGAACGCGCTCGGCGAGGCCGTGATCTCGCGCGACAAGGCCCGCCGCGAAGAGAGCTGGGTCAAGCTCGAGAAGGCCTTCGAACTGCAGGAGAAGGTGGAAGGCGTCATCTTCAACCAGGTCAAGGGCGGGTTCACGGTCGACCTCGACGGCGCCATGGCGTTCCTGCCCCGCAGCCAGGTCGACATCCGCCCGGTGCGCGACGTGGCGCCGCTGATGGGCGTGCCGCAACCGTTCCAGATCCTCAAGATGGACCGCCGCCGCGGCAACATCGTCGTGTCGCGCCGCACGGTGCTCGAGGAATCCCGCGCCGAGCAGCGCCACGAGATCGTGGCCAACCTCCAAGAGGGCCAGGTGATCGACGGCACGGTGAAGAACATCACCGATTACGGCGCCTTCGTGGACCTCGGCGGCATCGACGGCCTGCTGCACGTGACCGATATCGCATGGCGTCGCGTCAATCACCCGACCGAGGTCCTGTCGATCGGCCAGACCGTCAAGGTCAAGATCATCAAGATCAATCACGAGACTCACCGCATCTCGCTCGGCATGAAGCAGCTGCTCGACGATCCGTGGCAGGGTATCGAGGCCAAGTACCCGATCGAGATGAAGCTGACGGGCCGCGTCACCAACATCACCGACTACGGCGCCTTCGTGGAACTCGAACCGGGGATCGAGGGCCTGATCCACGTCTCCGAAATGTCCTGGACGAAGAAGAACGTCCATCCCGGCAAGATCGTCTCGACCAGCCAGGAAGTCGAAGTGCAGGTTCTCGAGGTCGACGCCGTGAAGCGCCGCATCTCGCTCGGCCTGAAACAGACGCTGTCGAACCCGTGGGAGAGCTTCGCGGAGCAGTTCCCGATCGGCACCG
>JAABUL010002681.1_pt1 | contig 28750 bp, 25 predicted proteins | sample 5559151 | NCBI WGS metagenome assembly JAABUL01 (sample SAMN10711876, study PRJNA513368) | rock metagenome | isolation source: Antarctica rocks | place: Antarctica: Victoria Land, Pudding Butte sud
TACTCCCCCCTGATGAGACATGATAGCCCTCCTATGATGGTCGTTTCAGCACCTTCCATCATACAGAAGCTATCTGTCTCGTCCCTCCTTCACTATGGCTTTGTGGCTAACCTACCCTCAAAAGCCCGCCCCCTCCGGGGGAGCCTGGGGAGATGCCTCCCCCCCAACCCCCGCCAAAAAGACATTGTGGCCGATGATGGGGAAGGTGCTGGTGAGCGTGGTCGCGGTCGTTGACACGGCCAGCCTAACAGCCAGACACGGCGTATGGAGGAACCGCGGGCAGGCGCGGCGCACGGAGGGGAGCGGGCGCCGCAGGCCGTTTCGCATCACCAGGCCCCATGACACCCACGATGTGCGTATGGCGGGGGTCTGGGGGGAGGCATCTCCCCAGGCTCCCCCGGAGGGGGCGGGGGGGGCGAGGAGTGAAGCCTCAGTGGGAGTGGGGGGTGTCACCCGATCCATCCGCCCAGCACCCAGCGTCCGGCGTAGACAAGAAAGAATAGCGCCGCGGGCAACGCCACCGGCAGGGTACGCCAGCGCGAACGTCCCAACCACAGCCACAATGGGACCAGTACCAGCACGAAGCGCGTCATCGAAACCAGCGTGTCGGAGTAGTAGTGGGTCGTGGCGAGGCTCGGTACGCACAGCACGTAGAGCCAAAACACCACGGCGTAGGCGCGCTCGGACCAGTCGAAGTCGCGCCAGGCCCAGGCGGTGAGGGCCAAAAACACCACTGCGCATGATGCGTCGGTGAGACCGCGCCAGTTGGGTTGCCCCATGTGCGGCCAGTGCTGTAGCGACCACTTAAAACCATCGTAGATACCGACCCACGGCGGCGCGAACGAGCGGCTCCAGGCGTCCTCCGCCTTACGGAAGATGAGTGGATTATGCCAGGCTAGCCCCAGGTAGACCATGTAGGCCAACATCCCGCAGGGGATCAGCGCGGCGGGCAGGAGCGCCCTCACCCCCCACCCCCCTCTCCCGTGCGCGGGAGAGGGGGAGACGACATTCCCTGATGCGGGAGAGGGGGAGATAACATCCCGCTCCCCTTTTCCTTTGAGGGTAAAGGGGAGCGGGTGAGGGGCAAAGATGACCTGTTGCGCGTAGGCCGCCAGGTACGGCAGCACGAGCGCGACGCCGAGCGAGCGCGTGGCGGCGGCCAGCGCGCCGCACAGCCCGGCCAGCCACCAGCGCTGGCGCTGGAGCATGAGGAAGAACAGCCCGAGCCACAACAGGAACATGCCCTCGCTGTAGGGGGCCGAAAAGAAGACGCTCGTCGGGAACAGGCACAACAGCCAGACCGCGCGCCGCGCCGCCGCCGGCCCCGCGCGCGCCAGAGCCAGCAGGTAGAGCGCTACGAGCGCCAGCGCGAAGATGACGTTAGAAACGACGAGCGAGACATCGATGAGTTGTGGCCGAGCGGGTCCTCCAAATGGTACCGCGTCGAGGGCGCCGGGCACGACTGTCGCCGCCGCTCGCACGGTCAGCGGGTACAGTGGGAAGAAAGCGAAGGCGCTAAAGTGGTGGTCCTTGTTCACCCAATAACTGCTGTAGCCCATCTGTGGACCATTCCCCGCGATGCGCAAATACCACTCAGCGTCCCAGCGATACCACGCCGAGAGCAGCGGCCCACCGTCGGCCGGGGCGCCCGAACGAAAGTTGCCGGGATCGGGCAGGATTAGCGTACGTACGCTCTGAGGCCAGTGCTGCGCCGTCAGTGTCACGAGCAGCAGCGCGAGGCGCGTCAGCAGCAGCGGCAGTCCCACGTCGCGCAACAGACGCGCGCCCCACGCCGCGCGCCGCCCCACGACACGCTCACGTACGCTCGTTCCCGCGCCCGGTATCGTCGCGTCTATGACTCTATCCTCAAAAACTACCCCTCACCCCCAACCCCCCTCTCCCGCGCACGGGAGAGCCGGTTGGGCTGTCGGAGCGAAGCGGAGAGAGACCAATCCGCACGGGGTGGGGGTGAGGGTATTAGGCAATTACCACCACGTTCGGTATCGGCTGGACGATGAACCCCGTCCCGCCGTCCAGCGCCGGCGCACGCCCGAAGACCTGCGGCCACGTCATCTCGGGGAAGTCGCCGTGTCCGGCTCCCTCATACTGGTTGAAGGGGAACAGTTTGATCCCGCGCCAGTGGATCGCGTCCGAGACGCCCGGACCGAGCAGTTCGTCGTAGATGTGCGCCTTGAGCCCCGGCGGCCCGAAGCCGTCGGCCACGATGACGGTGTCGACGTAGAAGAGATCTTGCCGCAGTGTCTGCCGATCCGTGATCATATCCTCGCGGAACTGATGCACCATCATGATCTTGCGGTGCAGCAGGCCGAGACGCGCGGCGTAGGCGTTGAGCATAGCCCCCGCGGCGTTGAGTTCGGCGGCGCTGACCGTGCCGACGGGGATGCCGGGGGTGGACTGGTAGGCGGCAGTGCGGAACTCCGGATCGAGCGCGACCTCCACGTTGTCGTACTTCAGGTAGCCCTTGGAGATAATGCGCTGCATCTCGGTGGCCGGGTCGGAGCGGCCAAGCTGGTCGTCCAGGATGACGAGCCAATGGCGGCGCGCGGCCTCCGTGATGTAGGTCTTGACGATATCTACGCCCGCGTCGTCGAGGTAGTACAGGCAGTTGCCCGTGACGCCGCAGGGGACGGCCATGGCGTAGATCAGGTGCACCGTGATGCGCGGATCGGTCCCGCCGTTGTTCGCCTTGATGCCGCGCGCGTACGGTTGGACCTGCCACTCCATCTGCGTGAAATTATCGTCCATGCCCAGGCGGCCGAGGATCGGCGCGGTGCTAAAGGCGCGGCCGTAGATCGTCAGCAGCGTCGTCTGGGCCATCCAGGAGTAGGGCCGATGCGTCGCGTGGACCGGCGGGCGTTTTGTCGGTTGTGGCGCCGGAGTACGCGTCGCTGTCGCTGACGGTTTCGCACGGGGCTGTGTACGTCTGGCGGTCGCCGTCGGCGCCGCGAGGACGGAATGCGAGGCAGGCGTCGCGGTTCTACTGGGGCTGGGAGTGTTGGCGCCGCGCTGACTTGTACGCGTCGGCGTCGCGGTCTTACTGGGAACGCTGGCGTCAGTCCGCTGACTGTCCAGCCGGCTCCGGTTGCCGGACGCCTCGCCGCTCGTGGCGAGGCGCGCGCCCTCGACAGCCGGCCGGCTGGTGTAGGGGCGTATTGACATACGCCCTGGCGCTCCCCGTAGATACGGCGTATGCCTAGTAGCGTGCGCTTTCAGCAAAGGCGCCGGCGCCGCTGACGGATGCGCGGGCGCATAGCCGGGGGCGGCCAGCAGGATCGCGAGAGTCGCCGAGAAGGCCATCACCAGTTTCATCTTGCCCTCACTCCGATAAAATACAGGGACCCCGGCGCGCCGGAGGCCAGCTTCGTCATGACGCCGGAATCGACGTTGACACTATAGAGACCGCCAGCGCGCTTGACGACTGCGGTATGCCTGTCCAGCCAACCCGCGCCCTCCGCGTCCCCCGAGGCGATAGCCACGCGCGACGCGCCGTCCATCGTCGCCACCAACGCGGTGTGTCGCGTCTGTGGGAGCCGCGCCCCCCGTGGGTAGCTGACGGTCAGCAGCGTATACAGCACGCGGCCATCGCCGGGCGCTACGTAGACATTATGACTGAAATACTGATATAGCCGCAGGGTCCCGGCGGATACATGCGTCGTGACCACGCGTGTCCCGACCTTGCGCCGTACCGTCTGAGTGAGCGCTTGCGTCGTCGGGTAGCGAGCGGCCGTGTCGAGTGCGATGTCTCGGTTGGAGTTCAGATTGAGGGCCGCGATGCGGCGGGCCAGCGGCGGCCCATCTCCGGAGGGCGTGAACGAATTGGCGTCGCCGTACACCGTCCACGTCCCGTCGGCCGAGACAGTCAGGGCGCGGCGCGGCGGGACATCAGAGTTCAGCGGCGGCAGGTAGTCGTTCACGATATCGGCGATGGCGGGGTCGTACTCGATCAGCCCGCGCACCGTGTTGAGTCCCACACCGTCGGGCGCGTCGACAGCCCCGTAGAGGTCCTGCAGCAGCAAGGTCGGATCGCCCGAGCTATATAAAGACGAGGCGCGCCAGCCAAGCAGCGCCTGCACCGCGCCAAGGCGCGCGTCCGCGCGCGTCGTAAACAGCGTCGTCCCACCCTCGCCGAAACGCCCCGTCAGCACCACGCGTCCGACGCCGGTGCTGAGGACATAGCTGGGGAGCGGCAGCGGCGCGAAGAGCTGCCAGGCCAGAGAGCGCCCGTCGGGCGACGGCGCGACCGACCACACCGTCTCGCCGGGAGACCGGTCGGGCGTGCGGATGCCGGAGCCGCGGCCGAAGCGGTCGACCGCGGCGAAGGTCGAGGCCGCCACATTGGTCTCGTAGAGCAAGCGTCCATCGGGCAGAAGTTGTGGCCGCACTGTCGCGCTCACCGGCAGCGTCGCCACGAGGACCGCTCCGCTGCCGTTGGGATAGGCGGCGTAGACGCGCGGGCCGTTCTGGTAGTAAACCGGAGGCAGCAGCGCGGACGGCGCCGGCGTGGGCGCGATCGTCGGGACCGCGGTCGGCGTTCCACTCGACACGGCAAAGCCCGCGGACGGCGCCGCGTCGGGGCGTCCGGCGCGCGCGTGAGATACAGAGAGGAGCAGGGACGTCAGGGCTAAGATAACGGATGCCCTCACTCCCCAACCCCCTCTCCCTGTGCGGGGGAGAGGCGCGCTGGACCGTCGGCCGCAGCCGAGGGGCCAGTTAGCCATGGGCCGGGGGGGGAGGGTATTTCTAATCATCGGCGGCAATATCACTGCGGTAAAAGCGGTCGGTGAACGTGATACGTTCGGCGTTGCGGTAGGCGGCGGCGCGGGCCAGCGCCACCGTATCGCCCAGCGCGGCGACGGTGAGCACGCGGCCGCCCATCGTGATGGTGCGGCTGAAGGGGTCACCGACGGACTGACGGGCCTGGCGGTCGATGCGCGCGCCACGGTTGCGCCCGAACCCAAACATGGCGAATCCTCCCACGCGCTCGCGCTTCTGCGGCTCCGGCGCCGCCGTCGTGCCCTTCATATAAGGATCGCGCGTGGCGCCGTGGAACACGGCCACGCCCTTCTCCACCTCTTCGAGTCCCAGGATACCGTATCCCGTCTCCATAGGGCCAGGATAGCCGCCCGAGGCGACTACCACGGCGCAGCACGCCTGGGGGCGCCAGACCGGCGTGACCTCGGCGAGCGTCCCCTCCGTGATGGCGAAGAGCAGCGGCAGGAGCGGACTCTTCAGGCGTGGCAGGAGGCATTGCGTTTCAGGGTCGCCCAGGCGCGCGTTGAACTCGAGCGTGCGTGGTCCCTCGGGGGTGATCATCAACCCCGCGTAGAGGAAACCGCGGTAGGGCGCGCCCTCGGCGTCCAGCCCCCGCACGGCCGGCTCCAGGATCTCCCGCCGCACCTGGTCGAGCAACTCGTCAGTAGCCATACTCGGCGGCGAGTAGGCGCCCATGCCGCCGGTCATCGGGCCGGTATTGCCGTCGCCGAGACGCTTGTAGTCGCGGGCGGCGGGCAGGGGCAACACAGTGGTCCCGTCGGTGAGAGCGATCACCGAGAGTTCCGTCCCGCGCAGGAACTCCTCGACCACGATGCGCACGCCGGCGCCGCCGGGCAGGGCGGCCAGCGCATCCAGCGCCGCCGCCGCCTCGTCGGGCGTCGCGGCCACGACGACACCCTTGCCCGCTGCCAGACCGTCGGCCTTGATCACGACCGGATAATCGTCCAGCGCCCGCGCGCTGGTGTAGCGGCGCGCCGCCTCCACGTCGTCGAAAAGCTCGAAGGCGGCGGTGGGAATACCGTGCCGCGCCATGAAACCCTTGGCGAAGACCTTGCTGCTCTCGATGCGCGCGGCGGCGGCACGTGGGCCGACGATGCGCAGGCCACGCGCGGCGAAGACATCGACGACTCCGGCGGCAAGCGCCGCCTCGGGCCCGACCACGGTTAGGTCGATCTTATGCTCGTCGGCCCACGCGGCCAGCCCCTCGGCGTCGTCGGCGTCGATAGCCACGTTGCCGGCGATGCGGCCGATTCCGGCGTTGCCGGGAGCGCAGTACAAGTCGCGCGCCACGGGCTCCTGAGCGAGCTTCCAGACCAAGGCGTGCTCACGCGCGCCCGAACCAATCACAAGCACTTTCATAAAGGTAGTATACGGGGCCTGGCGCTAGCCCGCGACTACGATCCGGGCGCTCTCGGGGTGGCAATGCGGAGCCGATTGCCGTTACACGGTAGCCCGCGATCGCGAGCGCATGCGTACCAGACGCCAACTGACCGCAGCGGTCAGTTGGCGTCTGGTACGCGTTTTATCAAGACAACCCCAACAAGTACACTTAGGGCATCGTGCTTCGGGAGGTTATGATGCTCTACTCCGCTGGAGAATGTCCGGTTTGTGGCATCGGGGGTGACGCCTTATTCATGAAAGATCGCGCTTCAGGGCGGGTGTTCTTTCTCTGCCCATCCTGTGGGTGTGCTTGGCTGAGTCCGCCCCGACCTCATGAGGTTGAGACGGCAGACCCACCTGAACTCTTCGCTCCGCATGGGCTAGTGGGTCACGCCCCATTTAGGTGGAATTGATGCGTAGCAGCCCATCGCGGTTGCTACGCACCCCGTGACGCTCGTTGACTAGCCGGGGGTGGCAATTTGACCAACTCCAGTTAATTGGGGCGTGACCCACTAGCTGTTCCCACAAGAGCCGAGATTGTTGCTCAAGGTTGGGAGGGAGTCATGACGAGGGATGTTGACGACGATGAGTGGATGGGAAGTTTGGAGGATTTCCTTGGCGAAGGGAGGAAGTGATGGCGCTGCTATTTCGGGGTAAGACACAATGTTCATTGTGCAATAACATCATCCAACCGGAAGACGATGTTGTGGCCTTTTCCGCCTTTGTGAGCAATGTGCGCGATCCCCTCATGATCTTCTACGACGCGGCTTTCCACGCGGCGTGCTTCCATCGCCATCCGCTCGCTCAAAGGGCGCTGCAGCGTGTCCATGAGCAACAACAGCGCTATGACAAAATATGCGTTGTCTGCCAGCAGTCCATTTGTACACTACAGTGAGTACGTGACATTCGGCCATCTCACCGACGACACGAGACACCCTCTGTATCCCTACAACTACCTGCAATTCCATCGCGTCCATCTGCCTGCCTTCCCCGACCTCCGCCACATCCATACCTTGCTCGGTGAGTTACAGTCTTCGGGAGTATGGGAAGGGCCGGGGCTACTCGCGATCATGGAAGATATTAAGGATAGCTTGCGTGGAGAAACGTCATGGACCAATTCTTGAAAAGTATCTTCCCGCAAGCTTTGTCTCCCGCTGTCTCGCGGGTTGCTGAGATTCTTCCTGCCAGTCCCTTTGAACCCACCACATCCAGCATTGGGGTAATTCGCCATGTGCTCGTCGAAAACGAATGGCTGAATCTGGCAGGGCGCATCTACAACTCTGAGCCCGACCAAGCTACTGTCGATGCAGAAGCGGCGCTCGTGCAAGCCATCATATCCTGTGTGTACACTCGTAGTCATGATGGGTATATTAGAGAGAAACATCTACGTCGTATCCTGGCGCTCAAGCATCCGTGGGCAGCGCCTTTCTTGTTTCAGCTTGTTGGTGAATACGTCGTGGAGATCACGCGCCTTATTGCGGACACCTCCACTGCCCTGTTAGCAAATGAAAGCTATCGAGCGTTCATTCGAGACAACCCGGATTTTCTGTCGTTGATCTGGACACGAGCTGTTAGCTATGAGAATTGTTATTATCGCGGGTTGTACATCCCCAAAGAGGACTTTCCAGCATTCCGGTTTCTGAGCCAATGTTGTCTGCTGAGTCGGTCTTGTCAGGGCACGAGGCCGACGTGCCGCTCATATTGCGCGCATTGGCGTACAAGACGTGTACAGCAGAGTGAGAGGTAACGACCTCCTCGAAGACCCCCTGCGCTCAAATTGCACCCGAAACGATGGTCGCTGACCACTTCGAGCCTCCGGGCGGCGATGAAGCCTGAAAATGAGGTGTCAAGGAGGCGCCATGAGCGAAGACACCTGGCTAGCGCGGGTGCGCGCCGCGAACGAGCGTGGCGAAATGCTGGTCGATTTGGACGCAGTCGCCGCTTGGATGCAGCGATTGACGACTGCATGGCAGGCGCATGGGCTTACCGTTGAGCACTTCTCTGTCACCCGTGCTGCGCCAAAGAACAGCGTGCGGATGAACATCGACGGCCCGACCTTCGTTTCAACGACGATTGTGTGGGACTCCGGGGAGTGGGACGTATCCGTGGGGCATGTGACCGATAAGCGCGCGCACACGAGCGCCTATGCCCCCGCCTCATCGACAGACGAAGTGCTTGCGAAGGTTGCGCACGCGCTTGCCACAATGGGGGTCATTTGACACAGCCGGATAATGGTTCCGTGGCCGCAAGGATTAGGTGCTATACTTGCGGCAAATGACCGACGCCTACGCACTGATCAGATACGCGGCGGAGTACACCGCGCGCGGCGGTCAAGTGATGGGTCTGGCTATCGTCGGCGCGATTGCCCTCTTCGTGGTGGCGGCCGTATTCGCGGTCTATGGCGTATGGGAGATCGCTCTCGGTCGCAACATGCCGGGCATCTTGGGATGGGGCTACTTTCCCCGCAATCGTCCCAAGAAATCGGCCACATGGAAGCCGTGGCAGTGGCGCCTCAATGGCGTGATCCTCATAATTTTGGCGATGGCCAGCCGCGCCATAGGCTTAACCCTGCTGGGTCATTGAGCGCGATGTGGCCCGGCGATGCAAAGAGCCAGCGCTCCCAATAAAGCTGCTGAGGCCTATGGCGCGGCTGTCGCCCTGAGCAGAGGCGCGTCACGCCGTCAGGAACCGCTCCCAGTGATCGGCGGACCAGAGGACGTCGTCGAACGTGTCCACGACGAGGTTGGCGGAGAAGAGGGCTTCGGCCGGGAAACCGGCGACGAGGGCGATGACCTTGCAACCGGCCGTTTTGCCCGCGGCGACCCCCGCTGGAGCGTCTTCCAGTACGACCGCGCGCCCCGGCTCAAGCCCAATCCGCGCGGCCGCGCGCAGGAAGATGTCAGGCGCGGGCTTGCCGCGCGCCACCTCTTCGCCCGAGACAACAGCGTCGAAGGCGCCCTCCAGCCCCAGCAGGCGCACGATGAGCGCGATGTTGGCGGGCGGGGCCGAGGAGGCGACGGCTTGACGCGCGCCGAGCGCGCGCAGATGCGCGATCAGGTCGAGCGCGCCCGGCTGGGTCCGCACCCCGTCGCGCCGTAAGGAGGCGCGGAACAACTCCTCTTTACGCTCACTCAACGCGGCAAGCGTCGCGGCGTCGCCCGCGAAGCCGAGGTAGCGCGACAGGACATCGTCGTTGCGCAGGCCGAAGGTCGGGCGGAACTCCTCATAGGAGAGGTCGCGCCCATGCTCACGCACGAGCGCGCGCCACGCGGTGTAGTGGTTGGCCTCGGTATCGACGAGCGTCCCGTCGAGGTCCCACAAGGCGCCGAAAAGAGTCGGACGTCGGACGTCGGACGTCGGAAGAGGGTTGCTCATGCGTAATAGCATAACAGTCGAGTAGCAACGGCGCTTTGTATACTCAGGCCGCTCCCAGCTCACCCGCGACTTCCGACTACCGCCTGCCGACTACCACCTTCCGCCTGCCGACTACCGCCTTCCGCCTGCCGCCTTCCGCCTTCCGACTGGTCCCGGGCGCGCGCCCACGCCGTGAGGTCGGCCGCTGGGATGGGCTTGCTCACGTAGTAACCCTGCGCCAGGTCGCAGCCCATATCGGCCAGCTGGTCGAGGATGGATAGATGCTCGACGCCTTCGGCCACGACACCCATACCAAGGTTGTGCCCCAGGTCGATGATCGAGCGCGCGATGGTGACGTCGTCGGCGTTGACCGCCATGTCGAGGACGAACGACTTGTCGATTTTAATCTCGTCGACTGGCAGCTTTTTCAGGTAGGAGAGCGACGAGTAGCCCGTGCCGAAGTCATCGATGGCGATGCGGATGCCCATCTCGTGCAGACGCGTCAGGATGCGCAGCGCGCCGGCTGGGTCGGCCATGACCGCACTCTCCGTAATCTCGATCTGCAACAGGTCGGGTGGGACATCGGCCGTTCGCAGCATGTCCGTGACCGTCTCCACCAGCCCCTCGTCCTGCAGCAGCCGCGCCGACACGTTGACCGCCACGCGGATGTCCAGATTCGCGTCATGCCAGGCGCGGCACTGCCGCAGCGCCGCCCGCAGCACCCACAGGCTCAGGGGCTTGATGAGCCCGGTGTGCTCGGCCAGAGGGATAAACTTGTCGGGCAGGAGCATGCCATGAACGGGGTGCTGCCAGCGTACCAACGTTTCGACGCCGTCGAGGTCCCCGCTCCTGACGTCGACCTTGGGCTGGTAGTGCAGGACCAGTTCGTCCTCTTCGATGGCGTGGCGCAGTTCGCCGATGAGCGCGAGCCGGCCAGGGCTATATTGATCCTGGTCGGGGGCGTAAACCATCGCGCCGCTGGACAACCCTTTGGCCGTATACATGGCTACATCGGCGCGGCGCATCAACGCCGTGGCGTCCGTGCCGTGCGCCGGCGCGAGCGCGACGCCGATACTGCCGCCGATGTCGAAGCCATGCCCTTCCAGGACGAAGGGCCGCTCCAGCGCCTGCAGGATTTTCGCGGCCGTCGTACGCGCGCCGTCCGTGTCCGTCCCAGGCAATAGGACCGCGAATTCGTCGCCGCCGAGACGCGCTACCGTATCCAACTCGCGCAGCAGGCCGCGCAAGCGCTCACCCACCTGGCCCAATAAGAGGTCGCCATAGTGGTGCCCGAAGGTGTCGTTGACTTCCTTGAAGCGGTCGAGGTCAAGCAGTAGCAGCGCCACCTCCGTGCCCTCGCGGCGCGACATACGCAGGGCCTGCTCCAAGCGGTCAAGCAGCAGGACGCGATTCGGCAGGCCAGTCAGGGCGTCGTGCAGTGCCTGCTGGGTCAGCGCTTCCTCAGCTCGCTTGAGCTCAGTTATGTCGGTCTGGATGCCGATGAAGTGCAGCAACCGGCCGCCGGCGTCGCGCACGGGCGAGACCGTCAGCTCTTGCCAGAAAGACGAGTTGTCCTTGCGATAGTTATGCAGGGTCACCGTGCACGCGCGCTGCTCCGCGACGGCGGCGCGCATCTCCGCGATGGCGGCTGGGTCAGTGTCGGGACCTTGTAGGAAGCGACAGTTGCGCCCAATGATCTCCTCAACAGCGTAGCCGGTCGCGCGCACGAAGGCCGGATTGGCGTAAACGATGGGGCAGTCGGGTTGATAGGGGTCCGAGATGACGATGCTGTTGGTGGCCGACTCGATGATGAAGCGATCGCGCAGCCGCGCCTGCTCTCGCCCCGTGATATCGGCGACCGTGCAAAGAGCGCCCGCGACGACGGCGCCCTCGGCGTCGTCTCCGCCGGTGAAGTGGGGCCTCACGCTCACCGATAGCCAGACTTGCTCGCCCTTCTCAGGGCGCCTCATGCCCACCGTGACATTATATGCGGCGCGACCGCCGGTGAGCGCACGCGCCACGGGTAGCGCGGCGACGGAGAGGAGTTGTCCATCACCGTCGACAAGGCCCCAGCCCATATCAAACAGCGCCCTGCCGCGCAACTCCGCGTACGCGCGGCCCAGGATCGCGCAGGCCGCCCTGTTGCACGTCAAGACAACACCGGCCGGGCTGAGTCGCAGCACCCCAATCGGCAGCGATTCGACGACATCCGGTGTGATTCCTTCACCCTGCCATGTCGCCGCCGCGTCGGGAGCCATGCTCCTCGTTCTTGCCTCGGCCCTCTGATCCGTCTGCATGCGCGCCATCCTCCGCCGGTCATCGGCGGCGCCACGCGACGCGGCCGATGCGACTTGTGAAACCGTGGGACTGTTCGTAGATGTATGAGGCTTCTATCAGACTATCGACGCTGCCGGCTCACGCCCGCCATAGGACAATACTCCCACTGTACACGGTACATGGCCCGCGATTGACATCGCAGTATGGAGTGGTGGTCCTCACCTCCGCCTATGGCTACCTAAACTGTTTCTCCTCCTCGCCCCCCCCCGCCCATGGCTGACTGGCCCCCCGGCTGCGGCCGGCGGTCCAGCGCACCTCCGGGGGAGCCTGGGGAGAGGCCTCCCCCCAGACCCCCGCCATACGCTCGTCTCGGGAGCCACAGGGCCTGGAAATAGGAGGCTGCCTGCGGTCTCCACGTTCCCGCAGCCCCTCCGCGCGACGCGTCTGTTTGTCACACCGACGGTGTCCACTAACGCTGACTCGCTCACCAGTACCCTCTCCACTATCGGCCACACGGTCTGTTTGGCGGGGGTCTGGGGGGAGGCCTCTCCCCAGGCTCCCCCGGAGGTGCGCTGGACCGCCGGCCGCAGCCGGGGGGCCAGTCAGCCATGGGCGGGGGGGGCGAGGAGAGAGCCTAGGGCGGGGGCGACGCGATACGCGAAGTCGGCGGAAGGGTTACGATTAAGAGTACATATGTTTCGACAAGATAGAGAAGCCGAGGCCGCCCATGAGCACACCATCTACTGACCCGCTGTTGAACCCATCTGGCATTCCCCTGCAACCCTTCTACACCGAGGGCGCGGCGCCGACGCCTCCGCCTCCCGGCGCGTACCCCTACACGCGCGGCCTGCGCCCTGAGGGCTACCGTAAGCGCACCTGGACGATGCGCCAGTACGCCGGCTTCGGGTCGGCCGAGGAGAGCAACAAGCGCTACAAGACGCTCCTCGCCGGCGGCACGATGGGGCTCTCCGTGGCCTTCGACCTGCCCACGCAAATCGGCTATGCGTCGGATGACCCCAAGGCCGCCGGCGAGGTTGGGCGCGTCGGCGTGCATATCGACACGTTGGCCGACATGGAGGCGCTCTTCGACGGCATCCCTCTTGGTGAGGTCACGACCTCAATGACCATCAACGCCACCGCCGCTCTCTTGTTACTGCTCTACCAACTCGTCGGTGAGAAACAGGGCGTCGCGCCCGACAAGTTGGGCGGGACGATCCAGAACGACATCCTCAAAGAATATATCGCGCGCGGTACCTACATTTTCCCGCCGCGCTCGTCGATGCGCCTGATCACCGACATTTTTGCCTACTGCGGTGAACATCTGCCGCAGTGGAACACTATCTCCATCAGCGGCTACCACATCCGTGAGGCCGGCTCGACCGCCGTGCAGGAACTCGCCTTCACCCTGGCTGACGCCATCGCCTACGTCGAGGCCGCACAGAGCGCCGGCCTGAGCATCGACCAGTTTGGCCCGCGCCTGAGTTTCTTTTTCAATGGGCACAACGATTTCTTCGAGGAGGTCGCCAAGTTCCGCGCCGCGCGCGCCTTGTGGGCCAAGATCACGCGCGAACGCTTCGGCGCGACCGACCCGCGCGCGATGATGCTGCGCTTCCACACGCAGACGGCCGGTTCGACCCTCACTGCGCAGCAGCCACTCAACAACGTCGTGCGCGTGGCGCTGCAGGCGCTCGCCGCCGTGCTCGGGGGGACGCAGAGCCTGCACACCAACGGCTACGATGAGGCCCTCTCGCTGCCGACCGTCGAGGCGGCGACGCTGGCCCTGCGCACGCAGCAGGTTATCGCCAACGAGACGGGCGTGACAGCGGTGGCCGACCCACTTGGCGGTTCACCCTACATTGAGGCGCTGACGTCCGAGTTGGAGCGGCGCGCCGAGGCGTTGATCGCGCGCGTGGATAAGTTGGGCGGGGCCGTGGCGGCGATCGAGCAGGGCTTTCAGCAGCGCGAGATCGAGGAGAGCGCCTATACCACGCAGCGGCGCATCGAGGACGGCGCGCAGGCTGTGGTCGGCGTCAATACGTATCGCACGTCCGATGAGCAAAAGATCGCGCCCTTCGTCATCGATCCCGCCGTGCAGGAGAGCCAGGTCACGCGGCTGCGGCGCGTCTACGCGGAGCGTGATAACGCGCGCGTGGGGACGTGCCTTGACGCGGTGCGCGCCGCCGCGCGCTCGACCACGAACCTGCTCCCGCTGCTGAAAGAGGCGCTCGCCGCCTACGCCAGCATCGGTGAGGTCTGCGCCGTGCTGCGTGAGGAGTGGGGCGAGTACGAGGGCTAATCATTCCAGCCCCCTTCCACTACGCCGGCCTCACGGCACGCGGGCGCCATCACACTGTATACTCACATCGTGAGTACCAGGCGTGCGACTATCGGGGGCCACCTGCTGTCGCGGCGTCCGATACCCTCACGGAACGCCTATGACAGGAATAGGGAGGGGACGATGAATAAACGGTGGGCTGGCTGGAGCGTCGCGGCGCTCCTCACGGTGGGTGTGGTAGGCGCGCTGGGGACGCGCCCGGCGGCGCCGGCGCGCGCCGCGAGCGGGACGGTGAGCGTGCTCTACGCTGGTTCGCTCGTCGCCGTCAACGAGCACAAGGTCGGTCCGGCCTTTACACAGGCGACCGGCTACACCTACCAGGGTGAGGGCGGCGGCTCGGTGGCCCTGGCCAACTTGATCAAGGGGCGCGTCAAGACCCCCGACGTCTTCGAGAGCGCCGACCCTTCCGTGAATACGAAGGACCTCGCCGGCGCCAAGAACGGTAACTACGTGTCGTGGTATTTCGTCTTCGCGCGCACGCGGCTGGTGATCGGGTTCAATCCACGTAGCCGCTTTGCCCATGCGTTACAGGACGCCCAGGCCGGGCGTATCCCGTGGTACGAGGTTCTGACTCGCCCCGGCATCCGCATCGGCCGCACCGACCCGCTGCTCGACCCCAAAGGTTACCGCACGCTCTTGATGGCGCAGCTCGCCGCGCGCTACTACCACTTTATCGGTCTGGAGCAGCGCATTTTCGGCGCGGCTGAGAACACGACGCAGATCTTCCCCGAGCAGACGCTCGTCGCGCGGCTACAGACGGGCCAGCTCGACGCCGGCGTCTTCTACCTGAACGAGGCTGTCGAGCAGCATCTGCCCTACATCAATTTGCCCAGCGCCATTGACCTGGGCGAGCCAGCCTATGCCACCACGTACAAGACGGCGCGCGTCGTGACGCCGGACGGCAAGGCCCATGTCGGCGCGCCGATCCTCTACACCGTCACGATCCCGCGCACAGTGCGCGATGAGGCCGGCGCCGAGGCGTTCGTGCGCTTCGTCGTGTCGGGCGCGGGGCTGCGGCTCTACGAAGCCGACGGCGTGCTGCCGGCGACCCTGTTGGTTGGTGGAAACGTGACCGCCGTGCCATCCGGCCTGTCTACCCTCGCACACGGGCGCGTCGCCGGCTAGCCGCGTGGGGATCGTGGAACGTCGCGCGGGGGCGGCGCGCACGTTGTGGCCGCGGCGCCGTGCGGCGTCGCGGCCGCGCACGCCCGTCGTCTTTACGCTCCTGGGCGCCGTCACGGTCCTGTATCTGATTGGTCCGATCGTCTACGGGTTCTCAGGGCTCTCCGGCGACGCGCTGCGCTCCTTCGTGGCCGATCCTCAGGCTGGCGGAGCGATCCTAACGTCGTTCGGGACCGCCACGGTGAGCACGCTGATCCTGGCGGCGCTGGCGGTCCCGCTGGCGCATACGCTGGCGCGCAGGCGCGGGTGGCTGGCGCGGCTGGTCGGCGTGCTAGTGATGCTGCCGCTGGTCCTACCGCCTCTGATGAGCGGCATCGTGTTGCTGGTCGTGTTTGGGCCATATGGCCCTATTGGCGGCCCACTGGCCGCGCGCGGCATTATGCTGACCGACTCCAACGCCGGGATCGTGCTGGCCCAGACCTTCGTGGCCGCCCCTTTCGCCGTGATCGGGGCGCGCAGCGCGTTCGCGGCGCTCGACCGCGAGGTTGAGGAGGCCGCGACGGTTGAAGGGGCGGGAGCGTGGGCGCTCTTCCGCTACATCGCGCTGCCTCTGGCGTGGCCGGGGGTCGCGGCGGCGCTACTGCTGAGTTGGCTGCGCGCGCTGGGCGAGTTTGGCGCGACGGTGGTCGTGGCCTATCATCCCTATACGCTGCCAGTCTACGCCTGGGTGCAACTCTCCAGCACGGGACTCGGCGCGACACTGCCGCTGGTGGCGGTGATGGTGGCGCTCACCGCGGTGGTAGTTGCCCTGCTGGGAATAAGCCGGCGATTGGGCGGGATCGCGGACGTGTCGTAGCAAGAGAGCCCACGCGACGCCTTCTACACGTTCGCGAAACATCCTAACCCCAATGCTCCTGCTACCTGCCGCCACTCATGATACGGACCATCCGCGATGGGAGCAATCGCGCCATTGTGAGGGTGTTGTGAGGGTCATGTCAGCGCGTTGTCAGTGTTGCGCCCGGCTCCTATCCCCCATACTAGTGAATGTAACGGGGCGCGCAACCTGATCACACACACCGTCAATCACATCAGCACATAGATAGGTAATAGGAGATCACGACATGAAAGACATGACCACACGACGACACATCGGGACCATGGTGGGGGCGCTCGCCCTCGGCGCGAGCCTGCTCGGCGTCCAGACGGGGGCGGCCTCCGCCCAGACCACGGCGCATTACTATCAGACCAGCAGCCGTTATGGCTTCCAACTCATCGCCAGCCCGCACGACCCGACCTTCACACAGTTGCTCGGCATCAACGACCACCGGGTCATCGCCGGCTATGACGGCAGCGGACAGACCGTCAATGGGACGCTGCATCCCAACAAGGGCTTCACGCTGACGCTGCCGAATAACTTTACCCCTGAGAACTTCCCTAATTCGGCGCAGACGCAGGTTATCGGGATCGACAACCGAGGTGACACGGGCGGCTTCTACATCGACCAGGCCAACGTCACGCACGGCTTCCTGGACATGGGTGGAACCTTCACGACCGTCGACTTTCCGGGGACGACTTCCAACCAGATCCTCGGATTGAACAATCGCGGTCAGGCGGTCGGCTTCTTCACGGACGCCGCCATGCAAAATCACGCCTACATCCGCGAGGCGCACGGCGCGTTCCTGGTCCCCCCGATCCCTAACAGCACGGCCACAGGCATCAACGACCAGGGCGTTGTGATCGGCTTTACGCAGCCCACCACGACCACGGCGGACGGGTTCATCTTGCGGGGCGACGACATGCGCACGCTCGACGTGCCGGGGTCGACCTTCACGCAGCCGCTGGGCGAGAACAACCAGGGCCAGATCGTCGGCACGTTCAACGACGCCGCCGGCGCCACGCACGGCTTCGTGTACCGTAATGGGAACTTCCAGACGATCGACGTGCCCGGCTCGACCGCGACCGTGATCAATGGGATCAACAACGAGGGCCGCATCGTCGGCTTCTTCACAGACGCCGCCGGCAACACAGTCGGTGTCGTCGGCGCCCCGACGGACGGGAACGGCATCACGCTGCACGCCTCCTTGCTGGGTAAGAACGAGGTTCCGACTCCCGGCGATCCCAACGGCGGCGGCACGGCCTTGGTGACGCTGTATCCTAACCGCGACCAGGTGTGCTACTCCCTCGCGGTGGCCGGCTTGGCGGGGACGCTCGACATGGCGCACATCCACAAAGGAGCGGCGGGGGCCAGCGGCCCGGTGGTCGTCAGCCTCACGCCGCCGACGCAGGGTTCCTCCAGCGGTTGTGTCAATGTCTCCTACAAGCTGATCTCGCGCATCGCGCAGAATCCGGGGAACTACTACGTCAACGTCCACACCAGCCCGAACTTCACGGGGGGCGCCGCGCGCGGCCAGCTCTCACAATAGCGAGGCGGACGCCGCTCCGGTGGCGCGTCGGCAGCAGGCAGGAGAGAGGGGCGGCCCATTGATGGGCCGCCTCTCTTTTATGTCGTGCTTTTAAATGCTATCAAGACACGACATCCACTTCACCGGCCATGCCAAGGTAGTCGTGGAGGGCGCAATGGTACGAGTAGACGCCCGCCTTGTTAAAGGTGACCGTGTACGTCTTGTCAGCAGGGCTGATAAAGGCTCCGAAGTACCCCGAGTTCAGCGGGCCGCCGGTGAAGTTCGTCGGATCGCCGTAGGGGAGCGTGGGGTCGCCTTGCTCTGGCCCGAACGTCACCGTGTGTGGCGCGGAGGACTCGTTGACGAAGGTGACGCTCTGCCCAACGTGGATGGTCACGCGCGGGCGGATGAAGCGCATCACGTCGACCATGCTGTCGCCGATACCGGCGACCACCACGCCCTTGCTGGCCTCGCGCTCGGCCTGGCCGTACAGCCTGTAGCCGGCGCCGATCATCTGCCCGCGCTCGCGCGCCGCCTGGGCATTGTAGTCCACCTGGGTATAGGGTAGCGGTTGGCCGGCCGGGAGCACATGCACCATGCCGGTCATGCCGTCGTGGATCACGCAATAGTACGTGAAGTCACCCGTCGTGGTGAAGGTCAGATGGTAGTCGCCGTACACGAACGGGATGCCCTGGGCCGTGAATTCGCCCGGTAGCGTGGTGAGCAGGCCCGAACTGATAAACGCGTACGACTTGTGCGAGGCGGTATCCGCGCAGTTGACGAAGTTCGTGGCGTCGCCCGCGAACGGCTGCGTGTTCTGGGGCAGTTGGGCGCCCAAGCACGGGCCGCCCAGTGGGAGCGGGAGGGCGCTATGGGACGAAACGAACGCCACGGTGTGCGGCTCGCCCGATCCCGCGGTCCAGACGACGGTGTCGCCCTGGTGAATCCAGATGTTGTTGGGCAGGTACATCATGTTCGAGATCGCGTGGTCGGCCGTTTCCGCGCCCGCGGCGATATACCAGGTCTGCGCGGCGCCGCTAGCCGTCGCGTGGACGGGCGCGACGGAGGTCAACAGCAGCAGCAGCGCGCCGCAGAGCGCCGCGACGATCGACAATGAACCCAGACGTCCTAGCGGTGACTTTTTCATCTGTTCACTCCTTGCTGTTGCGTGTACATTCATTTCCTCCTCGTACCGGTGGCGGGCGACAGCCTTGTTCTCTTCCGTTGACATGCTACTTCCTCCTAATCCGTCTATCTGTCTCGCCGATCCGTGCGGACCGGGCTAATCATCGATAAGTAACCGCCGCCACGTCGAGGGGAGCCGTGAGGGCGATGACTCCCGTGTATCGTTTCCCCGCCGGCGTGCGTACGACTAGTCTGGCCCGGTAGTCTCCGAACATGGGCAACCCGATGACGCCGGCATAGTCGCGTCCGTGCGTGGTCAGCGTGGCCGCGACTGGGGGCATGGCCATACCCGGCATCGTTACCACCACCTCGACCCGCCCCACCGACGCCGCCCGCCCTGGAGCGCCGGACATACCGGGCATGGTTAGGCGCAGTGTGTTGGGGCCGGGCAGCGAGGGGTAGAGCGTCCCGTCCACGCGCACGCCGCTATTCAACGCGCTGCGAACGACGCTGGCCCGCGCGTGCAGGATCAGGCGCGGATCGACGGCGGCATGTGCGCCAGACGCAATCGCCGCGCGCGGGCGCGATCCACCGCTGGTCCACACAACGAGCGTCAGGCCAATGATGGCAATGACAAAACCCAACCCGAGGGTGAGAGCCAGCCGGCCACGCGAGCGAGATTGCTGTGCCGGCGGGATCGGTGTAACCGGGGACGTAGACGCCATGGCCTCCTCCTTTATTCCTCGCATATAGATCGCGGCGGAGAAGGTATACCTCCTCCGCCGCCGCGATATATATGGTGGTTACGCGCCGGCCGGCAGGACGTGGATGTAGCCATCCATGCCCTGGTGGATCAGGCAGATGTAGTGATACGTGCCCGGTGTGGTGAAGGTCAGCGTATAGGTCACAATCTGGCCGGGCGTGGGGTAGAGCAGCCCCGAGTTGTGGAAGCCCACGCCAGTATAGCTGGGGCCGCCGACCGGCGTCATGATCCGCGGGTTGAGCGCCAGGTAGGGCTTACCGTCGGCCCCCGTAGCGGGTATGACCTGTTGCGCGAACAGGCTCTTGAGCAGCGCGGACGGGCCGAAGGTGACGGTGTGCGGCACGGCCGTGTTGAGCCGCCAGGTCACGCTGTCGCCCGCGTGGATCGTCAGTTCGTTCGGCGCGAAGTCGGTGTCGTAGAACTGATCGGCGGCCGATCCCTCGCCCCGGTCGTGGCTGCCGGCCCGGATGACGTACTGCTGCGTCGCGGGGCGGGGCGCAACCACCACCGTGCCGCTCATATAGGGATAGTGGATCAAGCAGTAGTAGCGATACGTGCCCGGCGCGGTGAAGGTCAAGCTGTAGGTCTGGCCCTTGAGCAACTCGCCTGAGTTGACAAAGCCGGTCCCGTCATAGGTGGGGCCGCCCGACGGCGCCGCGAGTTGCGCGTTGAGGGTGAGCAGCGGCGGACCGGCCTTCTGGGGGACCGGCACGAGCACATGCGCCGCGAGTTGCTGCATCGTGGCGGCGGGACCGAAGGTGATCGTATGCAGCTCGATGCTGCCTTCGACGTGCCAGCGCACCGTGTCGCCGACGTAGGCGTGGATCGTGCCCGGCAGGAACAGGTTGACGGTGGCGCCGTCGTCGCCCAGGCCCGACGTGACATCCCAGGTGGCGGCCCCCGCCGTTGTGGCATCTGGGGCGGCGGCGCGAGTGGTCGTCGTGTGTGTCAGAGGAGCCACACCCAGGCTCAGGGTAAGCAGGCCAGCGAGGATGGTGGATGTATGCCTCTTCATGATCAGTACTCCAAATCTATGCTGTAAGTAGCTATATCATCTAATCTAGTCTGGTGTGCTCGCTCTTTCGTCTCCTTTCGCTGATGTTCCGCGCCTGTCTCTATGATGCGGCCATCATGGCCGCGGCGCAGTCAAATCCGTAACACCCCCACTGTCAAATGTGCGACCCTTTTTCTATCCGGTACGTCTTCGCCCTTCTATTGTGCGCGGCGCAAGGCGCGTCTACCACGCAAACCCGCAACCTTACCCACAAAGTTACGCGCCTTCCATAACTCTGTGGGTTGTCGAGCCCTGATACAGCCATCGGTCGATCTCCTTGAACAGGGTCTGTGAAAAGCCGTTAGCGCGCAGACGTCTCGGGGTGACCGCTACTGTGAGCGCGGACGGCTCGTCCGCCCCGGCGTCCGCAGGCGCGGTCTAGCCATCCCCACAGGGCTGGCGCGTCGCCGCCCGTCACGCGCTCATCCCGCGGCGCCCACACCAGAGAGCGGACGAGCGGCGCAGCGAACGTCCGCGATCCCAGGACCGACGGGGACAGGCGAGATGCCCGCGCTCACAGGACTTTTCACAGACTCTGTATTGGGGGTAGATGCGCCAGGGCAGGGCATAGCGTGGATGGTACAATAGCGGCACGGGGTACACGCGCAGTCGTGGAGGATGGTGGTGTTATGGTAAGCGAGGCTGTTGACTTATCTTTGGCCGAGGTCGTCCGTCGCCTGGTGGAGACGCTCCATCCCCTGCGTATCTACCTATTCGGATCGCGCGCGCGCGGCGAGGACACCTACGACAGCGACTACGACGTGCTCGTACTCGTGGAGCAAAAGACCGGCACGTCGTATCAAATGGAACGGCAAGCTTATCGCGCTCTGCAAGGTTTAGCAGTACCTATTGATATCGTGGTAATGAGTCGAGACCATTTCGAGCGACGGCGCACGGTCGTTTCTTCGTTGTCAGCAACGATTGAGCGCGAAGGCAGGTTGCTGTATGCAGTCTGAACGTGTTCAAGAGGTGCGAGAATGGGTAACCAAAGCGCGGCTGGATGTCCGAGCCGCGGAGCGTCTTCTTGCCGATGACTCTGATTTGGCTGAACCAGCGCTTTACCACTGCCAGCAGGCCGCGGAAAAGATCTTGAAAGCGTTTTTAGTGTGGCATAGTCAAATGTTCGCTCGAACCCACAATCTTGTCGCGCTAGTGGATTTATGTGTCGCTGTAGATTCTGATTTCTCCGATCTCGAAGACGCCGCCGATGTTTTAACGCCGTATGCCGTCGCTTTTCGCTATCCAGATGGTGACGCCGAGCCAACGACCGATGAGGTTGAGGACGCCGTACAGTTCATGCGGCAACTGTTCTCGTTTGTCTCTGACCGGCTGCCTCCCGAAACGATACCCTAACGTCAGCTTCACGAGCGGGGACAAAAGTTGGGATGTCTGTGTTATCATGGCTGCGACGCGTGTTCACAGCCCGAGCTGCGCGGACATGCACCGAGTGTCGTGGCGCTGGTATGGCAGGAACGGTGCGGCGGTGGACATGAGCACGGAGACGGACGAGTCTTTCGGCGATCTACTGCGCCGCTACCGTCTGGAGGCGGGGCTGACGCAGGAGGCGCTGGCCGAGCGCGCCGCGTTCAGCGTACGCAATGTCCAGAACCTGGAGAGCGGCGCCAACCGGCCCCTGCGTGACACGGTGCGGCGCCTGCTGGTTGGCCTGGGGCTGGGCGCGGAGGAGCACGCGCGCTTCCTGAACGCCGCCGCGCCGGCTCCCCGCCGCCGTCCGCCTACCGGAACCGCGCCGACGGAGCCTATGCCCGTCGGTGAGTTCCCACCCTCCTGGCCTGGTCCTCCGTCCACGCCGCTAACGGCGCCGGTCGGGGAGACGGGGTTGGAGCCGGCGCGGGCGCGCCTCGTCGGGCGCGACGCCGAGATGGAGCGGCTGGGGGCGGCTCTGACGCGCGCGGCCGGCGGCCAGGGCGCGCTCCTTTTCCTGGCCGGCGAGCCCGGCATCGGCAAGACGCGGCTGGCGCTGGAAGCGGCGGACCTGGCGCGTACGCGGGGCTTTCTCGTGCTACAGGGTCGCGCCTATGCGCCCGAGAGCGCCCTGGCCTACGCGCCCTTGCTCGACGCCTTCGGCCCCTACGTGCGCGCCCTGGATGAGCCACGCCGCGCGGCGCTCGTGGACGGCCTCCCCGACCTCGGCCACCTCTTCGGCGGCCTGCGCCTCCCGCCGCCGGAACCGCTCGGTGATCCCGCCTTGGAGAAGACGCGCCTGTTCGAGGCGGTGGCCCGCCTCCTGCAACGCCTGGCCGCGGGCGCGCCTATCCTCCTGGTTCTCGATGATCTGCATTGGGCCGACCGCGCCTCGCTGGAGTTGCTCCACTACCTCGTCCGCGGCCTCGCCGCGCAGCGCGTCCTCGTGTTGGCGACGTGCCGCGACGGCGAGATGGACACGGAGCCGGCCCTGCGCCCACTCCTGCGCTCTCTGCGCCGGACCGGGTTGCTCGCCGACGTGGCCGTCCCGCGTCTCCAGCCGGACGCGGTCGCGGCGCTGGTGCGGGGCACGCTCGACGGAGAAGCGCCGGCGGAGATCGTGCGCCTGATCGAGCGCCGCTCCGGCGGGACGCCGCTCTTCGTGGAGATGCTGCTGGGCTCCCTCGTGGATAGCGGCTGTCTGCACCGCTCCGGCGGCGTCTGGACCCTGTCGGGTGACATGGCACAGGAGATAGACATCCCGCCCGTCATCCAGGACATCATCGCGGACCGCTTAGAACGCCTGGGCGCGGACGAGCGCCATGTCCTGCACGTCATCGCGATCGATGGCGAGGCCACGCCCATCGAGGTACTGTGCGCGGCCAGCGGGTTGACCGACGAGGCGTTGCTCAATGCGCTGGGCCGCCTGCGCGGTGGGTCTGGTCACCGCGCAGTGCGGCGGCAAGGATGACGCCTACGACCTCGGCCATCCACTGATTGGCGAGGTTGTGCGGGCGGCCCTGCCCGCCCTCGCGCGGCGGCGTCTCCACCTGGCGCTGGCGTCCGCGCTGGAGCGCGCACGGCCGGACGACGTGGATCGGCTGGCGCGGCACTATCGCGAGGCCGGCGGCGAGGCCGACCGGCGGCGGGCGCTGGAGGTGTTGCTGGCGGCGGGTGAGCGGGCACGGAGCCTCTACGCCCACGCGGAGGCGGCCCGGCACTTCGCCGCCGCGCTAGAGTTGGTCCGCCAGGGCGAGCGCGGCGATCTCTTGCCGCTGGTCCTGGAGCGGCTGGGCGAGGCGTGGGGGCAATTGGGCGAGAACGCGGCGGCTATCGCCGTCTGGGACGAGGCCCTGGCCGCCTACGGGCGCGCTGGCGATCTCCGCGCGGTCGCGCGGCTGCACCGCGCGCTGGCCGGGGCCGCGTGGGAGAACGGCCAGCGCGCCGGGGCCGTGACGGCGCACCTGGACGCGGGGATCGCGGTCCTGGCGGGCGAGGCGCCGTCGCGGGAACTGGCCGACCTGCGCCTCATGCGGGTCGTCATGCTGGCCCGCCAGGACGAGGCGGAGGGCGCCGCGGCCGCCGCGCGAGCGTTCCTGACCCTGGCCGAACGGCTGGGGTCGCCGCAGGCCGCGGGCCAGGCCGGGTTTGCCATGATGCGGCTGCACCTCGCGCGGGGACACTTCGTCGCCGCGCGCACGGCCGGTCAGCGGGCCCTCACTGCGGTGGAGGAGAGCGGGGACACGGCCGCCACGCACGCGCTGCACCATCTGAGCTCCGCCGTGACCCTGGTCATGGGACGGCCCGCCGCGGCGCGCGAGCATGCCCAACGCAGCCTCGATTTGGCGCGACGCCTCGGGGTCCCGACCCTCGAAGTGGCCGCCCTGATAGTGTTGGCGAGTGCGAACCTGGACGCGGGCGACTGGGACGCGGCGGCCCATCAGGCTAGGGAGGGTCTAACCTTGGCCCGCCGCATCGGCCAGGCGCGCGTAATCGCGGGGGCCTTGAGCGGGCACGCGCGCCTGCTGATCGCGCGCGGTGAGCTGGCGGAGGCCGCGGCGACGTTGGCGGAGGCGCGCGGCCAGTTGGGCGGCGAGCTCGACGCCGGCTACTACGCCGCGGGGATGGCCGCGGGTGAGGCCTGGCTGGCGCTTGAGCGCGGCGATACGGACCGCCTGCGCACGCTGCTACCCCCGTTGGTCACCTACCAATTGGCCGCCCTTCCGTGGGCATCCGTGATCCTTGGCGAGAGCCAGGTGGCCCTCGGGACGCCGGACGCGGCCCTAGCCGTGGCTGCGGATCTGCGGGCGCTGGACGAGCCCGGCGAACCGTACCTGACGGCGCTGGCCGAGCGCGTCGCCGGGCTCGCGCGCGCCGCGCGTGGCGAAACGGCGGCGGCCCGCGAGGCCCTCGCGCGGGCCGCCGACGCTTTCCAGGCCCTCGCGTTGCCGTTCGAAGCAGCCCGCGCCCGGCTGGAGTGGGCTGTCCTCACGGAGGGGCCGGACGCGGTAGCCGCCGCGACGGAGAGCCTGCAGACCTTCGAGCGCCTGGACGCCCGGCGCTACACCGACCGCGCCCGCAAAGCGCTGCGCCGCCTGGGCGTGCGCCCGCGGCCGGTGCGCCGCCCTGGGCCGGGCGGCGGCCCCCTGAGCCAGCGTGAGTTGGAGGTCGCCCGCCTCGTGGCCACGGGCCTGACTACGGCGCAGGTGGCCAAACGCCTGGTCATTAGCCCCTACACGGCCGATACACACCTGCGCCGCATCTATGAGCGGCTCGACCTCAACTCGCGCGCCGCCCTCACACGTTACCTGGCCGAGAGCGGCTTGCTGACGGCCTGACGGGACCTGATGCGGCCTGATCGAGATGGCCTGACCTTAAAAGGTCATGGCAGGGACCGGACCATAAATGGTCTACGCTGACGCCGCGCGGTGCGCTTGCGATCACTCGGCCTTACCTTAAAAGGTCATGACAGGCTACGAACCATAAATGGTCTGCCGAACGTTGATCCGGCTCAGACCTTTTAAGGTCCGGTCCCTGCCATGACCTTTTAAGGTCAGGCCGCATGGGGTCAGGCCGCGTGGGGTCAGGCCGCGTGGGGTCAGGCCGCGTGGGGTCAGGCCGCGTGGGGTCAGGCCGCGTGGGGTCAGGACACATGGGCCCAGCCCGACTGCAGCAAGTCAACGAAATTACCGTGGTCGCAGGCCAAAATTACCGTGTTCACGGGATACCGGCCTCTGGCGGTGTGGCCTACACTGGGACCATACAGTACGCGGTATTGGTCCCCGCTGGGGCAGGAGGTACATCGCAATGGAACGGGTGAGAGAGATGGTCGCCCATGATCGTAATGGGGAACGGGACGGCGCCGTGACCCGCGACGCGTGGATCGTGCCGCTGGCGACCGCGACGCCCGCCGACCGCGCCCGCATCGGCGCCAAGGCGGCCAACCTGGCGGAACTCGTGCGGCGCGGCTTTCCGGTCCCCGCGGGCGCCGTACTCACAAACGCGGCGTTCGCCTCGTTCCTCGACGCCAATGGCCTGGACGTACACGCCTCAGCCGCGCATGTGCTGGCGGCGTCGTTGCCGTCGGATCTGGCGGAGGAGTTGCGCGCCAGCGTCGGCACGCTCGGCGACGTTCCGCTGGCGGTGCGCTCCTCCGCCGTGGCTGAGGACCTCCCGGGCGCCTCCTTTGCTGGCCAGTACGAGACGGTGCTGGACGTGCGCGGCGCCACGCAACTGGAGGCGGCGGGGAAGACGTGTTGGGCTTCGGCCCGGGGCGGTCGTGTGGACGCCTATCGCGCGGCGCGTGGGCAAGACACCGGACCGGGGATGGCCGTCCTGATCCAACGCATGGTCCCCGCCAACGCGGCCGGGGTCGCCTTCACCGCGAACCCCGTCACCGGGGATCGAGGCGAAACGATGATCAGCGCCGTCCGTGGACTTGGTGAGCGGCTGGTGTCGGGGCAGGCCGAGGCCGACGAGTGGGTCGTGCGGGGGGTGGAGGCGACCTGCCGGCGTGTGGTGGACGGCGTCCTGAGCCCGGAACAAGCACTGGCCGTGGCCGAACTGGCCCGCCGGATCGACGCTCACTTCGGCCAGCCGCAAGACGTGGAATGGGCCATCGCCGACGGCGCGCTCGCGATCTTGCAGGCGCGCCCCATGACGGCGCTGCCCGAGCCCGTGGAGTGGACGACGGCGCTGCCCGGCTCCTGGGTGCGCAATTTCCGCCTGGGCGAGTGGTTGCCCGATCCAGTGACGCCCCTCTTCGAGAGTTGGCTGTTGGCCCGTATCGAGGACGCGTGGGCCGCCGCCATCCAGCGGGTCTTCGGCGGCCCCATCACGCCCCCGTTGCATGTGATCGTCAACGGCTGGTACTTCCACTCGCCCGCGGGGGGCGGTTCAACCCTCGATGCGCTCACGGGACTCCTCCGCCGCCCGCGCGTCATGTGGGCCTTCATGCAGGGCTGGAGCAAGCCCGAGATCAGTGAACGGGTCGTCATCGCGCCCGCGGTGCGGGAGTGGCGCGACGATCTCTTGCCGCGCTATCGAGCCTAGGTCGCCGCCTGGGAAGAGCGCGTCGACGCGGCCACGCCGGCGGAGTTGACACGACTGGTCGACGAGTTAGGCGCGCTGGCAGGCGAGTATACGGGGTCAATCGGCCTGGTGAGCGGCTTCGCCTGGAAGGCCGAGATCGCCCTCGCGAAGTTCTACCGCGGGCGCCTCTACGACCGCGTGCGGCGGAGCCCGCAAGATCTCCTGTGCGGGCTGACCAACGCCGCCCCCAAGGCGCCGCCCTACGCTGTGCAGAGCCTGGATTGGGTGCGCCCAACCCTGGGCGAACTGCCGGCGGCGGAACATTTCTCCGATGATATGGACGCGGACGCCAGCGCATGGAGGCCGATCGTCGCGCCGCGGAGAGGGCCTGCCGCGCGGCGCTGGCCGGACAGCCGAAGCTCCTGCGGCGTTTCGAGGGGTTGTTGGACATCGCGCAGCGCTACGCCGTCCTCCGGGAAGAGCACGTCAACCTATTCACCCTCGGCTGGCCACTGCTGCGGCGGGCCGCGCTGCGCCTGGGCGCTGAATTGCGGCGGCAGGACGTGATTGAGCGGGTGGATGATGTCTTCTTCCTCACACGGCGCGAACTCGACAGGGGCCTGGGGGGCCACGGCGATGACCTGCGCCGGGCCGTGAGTGAGCGGCGCCGGGAGTGGGAGCGGCAGCGCCGTCTCAGCCCGCCGCTCGCGGTCGGGAAGTCAAATAAGTTGCAGGAAAAGTTCATGGGCGGCATGGCTGAGGCCGTACGAGTCCCTCGCCCGGACGGACCGGGGCTAATCCATGGTATGCCGTCCAGTCCCGGTCGCGCCACGGGGCCGGTGCGCGTCGTCCGTGGGCCCGACGACTTCGCGCGCTTCGAGGCGGGCGAAGTGCTGGTGGCTCAGGTCACGGCGCCGGCCTGGACGCCGCTGTTCAACCGGGCGGCGGCCGTGATAACCGACGGCGGGACGCTCGCCGCCCACGCCTCGCTGGTCGCCCGCGAATATGGTATCCCGGCGGTCGTGGCCACCGGCGACGCGACCGCGCGCCTGTGCGACGGTCAGATCGTCACCGTGGATGGCAGCGCCGGCGTGGTGGAGGTGCGCTCATGACCCTCTCACCAACGCCCACGCTGCCCATCACTGTCGCGCTGGACAACCTCGCTCCGCTTGGCGCTGCCGTCACCACCGTCGCCGCGCTCAACGCCGCCGAGGACCTGGGTGCCTTCGATCGCCTGCGGTCGGGGCCAACCAATGCCGCGGGCCTGGCGCGCGACTGCGCCATCGGCGAGCGGGGCGCTCGCCTCTTGCTCTCCACCCTCATCAGCCTCGGCCTCGTCGAGCCGGCTGGCGACGGCCGGTACGCCCTCACCGCCACGGGGGCCTACGTGACCCACCTGCGTTCCTCCTTGAGTGGTCTCGGCGCCGCGATCCGCGACGACCGGCCACTAGTGGGTCACGCCCCAATTAACTGGAGTTGGTCAAATTGCCACCCCCGGCTAGTCAACGAGCGTCACGGGGTGCGTAGCAACCGCGATGGGCTGCTACGCATCAATTCCACCTAAATGGGGCGTGACCCACTAGTGGGTCACGCTACAAATAGCGCAGGGAAAAGAGGAGTGTGAGATGCTGTGGGGGCAGGAGGAATGAGGGGCGATGGGACGACGACCACAGCAGCCGCTCCGTCCG
>JAABUL010002684.1_pt1 | contig 28740 bp, 27 predicted proteins | sample 5559151 | NCBI WGS metagenome assembly JAABUL01 (sample SAMN10711876, study PRJNA513368) | rock metagenome | isolation source: Antarctica rocks | place: Antarctica: Victoria Land, Pudding Butte sud
TGGCGAGGTGAGGCTCATGACTGATCAGTCCGACGCGGACATCACCGAACGTCTGTTTCGCATGTTCGCAGCGGTGCACCCGCTGCCCGTGATCACCGCGGTGGTGCAGCAGTGCCGCACCGACCTGGACAGTGTGCCCTCCGGGGCGATTCCAGAACTGCTGGAACGGCTGGCCCACCAGCGGCTGACCGATCTCCAGCCCGCACCCTGAGGACCCTACCGAGACGGGGGCGCCACGCCGACGGTGATCAGCGCCGCCACCAGCGGTGCACCCACACCCGAGCGGGGTGGCATCGACCGTGCCGGCCGGACGCGCCGGCGAGTTCTGGCCGAACCCGACGGGTGTTCGAGGCGAGTGGACAGGCGCCCAGCGTGGTGCTGACGGCGGCGGTAAGACAGGAGCGGGAGTGACCGATCCGGGTGCCGTCCGCCGCGTGGCCGGGTTGCCTGCCGCGGATCCCGACGACGTCGCCGACACGCTGCGAGGGGTCGCCGGGTGCGGCCTCTACTTCGCGGTGAGCACCGGGGGGTGGACGAACCGGGGTGGCGTCCCGTCCGGGCCCTCTACGAGAACCCAGTGGTACTCGCCCGGCTGGTGGAACGGGTCCGGACCCGGCTCGGCACGGGGCAGGCGCGGGTCGCGGCGTCGATCTTGTTCCAAGGCCACGCCGCCCGGCTGTGGTCGGTGAGCCTGGGCGCGTTGCTCCGCGGGGGGCTGCTGGCCGACCTGGACCCGGATGCCCGGCTGTGGCGCGATCAGGACGGGAGCGTCCGGCTGCACCTGGACCGAACCGAAGGATGGCGCGGTGCGGACCTGGAGAAAGCGCTGGGGTGCAGCGTGATCGATGAGCACCTCACCCCGCTGCTCACCGCGGTGCACCGGCTCGCCCCGCTGTCGGGCCGGCTGTTGTGGGGCAACGCGGCCTCCGCGCTGCTGGGGGCCACCCGCGTCCTCGACGACGCCCCGCTCGGCGCCGCTCGGGGGGTGGCCGAGCGGCTGCTGAACCACGGGCCGCTGCGCGGCACCCTCGAGGTACAACCTGAGGGTAGGCACCGCCGGCGCAGCTGCTGCCTGTTCTGCCGGGTGCCCGGTGGCGGTCTCTGCGGCGACTGCGCCCTGACCCAGTTCCCCACCCCCCGCACCGGGCCACGCACATGAGCCCCTCCACCGACACCTCCGCGGCCGTGCGGGCTACCAATGGCGATTACGGGTACGGCTGGCGTGATCAGCACCGGGTCCTGGGTGCAGGCCGGTGACCGCGGTGGATCCCGTGCGGGGATGGATGAGCTGGTCCAGCGGTAAGGACAGCGCGTTCGCGTTGCACACGGTGCGCACGGGCGGGCGGGTGGAGATCACCGGCCTGCTCACCACCCTCACGCAGGCGACCGACCGGGTGGCGGTCCACGGGGTGCGTCGGGTCCTGCTGCAGGCTCAAGCCGACGCGCTTGGTCTGGGCCTGCACGTCGTGCGGCTGCCCTGGCCCTGCCCCAACGACGTCTACGAGCAGCGGATGGCTGAGGGCACGGCGGCGGCGCGGCAGGCGGGCGCCGAGCGGCTGGTCTTTGGGGACCTGTTCCTCGATGACGTCCGCGCCTACCGGGAACAGGCCCTGCAAGGCACAGGCATGACGCCACTGTTCCCGCTGTGGGGCCGACCCACCGCCGAACTCGCCGCCGACATGATCGCGCAGGGTCTGCGCGCGGTCATCACCTGCGTCGACCCCACCCAAGCCCCCGCCGACCTCGCCGGCCGCTGGTATGACAAGCAACTGCTGCGGGAGCTTCCTGCCGGCGTGGACCCCTGCGGTGAGCGCGGCGAGTTCCACACCTTCGTCGTCGACGGACCCGGATTCCACACCAGCCTTCACGTGGTCGTCGGTGAGATCACCGAGCGGGACGGGTTCGTTTTCGCCGACCTCCTCCCGACCTGAGCGACACCCCGAGGAGTCAGACCCGTACGGCGAGGTCTGTCCGCGCCGGGACCACGCCGGGATGGCAGATCCCAGCCAGGGCCGCCACGCCGTCCACGAGGCGCGGACCCGGTCGCACGAACGCGGCGTCGGCATCCACCGCCCACACCGACAGTCCCGGCGGCAGGTGCCCGGCGTGGCGGACCTGCGTCGCGAGCTCGACCGCGCCAGCAAGGCTATAACCACACGGCGCGCAGACCACCACGTCAGGGCGACTGCGCACCACCGCGTCCCAGGTCGTCGCCGCCGAGCGATGGCTCGCCTCACCGAGCGTGGGGGTTCCGCCCGCCGCCGACACCATCTCCGGCACCCAGTGTCCCGCGGTGAACGGCGGGTCGGTCCATTCCAGCACCGCGACCCGCGGTCGGTCTCTGCCCGCCACCGCTGCAGCGAACCGGTCGAGCCGGGATCTCAACGCAGCGGTTAACCGGTGCGCCGCCGCCCCCTGACCCGTCCTGTCTCCCACCGTGACGATGGAAACCAGCACTTCCTGGAAGGTGTGTGAATCCACGGTCACCATCTGCGCCTGGCAGCCCAGATGCTTCAGCGCCGCGTCGACGGTGTGCACGTCCACAGCACACACCGCGCATAAATTCTGGGTGAAAATGAGCTCGGGATCCAGCTCCCGCAACGCGCCCGCATCCAACCGGTACAAATCCTGGCCGGCCGCCACCCGGGACCGGACCTCGGCGTCGATCTGGCCCGGCGTCAACCCGGCGGGCAACGTCGAGGTCGAGAGGATGCGACGCGACCGGGCCTCCGGCGGAAAGTCGCACTCGAAGCTCACCCCGACGACATCATCCCCCGCACCGAGAGCGAAAATGATCTCGGTGGCCGAGGGAAGCAACGACACAATCCGCACCACCCCAGGCTATCGGCCGCCAGTCCCCCTCACCGGGCTGCAGCCGGTGCAGCAAAAAACCCGTTTTTGATAGCGCACACTATCCGCGGTAGACCGGTTATCCTCTGGCGGTGGTGGCGTCCCCTTCTCTCCCGACTCTCGCCGATGTGGTGGAGCAGTGGTTGACGGTGAAGACCGCGGGGCGGGGGTTGAGTCCGCACACGGTGCGGGCCTACCGCGCCGATGTGGCGACGTTCGCGGCGCACCTTCACGGGGTGTCCCCCAGCGACCGTGGGGTCGCTGATCGGGTCGCGTTGTCCGAGCTGACCCCGGCAGGTGTGACTGTGGCGTTGTCGGCGGTGCAGGCGAGTGGGGCGGCGGACAAGACACGGGCCCGGCTGCACGGCACCCTCACGGGGCTGTTCGCGTACTTGCTCCAGCAGGGATTGCTGGATCAGGACCCGTTGGTCGCCGCGGGCGTCGACCGACCGAAGGTCGGGAAACGCCTGCCCCGGTATGTGGACAAGCCCGCGGAGTTCGCCCGGGTCATTCAGGCGGCGGCCACTCCGGATCCGGGGGCGCGGGATCCGTGGCCGCAACGTGACCTGGCGTTGGCTGGGTTGTTGGCCGGCACCGCCGCCCGCGCCGGGGAGGTGTGCGGTCTCACCGTGGGTGATCTGGTCTTGGGCGGTGAGGAACCGTATGTGCGGGTGATCGGCAAGGGCAGCGTCACCCGGGACTGCCCACTGAGCCCGGAGCTCGTCGGGGTTCTGCAGGACTATCTGGCCAGCCGCACGGCACGCACCGGCACGCCTGGCCGCAGAAAGGAGGCGGTGTTCCTGAACACCCGGCTGGCCCCGTTGAGCACCGCGGCGCTGGATCACGGTGTGCGGCGGTGGTTCGCCCGTGCCGGCGTTCCGCTGCCCCGCGGGGCCGCCGCGCATGCTTTTCGGCACACCGTCGCTATGCAACTCATCGGACTGGGCGAGTCCGCGACCGTCGTGCAGGACCTGCTCGGGCACGCCTCGCTGAGCTCCACCCAGGTCTACACCAAAGCCGCCGGCCGCCACGTCCGCGCCGCCGCCAATGCACTCCCGCTGCGCCAACTCGTCCGAGAACTCCACGAGACGCCAGCGGCGGCCGACTGAACCGTCTCATCGACCCGAACGACGCGCTCGCCCTGACGTTGGCCCTGGCCAATGAATCCGCCTGACCCGGCCCGGCGACCCCCAGAAGCCGCGAGCGGTGCCCTGACCGTCTAACTAATCGCGCCGCCGCCGCACCACCCGTCGAGGAACGCGCCGCAATCGATGCTGACCAGATCACCGTCGCGCAAACGGTACTCACCGGGTATGCCATGCACGACCGCATCATTGACGCTGGCGCAGATGACCCCGGGGAAGTGCCTTGGCGGCCGGCGGTATAACGGAACGAGATCCATCGGTAGCGTCGGCTGATTCGTGTCGGATGCCATGCAGCGTCCGGTCGGAGGATGTGTCGGCGGAGCGGGGGTCGGGTTGGTGCCGTCGAGTTCCTCACGGACGCGCAGGCCGCGATGTACGGCTGCTACTCGTATCTACCGTTACCGGCGGAGCTGGACCGTTCGTTTCTGCTTGATGACAAGGCTCGCGGCTTGATTACCCGCGAGGGTCTATGCACACTGAGCGCCGGACTACTGCCCCCGCTCGCCACTCGATCACCACCAACACTGCGTCCGGTTACAGCTGACCAACTACTACCTTGCGGCCTGGGTGATCAAGATGTGCACCCCCCGAGAGCGTTGTCTGCAGATCTAGAAGATGCGAAGTCGGTTCCAGCCCGCGGCTTTCCATAGATCGGGGTCGTCCTTCGGTATGGGGCTCTCGGAGATCTTTTGCGTAGGTTCGCTGCTAGGCGGTTTGCCGTCGTCGAGGGCGCGAAGCCAGACCGCGTAGGTGCTGAGGTTTGAGCCGTGCTTGGACACGTACTGGATCCCGAGCGGTTCCGTACCGTCATCCAAGACTTGGGTTCGAATCCATCCGGCGACCCTGCTCGTGAGGTCCCGGTCCTCGCCGGCCAGATCACTCAGAGTCAGATCGCCGACTGGTCGACCATGGGGAAAGAATGCCTCATTGATGGCTGCGAGACTCTCGGCAGCGTGGACGTCGACGAACCAGCCCCTCGAGGGTAGGCGAAGTTCATAGATGGTGCGGTCAAGCCTCCACCCTTGGACCACGACATCTCGTAGGTCCACGCAGGGCATCTCTGCTCTCACTGTCTCAGCCAGCGTCAGACCAGCTTCCTTTTGGGTCACATCGTCGAACAGATGTCCCAGGCCGGTTTTCGGGAGATTCTCCCGGAGGTAGGGCAGGACCTCCGCGAAGGCCGCTAGTGCTGTGGCGCCGGCGTAGAGCGTGCGGCCATTCGCCGTGTCCCAGCGGCCCCACTTGTTGCGATCAATGCCACTGCCGCGGCGCTTTGGGTTCATGGCGCCGTACTTGGTCTTCCCGATGCGGTAGACGGTGCGGCTGGGCGGAGGAACGAGCCGTAACCTCGTCCTCGAGCAGACACGGCTATGCGCCTCCTCGACAACACCGGTCAACTGGCTCTCCCACGTAGGTACTCCCGTAGAAGCCTAGATGGTCAGCCCGTCAGAGACCGATCCTCCGTCTTAGGCGCCGCCCACGTCCTCGATGAAGGCGTAAAGCGCCCCGTACACGGCGGGAGCGTCGAACTCACGGATGCGCTCAGCTGGAGTTTGACCACCGAACCTCGGGTTCGCACCGATCAGCCACTGCCGCGCGACGTACTCGTTCCCATCCTCTTCGAGGAGTCGAAACACCTGGTGGGCGAGTTGTAAGCGCTGCTTGGCCTCGTCGCGAGGCTCAGTGTGCATGGGTTCCGTCGGCTCTGTCGCCCATCGCTTGGGTAACTGGCGACTGCGGACATTCGCCATGTAGGCAACGAGAGTGGTGCCGAGGTTCTCATTTAGGGCCTGCACAAGCTTGTGGGTTGGGAGCCGCATCGTGTCGTTGTGGGCTGCGGTGATCAAATCTGACATAGCAACGCTCCGGGTGGGGGTCCGAGTTTCGGCGAGGACTGCCTCGATGGGTGTCGACGAGCCGTGAAGTATTCCGGGAGAGGTTCTAGCGTCGCAGCGACGGTGCCTGCTGCGACCGGGAGCGCTTCCGCTACAGGCAGCGATGGCGGCCGAGCGAACTGGAGCCAGTTCGGTGCCGAATGTGGTGCTCGTTGGGTGCCATGACACACACGCTAGCAGCGTTGTGAACTAACTTCAACAGTATAATTTGCTCTTATGCACCGTAAAATTACCCGCAATGGTACAGTGCTAGATAGCAAGAAACCCACCTGAGGAACCTCGGGTGGAACCCGCAGGATTCAGATGGGCTTCGAGCTGCTTGGACGGCATCTCGAACGTACCAGGGTGCACTCCCACCCCGCCGGCTGAGTTCTGCCTCGAACCGTGTCCTTCGGGATGCAGAGAGCAGGACCGTCGTGCCCAAGGTGTCTCAGTACTACCAACTCCCTACCCCCGTGCCGTTCGTCGATGTTCGCCTCGAGCAGGACAACCGCCTGTTCATTGAGCCCAGCGCTATCAGGGCAGCCGCTAGGGCGGGCAGCCGCTACGCAGTCGAGGCCGACCAGACCCTCACGTCGTTCTTCGACCAGGTGCTGACCTCGGTCCGCAGCACCGATATCGGTCGCGGGCTCGACCTGCTCACAAACCTGCACGAGCCGAATGAAACCAGGCTCGGCATGACCAGGATCGGCGTCGCCGGCCACGGCATGGGCGTTGGACTCGCACGCGACCTGTGGAAGGCAATGCACGCCAACCCCGCGTGCCGGGACGCCATCCTCGTGGGACGCCTCGAAGATCTTGCACCGTACGTCGACGGTGTCGGTCCAGACCTGGTTTCGGACCTGTCGACCCGGGTTGCCTTCGGCGTACTTGCCGCCTTCACCACCGAGATGATCGCAACATTCCCTGCGTTGGGCCGCTCGGTCTCTACCGAGACCGAGCGCGTCTGGGACATCCCCTCGACCAGCTGGATTTCGCGGTCGGTGTCACTTCCTGTCGTGGACGGCAAGCGGCTCCTGCTGGTACCGACCAACTGGGTGTGGCCACGCCAACTGATCAACGCCCCGAGCTTCTACCAAGTACAGGCACTCGGGCGCATACAGGAGAGGTTGACCCAGCCGCCCCGATTCCGAGGTGGTCGCCCCACCGCACCCACCAAGAAGATGTTGCGCAGAGATCACCCCGAGGTGCGCCCGACGAACATCTCGCAGGCAATCGCTGCGGCCGGTACCGGCGTGAGCCTGACAGCGCGTCACACGGAACATGTCCAGAGCCGCTTCGAGGACCTCCAGCTGCAGCCAAACGAGGTCAACGCACTTATCTGACAGCGCGGGCCCGGCAGTCGGATCGGGCTGTCGGGCCCAGCGCTGTCCTGATGTTGGGGTTCGAGGAGGATCCGAGCAGCTCGTCGATGCTGGTCGCCGACTCGTGAGCAACCCGCCGCGAGGTCCTTCTACCGCGGCGTCGACGGTGGCACTGGACAGTCTCGCGGGTGCGCTGCGCGCACCCGCTCCGTTGCGGTCGTCACGTGAACCAACCGTGCCCGTGGGACGCGTAGAGACTGAAAAGCTTTCCTCTCCAGCGTAAGTCAAGTGCCAATAAGTTATCTTATGACATAACCGCCCGAATGCCCGAGTCGGTTTCCCCGGTTAGTGTCCCCCGCGCCCGCGTCGGCGGGTCAGCTCGTCCAGGTCCAGGCGCACCGGAAAGGGGTCCGGCAGTTCACCGAGCTGGCCGGCCGCAAGCGTAATCGCGGCCGCGTAGTGCTCGCCCTCGAGGGTGTAGGTGATCAGCTGCGGCGCCGGTTGGAGCTCCAGTCGCCAGTACGCCGGGATCCCGGCCTCGGCGTAGAGATCCGGTTTGATGGCGCGGTCGGTGGCCCGGGATCCCGGCGAGACGATCTCCACCACCAGCAGTACCGCCGAGGACGGGTAGCGCACCGGGTCGGTGTCGGCCACGCGGCCGTCTACCACGGCGATGTCGGGCGTGGTCAGTCGCTCGCCGGGGATTTCGACGTTGACCGCTTCGAGGACCTCGACATCGGCGCCGCAGCGGTGCGCCGCGTCTTCGAGGAGGTTGGCCAGCACTCGGGAGGCGCGTTGATGGGCCGTACCGGGCGCGGGACTCACCGTGAGCACGCCGGGACTGAGCAGCTCGTAGCGCGCGTGATCGCCCGCGTCGGGCAACGCCTCGACGTCGGCCATCCTCCAGGGTCCCGGGTGGCCGAGGACACCGTGCGTGGCAACGCTCACCGCTCCCCTCCTCTGTGTGGCGGAACGCTCCCAGTCTCGCACGAAAACCGTCCGCCCCGTTGGACTGAGCGAGCTACCGCACGCTCGACCTCTCCCCCAGTTCGGTCTTTCGACGTCTTCGCTCAGCAGTTCCGCAACCTCCTCGCAGCCGTAGCGCTCGACGAACTCGGCAACGGCGACCGGTGTGTTTCCCGACGCCGGCGGTGGCGTTTCGGTGGGATAGTCGTGCCGTGACAGTGACCGGTACACATGCTGCGACCGAGCGAATGGACATCCACGAGGTGGTCCGTCAGCTCAACAGCCACCTCAGGCCCACGCTCGTGGCTGCGCTGGCCGGCACCCCCGACCGTAAGCTGCCGATCCGCTGGGCCAAGTTCAACGGCCCGACACCGGGGCCTGCCTACTCGCGGAGGCTGCAGCTCGCCCACCGGGCGTGGACCCACACCGCAGGTGCGGAGGGTGAGCACGTCGCCCGCTCCTGGTTCATCGGGGCCAACCCGATCCTGCATGAGGCCACCCCGTTGACCGCGATCCGCAACGACCGCAGCGAGGACCTCATGCTCGCGGTGAAGGTCCTCGTCGAGGACACCCCGGACACGTGAGGCCGCCCGGCAACGTACGCGACACCCGCCACTCCCCCCGATGGTCACCGACGATGCTCTGCAATGCGCGACCATCGGAGTGAGCGTGCCCCGAGCGGCTGGATCGCCCTTCAGAGTCGATGGGTCCTCAACGGGCGCCTCTGCTCCAGGACAAACAGACAGCAATACAGCGAGCAATACAACTAGCAGGAGAGATTAAGGGCTGCGGGGATGGCGTGCGACGGGGGGCGCGGACGAGACAGTAGGACGGCATACGAGGCGCCGTGCACTAGGACCTGCGTACGCGCGGCAAAGCGCGACAACGCACGTGCGACAAGGCAAGACAGAACGAGCGTCAGGCGGCGCGCCTAAGTGACGGCAAGACTGCCGAGCGCCAGGCTGGGGGACATGGCGGTGAAGCGGGAAGCATTAAGCAGGGTTGTCGCGATTGCTAACGGCAAAGGCGGGGTCGGTAAGACTTCGCTGGCGACCACGCTGGCGGGCATGGCCGCCGAGGCCGGATACAAGATCCTGATTATCGACCTGGATCCGCAGGGCAACGTCGGCGAGGATCTGGGATACACGGGTGCTGGCCTTGGCGACGACGGTGCCGCCCTCGTAGGAGCGCTCGCTGCTGGCCTACCACTGTCAGTGCCACTTCGGGACGTACGGCCAGATATCGACGTCATCAGTGGCGGGGAGCGGCTTGACGACCTCGCCGGTCTTCTTCTGTCACGTCACCGCAACGGTGCGGCTGTGGCGGACGTCCTCGCCGAGCCGCTGAGCATGATGCTCGAGACGGGCGATTACGACCTCGTGATCATTGACAGTCCCCCCGGTGAGCCCAACCTCCAGCTCCTGGCACTCGGTGCGGCACGCTGGCTGATTATTCCGACCCGGGGGGATGCATCAAGCCTCAAGGGCATGGTACGAATTGTGAACCGACTCGTCGAGGCGCGCGCCCATAACCCGTCGCTCGAACTGCTCGGAGTCGTGCTCTTCGGAATCGCCAGCTCGGCCACCCGGGTGAAGCGTGAGATCAGTGCCCAGATCACAGCGGCACTTGGGGGAGTGGCGCCGCTTTTCAACAACTCGATCCGCCACAGCATCGCGGCGACCGATGCACGGGGGGCAGGCCTCCTCATACACGAACAGGCGTCAAGGCTTGAGGGGGAGCCGTTCTGGAAGGCGTTGCGCGAGGGGCGCAAGCCGAGCTCGCCTGGTACCGCCCCCGCGTTGGCAGGCGACTACGCGGCCTTGGCGCACGAGATTTTGCTTCGTATCAGCGAACTTGAGAACGTGAGCCTTCCCGAAAGCGCGGTGACGGCGTGAGCTCCCCTCAACCTATGCCCACGCCCAATCTTGCTGGACTGCTTGCGAAACCAAGGCCCGTTCGCAAGGTGCCCGCGATGACTGAATCGGCGGTGGCGGCGCAACCCGCGGCAATAGCCCCGGCGGATGACAGCGAGTCGTCCGTGCCCCCAGAGGTGGCGAGCGTCGAGGATGACGGGCAGCCGCCGACTGCAGGAAAGCCAAGCAGCACCCAGGACAGCGGCGACCAGCGGCAGTACCTGAGGTCCATAACGATCTACACCCCTCGCTCCGTGCACCGCACCGTCGGGCTCGTCGCGGGCGAGCGCAAAACGACACGGACGGCACTAATTTTGGCTGCATTGAACGCGACTCATCAACAGATCGGCGAAGTGCTCACGTCGAGCAAGATGACTGCCGGGAAGCGGGATCTGTTCGATGTACCGCAGAGCCGCGTTGCTACTGAACCTTCGGTGCAGACGACGATCCGGGTCACCGACTCCCAGTTCGACGCGATTGAGAACCTGGTTGCCGAGCACGCCATTAACCGCTCACGACTTGTTACGGCAGCGCTGCACAAGTACCTACCTCCGCTGGCCAAGTAGTCGATCGCGTTCCTTCGATGACGACCTCCCTGACCGGCCGAGACTTCCTCCGACCTACGACCCTGTTCACTCGGTCGCAGCCCGCGCCGGAAAGAATTCTTTCGCCGTACACTCGCCTCTCCGCGCTGCGCTCGGTAGACCACGCCCGCGCCGTGTGCGGGGCTCCACACCCACCGGTAGCCGGCTGAGCATCACCCAGGAGCTGACCATGAGCATCACCACCGTTGCCGCCGACTTGGTGGCCCGGATCTGCCGCGACGCCACTACCTGCAGCGCAAACGACTCTGTCGGCACCGTCGCTCACGACCCGCTCGATGGCACGGTATGGGTGCGCATGTCGTCCGGGGCGCGTGCCAACGAGGCGCTGAAAGCGCTCAACGCCCACGGCATCAGCGGCTACGACCTCGAGGACAGTCGTCTTCATATCACCGGCTGGGACGTCCGACTCCTGCATTGGCGCCTGGGCGCACTGCTCGCCGGGGTCGACGACCTCACGACCGAGTGGGATGCCACAGCCGAGATGGTCTGCTACCACCACGACCGCCGCGTCGACGCCGGTATCGAAGCCGACCCCGCTGAGGTCCTGGCCGACGTCGAATCCGCCCTCCGCGGTTGCGTACCCATCCCACACCGTGCCCCTCACGTCCAGGACGTCGACACCCTGCTGGAGTTGATCGCCGCCGCCGAGGACGCCTACCAGCAGTTGATCGCCCAGCATGTGGACTACGCCGAACAGGCCCTCATCACACACATCGCCCGCCCGCGCAACGGTGCGTCATAACCCCACACAGGTAGGCCCGTACACGCAACCGCACCACCAGGCCACATCCGCTCACCCGGTAGGCCCTCTCCGTGCGACTCGACACGCGCCAAGACAGCACGATAAAGGGGCCTTGTCATGAAGCAGAAACGAACGGTCCAGCTCCGCCCCAGCACGGCCTGAGCTGTCCCTGAATTCCTACCAACTGCGTAAATATTCCTATTTGAGAGTAGTACTACGGTACGGTAGGCTGCCGCATCCTGTCCGGTGAATATTCCCGTTCAGGTCAGGGCTGTTCTCCCTGTGCTTTCTTGATTTGCGCAAGGACGGCGAGTTCGTCGTAGATCCTCCATTCGCGGTAGATCTTGTCTCCGCGGAACTGGAAGTGGGATACGCCGAAGATCTCGATGGGGCTGTTGGTTGGTGGTCCGTACAGCGGTATGCCACAGTAGGTGCCGCGCAGTACCCAGGTGATGGAGACGCGGGTGCCGTGGAAGGGATCTTCGTTGAATGCGACGTCGTGAATGTCGACGTGGGCGTCGGGGAAGGGGCCGAACAGGTGGTCGAGTTCGGTCTTGTAGCCGTCCGCGCGGGCGTGGGTCTGGTGGCGGGTGGTTTCGATGATGATGTCCCGGCTGAAATAGCTGGGCATGAGGTTACGACGGTGTTGGTTCCACACCTCCTCGATCATGGCCACGACGTGGTTGTCTTCGTCCCGGCCGTGGTCGGGACGCTTGCCGGAGACGCCCTCGAGCAGAGGGTCCACCGGTGGCTCGCCGAGCAGGTTGGTGCGCTTTTCTCCGAGGAGGCCCGTACTGGGAGAGAAGGCGATCTGCCGGGCAATGTTGTCGACGTCGTGGCCGGACTGTTCGACGACGGCCCATTCGTCGCGGACCACCCACTCTTCGGCGATCATCGCGTCGCGGACCAGACAAACTGCGATGTTGCGTGATGCGGTGTGTTGGAAGGTGGGCGGCCCGTATTGCCAGTAGCCCTCTTGCCGACCGCAGTTCACGATGCGGTGCGAACTCAACCAGGTCCGGTCATCGCGAACCTCCCACACCACGTCCTCGCCAGTGAACAGGCGGTGAGGGTAGGCGGCGTTCTTCTGTAGGCAGGCCTGGATGATGGGCTCGTTGCCGGTGATGGTGCCGTACGCGCCGTGCACCTTGATGTCGGGCAGGTAGTGCTCGCGGATTTGCCCCATGCCGCGCGGCTCCCAGATGCGGTCGGTCCAAGACAGGATGTAGTCCTCGGGATCGCTGTAGGGCGCGTATGCGGAGGGTTGCAGTTGGATCATGGGCGGCTCCGTTCTCAAGAGTTGCTGCGGGGTAAGCGCGGGGCCAGACGCGCGCTTCAGATACGGCAAATTACCTGATAGCGTATACGTATACAAGACTTGAGTGACCGCGCTGTCGTGCTGTCGCCGCCCCCGTCCGAGAGGAAGCAGTCGTCTGATGACCGTGAACGCGCAGAGCTTCGCGCCGTTTGAGAGCCCGGAGGAGTACATCCTGTCCTGGACCGATCTGATCTGGGACGACTACGGCTTCGGCCGTCTGCCTGAGCATTACGCCAACGACATGGTCGTGCACGGTGCCTACGGACCGATCCGCGGCGTGGAGACCGTGCTGCGTGGCTCGCTCGTCAAGAAGAGCGCCTTCCCCAACCGGATCGGGACCGCCGAGGACGTGATCTGCGAGGAACGCGGGCAGGACGCCTTCATCAGCCACCACCGCGTGTTCCACTGCGGGCCGCAGGAGGGCTGGTCGTCCTACGGACCACCCACGCTGAACAACTCCGAATCCCGCAACATCGCGATCTGCCTCGTACGCAACGGACTCGTCGAGCAGGAGTGGGTCGTGCGCGACGAGTTCCGCGTGGTCACCACCTTAGGTTTCGACCCCGAAGAAGTCGCCCGCACCCTCGCCTTCACCGACGAAGAGGGCGGTCTCTTCGGCCGATCCGCGCCCACCAATGCCGTAGCGACAGGAGAGTCTGGTCCACGTCCAGGCTCGCACGCGGACGAGGCGGCTCTCATCAACGAGTTCATCACCGAGGTCTGGGGCCAGCGGCACCTCGAGCGGGTACCCGAGTTCACCCAGCGTGACCTGTTCCTCGAGACGACGCGGGCGCGCGTCCGCACCCGGGCGAAGAACTACCAGACCGACCTCAGTCAAATGATCGCTCCCTTCCCGGATGCGACAGTTGAGGTGCGCGACATCGCCGTCAACTCTGCCGAGGAACAGGGCACCAGGATCGGCGTGCTGTGGCGGATGGCGGGCACCTACGACGGCGCCCCGATCTATGGTCCCCTCACCAACTCGCCTGTCGAGATCCTTGGCTCCTCCCAGTTCCTGCTGCGCAAGGGCAAGATCATCCACGAATGGCGAGTATTTGACGAGATCGCCGTGCTGGCCCAGATAGCCAAAGCTCGGGGTGACGAGCCCATGCCCCCCAGTGGAAAGGGTCTGTGATGAGAGCGAACCGGGTCTGGGAGCTCATCTCCGCGCGAACTACGGTGGTCAACGCCTGGGTGTCGTGTGACAGCCCGTATCTGGCCGAGGTGCTGTCCTACGCCGGCTACGACGCGGTCACCATCGATCTACAGCACGGCATGTTTGGCATGGACCGGGCGCTCAACTTGCTGCAGGGGGTGAGCGCCGGGCCGGCCGTCGCGATGGTCCGCTGCACCCAGCTCGATCCTGCCGAGATCGGTAAGCTCCTCGACGCCGGCGCCTACGGGTTGATCTGCCCCAGCATCGACACGGCCGAGCAGTGCGCGGCGCTGGTCGCCGCCTGCCGGTACCCACCGGCCGGGCGACGCAGCTACGGGCCCGCGCGGGGCCTGATGTACGGAGGACCCGATTACCTCACGCGCGCCGATGACACGGTGCAGGTCTGGGCGATGGTCGAATCGGCCACCGCGCTGGACAACCTTGAGGCGATTGTGGCGGTGCCCGGCCTCGACGGCGTCTACGTCGGCCCCAACGATCTGGCGCTATCGCTCGGCGTCGCCCCGTCCGCCACCCCGATCGCCCCCGAGGTCGATACCGCGCTCGCCCGCATCCTGGCCGCGGCGCACGGTGCTGGTGTGGCTGCCGGGGCCTATTGCGCCGACATCGACATGGCGCTGGCTCTGGCCGACGACGGATTCGACCTGGTCACCCCGGGCAACGATGTAGTTTTGCTCCGTGAAGGCGCCACGCGCAGACTCGCTGCCCTCCGGAAGACGACGCCCCGCCATACCGGCGGACATGGCTACTGACCGAGCGCCGATCGCCGACCGCGCTGTCCCGAAAAGCGCGCCAACCCGACGCACTGGTCCGGCCACCAGTCGCGACGTGGCCACCGCCGCCGGGGTGTCCCAACCCACCGTGTCCCGCGCCCTGCGGGATGATCCCACCATTTCCGCGAAGACCAAGACCCGCGTGACGGAGGCGGCCCGCAGCCTGGGCTATGTGTTGAACGAACGGGGCCGAAACTTGTCCACCCGTGCTACCCGGCGCGTCGCTTTGGTCACCGACCTGGACAACCCGTTGTGGCCGCTGCTGGTCGAGCAGATCCATGACGAGCTCAGCTCCCGCGGCTACACCATGACGCTCGTCGCCGAGCGCGGCGATCCGGCGGATATCCAGACGAACCTGCTGGGGGGCTGGGCCGATGGGGTCATCATCACCTCCGCGCGCCTGCCAGCCCGGTTGCCCGCCGAACTGCATCACCGCAGCATTCCGTTCGTCCTGGTCAACCGGACCATCGATGGCTTCCCTGCGGACTCCGCCGTCGCGGACAACGCCGCCGGCGGCCGGGAGGCGGCGCGGCTGCTGCTGGCGGCCGGCCACACCAGGCTGGGCGCCTTGTTCGGCCCCACCGACACCAGTACGGGCCGCGACCGGGAACGGGGTTTTCGTGACGCGCTGGCCGTCGCCGGGGTCGCCCTGTCGCCGGCGCACGTCCGCCACGGTCCCTTCGACTACTCCCACGGCCGCGCGTCGCTGCCCTTGCTGCGCGGCGGGGCCGACCAGCCCACCGCGGTGTTCTGCGCCAACGACATCATCGCGATCGGCGCCCTGAACACCGCCCACGAGTTGGGGGTGCGGGTGCCCGAGGACATCGCGGTCGTCGGGTTCGACGACCTGGAACAGGCGTCGTGGCCGGTGTTCAACCTGAGCACCATCAATGTCCCATTCGACGCGATGCTGCGCTCCGCGGTGACGATGCTCCTCGACCGGCTGAGCGGTCACCGCGGCGATGCGCGTCAACTCGTGCACCCCATCGCCCCGGTGCTCCGCGGAACGCACTACACCAGCCGCACGTCAGCATCCAAGGACCGTGCTCGTCCAGCCATCGGTGAGGCCGACGCGGTGTAGCAAACCGCCGACGCCGCATGCTGGGTGGGACCCTTGGGTGGTCCCACCCAGCAGGTGCTGGGCAGGTGTTTCTGCTTAACCACCTACCAGGTCGGCGGGGGCGAGGTAGCCGTTCGCGTCGTAGGCGGTGCCCTTTGCGTGGGCGGCGGCGCGGACCTCTTCGTCCCAGTCCAGCCGCACCCGCCCGTCGCCCTGCGTCATCACCACCAGCTGCCCGAGGGTGTCCCCGACGTTTTCCAGGTGCCGCCACTCACCTGCAGGCACCGAGAAGGTGTCGTAGGGGCCCAGTTCGGCGGTCACCGGGTTCTCGCGGTTCACCGTGACTCGCCAGTGCCCTTCCTTCACGATCAGCACCTGAGGCGCGTCGTGGCGGTGGCGGGACACACCGGCGCCGGGCTGTGCGCGGAGCCACGCCAGGCTGAAGCCGTGCGGGTTGTGTACGCGCGGGTTCTGGTTACGGTCCTCGGTGATGCCGTAGCCCACGACCAGGGCCAGTTCCGCGCCACCGCCGGGTAGTGCGGAGTCCAGGAACGGTGCGGGCGACCACACGAGATCCTCCGGCGTGGTCAGGCGTTCGCGCATCTGTTCCGGGGTGACCGACCGCAGCTGCCGGATTTCCGCCTCGGGCATCGGCGGCATCAACTCGACGCCCTCGGGGCGTTGGCCCGGCACACCCACAACGAGGCGGTTGTCCACTGACAGGTAATTCCCGAGCTCGGCAGCCGCCGCGAGCACCGAGGGCGCCCAGATGATTCCGCCGGTCTCGTCCATCCCCAACGAGGAGAACATCCACCCGTCGTCGGCGCCGATGTTGGTGAATCCGCGAAACATCCACGTCGGCATGGTGATCACGTCGCCGGCGCGGACGACGGCCTCGCCTTCGGTGCCATCGACGCCCCACCGAAACTGCCACTCCCCGCTGAAGCAGCTGAACACCTCGGCGGTGAAGTGCAGGTGCAGGGAATTGGTGCGACCGTGCGGCATCGCAGCGACCCCCAAGTTGAAGCCATGCGGGTCGGTGACCGGCACCACCTGGTCGGCGTTCTCTGAGACCCCGGGCCCGATCAGCGCGTAGTTCTCCTTACCGGCGCATTTCGGCAGGCAGGTGTCGATGAACGCCGAGCGATCCGGGACCAGTTCCGCCCGTCGGATGGTGCGCCGCTCCATCTCCTGTGTCGTGACCTTGATGTTGTCGTGCACTGTGATCTCTCCCTCTCGCTCGTATACGTATGCATAGTAGTTGCTGTTGCCCGTCCGGGCAAGCCCTGACTTGGCGCAGGGGGCTAGGCGGGGATGGTGGTCAGGGCGGGGCGGAGGGGGTCGAGCAGGGGGTGAATGTCGTGGCGGGTGGCGCCCTCGGTGGCCAGGTCGGCGAGCACTTCGCCGACCAGGGGCACGAATTTGAACCCGTGGCCGGAGAATCCGCAGGCAAGAGCCACCTGGGGGTATTCGGGGTGCAGGCCCAGGATGAAGTGCTGGTCGGGGGTGGTGGTGTACATGCAGGCCGCGGCCCGCAGCAGGGGTCCGGGCAGGGTGGGGATCCGCGGGCGCAGGTAGTCGCGCATCGCCTCGGTCTCGCTGGTGTGGACCTGCCGGTCCAGGGTCTCGGGGGTGCAGATAGTTCCGCGCCGGAAATAGGCCACCTTGGCCCCGCCGGCCGGCCCGTCGTGGGCGGGGAAGCCGTAGAACTCCGCGCCGTCGGCGCCTTCCCAGATGTAGACGGGATGGTGCTCGGCGGCGAACGGCTCGCTTCCGCCCTCGGGTGCGAACCAGTACATCACCTGGCGCTCCACCGTCAGCGGCAGCGCGAGGTCGGCGAGTACCTGCGGAGCCCACGCCCCGGGGGTGAGCACCAACCGGCCGGCGGTGACGGTGCCGGCGTCGGTGGTGACGGTGACTCCGTGACCATTGCGGTCTGCGTGCCAGGAGCGGACCGTTTCGCCGAAGCGCAGCTCGGCGCCGGCGCGGGCCGCGAGATCAAGGTGTGCCGTGACAGTGCGTTCGGGTCGGACGAACCCGGCGGTGGGTTCGAAAAGCCCGCGTTCGTCCTCGGTCGGGGTCAGGGTGGGGAACCGAGCCCGGACTTGGGCGGCGTCGAGCAGTTCGTGGGGCAGGTCCCATTGCGCGGCGCTGCGGGCGCTGCCGGAATACACCCGGCTGTCCGGGCGGCCCAGCATTATCCCACCGGTGAGCGTCACGATTTCCTGCTCGCTGTGCTGCTGCAGCTGTGTCCACAGCTCGAAGGAGCGCTGCAGGAGCGGTACGTAGGCCGGGTCCTCGAAATAGGCCTGCCGGATGAGGCGTGAGCCGCCGTGGCTGGAGCCCCGGTCGTGGGCGGGGGTGAATTGCTCCATCCCGAGCACACGCTGACCCCGACCGGCCAGGTGATAGGCGGCGGCGCTGCCCATGCCACCGAGGCCGATGATGATGCTGTCATAGGAAGGGGCCATGGGAATTGTGCTCCGATCGGTGGTGGCCGGGTCATGAGGCGGCCCGCAGGGCGGTGATCACGGTGGCGAGGCTGGTCTCGTCGCCGACGTTGCCGGGAAAGATCACGCACAGCGGTCCCGGCTTCCCGCCCTCGTTGGCCGCTTCCCACACCGGGACCTGCCCGGGCAACACCTGACCCAACACCCACCCACGGTCGATGCCCAGCGCTTGGCTGGCCACGTCGCTGGAGGTGATGCCCCCCTTGGCCACCACCCAGCGTGGTGGTGTCCCGGCGGTGCTGTCGGTCACGACCTGCACTAGGGCGCGGGCGGCGACCCCGGCGATCGCGAGGCTGTGCTCCCGGTCCCGGCCGGTCACCACCCGGCGGCTGGTTCGCAGCAGCACGTCACCGGTGCGCAGACCGGCGGCGACGGCCTCCGCCGCCCGCACCACCTCGGGCGCCGCCTTCTCCGGTGAGGTCAGCGCGCCGTTGTCTGCCCCCAGCAGCGCCGGTACGTCGAGCTCGACCTCGGAGAAGCCACCGAGGCCCATCGCCTGATCCAACTGGCGGGTGGTGAGGGCGGTGTGGGAGCCGGCCACCACCAACCCGTGTGGCACCCCATCGCCCCGGCTGGGCGCCCGCAGCTGGTCCGCCGTCAGCGGTGGGGCGGCGCCGAGTCCGGCGCGGGCACGGACGAACGACGGCCCGGTGCGACAAAGCACCGTCCGGCCGGCGGCCTCGGCGTGCAACACACCGAGGGCGAGCACGTCCAGGTCGGCCGCGTGCACGGCGTTGGCCACCACGGGACACCCACCCTCCAGCTCCGCGAGGATTGCGGCCACCCGGGCCGGTCCGCCTTCGCGAATATCGCGCAGGCTCACGCAGGCCACCTGCTCGGCGCTCCACCGGCCCGCCGAGCGCTCGGCGATCCAGCTGGGCAGGTGTGAGTGGTCATAGCCGAAGGTGGCGTCGGTGGCGAACTCGGTCTGCGCCACCGGTACCGCGTCGGGGCCCTCGATCACCCAGTGCACGTCGTCGCAGGTGACCCGCCCGGCCTCCAGGTAGGCCGGGCACAGCAGCACCGCGTCCACTGCACGCCCGGTGGACCGCGCCCAGGCCTTTGCCAGAGCGTCGGTCTCGGCCGGGAAATGCCCGCGCAGGGTGGAGTCGCCGCGACTGATCAGACTCACCCCCACCCCCACCTGGCGGGCTGCCTCGGCCAAGTTCTCGGCCACCTCCCCGGTGATGGCGGCGGCTCGGGTGGCCGAGACGCTGCGACTGTTCGTCGACACGAACAGCGTCGTACAGGGCTGCACCAAGGCCCATCGCAGGCTGGGCACCGACCAGTTGGTCACCACCGGCACATCGCGCACGGTCTGTGTGCCGGTGGGATCGTCGTCGAGGACCACCACGCGGGCTCCCGAGCGGATCACCGCACCGGGCAGCAACTCAGCAGCGGAGTCCCTGGGAGCCGGCGTACCGGCCCCCAGGGACACGGTCGGCCGCCGCCGGACACCCAATTCCTCGTCGCTGCCGGCGACTCGCTTCTGCCTCGTCATGCTCGACTCCCTCGGCGCAGTACCGCGTTCTCGGTGAAGTTATCGACGCCAACCACCATCGGCCGGGCGTGGGCCCCTGCCGTAGCGGGTGGTGTCGCCGGCGCCGCTGGTAGGTTGCTGCGGTGCGCCACGCTCGATTCCTCGCTCACGCGTAGGTACTCCTCATGCCTTCTGGCTGCGGATGCAGCGGCGGCGGGTCGTTCAGCCGGTCGCCGCGGTCCCGGTGTTCAGCGGAATGTGGTCGTCGGGAACGAGCTGGTGTCCCCGCTTCCCGCGGTACTCCTGGTAGGCCAGGGCCACGAACACGAAGGAGAACGCCGTGATGGCGATCACGTAGTAGGCCGGTGCCAATTTGCCGCCGACGGATACCAGTGCGGTGGCCACGAACGGCGCGGTGCCGCCGAAGACCGTGAACGCCAGGTTGTAGGTGATCGCCCCGGCCGTCACCCGCACCGCGGCGGGAAACATCTCGGCGATACTCACCGTGACCGAGGGCGAAATGAAGAACAGGGCGACAGCGAATACCATCTCCGAGCCCAGCACCGCGCCGAAGCCGGCCTGTTCAGCCAGCTTGAAGGCAGGCAAAATGAATACGCCCAGCAACCCGATCCCGATCAGGAGGCACGGTTTGCGCCCGATGCGGTCGCTGAGCATCCCGCCGAACGGTAGTGCCACGATCAGCACGATCAGCGCGATCGAGTTGGCCAGCAACGCCTGGCTTGCGGTGTGCCCCCCGGTGCTGGACAGATACGTCGTCAGGTAGCTGGAGAACAGGTAGGAGCCGACCGCGTTGGCGATGGCGAACCCGAAGAACACCGACATCGGCTTCCAGCAGGTCCGGACCGCCTCGGCCACCGGTGCGGCGACGACGTTGCCGGTCTCCACGACCTTCTGGAACTCCGGGGTGTCCTCCATCTTGGAGCGGATGTAGAGCCCGATCAGGCCCAGCGGCGCCGAGATCAGAAAGGGAATCCGCCATCCCCAGGAGTCCAGGGCGCTCGTGCTCAGCGTTGCGTTGAGCAGGGTCGCGAAGCCGGAGCCGGCCAGCAGTCCCAGGAACACGCTGACCGCGACCCAGCTGCCGTAGTAGGCGCGCTTGTTGACCGGCCCGTACTCCACCACGAAGGACACCGCGCCGGAATACTCCCCGCCGGCGCCGAAGCCCTGCACGAACCGGCACAGCAACAGTAGTACGGGCGCCAGGACACCCACCGCAGCGTAACTCGGCAAGATTCCGATGGCGAACGTGCCTCCCGCCATCAGCAAGATGGTGAACGACAGGACGAACTTGCGGCCCCGTTGGTCCCCGAAACGACCCATCACGATCCCACCGACCGGACGGACCAAGAACGACACCGCCAACACCGCGTAGGTCGCCAGCAACGCTGCCGTCGGGTCACCCTTGGGGAAGAAGACCAGCGCCAACACCGGGGCCAGATAGCCGTAGATGCCGTAATCGAACCACTCGACGAAGTTGCCCACCATCGAGGCAACCACCGCCTTGCGGGCAGCCGCCGCGGTCGTCACCCCGCGGCCGGGTACGGGTGGTTCCGTCGATGAAACGGTGGAGTGGCTCATGAGGATCCTCGTTTCCCTCCGACGGGCCACTGGGGTCCGGGAGATTGGGAATGAGCTGGGCGCGCGCGCCCAGGCCGACTACGCAGAAGACGCCGCTGCGCTGGCCGGGTCGGTGCCCCGCCGGCGCGTACTGCCGCACATGCGTTACTCCTGCTACGTGATGCGGGTCACGCTGAGATAGGGGTAGCGTATACGTATGTGTAAGAGTGGTCAAGAGACATTTTGAGGCGTATCGCCCGAGTATCGACAGACGCCTCGCCGGATGGTGAGCCCCATGCTGGGCTCGGCGTAGGGGCCCGCGCAGCCGGTCAGGAAGGGGAAGGCCGCCGGGCGAGTAGTTCGGCCAGTGCTGCCGCGATCTGCGCCGGGGCCTGCAGCGGGCTCATGTGCCCGACCCCGTCGAGAACCAGATGACGGGCGTCCGGAAGCCCCCAGAGGAGTTCCTCCTGCCGCGGCAGGGGGCAGATCCGGTCCGATCCACCGCTGATCACCAGGGTGGGCATCTCCAGGTCCCGCAGATAGGGGCGCGCGTCCGGGCGCGTGGTCTGCGCTCGGAGTTGGCGACGAAGCCCGGCGGGGCCCACGGCCAGCGCCATGTCTTCCCATTGCCGCCGCCAGCTGTCTCCGCCCGGTCCGTCCACGTCGACATTGGCCGAGGCCTGTTCGGTCACCAGCGAGCCGAACTCGCCTGCGTCGAGCCGGGCGCGAAGCGCGTCCCACACCCGGAGTTGCTCGGGCGAGCCAGCCAGTGCGCTCGCATTGAGCAAAGCCAGCTGGGTGACTCGGGTCGGCGCCCGGCGCGCAATCTCCAGCGCGACGATCGCTCCGAGCGAGTGACCGACGAGCGCGAAGCGCGCGGGAGCGGCAGCCAGGACAGTCTCGGCCATGCCCGTGATGGTGTCGTCGAGGTCGATGCGGGACAGACGCGGGGTGGCGTGGGTGCTCAGCCGAGCGGTCACCTCCGCCCACAGCGCGGGGGTGGCCAGCATGCCCGGCAGGAACAGCACCAACGGGGCGCGTGCACCGACCTCGCGGCCACTCCTTGCGGGCCGAGGTGCCTCGCCGCCGGACGGTGCGGCGACGCCCGTGGCTGCGTGCGGCGCTGAACGCTCAACGCTGGCAAGCCAGTCGAAACTGCGCTCAGTGGAGGTACTCGGGAAGTACTCCAGGCTCACCCAGCCCCGATAACCGGCTGCCGACAATGAGCGCAGACACTCCCGGATCGGTATCTGCCCGGTACCGGGTTCGTGCCGTCCCGGTGCGTCCGCGACCTGCACGTGCCCGATCCGCGGAGGGTGCTGGGATATCACGGTCATGGAATCCTCACCATTGACCGTGAGGTGGTACAGGTCGGCCAGGAGCCCGAGGTTGGTGATTCCTGCAGCCCGTTCGGCCTCGTCGATGACGGCCAGGACATCGGTCGCGGTGCGCAACGGATAGCCGGGCGCAGCGCTGAGCGGCTCGATCACCACCATGGCACCGATCCGAGACGCCGCACGGGCAGCTGTCGTGAGGTTATGGACAGCCACCGCGTCCTGCTCCTCGGGATCCACGCCCTCGATACGGTTGCCGTAGAGGGCGTTGAACACCGTGGTCCCCAGACGTTGCCCGATCCCCACCGCGATCTCGACGTTGGCGCGGAACTCCTCCTCGCGACCCGGCCAGGACACCAGGCCCCGATCCCCCGAGGCCATGTCACCCGCCGCGAAGTTGAGTCCGACCAACCGAACCCCCGCGTCCTGGACCGCGCGCACGAACGCATCCACCGCCGGCTGCGCGGGGGCCGACTCTGGGAAAGGCCACCAAAATTCCACCGCATCGAAACCGGCGGCCGCGGCGGCCGCCGGCCGCTGCAACACTGGCAGCTCCGTGAAGAGGATGGAGCAGTTGACCAGGAACGACACTGCCCCATCCATCAGGCCACCTTCGCTGTTCCGGAGGAAACTCTGTCCTCCCTCATCAGTTTCCCCTGCGGGCCGCCACCTCCCCGACCCGAGCCGCCACCGATGGCCAGGAGCAGGAGAACGCCCCAAAATGACGATGATCGCATCATGGGCGTCTCGCTAACGGCGGTGCTGGTCGCTGCGGGTGGTGGCGGTGCTGAGGCGGTGTGCCGCGGTCTTGGCGGCGGTGCTGAGGGTGTCGATGTGGTTGAGCATGCGGCTGGTCGGTCCGGAGACGTTGATGGCGGCGATGATCTGGCCGGTGCTGTCGCGGATGGGTGCGCCGATGGCGACGAGGCCGATTTCGAGTTCTTCGGCGGCGACGGTGCAGCTGTTGCTTCGTTCCTGTCGGAGGCGGTTGAGCACGTCGGGCAGGGAGCGTAATGCGTGGGGTCCGTAATCGGTGGAGTCGATGTCGTCGGCGATCAGGTCGCGGATCTCCTCATCGGAGCGATCCAGGAGCAGTGCCCGGCCGGAGGCGGTGACGTGCAGGGGTGAGGTGCGTCCGACGCGGCCGCCGGCTTGCAGGGAATGCGGGGAGCGCTCCCGCAGGATGGTGTAGGACCGGGCACCTTGCAGGACCGAGAGCAGCGCCGTCTCGTGGGTTTCGGCGACCAGGGCACGCAACACCGGTGGGCCGGCGCGGAGCAGGCGCTGGTCGCCGGCTTTGGTGGCGAGGACGTGGAGTTGCCAGCCCAGTCGGTAGGCCCGGGTTTCCGGGTTTTGTTCGACGAGTCCGGTGGCGGCGAGCGCCTTGAGCATGCGCGAGATCTGGCTGGTCTCCCTACCGATGGCCCGGGCGATTTCACTGACCGGCAGCTCGGTGTGTCGATCGTCGGCGCCGAGGACGCGGAGCACAGCAGCGACGCGACCGACGGTGGAGGTGTTCGGGATCGGCGCCACCCCACGACACTATCGTTGCTGTGAGAGCATTACAACGTGTAGGGAGAGCGAAACGCGGCGCGCAGCTCGCCCGTATCCGCGCCGCGCGAGATCAGCAGGGTGAGCAGGATGCGGGCTTTGAGGCCGTCGAGCATTCCCGCGGGGATGAGACCGCGGGCGCTGAGGTCTTTCTCGCACCCGGCGGCCCCGTAGGTGTCTTCGAGGACCGCGCCGGCCCCGGTCCTGCTCGCGTAAACGACGGGGATCGAGGCGGCGAGCCGACCCAGAGGTTCGGCCCAGTGTGCCGGGACGGCACCCCCGCCGGCGGTGTCGACCACGAGGCCGGTGTAGCCCAGATCGAGGAGGCGGGACAGCATTCGGCCGTCGTCGCCGAGCCCACAGCGCAGGAGCGCGACCGGCGCGAGGTGGGCTGGGGCCTGGAAGGGCATGGGCAGATGGGGGCGTCCGACCGGCCACATCAGGACGCTGACGTGGTCCTCGTGCAGCTGACCCAGCGGACCGGTGTTGGTGCTGCGGAACGCAGCCGGGTTGGTGGTGTGGGTTTTCTGGACGTGTCGGGCGGCGTGGATCTCGTTGTTCATCACCACCACGCAGCCCAGTCTGCGCGCGGCAGGGCTGGCCGCGACCCGAACAGCGGAAAGCAGATTGGCGGGGCCATCCGCGCCGGGCTGATCGGCCCGGCGCATCGCCCCGGTCAGCACGAGGGGCGCGTCACTTCTCCACAGCAGGTCGAGCGCGAACGCCACCTCGTCCATGGTGTCGGTGCCCGTGGTAATCACGATCCCCGCCGCCCCCTCGACGACCGCCCGCCGGGCGGAGTCGACCACCGCCATCAGGTCCACCAGGGTGAGCTCGGTCGACATCACCTGCCGCCACGGAACGGCTGTGACGTCAGCGGCCTCCGCGACGGCGGGGACCGCGGCGAGCAGGGCGTCCGGCGTGAGGTCGGGATGGGCGCCACCACCGGGCCCCCGGGACTGGGCGGCGATAGTGCCGCCCAGTGCGTACAGCGCGACGCGGACCCGGGGGGTATTCATCGAGATCAGTCCTGCCGGTCGAACGTTCCGATGGGCGCAGCGGTGTGCTGTGGGACGACAGGCATCGCGGTGTCGACCAGTGTGTGCGCACCGGATGCTTCCTCCAGGGTCACGCCCCGTGTTTCCGGGGCCCACTTCGCGCACACCACCAGCCCGACCAGAAGGATGAGGCAGCCCACGAGCAGGACCGGCCCGATCCCGAAGCCGCTGATCCCCAGAGGCAGCAGGAAGGTTCCGATCGCCGCGCCGATGCGGCTCATCCCCACGGCCACGCCGACACCGGAGGCGCGCAGTGCTGTGGGGAACAATTCGTTGGGGTACAAGGTGTCCAGGTTGGTGGCGGCGGCGAGCACGAACGCGAACACCGCGAACAGTCCCACGCTGAACATCACCGGCGCGTGAGTCCACAGACCCAGGGGAGCCAGGGTGACCGCGGCGATTCCGAAGGACCACAACAGGAAGGCCCGTCGGGGTAGTCGGTCCATCACGAGCACGCCGACGACCGCGCCCAGCAGCAGGAAGATGTTGAGGACCAGGCCGCCGGTGAACTCATCGCGCAGGCCCAGGCTGCTCAAGATTTGGGGGGCGAAGCTGAAGAGCGCGAAGTAGGGCACCGTTTGGCAGGCGTAGAACAGTCCGGCCACGATGGTCCGGGTGCGCCACCGGGGGCTGAAGATTTCGCGGAGGGAGTCCATGGCGCTGCGCTCGGGTCCGGTGTGGGCTTCCAGGTCGCCGATGCCGATGTTGGGGCCGATGTAGCGGTGCACGATGTCTCGGGCCTCCTCCACGCGGCCCTTGCTGACGAGCCACCGTGGTGATTCTGGGGTACCGAAACGCAACAGCACCACCAGCAGCGCGGGGATCGCGGCGCTGGCCAGCATCCACCGCCAGGAGCCGCTTCCCAGATGCTGCAGCCCGAACCCGACGACGTAGGCGACGACGTAGCCCACGGTCCACACCGCGTTCAGCGACGCGAGCATCCTGCCGCGGTACTTGCGGGGGGTGAACTCGGCCAGCAGCGGTTCCCCGATCGCATAGTCGGCGCCGATACACACGCCCATCAGCAACCGAAGCAGGAACAGCTGCCAGGCGTCTTCGACGAAGAACTGGAGCACCGCACCGACGACAAAGGCCAGGAGATCGAGCGTGTAGAGCTTTTGCCGACCGATCCGGTCGGACACCGGCCCGAACACGACCGCGCCGACCAGGATGCCGGCCAACGCGGCCGCGGCGATCAGACCGTTCCAGATCGTCCCCAACCCCAGCTCGGGTGAGGCGACCGCTAGGGCGATACCGGTCATCCCGAGGATGTAGCCATCGCAGAACTGGCCCCCCGTCGTGAACGCCGCCACCCGCAGATGGAAACCCGTCAGCGGCGCGTCATCGATGGACAACGTCGTCATCACAACCTCCTTCTCGTCATAGCGTGCCCGGATGGTCGCCATCGCCGCGGTCCCACACCGGCACGTCTTCGCCCACGCAGTTGAGCTTGGCCGCGAACGTAGAACCATCATGTGCTGTGGGGGAAGTGGTGATTGCTGTCACAGCAAGGCAGGTCGCGTTTGGATTAGTTGCTGTGGCAGCAATAGTGCTTGTTACAGAAACATCGTTCTGCGATCGTGTACCTGATGCCGTCATCGGAACCGTGTCGGAGGTCGGGTAGCAGTGCTGCGGGTCACCGAGGACGGTCTCGACCCATCGTTGGTCGTTCGGGTGCCCCCGGACGGCGGACCAGAACGACGCTTCAGGAGTAGGGATGTCCACCGCTGTAGCAGTCACATGTGAAGGTGCCCCGCCGATCTACGGCCGGCAAACGCGCCTGGCACTGGAGAACTTCCCCGCCGGCACCCGGAGCTGTCAGGAGTTGCCGGAGTTCGTCCGCGCCTACGCGCTGGTCAAGGCGGCCGCCGCCCAGACCAACATGGAGCTGGGCGTCCTCGATGCCGAACGGGGCGCCGCCATCGTGGCAGCAGCCACCGAGGTCGCCGAGGGGAACCATTCGGATCAGTTCCCGATCCCGCTCGTGCATGGTGGGGGCGGTACCTCAGCGAACATGAACATCAACGAAGTCCTTGCTGCCCGCTCCACCCAGCTCCTCGCCGCTGCACACAGTGACCTCACCGTGCACCCCAACGACCACGTCAACGCGTCGCAGTCCACCAACGACACTTACCCCACCGCGATGGCGATCACGCTCCTCGACCGAACGATCCCGGCGCTGGACGCGCTCGCGCACCTGCGCGAGGCGTTCCTGAGCAAGGCCGCAGAATACGACGAGCAGCCCCGGCTCGGGCGTACCTGTCTGCAGGATGCCGTGCCATTGACCGTCGGGCAAACACACCGTGCGCATGCCGCCGGAATCGAGCGGGTCCACGCGCAGCTGCACACCGCCACCGAGTCACTGCACTCGGTCCCGCTGGGCGCGACCGCCGTCGGGACCGGCCTCGGCGCCCCAGCCGGCTACCCGTCCATCGCCGTCGAACACGTCGCCGCGCTCACCGGGCACGACCTCACCGTCGCTGATGACTTCTTCGACGCACTGGCCCACCTCGACCCCTACGCCACCCTCGCCGGTGCGTGTTCGCGGGCGGCCACCCTTCTCGCGAAGATCGCCGCCGACCTGCGGCTGCTGTCCTCCGGCCCTACCGGGGGCCTCGGGGAAATTACCTTGCCTGCACTGCAAGCGGGATCCTCGATCATGCCGGGGAAGGTTAACCCCGTCATTCCAGAATTGGTCATGCAACTCAGCTACCGCATCCGCGGCGCCGGTGCCACCGTCGAAATGGCCGTCGCTGCCGGCGAACTCGAGCTCAACGTGATGGAACCAGTCATCCTCGACGCGCTGACCACCAGCCTCGCTGACCTCACCGATGCCGCCACCTACTTTGCCGACAAATGCATCACCGGACTGGTATGGAATCCTCAAGCACTGCAACGGAACCTCGCCGGTTCCAGACACGACTACGTCGAGATCGCCGCCCGCGCCGGCTACGACGTCGCCGCAGCATCCGCACAGATCCGATAAAACCCAAGTTGCGGTGTCCTCAGCCGCCCGACACTTCTACAATCCCCGGGCCAGGGCGTCGGTTTGGTGGTCCGGGTTCTGCTCGGCGGTGGAGACCCGCGCGTACCCCACCAGCATCCGTCGACAATAACCCCGATCATGGGTTAATCGACGTTGTTTCCCGACGCGAGTTGCCGACAGTGACCACCCGCGTCGACGCACACCGGTCGAGGAGTGTCGGAAACCCTCGTTAGTGGACAGTGGTGTCCTTCCAGCTCATACCCGACCGGCTCAACGCGCGCCGAGTGAACATCGCCTGCACGTCGTCGATCAGCGCGACCGCGAGCTCCTCGGGGGAGTGGGTTCAGACCAGAGCATTTTGGCCCCTCAGCGCGTTCCGCACGGCGTCGATGTCATGGTTGTGTCGAGTGACCCAGTCCGCGGCAGCTACCCCGGCGGCCTGGCCTGTGGCGAAGGCGGTGCCCATCACCCGCAGCGAGGCGAAAGCATCTCGGTCGC
>JAABUL010002685.1_pt1 | contig 28712 bp, 7 predicted proteins | sample 5559151 | NCBI WGS metagenome assembly JAABUL01 (sample SAMN10711876, study PRJNA513368) | rock metagenome | isolation source: Antarctica rocks | place: Antarctica: Victoria Land, Pudding Butte sud
CAAGCCTTGAGTCAGCAACGGCGAGAGTTTCGACAATGGGAACGGCGTTTTCAGGTCGCCGAGAGACAAGGTGGAGCCAACAGATTCCGGGACACGGCTTCAGCGCTGCTGGATCTTCGACATGCTCGCGAAAGACCTCAGGTGCCATCTTTGGAGTCCGAGTCACCGGCGGAGATCAGAGCCTGGAATGCTTTCGAGAAAGCAAAAGAAATCCAAGCAGATCCAAACCCCAACCGAAGGAAGAGGAAATCGGTCACTGCTTCTCCATCAGACGCCGAACCTGTGCCACAGCCCGAGCGTCAACTCAAACGTCCGAGAACTCGTCGCACCATGGATCTTGTTGACACTCCGTCCGATTATTCCGCCGAGGCCCCTGCCTCGCGTCTCGGCTCTACTACAGGCCAGTCTTCATTCCGCAATGCTCATCCATCGACTCCGTTATCCCGTGACCGTGGTCCAAGCTTCCTTCAGTCCCTTCTTCGAGAAGTGCAATCGTCGTCTACTGCCGATTTAGCCCAGCCTCGTCCTTCGCATTCGTCAGCTACTGGTCGCTCCTCACCCCAGATGTTATCGCCTGGAGCCTCATCAGCAACTTCGAACTATGCCAGCCCTCGCGCATTATCTGCAACACCTCCACCTCCTTGTGCCTTCCGACCAGGCTCGCCACTCCCGCTGACCTCCAATGTCGAACCACTGTACCCCTCTGCAGACTTTTCGCCTTCAACGTCTCCCCCTGACCAGTTTCAACATCGTCGCGCAGGCGAGAACCAACCAAGAAACGACGAAGCTCGCAAAGATCGAACCCGCAACCATTCTCCACCGAGTTCCAGTCCGTCGCGTTCCACGAATACCTCTCCAACACGCATGAGTATGCCATTGTCAGTGAAGGCTGATCTGCAAAAGCTGGTCAGTGCTGCGTTAAAGCCGCACTACAGAAATAACACCGTGGACAAAGATCAATATACGGAAATCAATCGCAACGTTTCGCGAATGCTTTACGACTTAGTCGGCGACACGGGAACAGCCAACGAAGGAAAACGTGAGGAATGGGAACGCATCGCAACGGATGAAGTCGAAAAAGCTGTCAAGGCGCTTCAATCGGCTCCGTGAACATATCCCTTGTTTACATAACACGCTCTGAAGGTAGTCTTGAAGGGGTCTTTTCACGATCTGTTAGCGATATTACCCACGGTGTCCGAGTCTCTATCGAGGTTCGGAGCTAGGGACGAAAATGGGGCGGCCTCATACCTCTTCGCTGGATAAGGTGTCTGAGTGACTGATTGGCACGTATTTTAGCACGGCGTTCTGAGCTCTCATCCTCCGTGTACCCGATCACCGGCGCGGCGTCCTCAATTATTAAAGACAAGGAGTACTTGGAGGCGGATCTCCAGCCAGATCTCAACTGATACCCACCAAGGCGACAGCGTTGTTTTCTAGCAGCTAGGCATTGGCACATAGATGAACATAGTAAGTTTAGTGGTTTATGAACTTCTCAGACATGCCATTTCCATTTGATGATTTGCACTTTGACCGCAGCCCACCAAAACGGTTATCATAACCCACTAGTCCTGTTCCTCCAGGTTATATCAAAGAGAGTCGCGGAGGAAGACTATGGCAAGGTATAGATAGGTAGCCACTCCACACACGCCACCCTCCTTAGGGCACAGACCACCCAAGACTTTCTGCGTAGGGTGATGTGTGGGGAGTGATTACTTAGATTTTGGAATGACAGGGCGTAAAACTTCGCTATAACAGGAATAGAACCTTTCGGAATAATCCAGGTCGCTTAAATGAATCGGATGTAGTCGTTTCCCGCAAAGATCCGAAAGTATAGGGTACCGCCGCGCTATGAAGCTGCATAGAGAAGCCTGGTGGCCTTAGATCTGTCCATACAATGAGTAGAGAGTACTAAGCTGAGAAAATGGTCAGCGCAAGTCTCACGCTCGTACGGACAACAAACTCACTTGCCCTAAATCGAGCCTTCAATAACCTTAGACCCAGTCTGCTTTAGCTCTTTACCAACCTCCCTCACAGTCGCAACAACTTGATCTTTCTTATAGCTTAAAGTTTGACCGAGGAATGTCGCATTGAAGTCGAAAACACTGCCTTGCGACGCCGGGCTCTTCTTTGAAGTTCGGCTGTTGGGGCTTTCATCCTTCTGGCTACTGGCAAACATGGACGACGCTGTGAGGGCTCCACCAAGTGCAAGGGCGGAAGGAACGCCAAATGCGATGATTCTGGAGGCCATCGAATGGAGATGGAGGTTGTCGAGGATAAAAGTGGGCAAATGATCAACGCGCCGAAGGGATCTTTAGCACCGTACTGTGGGGGACAGTAGGACGAGGTTGAATCGATGGAACAATATCGATGTTGCGAACCCGACTCCGCTTCTTTGGTGAGTGCTATAGAGCCTGGAAAAGGAGAAGTGGAAGACGAGCAATACCGATTGCTTGAATACCTGAAGGAATCTGGCGTAAGTAAACGATTAAATGCAGGTTTCTTCCGATGGCAGTATCCTAGACGGAAAAACAAAGAGGAATGGTTATCAATTGGTTGAGGATTTATTGATTTTTAAGAGAATAGAGGGAAGAATGCGTAGTTTTTATATCTTGCTGTTCTTATAACCAGAACTCACAGGGGCGATCTTCAGGGATGACTCGGAAAGACGCAATGGTCAAAGTACGCGGTCGAATATTATTGATAGCTCACGAAACAAGATAACCGGATAAGAACGAGAGATAGGAAGTGGCGGTGAGGTTAATCTACTTTACAGTGGAGTTGGGAGATATCGAGTGACTGAAAAGGGAAATGACAGAGACTTTCAAGCCACTCAACAAATGATTTCTGGGATCGCCTAGTCAAGGTGAAAGCTTACTCGGGCTTGATGTGGCGAGACTGATAGGCCATAATGCACGCCAGGTACCGAGAAGTCGCAAAATATTATAATAATAACTGTTATCAGGAACGGGGGCCATGGTGAAGGTGGATCTTTGCTGTAGCCATGGCTGCTGGAGACAATCAGAGTCTGGTGCTCTTCATATAAAAAATGACTGTTATATGAATTGAGTTTGAATTCTATCACTTCTGCGACTGTAAGTTCGTTTTAAGCCCATGGTTTGGGAGATTGGAGAGCGTCTGATCGACTGGGGCTATCCGTACACTTCTGTGCTGCGTGGATTAGATACCTCAATATTCAGAATGTGGTTCACCCCTCGCAACTTTTGAAAATCAAATTTTGTTTTCGATCCGGGATTGCAGATACCTCAATATCCAGAATTAGTGTCGCCCACCCCTAAAATTTTAAATCGGTTTTTTCTCCCGACAACATCTGCAGTATGCATCTTTTCTGCATTAATTAATTACCACTATTTGTTCTTGCAATCAATTGACACTTGTTTATCTATTTATTGATATCAAATTAGCTTGTTGCATTTGCTCTCTTTAACTTATCTTCTAATATGTTTACAAAAGTTTGCAATGCAACTTTTACAACTTATGCGAAGAATATAGTTATTGTCGCAACTCGATTATATCGCTCTTTCTCTAAAAAATATACAAAAATCTTGTATACAAAATTAATATTATCTTTTAGTGTATTAATATCGTCGACAAGCTCTTTAGCAAACAACAAAGTTTCAAAAATAATAATTTTATTATATATAATTATTTAAAATACTCTATATAATAGCAACAATATTATAAAAAAATATATATATTTAATTTATTTAATTATTATTGAAAGAACGTCTTGTACATTTAGAAACTCAATAAAAAGATCGAAACTCGTAATATAATTTTGTACAATTATTTTATTATTGTTAAATTTAACAATTCTAAAGATATTGTTAATTTATCAGTAAATAACAAAAAAAATAAGAAAAAATAAACAAAATTGCTACGCAATAAATTAAGAATAAACAAAACATTTTGTTGTTAAAATTCTTCTTAAATATAGCAATAAAACAAAAAAAAGATTTTTTAATTTTTTGTTAAAAAATTAAACTATAAACTCTAATAATAATTTGTTTAATTTCTTTTTTAACAGATTGTTATTGTTGTTTATTAATAAGTCTATTAATAAGAAAAAAACATCAAAAAAGTATTAAAAAAACTTTAAAGAAGATTAAAACAATTATTGCAAAAGCAAAACAAAAAACTATAAAAAAATATATATTAAAAAAGAATTTAAACAAATTTAATAATTGTTTGATATATATATAACAATATAATTTCGATTTTTGCAATAATATTAACTATTATTGTTAACAACTGTATAACAAACTTAGTTGCTACTTTTTTTAGAATATCTATTAAATAAAAAAGTAGGACAAAAAATACTGCAAAATTAAGATTAATTGTTAAGAAATCTAACAATAAATTAAAAGAATATCTAATAAGTATAAAAAAAGTTTAGAAACAAAAAACTAAAAATAAATACAAAAATAAATAAAAATAAAATTGTAAAAAAAATATTAAAGAAGTTTTTTTCGATATTTTTTTTAATATTCTCGCAAATTTTATTAGCAATTTTGTCGATAACTATATAAGTTTTAAAATTGTATAAAGTTTATAAATTATTATTAACAATATATAATAGCTATTTGCAATTATTATTAATATATTAGCAAATAACGCAATTTTTATAAACAATACAATTATCAAAAAAAAATTGTAGATATAAAATATTTAATTCTTAGTATTATATATCTAAAGACTACTTGTTATTTTATTGTTAATTAGAATATTTATAGTTATTTTATTATCTATTCTACAATTAATTGTTAAAGCTATTATTATTATTTTTATTGTTCGAAAAATCTATATTATTTAAAAGTAAATTAACAATTATAGAAAAATTTTTATTGTTAAAGTTGCAAAGCAATTCTATACAAACTTTGTATAAAAATACAATAATATTTCTATTAAAGTATTTCGAATAACAAACAAGACATTTTTTTTAAAGATTACAAATCTTTAATACGCGTATAATATACTCTATAAAAAACGTTATAATTTGTAGCAAATACACAAATTCGAATCTTCTAATTAAAGAAAGTATTAAATATCTAAAAAGCTAAATAATTGTTTAAGAGTACAAATAAAGAACTTTATAATAGAGCGCAAACGCAATACAAAAAATATACTAAACAACAATAAAAACCAAAAAAATTAAATATATTTGCAAATGCAATATTTTCGATACAATAAAATAGACATATATATATTAAAGAAAAATTAAGAGATATATATATACAAAAGAATTAAAATATATAGAAATCTATATATAATTTGTAGTCTTTTTAGCTTTTTCTTAAAATATAAATTGTGCAATAAATAATTTTATCGAAATCGAATTAAAAAGTTAATTCGACTTTAATAAAATTGTTTATTATATACTTATTTCGATATATCTAAAGTATTGTTCTGTAAATTTCTTTTTACTATATATATCTATATCTATTTGTAGAAAACCTATAAAGAATTTCTTTGTTCTATATATTTTGTAGTATTGTTTTAGTTACTTCTTAAATATAGAAAAGAACTTCTTAATAAAATTGTAATCAAAAAAGTAAAGAGAAAAATAAATAACTCTAATAATATAAGTTTCGTATATTTTTTGTATTGTCTAATTGTTTATTAGCAAGATTGTAAAATAGTAAATAACTTTATTAAATAATAATAAATTGATATATTATCTATTATTAATATTGTTTTAGAATTCGAATATAAATTGTATTGCAAAAGAATTTAATTTGCAAAAAATTACTTGTATTATAATTTGTCTATTGCTTCTTAATAGATATAATATTATATAATATTATTAATATTATAACAAAACAATATATTGTGTTTTTTTAATCTCTTTATCGATAATATAATATAAGAAATAATATTAAAAAAAATTATTTGTTCTTGCAATAATATATATATTTGTTAACAACAAACTTATCTAGAAAGCATAATTAATTTTGCAAATTTTTAAACTTAAATATACTAATTATATAGTTGTCGCAATATATTTGCAAGTATTTAAGAGTTTTTTTTTATAATTTTTTTTAAAAATACAATTGTTTTTTAGAACTCTAAATATTGTAAATTGATTGCAAAGAATATTTTAATTATTATATAAATAAATAAATATTTTATTCTAATATATTTACAATTAATACTTTAAATATAATTGCATTTTAATAATAACAATAGAAATAATTCTAAATAATCGATTTTGTCTATCTATTATTTTCGATATTGTAGAAATATTATAGATATTAAGTTTTTGCTTAACTTGCTATATGTTATATCTATTAATATACTTTATCTTGCAAATAATTGAATTAAATCGATCTTAATATAGATGTTAAACAAAACAATTTTGCTATACTTGTAAGTAGTAAAATATTATAACAACAACAATAATAAGAGCGACTCTGCAAAGTATTGCAAACAATAGATAATATAAATAGCTTTAATTAATTTTAAATCGATAGATATTAATTGCAAATATATTTAATAGTAATTAATTTTTCTAGAAAAGATATATACTATAGATGTTGTTAAGAGAAAAAACTAGTTTAAATTTTTAGAGAGAAGCGACATTAATTCTAGATATTGAAATATTATTAATCTCTCAATATCAACGCTATTTTTTGATCAAAAGTTGCTCTTATATAGAATTGTTATATTTATTAATACTACTATAGATTTTCAAGATCTTAAATCAACTTGCGATCAAAGTTACATACGTAATTGTGATTTTGAACACTTCGCGTCGACACATTTTGGACACTCCTATTAAGCTCCACCAAGCTCTATCAGATTCTTATTAGTCTCTATCAAGTTTCCATCAAAAAGTCTTTGCACAGCAATAGCTAAACAACATCGCATCTAAAGTGCTCAAAATTGAAGATGCTCAACAAACACGTTATTAGCAGTAGTTAAATTAGATTCTTAGTAAATTGGATGCGTTGGTGTTGAGGGGTTAGTGGTATTTGCAATTTTGGGTCGAAAAAAAAATTCATTTTCAAAAGTTGCGGGGGGTGAACCGCGAAATCGCGTTGACAGCTCGCCTACATGTATACAGTGTCATACAGTGTTGAAGTCTGCATGCCTACGCTATCTACCAAGCGATGAGATCGTCTCGTCCGTTCCTTATGCCCAAGACACCCTTGGTATCCCACCGTCGGGTCTCTTCGGTGACACCGCGCCGCGACATTCAGTGGTGGACTTGACTCCGAGGCCTCCGCCTTTTTCAGTCTCCAGACGCTGAGGCACTGCAGTGATGGAGCGCTTTTTCTTTCTGTTGATTTGCGTCCTATTCCATGGCGTCTACATATGTACAATATTCGATGTCTACTTCAAAAGCCCCATCGTCCATGGGATGAAGCCTTTCGAGGTTAATCGCACTTCAGGAGCAGCAGCCCCTGCGCAAAGGCTTGTGCTCTTCGTTGGAGATGGCCTTCGAGCTGACAAAGCGTTCCAATCTTTCCCAGATCCCTCTCCGTCATCGCGAGATGCGCCAGGCACTGTTGAGCCACGGCCATTGGCGCCCTTCCTACGGTCCCGCGTTCTCAAACATGGTACATTTGGTGTGTCGCACACCCGGATGCCTACAGAGTCAAGACCTGGACATGTTGCGCTCATAGCCGGCCTGTACGAAGATGTGTCTTCGGTCACAACCGGTTGGAAGCTCAACCCGGTCAATTTTGACAGTGTCTTCAATCGAAGTCGGCATACCTGGAGCTGGGGAAGTCCTGATATTTTGCCGATGTTCAAGGAGGGGGCTGTTGAGGGTAGGATAGATGCCGAAACATATGGGCACGAATTTGAGGATTTCACGCGCGGTACTCCTAGAACTTCCGGTCGTTACTGGCAAGGGGGCTGATGCTCGGTAGATGCGACGGAATTGGATACATGGGTTTTCGGCAAAGTCAAAGAGCTCTTCAATGCAGCTTTGAAGAACGGAACTCTGGATGCGCTCCTTCGACGAGACAAAAACGTCTTTTTCCTACACTTGCTTGGACTCGATACTACAGGGCATGCGTACCGGCCGTATTCGAGAGAATACTTGCACAACATCAAGGTTGTGGACCAAGGGGTCAGGGAAATCACCAAGCTGGTGGAAGACTTCTATGCTGATGGAAAGACCGCTTTTGTGTTTACAGCAGATCATGGCATGAGTGATTGGGGTAGCCATGGGGATGGGCATCCAGATAACACCCGCACACCACTTGTTGCATGGGGATCCGGTGTTGCGAAGCCAATTGTCGTCAAAGAGGGAGCAGCACCAGGCCATGAAGACGGGTTCTCTGCAGACTGGGGTCTAGACAGCATACAGCGACACGACGTTGCGCAAGCAGACGTTGCAGCATTGATGGCTTACCTTGCCGGTCTTGAATTCCCCGTCAACTCTGTGGGTCAGCTGCCGCTTTCGTATATCTCCGCACGTCCGGAAGATAAGGCTGAAGCGGCCCTAGCCAATGCCAGGGCCGTTCTCGAGATGTACCATGTGAAGGAAGATCAAAAAAGGGCTGATGTGGTGCGATACCAGCCATATGCACAGCTAGGGGACGAGCGGCATTCGATCGAGCATCGTGTCAAAGAAATCAAAGAAGTCATTGAAAGTGGTAATTATGATGCTGCGATCAAGATGAGCCAGGATCTCCTGCATCTTGGACTTGGCGGTCTTCGTTATCTACAGACTTATGACTGGCTTTTCCTGCGCGCGCTTGTCACTCTGGGATATCTAGGATGGATTGCATTTGGCGCTGCAAACATCATTGATATGCATGTACTACAAGGAAAGGTAGACCCATCAAGGACCGCTTTCACTACGGGAGCTGCTGGTGCAGTTGCCGTTGGTCTCATCTCGTCTCTATTTCTGCGAAATTCACCTTTTACTTATTACGCCTACGCCGCATTTCCTCTTTATTTTTGGGAAGAAGTATTAGCACGAAGAAGGTCTCTGGCGCTTGGTGGCCGCCAGCTTTTCGAACACGTACGATCAAAGAACGACTACATCATGCTCTCTCTAAAAGTATTGGGGTTTATGGCGGTATTGGAGGCCCTTGTAAGTTTTTGGCAGAGTTGAGCTGCACCATCTCGCATGCTTACCTTTGGAATTAGGTATTATCATATTTCCATCGGACTGTATATACTGTCTGCTTCCTATTCGCAACTTTCTGGCCGTTGTCCTACGGCCGTACATTTGTCACCCATAATAAAGTTCTGATCGCGACATGGACTGTCGCTTGTCAATGCATGAGCATTTTTACCTTATTACCTGCAATCAAGACCGAGAGCACCACCCTAGTGTAAGTAGCTTGGAGGGATAGTCCTCGACCGATGCTGACCGCGAGCCGCTAGATTACTAGGAGGGTTTCTTATGGCATCAGTGGGCATACTGTATCTCCTTTTCGAGACTTCTCTTTTGGCCTCGCCTGCTAGCGGTGGCTCCAAGGCAACAGCAGGCGATGCATTCTCCAGGACAATCTTTGGAACTCAAATCGGACTGATCGTGCTGGCCATGATCGTCACGAGGTCGAGTATCGCCTCCATCCAAGCCAAGAAAGGACTCCCAGCCGGCAACCAATTTGTCGGATGGTTCGTCCTTAGTACGGTCTCCCTTCTTCAGCAACCACAGTGCCTTCTCAATCACTAACCGCCTACAGTCGCCTCCCTTACCGTCCCCTTCCTCCATAGCCTCCGCACAAATACCCACTACCTCCACCGTCTCCTCATCATCTTCCTCACCTTCTCACCCGTCTTCATCATCCTCACCATCTCCTACGAAGGCCTCTTCTACTTCACCTTCGCCACCACAATCATTACCTGGGTCCGCCTCGAACACCACATCTACACCTTCACCAACGCCGCCCAACCATCCCCTTCCTCCCCTCCACCAACCCTCAAACCCCTCTTCGCAGCCCTACCCGCCATCCGCTCCGAACTCACCACCCCCGCTTCTCGATACCCAACGCCAAACGGCAAATCCGCAACCTACCGCCCCCTCACCCTCGCCGACCTCCGCCCCACCCTCTTCTTCCTCTACCACCTCCAATCCGCCTTCTTCTCGGCCTCCAACATCGCCTCCCTCGCCGCCTTCTCCCTCGACAGCGTCTACCGCCTCCTTCCCATCTTCTCCCCCTTCTCCCAAGGCGCCCTCCTCCTTCTCAAAATCCTCATCCCCTTCGCCTTCATCAGCGCGAACCTCGGCATCCTGAACCGAAGACTCGGGAACCTGGCGCCGAGTGGGCTGTTCATGTGCGTGATGGCGGTGAGCGACGTGCTGACGCTGAATTTCTTTTGGCTGGTGAGGGATGAGGGCAGCTGGTTGGATATCGGGACCAGTATTAGCCATTTTGTGATTGCGAGCCTGTTGGGGATTTTTGTGGCTGGGTTGGAGGTTGTGGGCGAGGGATTAGGGCGGGGGGTTGAGGTTGGCGATGAAGTTGTGAGGCGAACGGAGGTTGAGGGAGAGAGGAGAGAGAGTGGCATTGACAAGATGGGTATTGCTGATACTGGAGAAAAGGAGGGGAATGGACATGTTGGAGTGAAGGGGTATAGGATGTGGGAGGATAGGGGTTAAGAAGATCCAGGATTGGTATGTACTGGTTGCAATAGGCACAGATTAAATTGGACCATGTACCTATTATCATGTACACCATGTCGTTCGATTTCCAGCTCCCTGAAACTGCCATCAGATGGCTTTCAGATTCCAGTGATGGTTACTCCAAGCATCATTGTTCATGTCACTGCCCTTCTCCGCTCTCCACTCCTGGACCGAATCAAGTATATCAAACCGCTCAATGCCGCAAATCAGCTTCCTCAGCCTGATCGCTGTTGCATAGCAGGCTCTGGACTTCGCCCCTAAGATCTACCCCGGAAGTCGCAGGCTCGGGGTCGTTCTCTCAACTCCGGTGACAAGTCATCTATGAGTATCTAGCAACCGGCCTTCAATACTTGAGATCTTCGTCGTTCGCACTTCGAGCTCTCGCGGTTTTGGACTCGGTTCGATGCTCTTTCCATGATGCTCAACGTCGTCCTCGATCTCTATTTGGGGAATTCCTCGCCTTCATGCTCATCCTCCTCATCTTGACTACTATCCTAATCTCCGTCTTCACGATCCCACTGGTTATTGTCGCCCAGCGTCATTTCGACAGGTTCATCTGATACGTATATAAAAGCTATCTCTCTTCTGGAATCGCCCACTAGACAGCTCATGTGCTATTCTCACCCGTCAATAATCTGTTTTTTGATATGTGTACTCTGTAACTGTTTATGGTCGATTGGCTGCTGATCGACCAAATCATTGGTCACGAGCTTGCCTTATAATTCGTCGCCAAGAATTTCATCACGTGATCTAAGCTCATTCCGCCTCGCGTACTGAAGTACGGAGTACTAGACTAAGTTCCAGAGAGACTAGGAGTCCAACAGTACCTCATTCATATTCGAGATTGCTTCCTGCACCTTCAACAAGCCTTTTGTTTCAACTTTTTTGACTGAACCCACAAGGCATCCTAGTACTCTGTACTGAGCAATCCTGCAAACGGCTCTTTCGTAATTATGGTGGCCTCTGCTTGCCTCAGTAGTCAGACCCTATGAGAAAGATTATGTTTGAATCTGCCGCTTTGCGATCCTAATCTTCGATTAGAGTTGATAAATTCTCAACTCTAAAACAAGTTCTAATTTTTTTTTTAAAAAACAAATATTTAGTAAAATAGTTTAATACTAAATGCGAAGTTTTGTTTAGTATTTATCTACTAATTTTAATAGACAAAACGTATATATAAATATAATCTTTCTATAGAATCTAAGAGCGAAACTCTATTTTTTTGTTAAAAACTTAAAATAAGAAAATTTCAATATATCGAAAGTTCGATAAAGACAATTTTCTACTATTAATATATAAAACTCGATTGCGATTTTCGATAGCATTAGCAATTCTAGGAGAGAGACTTTATATAAACTAATCCTGCTATTGAGCTAAAAATTTCGAACTAAGTATAAAACAATACTAATTTATATAAATAATTTTAATTTCCTAATTAGGTTAGCGCGAGCAGAAACGAGCAGAAATGTCGATATTGTCTCTATAGAGAATCGATAGCAGAATTAGCTTATATAAAGTCTCTCTTCTAGAATTGCTAATAATAATATATTATTGTTAAATTACTAGCAAGTAGCAACGCAAATATCTTATAAACAAAATAAAAAAATATTACAAAAATAGATAGTTAATTGCAATTATAAACAAATATATAGATATAAATTATTATTTGTTTATTAATTAATTATTTTAAATTATATTTTTGTTAAACAATTTATACAAAGTTAATATTTTTAATATCGAAAACAAATCTTTGCAATACTTAAAGAATATTGTATATCTTAGTTAATTATTTTAAATAATAATATTTGCTTTTCGAAAATTTAGAAAATTTAGCAAATCTTTTTTTTTTCTTTTTTATATTTATATTTTAAGCTTCTTTTAATTATTAAGTTTCGAAGTAATATTTTTTAATATTTGATTTCTTTTTAAATTTAGAATTTTTGTTTGTTAATATTGTTAATTTTGTTATATTTTTATTTTGTTGCTTTGTATTTTTAATAGATTTAAATTTAATTGTTTTATAAAAAATTCTTTTTAAAATATATAAACAAAACAAAGATTTCTTAAGATTTGTAATCTTTATATTACAAAAAAACTTAGCAAAAAATTGCTTTAAAAAATAAATTTTATTAATATTAAATATTAAATTATAGTATAATAAACGCACAAAAAAAGTATTCGAATTAAATTTTTTTATATTGCAAAATAAAAAGATATTTTAATATTAAAAATAATAATAATTTTGTTATTTAAATTTTAGAACACAATTATTAATATTTTTAACACTAGTATTAAATTATTGTTTAATTGTAGTTTTAAATAAAATATAACAAAAGTATAGATTATCTTTTTTATTAAACTTAACTAACTATATTTTGTACAATTGTACTATAGTATAATTAAAATAAATTGCCAGATAGACTAATTTGTTTTCGAAATATATTTCAAATTTAAATATATTTTTTGTATTAAAAATAGTTATAGTAAAGATTTTTTTGTTAATTACAAACAAATAGTTGTTATATTAATTAAAAATTAATAAATTAATAATTAAGATTTTTTTAATTTGATTATTTTTTTGTTAGTTGTAGTAAATATAATTTGCAATATTATATTTTAGCTTAAAGATATAAAAGAAACAAGAAGATATTATAGTTTTATTTCTATAAATTTTAGCAAAAATCAAGAAATTATTATTGCTAAAATTTTTATTATCGAAAATAATTTGCTTTTTCGAATAATTCTATTTGCAAAAGTATTAAAATAAAATTAATTTAACACAAATAAACTAATCGTTTGGGTCGGTTTTTCCCCAAAATCTATAATTCGACTCGAAAGTTATATCTAATTAGATCAAGTTTTAACCTAATATAGTTAGTATTTTTATAATTTATGCAATTTAATTTCAACTATTAGAACTAAAAGATTAGTCTAAACACAAATTGCAAAAAAGAAAACTTATTAGTTTTTAAATCAAAGCAATTTTGTTTAAAATTTTTAATAAAATCTTTTTTTTACTATTAGATATTTTTTAATATTTTTTTTGTTTTTAACAACTTTCTAAAATATACTCTTGAATTTTTTTGTATATTTAATAGATAGAAAACTTTTTTTCAAATTTTTAATTAATTTATTAAAATTCTTTTCTATAAAAGTAGTAAATATTTAATTAATAGATAGAATCGATAAATTAAAGAAAAAATTTGTTAAAATAAAAACTATTTTAGCAAGAATTTGTTAATTAAAAATTGTAAAAAAAATTAAAAAAATTAAAGTTTTTGTAGTATTAAAAGATATAAAGTTTTTGCTAGCAATTAAAAATATTAGATTTTCGACAATATATAAAGATATCAATTTTTTAACAATATTAATTAATTAAATTTTTAAAGAAAAATTGTTTTTATCTATAATAAAAAAATATATTAGAAAAAAACAAATATAAAATAAAATTTTAATTTTTGTAATCAAAAGAATACAAAAAAGTACAAAAAAGTACAAAAAAGTTTAAAAAAGCTATTCTTTGTTTAAAAAAAAATCAATAGACAAAAGAATTTATTTTTTAAAAATTTATTTTTAGCAAAAAATATAAATAATCGAGTATTAGATTAAGCAATAACAACAAATATATAAAATTCGCAAAATTAACAATACTATATAATAAATAAATAAAGATAATATTTCTTAAATAAATAGATTTTGTAAATATTAAAAATATTATTATTTAATAATAAACATTGTTTTTCGAAAATACAATATAAATATTTTTTTATTTGTTAATTTATTAGCAATTTCGAGACAAATTGCAAACAATAATAAGTAAATAACAAAAAAATATTATATATCTTTGTTTTAATAGTTGTTTTTAAATAAGAGATTATTATACTAAATTTTCGATTATTAATATATTTTGTTAATTATTTTTTTTATTTTTTTATTTTTATCTTTTTTTTATAGATAAAGCTTCTTTTTAATTATAGACAATAAAATAAGTGCAAAATTTGCTATTATATTTATTAACTTGTATATTAGTTTTTAATATTTGACAAAATTTATAATTAATTGTAGCCAATATAATATTGTAAAAGAAACAAATAATTAAATTTTATTATTTAAAATTAAAGAAAAACAATACAAAACAATTGTTAAGTACTTTAATTATATATTACGATTATTGTACTTTCCTTCTAGACAAGATATTTCTTTCTTGCTTAACAAGATATTTCTTAATACAATAGTATTTAGATCTAGAGAACTTTTCTCTTTCTAGCTAGTAATACAATTATAATTCTTATTATTAGTATTCTCTTTTTAGTGCTTTTTCGCACTATTTGATAGCTTCAACATATTATTTTCTTATCTATAAGAAAATTAATTACTAAAAAGAATTATCTTACTATTATTTTTGCTTCTTAGAAGTTTGCTTTATTATCTCGTAAAATCTACTTTTCTACTACAAGAATTATCTATTAAAAAGAGAATATTTTATTAATATTTTGTATCTTTCTTTTGATTAATATTTTGTTTCTTTCTTTCGTTAGCAATCTTAACGCTTTCACTAGAATTGTCGAACAAAATTATAAAACTTGCGTAAAAATTTAACAATTTTTTGATTAAAATTAACGAATTTTTGTCAAAACAATTCAATTTTTTTTTGTCTATTTTGTAGAGTATACTAAACAATACTTTTAAGCTAGTAACTATTTATATAGTAATTAAAACTAGTAAGCGTTTAAAGTTTATTAAGTTGTTCTACTATTTACTAGATTAAATTATAAATCAATTAACTTTTATAAAAACAATAAAAACTTTTGTAACAAATATAGAAATTTATTAACAAACTTCGATTTACTTTAGTTTTTTTTCTTCTTTATAAACAAAAAAGTTAAAAAATTTATTTAAGAAAAAAAATATTTTATAAAATTTAAAATCTTTAGCTTTATATATTGTTACACAATTTTAAGAAGTTAATAATATTTTTATACTAAAAAGAAATTAACATTTATTCAATTTTTTTGTATTTATTTTATTTATTTATTTTATTTTATTTATATAAAAGATTTTTTTTAATTTTCGAAACAAATTTATATTTTCTTTTACGTAAACGTTTTTCGAATTAAGTTTTTTCGAAGCTTGCATTATTAACACTTTAAAAAAAAAAAAACAAGAAACAAACAAAATATTTAAAAATAATTAAGAAAAAGATATTTTATTTATTTGAATAAATATATTACAATTAATAACGTTAATAATAACAAAAAACAAAAATCTATTAAATAATTTTGTTGTACAAGAGCTTATTAATTAAACAATAATTAAAGTATTAGCAAACTACAATATTTAATTAAATAAATTGTTTTTGTTTGTTAATCTTTTAGACTTAATTGATTTTGTTAGTTAATAAAACTCTTTAAAACAATAAAATCTTTTAAAACTATTCGAATTAATAAATAATAATATCTTAGAAAATAACGTTATATTTTAGATCTTTAATTTAGACTATTTTTATTTAGATCTTAAGAAATTTTATAACAAAAACAATATTGTTATTATCAAAAAGAAAATTATTTATTAAGAGATATATATTTTTTGTCGCAAAATAGACAACTATGTTACTACTATAAAGAAAGAGAAAATTAGAAATTACATGTTTATATATTTTCGAAATAACGTATTGTATTAATAATTAAATAATTTTATTTAAGATAAGAAAGATACAATAACTTTTTTGTTTAATAAATTAAAATATATTTTTTGTTATCTAAAAAAACAATTTAAAATCTTTATATTAACAATTTAAAATAAACTAAATTAAGAAATCTTTTTTGTAAAAAATTCGCAAAACAAAAAATAGTTGTATATATATATATATAATATAAAATTATATATTATATAAACAAATTTAAGTTAAAATCTAGTTAAAACAATCTAAATTTAAAATTATTTGTTGTTAAAGTTTCAAATACTTATATTGTTGTTAATAGCAAATATTTTTATCTAGAAATTCGACAAATTAATAACAAATCAAAAGAAAATATAACAATATATTGCTTTATTTCAAAAAAAAATAAAAACAAAATAAAATAAAAAAAAGTCGATTTTTAAATAAATTAAAAAATAGATTAAAATTTTATAAGAAATTTTGTTGTAATTGTTTGTAATTACAAACAAGTAAAAGAACTTTTACAAATTGTTTTTTCTTCGATTGCTATTTTAAACAAGAGCAAAAAAACTTTTGTTCAAATTATTAAAAATTTTACTTTTCTTTTTATTAGCAAAATTTCTTATTTTATTAGTCGAATTTTTTTTTCTTTCAATAGAGCTCTCTTTATTAAGAAAAAAATCTGATTTTTTTTACGTTAATAGCAAAACAAAAACTTATATAAATTAGCAAAACACAAATATATTTAAATCGAATTCGACTTAAACTTATTTAAATTAATTAAATATTCAAAATATTTAAAATTAAAAAATTGTCTTATTTTCGACAAAACAATTGCTAATAATTATTGTTAATAATATTAATTTTTATTAAAGTAGATTATATAATCTAAATAGAATTTCTATTGTAAAAAAAGAATGCAACAAATTCTTACTCTATTATAAAACAAATAGCGCAAATTTCTTTTTTTAAATTTTAGATTCGCAAATAATATATTAATAAATTCAATTATACTTTAATAAACAAAACAAAGATTAAAATTAAAAAAATAAAAAAGAAGCAAAAATATATTACAATTACGTATTAACAAATATTAAAACAACACATTTTTAAAATTGTAAAATTAATTTTTATAAAAAAATTTTTAATAAAAAGAAAAATAATAACAAGAAAAATAACAAAAATATTAATAATTTCTTTATTGACGTAATATATTATATTTTTTTATAAAAAAATATTATTAAGAAGTTAATCTATTAACAATATTAAGAAGTTAATCTATTAACAATATTAAAATACTTTTAATTTTAAAAATAATCTTTATATTTATATACAATTATATAAAAAGAAAAATTAATAAAAGTAATTAAAATTTATCTTTAAAAATTCTTAATAATATTAATTCTTAAAACTAGCTTTTTTAAATATAAAAATATAAAAAATAATAATTTTTTCGACAATATTTTTTAAAGAAAACAAAATAACTTTTAAAGTATAATATTATATCATAACAATAATTAAATATAATGTTAGCAATTTAATAAGTCTCTTTTGCGTAAATTTTAATTGTAATATATTTATAATAAAATGCGTTTTCGTTAAAGCAAAAATATTTAATATAAAGATTAAAAAATACTTTTTAATTCTATTAAAAAATATAAATACAACAAAATATATTTTAAATAAATAATTTTTTATAAATGTCTATTTAAAGATCAAAAACAAAAACAATAACAAAATAATTATTTATATTTGTTACAAAATTTATTTAATAAATAATTTTAAATTTTTTTTATAGATATAAATATTCTAAAATTGAAACAAATAATTATAGATATATTAAATCGAAAACTAAGATTCGAATTTTGTAAAAAAATTGCAATATTTTGCGAAATAAAAATTAAAAATAACGTTCGAATTTGTCGAACAAGTTGTACAACAAAAAAAAAAAATATTTGCAAAATTTACAACAAAGATTGTTATAATTTTAGAAAAAAAAATAAACTTTTTAAATATAATTTTCTTTTCAAATTTATAACATTAAAAATATATATTTATTTTGTAAATATAAACTTTTAATTTATTAATTTTTGCAATAATAAAAAAAATTTGCTAAAATAAAATAATTGTTATTGTATTAAATATATTATAGAATACAAAAATAAAAAGTATTATATTGTACAAAAAAAGAATTATTTTTTTGCAACAATTTTTCTCTTTAAAGATTATTCAATTTTGTTGAAATTAAATTTTGCTAAAATATATTTTTTTTAAAAGATTATCTTAAAGAAAATAAAAATTTAATTGAAAAACAATATTATTATTTATAGTTTATTCGATAAAGTTGCGAAATATATTAAGATTATTAATTGTTATTTAAGAATTTAAGAAAATATTAACAAGAAAATAGATCTTCTTTTCGAAAAATATATAAAAATTTCTATAATAATTGATTAACAAATTATTGTTAACACAAAATTAGCGCACAAAGTTTATTTATTAAATTAAGAATTAAAGATTTTAATTAATAAAAAGTTTAACAAAATATATATATAGAAAAAACTAAAATAGTTCGAAAATTTTATATTTTTCAAATTTTTTATTTTTGTAGTTTAGAAAATCGTATATATTAATTTAAACAAAAAGTTTATCTAGAAAAACAAAACAATAATAGATATTTAAAATTTAAACGCTATTAATACTATAGATTTGTATTCTTTGCTATTGTAAAAAAATATAATAATAAAATTACAAAATTGCTCTTATATTATTATTGTAAATAATAATGATTAGTTTTATTAATTTTTAATTAAAAAAAAGTATTAAGATTGTTTTATAATTATTTTTTACAAAGAAAAAGAACAATCGAACGTCGCTCTTATAAGTTTTAAAGAATTAATATTGTACATTTAGAATAAAATAGACAAATTTCTTAAATTTTATTATAATTTTTGCAAATATTATATCAACAATATTGTAATCTTTTTACGTAATATTAACAAATATTTAATATATTTTAAAATTATTTTTACTTTGTTTTCTTAAATAAGAATCTTTTTAAAATTGGAAAAATTATATATCGAATATTTATTTATAATATTATTAGAGTAATATATTAATAATTTAGATTTCTAGACTTTCAAAGAAAAGCTTGTTGTACTAAAAAAGCTCACTTTTTTTAAAATATTAAAAAACTTAAAAATTTATTTAAAAATAACAAATTAACTTCGATTAAAAATTGTCTACTATATATAAATAGCAAAAATTCTACAAAATCTTAAAACAATTTTATTAAAGAAATCTTTAATTAAAAGTAAAAAGATACAAACACAATATTGCAAAAATATTAATATTAAGTTTATCAATATAAAATTTCAAAACTTTGCTATACTTTAGCAACAACTTATTAAAAAAAACATATTATATTATTATAATTTTAAGCAACAAATATTTATAAACGTTAACAAATTTAAAAAATATAAATTCGAAATTTATATTTATTATATAAAAAACAATATTGTTATATATTTCTTTTAGATAGTTAATATTTAAACAATTTTATATCTTTCTAAAATACTAAATAACGTTAAAAAATATATTAATTAATAGAGCTAAAAGTTGTTGCTTTTGTATAAATACTAAAAAAGATTTATTATATACTTAATTATATATTAAAAAAATTAATTGTAATTTTTATTAATTATTTTGCGACAATAAATATAACAAAGTAAATTAAATTGTTTTTTTTTCTTTTAATTGTATGAATTTGCGTCTTATTTATATTTTTTAATATATTTCTTAGTTTTTGTTTAATATATATTAAAAAAAAAACAAATTAATATTGTTTTAAACGCTTTTTCTAAACTACTTAAAAAAAATTATTTCAAAAATAATTTTAAAAGCAAAGAAATTTTTAACAACGTTATTACTTATTACATAATTTTAATTAAGATAACTTCAATTTTTAAAAAAAAAATTAATAAAAATTTACAAAATCGATAAAAAGTAATTTAAAATTTACAATATATTTCTTAGTTAATACGAAAAAGATTGTAATAATTAACAAAAAATTTAAAACTATTTGATTAACTTAGAACAAATATCGAAAAGATAGAAATTTCTATTATTATTTCGACAAAAGTTTTAGCTTTAATTAACTTAAAGCAAATTTCAAAAAGATAAAAATTTGCTACTATTATTTTGACAATTTTTTTAGTTTTAGTAGAAATTTAAGTTGTAGTTTCAATATTTAATATAACAAATACGACAAGAAAGTTAACAAAGTCGAAAATAATAATAAAAAAACTACTATTGTAATTTTAACAACTTCAACAATATTAAAGAATTTTAAGAAAATTGCTACTTTAAAAGAGTCGACAACATTAAAGAAATTAATTAAATTAAAAAAAATTAAAATAGAAAATATTTAATTTATACTTAGAGAAGAATTTATTTATTTCTAAAACAAAAAGAATAGATAACTAAAATTGTGCATTTTTAAAATTATAAAAACAAGAATCTTTAAACTATTATATAATGCACAAACGCACAAAGAATTCTTATATATTTATAATAGAATTATTGTTAATTATTACATAAGAAATTTGGTCAAACAATTGAAAAAATATCTAAAATATCGCTTATTATATTAGCTTAACAATACAACTAAATATTGCTTATATAAATAGCTAAAACTTATTATTACAAAGTTAAAGATATTTTATACTATTATTATCGATTTTATTTTTGCACTTTTTAAGCTTTTAAACAAATACAATTCTTGTATATTAATAATAGACAAATTCTTCAAACGAATTATAACAATAATTAAGAAAACAACTTTTTTAATTAAGAAATATATAGTTAAGTTTATTAATATTCTTGTAAACTAAAGTCTATCTTTAAGTATTATTTTTAATAGAAACAATAAATTTCTATTTAATTTATAGAGAGCGATATTTTACTTTTTAAGAATTAATTTAATTTATTTTATTGTTTATTATTTATAATTCGACAATTAATCGAAACAATTTAATCAAATTATAGAAATAGTTTTGCAATATTATTTTATCTTAAATCTTAAAACAAATTAAGAGCGTTTTGCAATTAAACTTCAAAACATTCTTAACAATTTTAAGAATATTTTAACAAATTTGTTTTTAAACAAACTTATTTACAAAAAAAATCTTTGTAAAAAATTGTTTATAGTCGATTTTTATCAATAGAATATTAACTACGCTACTAAATAAGAAAAAAATTAATACGAAGTTGCAATGTTAATAGTTTTCGCAAACGTCAAAATAAAGCTACGTTATAATAGTTATTATTAATTGCTTGTTTTAAAAAAGAGAGATAAGATTTTTTTAAAATTATATTTAAAATACAAAATTTTAAAATTTTAAAATTCTAAGTTTTTTAATTAGAAAGCGAGATTGTTTAAGATTTTAAAAGTGTACAATTATTTTGCTTTTAAATTAAAGTTATTTTTAAAATAAAAAAATATATCTAGTTGTTTCTATTGCTATGTTAAAATTTGTCTCAAAGAAAAGCAATTTATACGCAAGAGAAATCGATAAATACGTCTTTAATAAAAAAAGACAAAAATATAAATAACAACTATAAAATTTAGCAACTATTAAATAAACGTATAACGTTACAAGAACGCAATACTTATAAAAAGAATAGTTTAATATTTTATTAAATAAAAGAACTAAGATTTTGTTTATAATATATAATATAATAAAACAAATTTAATCGAAATACAAAATTTTATTAATAATTATCTTGATATTTATAATGCGTAATTTATCAAAAAATATTAAGTTAAAAAATTTGAAAAGTATATTTAAGTCAAAACAATAAACAAATTAAATTAAATATATATTTGTTTATTTATAAAACTAGTGTTAAGAATATTCGATTTATTTTTCTTATTATTGTATTCTTTTTCTATTATAATATTTCTTTTGACAATATTATTAAAAAAATGTCTTTCGCAATATTTAATATAGTATTACATTATTTATTAAGAAAAAAAACGCAAATTTATTAATTTACAAAACAAATTATAACAATAGAAAAAAAGAAAAGAGCAAACAAATTTAGAAGATGTCTTTATAATTTAATATTATGCAACAAATATATTTTAACTTATGTTAAAGCAATCTATACAACAAAATTTTAAAATTGCACAATCTTAAATTTAGATTTAAGAGATAAATTACAAGATTTAATAATTATTAAAGTTGCTACATTTGCTAAAAAACTAAAAATAGTACTAGAAGTTTTTTAAAAATAAAATATTATATTAATAAAAACTATTATAATTTGCTATTTATTTTACTACAACAAAAGTTTGTTAAAAAATAAATTACTTAATATAATTTATTAGCAATTTGACAAGTTTTAAGAAATCTTTGTTAAAATAATAGAAAAAGTAGTTTTACAAATTTTAAATCTTTCGAATCTAATTTTATACTTAAAAAAGAAATTTATTGTTATTTTAATTTTTAAAAAATATAAGCTCAAATTATTGTTATTAACAAAAAAGAAATTTACTTAATAAAATTGTACAAGTATTAAGAATTATTATTTAAAGATAATTATAAACAATTGTTAACACATTTTTGACTTAATAAAACAAAACAAGTATCTAAAAAATAAAAATAAAACTTTAAAAAAATTGCTTAAAACGTACAAAGATAATCGAAAAAAATTAACTTTTGTATTGTTAATATTATTTATTTATAATATAATAATAATTGTAAAAATTTTGCTCTTTCTAGTAGTTTATTTAAGAATCGAAATTATTATTTTAAAATTATTAATAATTAATTATTAAGACAAATCTACTAATTTTAAACATTTTGTTTTCAAAATATAAAAAGAATACTTAATATATTTTTATTTTTAAAATTCAAATTTACTTAAAATTTTCGATTAAAATAACAATTTTAAAGATTTTGCTCAATTGTTATTTTAAATATATTCGAACAAAATAAAAATAAAAATTCTCAAACAAAAACTTATTATTTTGCTAAAAAAAATACAATTTCGATATTCTAAAAATACAAAGTTGTTTTAAAAGTTTTAACAAAATTAATGTTTTAAGATTCTCTACTTTGTTAACTAATTATATATATATATAATACAAAATTAAAAGCTCGTAAAATATTAAAAGTAAACAAAAACTTTTATTTATTTATAAAAAAAGTACTTGCTATTAATGTTTTTGAGCAATTTAATAAATATAATAACTTTAAATTAGTTGCAATTTTACTTTTTTTTGCGTACTACAATATAGTAGTAACAAAAATTTGTTTGCTAAAATTGTTAATAATATGCGCTTTTTTTAATACGTCTATTAAAAGTATTTTATTTATCAAAATTACTAGCAACTTAATATTAATACTTAAAAGAATTTACTATTTTGCAATTGCAATTTCTAATACTTTTTTATCTTTTTTTTATATTTATATTATATTATTAGAATTCGATTTTATTATTTTAAATTTTAATTTCGAAAACTTCGATTGCAAGAATTTTGTTAACTTCGATCTTGCAATATTAAATATATTAACTAACAATAAATTGCGTTCTCTCTTTTATAATATATCGATATTAATTAAGCTTAATTTTAATAACTTTTTTATCAAATTTTCTTTAAAGAGTTGTTCAATTTTATTTAATTAATAGTTTTACAAGATTTGTAATATTAAAACTACTATGCAAAAACTATATTAACAAAAAATATTTATTAACAAAAAAACAATAAAAATCAATATATTAAATAACAAAAAATTAGTTGTGCTTACAAATTTATTAATTTAGAAGAATTATTACGTCGTAATATATAAAAATATTTAATTTATTAATAATTTCTAACGCGTTAAAGATAAACACAATATTTTTGTTAAAAAGAAAAATAAAATTGCTATTAAAAAATCTACAAAATTAATAGTTTTTCTTGAAAATTTTGTTTCGAAACAAAAATAAAATAATAACAAAAATAAAATAAATATATTTTTTAAAAATAAATTTAACAAAGAAGCAACAAAGAAGAAGACAAAAAATAAGAAAAAAAAAGATAACAAAACTAAGAAAGCGACAAAAAATAAAACAAAAAACAATAAGCGCAAAAGTCGCAATCTAAAGAAAAAAGACGTTAAAAAAAATTCAAAAAAAAAATATTTTTATCGAATCAAATATTTTGATATCTTTTAAAAAAAATTGATTTTAATACTTTTAATCTTAAAAGCGAATTGTATAATTGCGATTTTAATAGATAGCTACGCTAGTATACGCAAGAATTTGCTATGTATGCAATTACTAATTAAAATAAGTATTACTATTAAATTGTTCCAAAAAAAAACAAAAAATGCAAAGAAATTATAAAATGCAATTAAGAAATTTGTAAACGCATTAATATTAGCGCTTATTTATTATTATTTGTTGTTAATTTTAATCAATTTAACAAAGATAGAAGACGCAAATTTTATTATATCTAAAGATTAATTGTCGCACGTTACAATCTATTAATACAAGACAAAATATAAGACTTTTCTTAAAGCAAAATTATATATTATTTAGAAAGTTGTAAACGAAATCTTTTTATAGTCTAAAATTCTAACAAAGAAACATATTATCTTGAATCTTTCAATCTTGCTCTAGTTGTTTTAGAAATTCTTTCTCTCTTTCTTTAATTGTTTCAATAATTTTGTTGTGTCAATACTATAGATAATCTTTTTTGTGAAAAACGTATTATCTTGAATCTTTCGATCTTGCTTTAATTGTTTTAAGAATTTTGTTAAACTTCGACTCTACAAATAATCTTTTTCAAAAGAGATATATTATCTCGAATCTTTCAATCTTGCTCTAGTTGTTTTAGCCCTCTTTTTATATTAACATTATAGACGATCTTTTTTATTGTCGAACGTTATAATATCTTAGTCGCTCTACTATCTTTTTGACAACAAAAATTCGTTTTTAGAATTTTGTCGAACTTCGACACTATAGGTAATCTTTTTCTTACTTGAACGTATTATTACGAACCTTCCAATCTTGCTCTAGTTGTTTTAGCTCTCTTTTTATATCGACATTATAGACGATCTTTTCTATTGTTAAACGCCATAATATTTTGATCGCCCTATTATCTTTTTGACAACGAAAATTCGTTTTTGAAATTCTGTCGAACTTCGACACTACAAGTAATCTTTTTTTTACTTGAACATATTATTACGAATCTTTTGATCTTGCTTTAATTGTTTTAGTCCCCTTTCTATATCGACATTTTAGACGATCTTTTTCTAATATTTTGGTCGCTCTATTATCTTTTCGACGACAAAAATCCTTTTCAATTTATCTTTTCGACGACAGAAATTTTGTTCGCTCTACGTCTATTCTTTTCGCATTTGTTGTTATTGAGAACAATAACATAGCAAAGAGATTAGAGAGAAATGTTACAATTATTGTATTTTTCTCTTGGACGAAGTATTTCTTCCTTGCTTGACAAGGTATTTCTTGACACAATAGTATTTAGATCTGGAGGAATTTCCTCTTTCTAGCTAGTAATACAATTATAATTCCTATTATCAATGTTCTCTTTTTAGTGCTTTTTCGCACTATTATATTAATAAATATATAGAAATTGTCAAAAAAATAATAGAAAAAATCTAAATATTGCTAAAATATTAAAAACTATAAAATATAATTTATCGAAACAAATATAAGATATTTGCAAACTTAAAAATATCTATTTTAAAAAATCTTTAATATAGTTAAAAGCAACAATATAAAAAATACAAAAAAAAAATTCTATCTATTTAAGAATTCTAAAATAAAACAATAATTAATTGAAATTTTAATAAATTTTTAGAAAACAATATTGTACAAATAACTCGAGCTACTAAAAGAATTTTAAATATAAATTAAATATATAAGTTTTTAAATTAAATTGTTTTTTAATATTTGTATTGCAATATTAAAGATTAAAAATTAAAAAAACTAATTATCTCAAATAATTAAAAAGAAATTATTAATATATTAAATTGCAAAATAATCTTATTTTTTAAGAGTTTTGCGTTAATTTTTTTCGACTTGGAGATTTATAAATTCAATTAAATTAAACTAAATATTTTCGATATATTTGAAATTCGAAAAACTAGAATTATTAAAAGCAATATCTCGATATTAACAATAGCAACAATTCTATCAAAAGATTAAACAAAAGTTTGCAAAAAAAAATATTAAAAATCGATATTATTATATTAAGAAATAAACTCGATATTAAAACAAACAATAAATAATATATTAAATAACAAATAAAAGTTTCTATAAGTTAAAAAATTTATAAATTAAATATAGATTTCAAATTTTGTTAAAAAGCAATATTAATATTGCAATATTAATTAAATATTAATAAATTATATAAAAAAATAATAGCAAAAGAAACAAATATATATATAAAAGAGTAGTATTTTAGAGTTGTTTGTTTGTTGCTAAAATTGTTATTAACTAGATATTTGAAATATATATATTTTAGTTATTTTTGCAATATTGTCGAATTTGTAGATCTTATAAACAGTAAAGCAAATATAACAATTATAATTATTAAAATTTGTTTTATTAAAATATATAACAAATATTATATACTAGATTTGCTAAAGTATTAAAATTCGAATTAATAGAAAATAGCAAATTGACAAAAAGATAAAACAAATAATTTAGAAATTTTTAAATATATTGTTGGGAAATTTATTTTTTTAGTAAAATATAATAAGAATGTAATCAAAATAATTGTTCTTAAACTTGCAAATACTAAAATATAGAAAAATAAAAATAAAAATAAAAATATAGTTGTATTGTAAATATCTAAATAATTCTAAAATAAGATTGTCGACAAAAACAATTAGAAATTTAAAATCGAAGATTTAATTAATATTAAACACAATATATATTTTTATTATTTTAATACTTGCAATAAGAAGTTAAATCTAAAATAATTTTGCAATATATTTTACTTTTTTATATAGCAAATTATTTGTATTAATTTTTTATATTAATTTCTCTATATAGTATTGCGTTTAAATTGCAATTGTTGTTTTATATTTTATTTCTATTATATTAAGTATGTTTGCGAGAGTAATAATATCTATTTTCTTTATATTAATATTAATATTTTAAAATATATTGAGTTCGAAAAGAAAAAAAATATTATTTAAGATTTTGTATCTCTTAATTAAGAATTTAAAAAAAGTTGTATTTTAATTATTAAGAATTTTTATTAAAAAATTCTATCTTAATAGTTCGATATAATAGAAAAAGACAATATATTAATTAATATTAAAAAAGTATATATTTATAGTTTTAAAAATATAGCAATATAAAAACAAATCAATTCTGCAAAATACAAAAGTTCGAAATCTATTATTTGCAATTGCAAAAATATTTGTATAATAAGATTAGAAATTATATATAATTTTATTATAAAAAAAATTGTTTAACAAATAGTTTTATTCTAATATATAGCAATTTAATTTAATAGCAAATTATTTAACAATATAGGGTTAAAAAATATAAATTAACTTATAGTTTGTTATATTTAGCAAATTGTTTCTATTTTATTAGTATTCGAAAAACTCAATTAATACAATTAAGTTAAAAATAGATTTTTTGTATTTATTTACTTTATTTTAAGAAATTTTATTAGCAATATCTTAATCTATAAAACAAATTAAAATAATTTGCAAATTAAGATTAAAACAAATATTTTGCTAAGCAACAATTGTATTGCAATTTAAAAAATTATTAATTGTTAACAAATTAATTTTTTTCGAGCATTTAAAGACATTTAAATATTTGTTATATAAATAAAAAAATAAGCTTATTTTTCTAATAGTTTTTTTAAGAAGTAGAATAAAAATTTGCAAACAAAAATTAATTAAGTATTGCAAACTTTGTTTTTGCGCTAAGATCGAAATAATTATACAATAAAGACAAAATTGCTTTTGCAAAAAGATAAAAATTAAATCAAAAATTTAATTAATAAATCAAAAATTTAATAAGATCTAATTGCTAATTAAATAGTTAAAAATGCACAATATATTTTTGTTGTTTCGAAAGTCTAACTTCTCTAATAACAAGTTTATTTTTATTTGCGCAATTAATTAATTTGTATACAATCTCTTTTTTAAATATAAATAATAATTTTACTTTATTATTTATTGCAATTAAAGTAGTTGTTTGCTATAAATAGTTATTCTATATATTTGTTTTCTTTTTCTTTATTTAATTCGAGTTTATCTTTATTGTTGCTTTTTCTTTTAATTGTTTATTGTTGAAATTTAAGTTTGTTTTGTCAAGTTTTATTAATTTGTTTTTCAATATTTACAATTTAAAAACAATTTTCTTTCTTTATTTGTTGTCAAAAATTAAGAAAAAATAATT
>JAABUL010002686.1_pt1 | contig 28703 bp, 1 predicted proteins | sample 5559151 | NCBI WGS metagenome assembly JAABUL01 (sample SAMN10711876, study PRJNA513368) | rock metagenome | isolation source: Antarctica rocks | place: Antarctica: Victoria Land, Pudding Butte sud
ATATAATATACTTTATAATAAAAAACTTATTTATTATTTATAAAGCCTAAATATAGTAACTTTATATTTATAATATATTTTAAGCTTACTTTAATAGTATAAGCTTATAAAATAATATTTAATTAAGAATTATAATTTAGATATCCCTTATATTAAAGAGGATTATACTTTAATATTATCTTTACCTTATAATAATAAAGTATTAGAGGTTTAACTTCTACTCCTTTCTACCTCTCCCTTATTAAGTTAGAGTCTTTAATAAGGTTTAGCCTTTTCCTTACTTCTTACTTACGCGTTAACTTTAGCTATTTATAACCTTAAGATTAAGATACTTTAAATTAAATTAAAACTTACCTTATTTAAATAGTTTAAGGTAATTAATTATATAATAACCCTTCTTATTATAATTTTAATAAGTAATATTAAATAAATCACGCGGCTTAGGCTTATTTTACCCTTATTTTATATTCTACCTACCTAATCCTTATCTACTTAATTTATATCCCCTTATAATATTATCTTTATTTACTTATAGCTTCTTACCCCTATTATAATTTAATAATTCTTATAATATAATTTATTAAGTCTTCTTACTAAGGGTCTTTGTTTTATTAATAATAGGAGTTTATCTCTTATATTAGGAAGGGATCTATAATTTATAGAGGTAATTTAAAGCTCTTTAATAAGTTTAATATATAAATTTATAATATATTTACTTTTAACCTTTTTAACAAGTTAAGCCTTTAAGGATATTAAGTATAAATTAAATTTATAAATTAATTATAAAGGCCTTTAATATAAATTAATATATTATTAATATATACTTAATTCTTAATTTAAAGGGTCTTTAATATAATTTAATAAGAAATCTATAAAGTTCTTTTATATTAATATTTCTAATAAATATAAATATAAATAAATAGCTTAAAGTTACTTTAAGTTACTTTTAAGCGCTAGTATTATATATAAAATATATAAAATATATAAAATATTTATAAGGAAGTTAAATAAGGTTTATACAAAGGATATATTATAATATTATATTAAATCTTAATATTTATAAATACTTTTTCTATAATAGTTAAGAATAGGAGTTAATTTTAATATACTTTATATAAGAATAATATACTCCTTAAGTTTATTATATACATACTTCTAATTAATACTACCTCCTTATACTAAAATCTATTTACCTATCTTAAGGATAATAATATCTACTTTAATATCTTATAACTATTAAACTTATAATAGTTCCTCCCGCTTATATATTACTTATATAAGATATTTAGTTAGAGGGGAAGTACTTTCCTTACTATTCTTTATATCTTTATTAATATCACTTTTAATATTATTATATTTAATAACTTTCCTAAGGTTAATAAGGTAATTCTATCCTTTATCTAAGGGAATGAGATTATTATTAATAGTATTTAATAACCTACTTTCACTTTAATTATATAATAGCTATATACTACTTATAACCTTACTAAAATAAGTTATATTAATTATAATTAATGATAGATTACTATCTTTTAATAGGTAGAAGAATTAGAATTATTAGAATTATTAATTATAAGAGGTATAATATAATATAATATAAATCTTATTTATAATAAGACTAATTCTTAAGGAATCTTAAAGTCTTCCTATAAGGGGATTCTATAAAACCCTTTATAAGAAGATATAAGCTATCTATATCATTACCTCTTATAGCCTAGCTAATACTATAACGTATACTAAGAGTATACTATAAGCGGGTTATTATTCTCTATAATAATAATACTTCTTTTATTTATTATAATATATATTACTAGGCTATCTAATATAATAATTATAAATTATATAATATAATTATATAACTCCCTATTATCTATTTTTAATAGTATATATATTTAAATAATATTATTAATACATTAAATAGTATTAAATTAGTCCTCTTTTTATATAATTAATAAAATATAAGTATAAGGAAGATTATACATCTAGAACTTAATAATAAAATAATAGGTAATATTAATAAAGAAGATCCTTTAATAACTTATTAAGGTTTTATTTAGAACTATATATAATTAATTTATAATAATACTCTTATATTTAATTATCTATTAATAAGCTAAGGATATTAAGCTATTTTAAGTTATAAGTAAAGGTTTTGAAGTATTTAAATTTACCTTTCTTATTAGACTAACCGCGTTAAGGTAGTACTTTAAACTCGAGTTAGGTACCTAACTCGAGTCTTAGCGATTTAATACTAAAAGTTAGAATTAAGTAACTAAGTTAGTACCTCTTTTAGGTACTAAGTATTTAAGACTTTCAAGTTAATACTTAAAGTAGAAATAAGTAAGTATTAACTTAAATCGCTAAGACTATTAATTATTATAATTTTTAATTATATTTCTAATATTTTTAATATTATTTCCTAGGTAATATAAAAAGGTTAATATATATTCTTAAGAATTAAATAGATAAACTAATTAATAAGACTAATATATATAATATATTACTAAAAATAGTAGTATTTCTAGTACTAATTATAAAAATATTACTAATATTTTTAGTACTGTTTCCTAGGTAACGTAAATAGGTAATATATACGCTTAAGAACTAAAGACTAAATTAGTAAGACTAAAATATATAATATATTACTTAAAATAGTACTATTTTTAGTACTAATAGAACTATTTCTAGTACTATTTATAATAATATTTTTAATATTTTTAATAGTATTTCTAGGTAATATAAAAAGGTAATATATATTCCTTAAAATAGGGATAAGGATTAGTAGTAAAAAAATTAGGCCTAAAATTTTCCTAAAAATATACTAAAGATAGACTATTCTTAGGACTTTATTTTAGCCTATACTAATTTTTAGTACCTTAGTGATTTAAGTTAGTACCTAAAAGAGATATTAAGTATTTAAGACTTTTAAGTTATTACCTAAAGTTAGTACTAAGTATTTAAGTTAACACCTAAAGTAGGTACTAAGTATTTAGTTAATTCTAAAAGTTGGAATTAAAACCCGACTTAACGGTTAGTCTATCTCTTATAAATAATTATTATAATAACTTATATCTTTACTATTATATAATATAGACTACTTAATATTATTAAAAAATATATTAGGATTAATACTTAGCTTCTTTATAAGTCTTAAGTAGTAATTAGCCTTAATAATTTATTAATTCTATTAATATTAATTAAGGTTACTTAACTTAATAGAAGCCTAGGTATTTATAACTTAATAATTAAATAGATATCTTATATATATTATATAATTAAAGAAACTATTATATATCTAGATTATAATTAATAAGTAAGATATAATTAAAGGTAAGTAAGGCTTATATAAGAATAGCCTAAAAAGGGCTAAATTAAGTTCAATTAGCCTAAAATTTATACAAAAGAGGTTATAAAGTTTTAATTACTTATATCTATTTTATATAAAATTAATACCTTATTAATTATAAACTTATTATATCTTTAAAGTATTATAATATTTAGACCTTCTTCTTACTTAGGATTATAACCTTCCTCTTACTTTAGAGTATTATTAAATAGAATTATATTATAATAAGATAATATCTTAATAATATATATATATTAAGATATATATAATAGATAATTATTAATAAGTAATAAGTAATTATCTAATTAATAAGATATAATTATATATTAAATAGAAATAGTGAAGGATATTATAATATTATATAAGATATATATTGATTTAATATTAATATAAGACCTTGCTCTTTAATTTAGATATAAATATTACACTTAATTTAACTTCTTAATATATTAATTAATATTATTATAATATAAATAACCTTTATAAATATAAGATATTTATAAGTATTATAATCTTAATATTTAAGATCTAATTATTAGATATATATATTTATTATTTTAATAGGATATTATTCTTAGTCTCCTTAAAGGTAATTATAATAGTTTTTAAAGCCTTATATATAAGGATTAATAAAATATAAATATATATTAAATAAGAGTAAATATATATTAATTTAAATTTTTAAAATAATATTAATAAGTATTAAGTTAATCTTATATATTATTTAAGATATATATATATCTAAGTAAATTTTAATCTTAAATTATTATTAAATATAAGAGGTATTATAAGATAATAGATAGATCCTTAAATATAAAAGGTAATATTATTAATATCCTTAAGGTTATTATTATAATTAATAATATTATTAAGAAGTTCCTTATTATAAGTAGTCCTCTTATATATTATTTACTTATCTACCTAAATAATATCTATCTTATATAATAATATATTAATATCTCTTACCTAAAGCTCCCTCTCTTTTCTAAGTCTATTTAATAATTATAAGGCTAGGTACTACTAGCTCTAAGCTAGTAGCTTGGAAATATAAAAGATATAGAGTTAAGTAATAGGACTTAATATAAGTTATAATATATTAATATCTTAGATAATATATATACTAGAACTAATCTATAAGGAACTTAGGAAAATATAGGGGAGTATCTAAATAATATATATCTACTAAGACATAGGCTAATATTATACTAATATTACCTTATATTTATAAGGAAGGTCTATTAAGTAGGTTATATAATAGCGTATAAGGTATATATATACTATAACCTAATAATTACCTCCCTTCCTAGGCCCTAGTCCCTAGGGATATAGTAATATAAATACTTATTAAAAAACCTTAAAACTTAATAAGAAAAATAAAGGAAAAGAGTTATTTAATATATTATTATTAAAATAGTATTAGTTAATATATATAAGGTACGCGCGTATTAAAACCTTTATAAGGTAATATTAATATTATTTAATAGGCGTATAAAGAATATATCCTTATATAAATAGATAATATATAAGTATTTATAATAATATTATCTTACCTATTCTATAATAGTTACACTTATAATATATACTAATAGTAGAATATAACTATTATTACTTTATAAAGATATTATAATTATAGCGTATATTAATAGTAAACTAAACTTTATAAAGTATTTTATAATGTTATACTTATAACCTATACTAGTAATAAGATAGTATTATAGTATTATTATAATATATAACTCTTATTAAGTAAATATATTAAGATATAATAATAAATATATTAATCTCTATTAATATTTAATATAAAATAAGATAAAAGGTTAGCGTCTATTATTACTAACTATATAGCTTTAATTACATACGCGCTAATATAATATTATATTAATAAATATCCTATACTAAAGTTTTATCTTCTTTATAACTCTTATAACCTCTCTTATAAGTACTTATACTAGTTATAAGATAGTAATAATAGTAATATTAATATATAAGGTAGATATCTTATTATTATATACTTATATTATAATTTTATAAATAAACTATTATTATACTATTATATTATTATTTATTAATATATTAACTTATTATTTACTTTTATAATTAAGTATATCTATACGCGCCTACTCTAAGACAGTATATTAATATTAATAATATATTAAATCTCCCTTATAAAACTTATTTTATAAAGGGAAAGGATAATAAGTATAATTATAATAATACTCCTCCTTATAATTATTATATTAATAGTAATTATAATATAAATTATTATATTAAGATATATTACTATTAGCTTAATAATAGTATATTTATTATTATATTTAAATTCCTATCCTATTTTATAATTAAGTAAGATAATTTATATAACTTATAGAAATAACTAACTAATATAATATCCTAGAAAATAAATAAAAGAAACTTAATAAGAAGATTATTTAATAATAGAAAGTATATAAGTAAATAAGCCCCTTAAATTATAATTAACTTATAAAGTTAGAATTAAGAGCTTAAAACGCGTATTAATAAATTAAAAGATTAAATAAAGGTTATATAAATTAAACTTAATAATTTATAATAATATAAAGAGGTATTAATATTATTAAAACCTTATAAGTAGCCTTAACCTAATTTATAAGATCTTTAATAAGGCTTTAACTTCAATAATAGTATTAAACCTAAATTTAAAGGCTTTAATAATCAATCTTTATAATTATACTTAATATAAATAAATTATTAATATATCTTATTTAATATTAGACTTTATAAGGTATAAGGTACCTAAGCTGATTACTTAATAATATATCCCTAGTATCCTTATTAAATTATATTAAGATTAATAGTATTCTTTCAAATACAATATATTATAACTATTATAACTATATAAATAAATATAATTATATAAAGGAATATAATTATAACTAAGACTTATTAGATATATATTTACTTTACTTTATAACTTATTATATCGCCGCTATCTATTAATTTTATATATTATTAATTAAATATCTTTATTATACTTATACTTATTACCTACTTATATATTATAAGATTAAGTTAGCTTATATATCTTATTAAAGTCTTTATTAAGTATCTATTAATTATATTTATTATCTTAACCTATTTAGTTAACTTTATATTAAATACCTTATTTATTATTAATCTTATTAATAATTTCTTTAACCTCCTATTATTCCTTATTATTTGAAGTTTAAGGGCTTATATAAAGGTATCTAATAATTTATTATAATTATAAAGATAATAAGGTTTTAATAATAAGATATAAACTATATTATAAATCTTATAAATCTTAAGTAATAATAAGTAATATATTTATACTCTAACTTTATCTATAATTTTAAAGGGCCTTATAAACTTATAAGATAACTTCTTATTTTAAATTCTTTATAATTAATATAATTAATTTATTAATATTATATATTTATAATTTATAATTCTTATTATAATACTTAACTTAAGATTCTTATATAATTTAAAGGTATTTAATAGCTTTATCCCTTATAATTTATAATAGTTTAATCCTTTTATTTATATTAAGTACCTCCCCCTTTAAAGACTTATCCTTAAGTTCTTAATAAATCTTAAGATAATATCTATATATAAGGTAAAATAGTATTATTCTAATAGAGGAATAATAATTATTTATATATATAAATTTAATTATAAATAACTATTTAATTTAATTAATTTAGATATTATTTATAAAGATATATAAATAATATTTAAAATCTATCTATTTATAAATAGAAGGTAGTATTAAGGTATCTCTTTATTTCAAAATAAAAGTAAATAGCTAATTAAAAGGTATTAATAAATATAAAGCCTTTATTACTAATAATATTATTTAATATATTATATTAATATACTATTTCTTTATAAAATACTTTTATTGATTATATAATATTAATTATTATATTAATAGGGATATATCTTACTATTTTAATAAATTAATTTATAATAATAAGAATTAAGTTATAAATTATATTCCTATATTTATTAAGAAATAAATCTATAATAAAGTTTATAAAAATCTCCTTTTAAGGCTTACTTAAAATTAAAAGAGAATTAAGTTTATTATAAATTTAATAATAAAGTAACTTAATTTATTAATAGATATTATAAATTTAATAATACTTAATAATTCAAGTTAGGCTTTTATTTTAATAATATTTATAAGTAAAAAGGTTATATATCTTCTTAATATTAAAATAACTTATTAAAAGATTATTATAATAATAATAAATAAGCTTACTTTATAATATTTTATCCCTAGGGATATAAAGGTAATTATTAAATATTAATGATTCCTTAAAATCTAAATTTTATACTTATAATTAATAATAATAATATATTATTAACGCCTTTAAAAAGGATTTTACTTAATTATTATATTTTTAAATATTCTTAATAAGAGTCTTTATAAGCCTTTAAATATTATTATAAAGAGTTTCCTTTAATATATTTTTTATATCCTTTCTAAGTATAATAACTTAGATATCTATAATATAAAATATAAGTATTATAATTATAATACTTATAATAATTTCTTTAAGGTCTTTATTCCTTTAAAGAGTAAGTTTATTTTATAATATTAATAAAAAAATTATATTTAAGGGAGACTTTCCCTTATAATTAAGGTAATAAGATAGTATATTTATAAAGTTTAACTTCCTTAAATAATAAAATATTTTAAAGTTATAAATAATAAACTTTAATACTTATTATATACATTTAAAGTTAAGTTCCTTTTACTTTATAAATTCTTTAAGGTTATTATAATTAATTTATATTTTAATAATAAATTTATTACCTTTTAAATAATATTATTACTATTTAATTATCATTATAATAATAAGTAATTCTTACTTATAAATCTTATAATTTTATTTAAAGTTAATTAATTCTTAAGATTAAAATATAATAAATTATTAATATTTATCTTTATCTTATTATAATAAAACTATCCTTATAATAAAGTTTAAAGTATTAATCTCTATATAAAGTACCTTTATAAAGTTATAATAATAGAGAAATAATATAAAAATAAAGATATTTTATAATATTTAAATACCTCCTTAATAATAATAATTTAATTTAATAACCTAATCTTTTTATTATCCTTACTCCTTTTAAGTAGGCTTATAAATAGCTCTATTATATATAAATAATTAATAATAAATTAATAATAAAAGTTTATAAAGCCTAAAAAGACTTATATATATTAATAAGTTTTAAGTTAAGGCTATTCGCTAATCATCTTTATATACTTAGGATCTATCTTAATATTAAAGATTAAAATAATAAACCTTAGAAATTTAACTTATTTAATATTAAATCAATACTTTTTAAAATTAATAGATAGTAAGAACTATTATAATTATTTTAATAATTATTAAATATATTATTAATAATCTATTAAGTTAGAGTTATAAATTAGGATATTATTTAAGTATATTATATATATTATATTAAAAAATCTTATAAGGGCCCTATTAATATAAGCTTAAAAAAATATTATAAAAAATATTAAAAAATATTTCTATTTATAACCTTCTTTATTATAAATCTTATAATAGTTATCTTTAAGATTTAACTTTATAAAGATTTTAAAATTATTTAAATTATTTAATAACTTAATAATTAAGAATAATAAATATCTATTTTTTAAAGTTATTATATTTAAATCTTTAGAATTTATATATAAATATAATCTACTATCCTTCTTTAATATAAAGAGGATAAATACTTTAATTAAGGAAATAAAATAATAAATAATACCTTTTTAAAGAAAATCTCTAAAATAGTATTATAATTTTATTAACTTAATTTAAGATAGATTATAAAGAAGCTTATAAGGTAACTCCTTATCTTTTATAAAATTAATAGTATAATTACCTTCCTTAAATATAAATAAAGTACTTATTTTATTATTAAAGAAGATATTAATAAAGCCTTAAAGCTCTTTAAGAATCTTAGGACTATTATTAATAAATTTACCTATTATTATATTAATATATATAATAATAAATATATTTAACTCTTTCTTAATATTTTAAGTAAATAATTAAGACTTATTAATTTATATTATATTAAATATAACTTTAAAGTATTAAAATTCTACCTTTAAATTTAATTAAATATATTAATTCTTTAAGTTAAGTATATATAAAATAATATTAAAGCTTTATTAATTTATTATATAAAAAAAAGTAATATATTCCTTTTTATAACCTTAATTATTTATTAATTAATAGTATAATTAATAAGTTTATAAATATATATATTACTTTTACTTAATACTTATATTTATAATAAGATAATATTATAAGGTTTTATATTTTACTAAATTATAGACTTTAATAAATTTAAATTTAGATAAGACTTAAAGTTTAAAAGTATTACTATTTAATATTAATTATCTTAAAGATTTACTTAATTCTTTATTATAATAAAGGATATAACCTCTATTAATTAGATTTCTTACTTTACTTTTAAGGTAATTATAAGGCCTAATCTTTTTTTATTAATATTATATTAATAAAACTTATATAAGTTTATAACTTATTATAATTAAGGTAATTAAGTTAAATATAAGCTTTTTTATTATAATAATAATATATTATTATATTACCTTTAATATCTTTAATCTTCTACTTTAATTTATCTCTTTTCAATTATAATTACTTATTATTATTAAAATTTAAATCCTTAAATTTTAAAATATAATCTTTTAAAGGTTATTTATTATTTTATAACTTTAATTTAAAATTATTTAAAGATTTTCCTTATAAGTATAAGTTACTATTATAATAATTATATTTTATTATATTCTTAAGTATAATAGCTTAAACAAAGATCTCTTTATACCCCTTAAGAATATTATTAATACTTAAAATCTTATTTTTTAATTTTATTTTAAGCTTTATAAGGAAAAATTAGGCTTTATACTCCTTATTAAAAAGTAATAAATTAAACTTTAATTCCTTTAAATAAGATTTAAAATTTAAGGCCTTTTAATTAAACTACTAGCACGCTACCTCTTATCTTTTATAAATAAAGACATAGTAGCTAGCTAGATTTATAATTAAATTTAAAAGGAATTATTTAAAGAATTTAAAAATAATCTTATTAAAATTATTATTTTATTAATAAAAATATTATTAAGCCTTAAAATTATCCTTTAAGGAGTTTATTAAATAAGTTATATAAGACTTTAATAAAATAAAATACTTAGTAAATATATTAAATTTAATATTAACTATATAAAATTAATGAATATACTCCCTCTTAGAAATATCCTTATAAGTATATATCTTTTCTAAGTAAAGAATATATATAATAGTATTAATAAAATAATAATTATATTTATTATTAAGACTTTAATAGCTTAAGTATTTTAAAATTAATTAATATAAGTTATTAAAGTAATTAACTTATCCTCTTCTTTTAAATAATAACTTTCTCTTCTAATATTAATAAAGAGCCTTTAATATTTTATAAATTTAAGAAAATTATATTAAATTATAATATATTACTTCAATAGCGCCTATTAAGGATATTATCTTAAAGGACCTCTTTTATATTATTATTAAGGTTAATATATAAATTATAAGAAGAAGCTAATATTATAATAACTCTAAGCCTTTTCTTTAAGAAAGGTAAAGAGATTAAAATTATAAGGCTAAGTACTATAAACTTTAAGCTAATAACTTAGAAATATAAAAGATATAAAGTTAAGTAATAGGGCTTAATAGAAGCTATAATATATTAATGTCTTAAGTAGTATATATACTAGAACTAATCTCTAAAGAACTTAGGAAAATATAGGGAAGTATCTAGATAATATATATCTATTAAGATACGGCCTAATATTATACTAATATTACCCCGTATTTATAAGGAAGGTCTACTACGCAGGCTATATAGTAGCGTATAAGGCGTATATATACTACGGCCTAATAATAATAAATCTATAACTACTAATATATATAATTAGTTAAGGGATATCTAATTATTCTTATTATTATTATAATATAACTATTAAATATCCTATCCTTACTTATCCTCTTAAGATTATATATTATAATATAGATATTAATTAGACGCGTCTTTAAGAGATTTATATATTATATAAAGTTATCTTTTATTATATTAAGATTCTTTTATAATAGATATTTTATATCTAATATTTAACTATTATTTATACTATTTTATTATTAGTATAAGCCTTATTATTATATAAGTTAATCCTTAATAATATCCTCTATTATCTACTCTTAGTAAGTATATAAGCGTAGAGTACGCGCGTTATATATAAGAGGAGGCTAGGAAATAAATTTATTTTCCAGGTCTTTTATTATAAGGGGACTTAATTATTAAGGATCTTAGGGGGGGGATAACTACTTAAATAGTAGTATTAGTAAGGGGATTAAATTATTAGGTTATAATATAATTATAAAGATAAGAATTATATTAAAAGTTATAAAATAGTAGGTTTAAGAGTAATAATATAATTTATAATATAATATTAGCTAATATTAGGATTAATCTTAATAAGGGCTAATTACTTAGTTAAAGATAGGATTAAGATAGACGAGTATAATTTAATATTATTAACATAATTAGGAATATATTAAAGATAGGAAGGATATAAAGTAAGCTATAAATTAAGTAATAATTAATAATAATAATAAGTTATACTTATATCTATTTAAACTATTAAAAGATAATTATAAGGGCTTATAAGTATATTATAATTACCCTTATAATAGCTAACTTATATAAGAAATTATATATTTATATCTTATATAAGTTTAAGTAAAAATCCTTATTATTCTTATCTTTTTCTAATTGTTAGTTTATTTCTCTTTATATTGTATTAAATTTTTTATATTAAGTATTTATATTTATTACCTTATTATTATAGCTCCTTAAGGCTAAATTATATATTATAATAATAATATTACTTTAGTAATAAGGATTTATACCTTAAATTAATCTTAATATAATTATATTATTCTAAGTAAAAACTAACTTAATATCTTAATTTAAATTATTTATTTTATTATTTATTTTACCTCCTTTATATTTATAAGTATCTTATAAAGTATTTAATATACTTATAATATTTATTAATTCTAAATAATAATTATAAAATTTAAAGTAATTAATAAAGATATATCAGATATCTTATTTATATTAATTATACTTATAAATTATGAATATAAAACTAGGAATTTTACATTAATATAAGAAGGTAATTAATCTTATTTTCTTTATTTTTATTTATATAAAAGTAGAGTTTTTAAATTTTCAAAGATCTTTATAAAAGGTTTTATTATTAATTTATAAGTCCTTAAGTTAAATAAGGGGATAATCCTTTATTTTTAAACTTATTTAATATTGTTTTTATATTATATTTTAAAAGGATTTTTATTAATAGTATATTGTCTTTTTAATTCTTTAAGGATATTAAATTACCTTTTTAATTATAAATATATTTTAATTATTTAAATATAAAGAATATAAAACTTATTTATCCTATTCCTTTATAAGGGACTTTATTACCTCTCTCTTTCTCTCTCTTAATCCTTAACTTTTTATAAATAAATTTATTTCTTATTATTATTATTAAGTAAATCCCTTTTAATATATATTAATAAATAATTATATAACTATATAAAAATTATATAAAAATTATCTTTACCTTTACTTTTAATACTTATATTAAAGTAATTTTATATATTTTTAATATATATTTTAAATAATTATTTTAAATAATTTTAAGCTTCCTTATATATATCTTCTTTATTTCTATTAAACTTTATAATATATATTAAATAATTAATATAAAAATTATTATTAACTTTATTATTATATTATATATCCTTTTAAGCTTATTAAGAATAATTTCTTATATTAATATTATGAAAAAGATAAGGTTTTAGATAATAAATTTTACTTATATCCTCTTTAAATATAAGTCTTATTATAATTTATTATATATATTAAAGCCTATTTAAAGTAAATCTTCTATATTAATTTTAAAGTTTTATAATTTCCATTTATAATTTTTATATATATTAATAAGTAAATATTATTAATAAATCCTTTCACTTATAATTATAATTTAATAATTATATATAATTTAATAAATAGTATATTAAAGAATAAAAAGAGTATAAAAGAGATTGATAATTCTTAAGAAATCTTAATTTTTATTAATTTTATTTTACTTACGATTTTCTTAATAATAATAAATAAGGCCTTTTCCTTTAAAAAGCTTTTTATTCAATTTATAATATAATAAGGAATCCTCTTTCCTTTAAGGTTATAAATTAGTCTTTAATAAAAGATATTATTAAAAGCTCTTATAATATTTAATAAAAGAAGGCTAATTATATTAACCTTATTATAATCTTATATAAATTTATTAATATTTTTATAATTTTTAATATTATTTTAATTAACTTTTTCTTTTATATCTTTATATATTTTTAAGGGAGGAGGCCTTAACTCTTTATATAATTATTAAGTTATTGTATAATTATTAATTTCGAAGCCATTTTTTAGATTTTTTAGATATTATATAATTCTCCTTCTTTAGATAATTATATTAACTTTCTTAAATTCTCTTAAATAATATTTAAGGGAGAAGTATATATTAAAAAAAAAATTAAGCTTCTTAAAGAGCCTATTTATTATTAATTTAAGAAATAAATTTAAGATTTTATTAAACCTTAAAGCCTTATCTTATTTTAACTTATAAATAATTTATTAAACTTTATTATATATTATTTTATTATTAAGGTTTATAGATAAGGGATATTTTCTATTTTTAATATTATTTAAATTAATTTATAAAGGAGGTAAAAAGAATATTATTTATAAGATTTTTATTTTTTCTCTAAATATCCTAATTATTTTATCCTTATTACCCCTTCTTAATTAAGGGAATTTAAAGAGGGATTATTATAATAAGTTATTATTCCTTATTTATTTAATAAAGCCTTATAGATCTTTTTAATAATAATAATATTATAAACTCTTTCTTTAAAATTAATTATCTTTTTTATTTATAATATTTTATTCCTTTCTTTAATAATTATATTTTTAACTCCTTTTATAATAATATCTTTATTTTGTTAAAATATTTTTATTATTTTTATAATATTTTTATAATAAATTAATATTTTAAATTTTAAAAGATTATCTCTTTTTTCTTTAATTTTATTAAAGGGATTATCTCTTTTATTATTCTTTTAAAGCCTTGTTAAAATAATAAAAAGTAATTATTTATTTAATTTATAATTTTTAATGATTTAAGATTTAATTCAAGATTTAAGATTTAAACTTTATTCTTAATTCCTCTTAAATCTATTATTTTTTATAATTTTTTAAAGATATATTATTATTCTTTTATCCTTAAATTAAGTTTAATATATATAAAGATATAATTAAAATTAAATTATAACTTAAAGTATATTTAATAAGCTTATATTATATTAAAAAGTTTAAATATAATAAAGATTAAATTAATTATATTCTTAAATCCCTTTACTCTTTAAATAATTATCTTATTTAATAAAATATAATTTATTTTATTATTAAATATAATCTTTATTAATTAATTAACTTTATAGTAATATATAAAATATCTTAAAAAAAATAAAGTAATATAAGTTAAAATTCTTTATTATAATATATTCTTAAAAGTAATTAACTTCTTCTCTTATTATTAAAAAGTTTAATAAATTGAAATTATATATATTATATAATTAAAAGTATATTAAATATTCCTTATTTTTCTAAATATAAAATTTGAATTTGGAGATATTAATATCTTTAATAAAGAATTTTATATCTTAATTATTTATTATAAATCTTTTATTAATATAAAAGTATATTAATATATCTAATATTACTTTATATATTAAAAAGAATACCTTAAAGTTAAAATTATATAATAGGTAATTCTTAATATTATAATATAATTCTTAAATTATTAAGATATTTATATATTAAATAATTTTACCTTTTAATAAAATTATTATTATATTTATTTTATCCTTAATATTATATTATAATATCTTTAGGCTTAATATATTAAATATTTAAATTTAAAATATTATTACTTTCTTCTTTTATATTTATCTTTTTAAGAGTAACTTATTTATCTTCTTTAATCAAATAATTAACGTTATTCATTATTACCTTTATAAATAATTTATTAATATTATTTAATAATTCTTTATCTTTATTTATTATTCCTTTCTATATCTTCTAGCCTAGCTCTTTAATTAATACCCTTTTAAAGATAAATAATTTCCTTAATTTATACTTAAATCTTTATAATCTTAATTACTCTTTATTATTAAATATATTATATATTAATTAATTAATTATAATCTTCCTCTTTTTCTTTATTCTTATAATTATAAATCCTTTAATATTTATTATTATTATATACTTTTATCTAATTTTATAAAATAATTTATTATTTAATATATTACCTCTCTCTAATCATTATTAAACATTTATTAAATTAAGAGGAGTAATTTTATTATTTATATATAATATATCCTTAAGGGGTATTTATAACCTTTATTTTATATTTCATAATATTATAACTTTAATTATAATTAATATAGTATATATTATTAAGGTAATTATAATATATAGATATAAATATATATATAACTAATATTTAAAGTATTATATTAATTTAGTCCTTTATTTATATTATTTTATAAGTTTTATTTCTCTTACTTTTATTATATCCTTCTTAATTAACTTATATATTATTATTAAATATAATATTTATTATAAATAAGGAGTAAGTCTTTTTAGATATATATATTTATTTATTAATTATCTCCTCTTTATTATATTTAATTTAAGGTAAAGGGCTTTATTCTCTTATTAAATCTTCTCTTTAATTATTTATTAATTCTTTATATTAAAAATAAATATTTATACCTTATATATTATTATATTAAATAATTTCCTTATTACTATTATAAAGTAATATATTATATTATATTTATTATTATTCTCTTTTTAATACCTTCTTTACTTTTATTAAGATGATTTATAATAATATATCTTTACTCTTTATCTTACTTATTATTATAATCTTTAATATATATTTATAATTAAAGGCTTAAAATATTGTAATTAACTTCTTAATTATTATTATTATTTTTACTTCCTTCTCCTTTTTATCTTTTAATATTATTAATATTTATTAAATTCTTTTAACTTTAATTATCTTTAATATTTATATATATAATCTTTATAAGGGGGTAATAATATACTTTTTATAAAGAGATTCTCTTAAATTTATTAACCTTATAAAGAGCTTTATTTTATTAAGGTATTAACTTAATTAATAATCTTAAGTTTATTAAAGTTTTATATTCTCTTCTTATATTCTCTTCCTTTTTATTAAAATTACTTAATATATATTCTTATTAAATTAATATTTATTATTAAAATCTTTTATTTAAACGTATTTAAATCCTTAAATTATATACTCTTAATAACTTTAAGGTTATTATTATTATAGTAACTTATTTATAATTCTTATAATTCTTATATAATATATATATATTATAATTTAAGTATTATTATGTTTATTAAATTTATTAAATTTATGAATAAAATAAAGGCCTTTATAATCTTTATTTTAATATATATTTTAATATATTTTTTCCCCTCTTTAACTTTATTACCTTTATTTTTAATAATCCTTGAATTAAGATTAAGGTACCTTATTACTCCCTTATTCTCCTCTTATATATATTTCTTAAATACTTTATTACTTAATACTTATATATTTAAGCTATTCTCTACTATTCTCTATTTCTAAGTAATAGTTAATAAGAGGGAAAGTAGATATTTATAATATATCTATAAGGAGGAAGTATAAAAGAAGTTATTTACTAAATAATATTAGTATAAAGAAATTAAGCTAAGAAATAGGATTTTTAGTATAGGAAATAATAGATTTAAATATATCTTTTATATTAATTACTTAATTTATATAATTTTTAGTATATTAGATCTTAATAGATAATATATATCTTTTTATATTAATAGAATAAAATTATATACGTAGGTATATATATATATACATAATATATAATATATAAAAAAATCGAGTTTTAATATTTATACTAATCTAGAAGTAGTTAAATAGGAGGACTTCTCTTGTAATATATTAGTTAAATCTATTTAGGATCCTAATTACTAGATATTCTATTATAGTAAAGAGATAATATAATAGTAGTCTTAAATAATAAGATACTTATTTTAAATAAGAGGTATAAGTAAATATATCCTCTTAGGCTCTTTTAAGATATTAAAATATACTAGGACTTAATTTATTATATATTAAAATTAATATATTTACTTTATAAAGATATAAGAAATTATTTTAATAAGAAATTAAATAGCTTCTTTAGGCTTATTAATAATAAATAAATAAAAGTTAGATATCTAATTTAACTTACTAGGCCTTTTTATATATTTATATTATTAATAAGTAAAAGGAAGAAGCTTATAATATATAATATCTTTATTATTTATAATAAGCTCTTTAATTATATAAAGTTAAAAGTTAAATAATTAAGGTATAAATAGGTTTTATAAAAAGCTAAGCTTCTTAAAGCCTTTAAAATAGTTTTTAAAAGCTTTCTATATATTATAATTAAATTTAAGATTTCTTTATAATTAAGTAATACTTCTTTATCTAAATTATAGGGATATAATATTTAAGGATAGGAATTAGGCTATTAAAATTAATTAATAGTTATAAGTAAAAGTCTATTAATAAGTACTTGAAAGTACCTTTTAAAATTATTAAAATTATAATAAGAATAGTTAAGATTAAAGGAATATATTAATAAGGAGTTATATTACCTTTAACCTTAATAATACCTTAAAAGCTCTATTAAAGAATTTATTAGAATAATATAATACTTATAATAAAAATTTAAATTTAAATCTAAATTATTATTAAATCTTTAATATTCTTATAATACCTTTTATTTACTTAGAATAAGGATTTATTCTTAAGTAATAAAAGGCTTTAAAGCCTTATTACCTATTAATTATTTATACAATATATAATATCCTTACTATTATAATAAGGGCTATTATATATAAATAATATTTCTTTATAATAAAGAGGTATTATACTTTTTATACCTTAATAATATTCTTTTATATTAAGAATTAATAGAATTTATTTAAATAGATATAACTTAATCTAGAGGCTAACTTTAATATAATTAATTAGGTAAGAAGGGTTAACAATATTTTATATAATATATAAATAAAGGAAGGTTATCTTGATAATAATTATATTAATAATAAAGATAAGAATAATAAGAGTAATTTAATAAGTAGGTTATAAGCCCTATTATATACTTTAAGAAATAATATTAATACTTAATTTAATAGTTAAGAGGGCGTCTTTATAATTAGTAAGAGTCCCCTAGGAGGCTCTTATTAGCGATAATAAGGGTCTCTTAGGATATAAAGATAATATACGTTATATCCTTTATACTTAAGATTAAGTATAGTACCTTATTATAATATCTTAGGGCTTAGTAACTAGATAGTCTAACTATATATTAAAATTAAATAATATTATCTTAACCTTTTTTATAATAAAGATACTTTTAAATTATATAAGATACTATTAATAAATTAAATAATTATATATTAATAAAATCTACTTAATACCTTATTAGCTATTTACCTCTATTAACTAATAGTAAGACTTACTACTAGATATTTAATATAGAGATTTTCTACGCGAACTCCTAATAAGGTTAAGGATAGGACTTAAGGGTTATAAGTCCTATTAAATAGTATATCTTAAGAAGTTTAAATTATCTTATAAAATTTAATAATATAATTTATATATATTATTAAAAGCTAAGTAGTTTATAATAAATATATTAAAGTTAAATAAATATAAGATTATTAAGTCTTTTAAACCTAAGATACTACTTAATAAATTTAATAAATAGGAAATTAAAAGTTAATTAAATATTATTTAATTAGAAAGTATATTATTAGAATAGAATCTATTACCTAATAAGCTTCTTTAATCTAATAAGGATATAGCTATTATAAATAGTAAAAAGAAAAAGAAGATTTCTAATATATTATTTATATTTACCCCCTTATCCTTTAAATATACTCTCCTAGATATTAATTAACTTAATAGGTAATTAGCTAATATAGAAGATATAAAGGAGATATAAGTAAAAAAGGTAATTTATAAGGAAATAAAAGTAGTTTTAAAGGCTTAAAAATTAGAGGCTTATAAAGTAAAATTCAAAGAGATATAAAAATAAAATAATCTTCCTTTTAGGCCCTATTATTATTATAATAAGTTATATTAATTAAAAAATTACTTTACTCCCCTACTAATATTTATAAAATTTAAGAATAAAGTAAAAAGAGGATAAATTAATATCCTTAACTTATTTTAAAAACCTATTTAAAAGAAATTAATATAATAATTATAAATAAAGAGCTTAAAAAGAGCTTCCTTATTATTAAATAAAAAAAAATAATAATTAAGGGGGTATTACTTATAATTTATTTAAAGCTATTTAAGTTAAAGCTAGGACCCTCTTTATTATAAAATAAAGTAGTACTTACTTAAAGGAATAAGAAGGGCGTATCTATTACTTAAAAATAAAATTAAAGTTAAGAAATATTAAAAATATTAAAGTTAATAAATAAAAAATAATTATACTTAAAGATATTAACTATTTTAAGAGGTCCTAGAAAAAAAGTAAATATAAGGACTACTATAATAAGAATAATTATTATAATAAATTAATAAAATATAATAAATATATTTTCTTATAATAAGAATAATTAAATAGTAAAGTATTATATCCTTAAACTTATTAAAGTAAATATAATAAAATAATTCTTAATTAATAAATATATAATAATTACTTTTAAGTATTATATTAATAGTCCTTAAGTATACTTTTTTAAGAAAAGTTTACTTAAGGTTATAAACTTTAACCTCCTTATATAATATATTATTATTATTAAGGAGTTTAAGGATATACACTTTTAATTAAGATATAAGGAAGTTAAGGATATATACTTTTAATTAAGATATAAGGAAGTTAAGGGGATTATTAATAATAAAATTATAATAATCTTTAAGTTAAGTTTTAATATTTATAAGTTTAAGTTTTTAATAAGGAGATTTAAGTTAAGATATATAAAGCCCTTTATAATTAAATTTATATTAATAAGTTTAATTAAAGAATATAAGATTTATAAGGAGGGATATTTACTTATCAAATATCTTAATATTTAAACCTTAACTTTTATAAAGGAGATAAGCTCCTTTTTATTATAAAGAAGATTAATAATTACTTAAATTATAATAATATAAAAAATAAAGATAACCTTATTAAATATTTATTTAATCCTAGATTTAATTAAGTTTAAAATATTATATAATATAATAATAAGTTATGATTATAATATTTTATTATTATAAGAGGTAAACCTATTAAAAGAAGTAATAAAATATTATAAATTATAATATCCTTAAATTTTAATTATTATAAATTATAAAGAATTAAATAGGATGATGATTATTATTAATATTAAGACCTCCTCTTAATAAAATATGGAATAATCTAATATTAAATAAGACCTTTAAAAGAGTAAAGATAAATAGATATTAATATATAAAGTTAAATATAAAGGTTTTATCTTTATTATAACTTTAATATATATACTTTTAAGAGGTATATCCTATCTATTATAATTAAGATAAAAGGTATAAGAGATAAGATAAATACTATTATTAATATTATATAATATGATAGGAGGAGATTAAAATATCTTCTTAATCTTAATAAATAGAATATTATTAATTCTAATAATATTTATATACCTTTAAGCCTTATTTAAATTATTTATAAAGTTTAAGGATAATAAGATAGTTAATCTAATAAATAATAAATAATAATAAAATTTAAGCTTAAGAGCCTTTACCTTTTATAAAGATATTAAATTAATAGTCTTAATATTAAAAATTAATAATCTTTATATTTATAAATATTAATTAAGTAATATATTAAGATAAGGGATTATATTAATAAGGCTATTAATAGATTATAAGGTAATTATAATTATAATTAATTATAAATTATTAATAATTTAAGGCCCTAGCTATTAATATTTAACCTTAATTATATTTAAAAGGAGTTAGGTTAAGGTAGTATATTAATAAATATTAAAAGATCTCTTAGGATAAAACCTAATAATAAAGTAATATTTATTTAAGATAGTAATTATTAAGTTTATAAAAGAGCTTATTAAGTAAGATTAATATTTTAATAGAAAATTTAAATTAAACTTATATCAATATTACTTATAATATTAAAAAAAAGGAAGAACTTAAAAAGCCTTAATAAAACTTTTAAATTAAAAGTTTAAATAATAATAATTAAGATTAAAAAGGAATATCTTATACATATCTTTAATTAAAATTATATTTATAATTTTATAATAAAATATCTTATATTTAATAAGAAGCTAATAGAGTAATTCTTTATTTAAGTTAAAAAGTTAAATTATAACTCTATTAAAGCTTTAATAAATAAATAAGGAAATATATATAAAGACTCTAATAATATATTAAAGATTATTAAATAATACTATTAATAATTATATAATATTAAACCCTTTAATAAAAATACTTATAAAGAGGTACTTAAGTATATAATAAAATAAATATCCTTATAAGTAATTATTATAATAGGATAATTGATTAAATATTATAAAGTAGAGGTAGCTATTTATTAAGTAATATTAAGAATATTACTTAATAAAGATAATCTCTTAGGCGAGTTCTATAAAGTAATAATAAAGTATTATATAAAAAAGAATTAGGTTTTAATCTTTATAAAAAAGCTTATAACTTATTATAATATAATATAAAAGGAAGGGGTAATATTAAATAATTAAATAAATAATATCTTAATCCTTTTATATAAAGAGAAAGGAGAGTAAAATAATATTAAAAACTATTAATTACTATTAATTACAAATATAAATTATAAATTATAAATTTTAATAAATATATTAATATATAAGCTAGTAAGCGCTTTAAGTATAATAATTAACTTCTAAAATTTACCTTCCTCTTAAGAAGATTAATTAATAATAATATTAAGATTAATTAATACTTTATAATTAAATATAAATATATTGAAAAGCTATTTTAAAAAGTTAAAGGAATTATTATCTTATTCTTAAATTAAGAAAAGGTATATAATTAAGTTAAACATAAATTCCTTTAAGTTATCTTAAATAAATCTAATTTATCTTAAGAATTTACCTCTTGCATTTATTTATTATATTAGGATATTAAGATTAAAATATTTATTTAATAATTATATAAAAAGAATATTACTTATATATAATAACATATATTAAGGGGAGCCCTTAAGCTACCCTTTTTTTATAATTATAATTAAAGTATTAATATAATTAATTATAAAAACCCCTTAAATTTATAAGGTCTAGGTAAGGAAGTAGATATTAAAGATTATAATATATATTAATAATATAATAATATAATAATTATCCTCTAATTATAAGAAGAAGTTAATATACTTATAAAGATCTTAATAATATATAATTAAATAATAAGAGTAAAGATTAATTAACTTAAGTCTTATATCTTATATATTAATAATATATTTAATATTAATATACCTAGAGTTAAGGTAATTTTACTAGTAAATCCTTATAAATACTTAGGGATTTTAATAGATATTAATATTAATAAATAATTTAATAAATTTTAAAAAGAGATCTTAAAGAAAATTAAATATTTTATATATTATTAAATAAGATTCTACCTCTCCCTTAAAAGAAGAGTAATAGTAATTAATATATTTATATTATACCTTCTTAAATACGCCCTCTACTTTCTTAAAATATTAATTAAAGTTAGGGATAACTTAAAAGGAATATATTATAAAATAATATAAGATAGTAGGATATAAGGGATAATATAAGACCTATATTCCTATTATTTAATTAAGAAAGGTAGAGTAGGTACCTTTAATCTTTAATTTATTATTAACGCCTTTACTCTCTTAAGTATAATAAGGGCTTTTTAAAAACCTAATGTTATATAGGCCCTCCTAATAAGGGATATCTTAATTATAAGTATAATAGCCCTACCTTATATCCTAATAATTATTAATTTATAATTATAATAATTTTACTATTAATTAAATTATATCCTTAAACTATTATAAGGGCTATAAATTTAATAGAGAGAGATTAAAGAAAGATATATAATATTTAACTTAAACTTAATAAGGATAAAGTAATATAAGTAAGATATCTTATATTAAATAATTATTTAATACCTTTAAAAGTACTACTTATTATATAACTTTTCTAATCCTATCTAATATTAATAATTAGTAGTAGTAAGGTCCTACTACTATTAGTTAATTTATAAGTAGATCTTTATAAATTAAGTAATATACCTTTATAAGAGGTATTAGAAGAAGGATTAGTTATAATAAGTCTTTTAAGCCTTATAAAGGGAAGTACCTTCCCTTTTAAAGGTATAAAAAGGCTTTATATACTTAAGATTTAACCTACTAAAAGCTTTCTTCTATAAGGAAGATAAGTACTTAAAGGTAAAGGTTATTAAGAAGGATAGCTTTATAAATAAGATAAATATTATTTTATTAGATAATAAAGATAAGTTAATAGCGTTAAGGCTACTATTTAAATAATTAAGCTTATTGATTTCCTATTAATATTATTAATTTCTTACCTTTTCTTTTAAATCTTTAATATAATTCTAATATTTAATAGGTAGGACCTAGGGGGGCTATCCTTAAATAGCCCCCTTATATATAGAGTATTATACTAAAAATTATAGTAGGCGTAAGCGGTTTATAGGTTTAATTCCTTATAGATTTCCTAGTAGGATACCTCCGTCTAGGATACTAAATATACCTAAATAAAATAAATAACTTTCAAATTAACTATAACTAGTTAGAGTCTACTACTAATAATATAAGTATATTAAAGAGGTAGAGGTAGGACTAATAATTACTATTTATAAGGATTTAAATAATATTATTTAATAGGACTAATATATTAATAACCTTTATAATTATTATAAAGTAGAATAGGAGGGATAAGTAATAGTAGCTAGTAATAGGAAGGTTTAAGAATATACTAGCTTTATTTAAGTAATAGTAGAATTTCTTATAAATTATATTATAAAGATATAAAAAATTAATATATAAATAAATTTTAGAAAAACTTTATAATTATTAATCTAGTTAACAAGGTTATTATAAAGAGTAGATTATTATATAAATTAATCCTATTTAATCTATAATTAAGTAAATAGGATATCTTATAAATATCTTATCCTACTAAATTATCTTATCTTATACCTATCTTATACTATTATAAAGATATAGGATTAGGACCTTATCTACCTATACTATACTATAGTCTTATACTATCTTACGTGGGATATCCTACGTGGGATATCCTATATCTTTCTAGCTAGTAGATAATCCTCTTTAAAGGGAATCTACTAGTAGTTAATTAAATAGTAGTATTAGATATCTTAGTAGCTAGATAGCTTATTTATATAATTTATATATATATAAAAGGAATATTCTTTAAGGTCCTAAAATAATATATATTAATTAGTTAAGAGCTCCTATCCTATAATACTAAGAACTCTAAATAAATATTAGGATATCTTAGATATATACTAGAAATTTATTAGTAAAATATTAACATTAGATTTTAAGATAATTTAGCTATTAAATAGCGATTTTATAAAAAATTAGTATAAAACCTTAGGCTAGATCTATTACAGGTAGAATAGGCTTTAATTAGCTTACTTACTTTATTACTACTACTAGTATAAGGACTTTCATAGAATTTTAGTTATAATAGACCCTTATTTCTTAAACCTCTTAAAAAGGTTAGTTATTAATAGATATTCTAATACTTTATACTATTATTAGGATGAAAGTACTACTAGAGAAGATATCTGAAATTTAGTTATATTAGAGTTAGATTCTCCGTAGTTATATATTATCTTAAGCTAAAAACTACGCCTTAAAAAAATGTAGGGCTTAACTTCTCTTAAGGCGTAGTTTTTAGAAGATTATAGCTAGTCTAATATTAGTTCGTTTTAGCTGTAATTTTCAGATAGTATAAAAAATTAGTATAAGTTTATAATACTATACTAAAATATACTAATTCCCTATTAGGGCTAGCCTAATAACCTCCTAGGCCTATGTATACCTATATAGGCCTCCTAAGCCGCTAGGGCGGGGGTCTCTAAATTACTAATATAGACTATAGTTATAAGCTATATATATTATATAATTAGGCGAGGTATATTTAGTTATATAGGTAAACCTAGCTACTATAATATCTTTCTTATTAGGTATTATATATAGCTATTTTTAGAATGTAATAAGATATTACTAGTAGGTTAAGGTAGATATAATATTAATAACTTAGTAAAGAGGTTTATATAAGTAGGTATTAGAATTATTTTAATAAGGGGTAACTAATAAGGTAGTAGGATGATTTATTTAAGTAATAGATATTAATAAGTACTTTCTTTTACCTAGTATACTTCTACTAAGGTAAGGATAAGATATAGGATTATAAAGATTATAAGTAAAAAATAGGCCTTTCTTAATATAAGATCTCTACTATAAAGTAACAAGAATTTAGTATTATAGAGTTTAGTATTATAAATTCTACTAACTTATAGTTCTAATAGGATTATAATACTAGAAATTAGAGATTATAAGTAAATTTTAAGCGTACGTCTCTACTATAAGGTAACAAAAAATTAGCATTCTAAAATTTCATGTTATAGATTTTAGTGTTTAGTATTAATAAAATTAGTCTATTTATAAGAAACTATTTATAATCTATATTCTTTAATAGAATAATATAGAACTAGTATAAAATAGTAAATTAATATTACTCTTTTAATTAAGATTAATCTAAAAAAATTATAATATAAGGTTATAGTCATAAATAGTTTAGTATATAGTAATTGTTAGATAAGTACTTTCTTTCTCCTAGCGTACTACTATTAAGGTAAGGTAATTTAATTAGGTTTATAAAGATTATAGGTATATCTTAAGTATAAGTCTCTACTATTATAATAGTAGAATTTAGTATTCTTATTAAGTATTAAGGAATCTACTTAAGAGTTTATTAATAGGTTTTCTAATAGACTTTTATAAGAAGGTGAGTTCTTAATGTATCTATTAACTAAGTACAAATAATATTATAGAATCTATAAATAAATGATATATAGAATAATAAATAGTTATAACTTAGTATTACTAGCTATTTAGCCTAGTTAACTACTATTAATAGTATAGTCTAGTTATCTTCCTAGGATAATATAGTTAGGATACGTATAATAATATACTTTAAAGAAATTGTTTAGCGAATTAATATATTATAAGAGTAGACTATAATAGGATTATATATAAAGATAATTAGATAAGGAGTAATATATATATATATATAAGTTCACCTTATATACTTATATAAGTAGACTATACTAGCTGTATTAGGCCTAGTATAGTAATACTATAATATAATACTATATATTATAAGTATAGTCCTAATATAACGTAGCGCCTAAGTTATATTACTAGCTAGTTATCATGAAGCGCTCTTACTTTACTAAGCCTTGCTAAGGATTTATCTTAGTAAGACACCTCTACCTATATAGCTTTCTATCTTATCTATAAAGAGAATAATTAATAATATACCTCTAAATAATACTATACCTAATAAATAGTAGTAATACTAATTATTATTATTAAATATTATATCCTATTTATTAGTACTAAGATTATATACTAGCTTACTAACGTTATTAGTAAGGTACTAGCTAAAGTCCCTAATACTAGATATACTAATAGTCCTCCGCTTCCACTTCTATATTACCTTATTAGATAGGATATTATATTATCTAGTATAATAAGGCCCTTTATATAACCTCTTTATTAAGTCTACCTTATTATTATTACTATTATCTCAATAGGTATTCCTAATAGCGCCCTTAATATTTTACTACTTATTAAGAAAAACTATTAAAGAAGGTAGATATACCTATATATTACTTTCCCTAATATTATTTATTTAAGACCTTATTAATTTAATCTATATTCCTTATAATACCTTTTAAATATATATTAAATTAATCTTCTATTATTTTAAGAATTATCTATTTTAATTACTTTGCCTTATAAATAATTCTAAAAGACTATTATTATTTTAGCTCCCCTTATTATATAAGAGATTATTATCCTAGCCTTCTAATTATTTAATTTTATTACTTTTAGGTATATATATACTAATTTTATTAATAAACTTAATTAATATCTTATTATCTTTATTATATAAAAGAACTTTAGGCCTCTTAAATTACCTAAGATTATTAATTCTTATAATAAGGAATATAATTAATACTCTTAATCTAATTTTATAAAGTTTATTAACCTTATAAATCTTAAACCTCTTTATCCTTTAAATTAAATAATTAATTACTCTCTTTTTTATATAATAATCTTTAAATTTTAATAATATCCTTAAATTTAAAACTCTTATTAATATTTATAAGAGCTTATTATACCTTCGAATCCCCTTATTACCTTATTAAGAGGTATAACTTCCTTAGGATTATTAGGTACCTTAAGAATAATTATATTAAGGTTTATAATTATAAATAATATATTATAACTTAAGTATCCTTTATAAATAAGGTAATTTATAATAATCTTATTAATCTTAATAATATATTAAATAATAAATCTAATATATAAGTAATTATTATAATTATAATTATTTAATAAATATAAGAGAACTTACCTTAGCTTAATATTACTAGCGCCTAAGGTCCTTAAGGACTTCTAGGAGTTAATAGTACTATTAATAGTAATAATAATAATAATAGAAATACTTCTACCTTATTAAAAGCTAAGGATATTAGATACTTCTTTCTAAATATTAAGGGAGAAGGCGTAATTATTACTTAAGGATATTACTCCTTTTATAAAGCTTTTTATAAATTTATTAACTAGGTTTAAGATTTTATTATTATTAAAAGTAAAAGTAAAGTCTTTAATATTTTATTATCTTACTTTTATAATAAGGCTTATAAATAGTATTTTATAAAGTTATTAATATTAAAAAAGGAGCTTTTTAAAACTATTTTATTAAAGTTATAAATAAATACCTT
>JAABUL010002687.1_pt1 | contig 28692 bp, 23 predicted proteins | sample 5559151 | NCBI WGS metagenome assembly JAABUL01 (sample SAMN10711876, study PRJNA513368) | rock metagenome | isolation source: Antarctica rocks | place: Antarctica: Victoria Land, Pudding Butte sud
TCTTCCGCCCATACTTCTCAAACACAGACCGTGCCGCCAGACTCTGCTGCTTCATCGCCCCTCCACCACTGACTCCAAGCTAATCAATCAGGTTGTGGATGCAAACTTGTGCAGAGATTCCCTAGCTTCCGACTGCGGATAATCTTGTAAGGTGGGGAAGCTGTATAGCCCAGTGCGGCGAGTAGTGGGACTACAAGCTCCTCTCGGACGGAGTCCTCTAAGAACTCGGGATCGTTCAGCAGATCGAAATCGAAGCCTGCGAAAAGGTTTGTCATTAAGGCGCTCCAGTAGTAAGTGTAAGAGCAGAGACAAGCGGCTCAAACACAGTTGCAGGGATGATAACTGCAGGAGAGCCTTAGACATGATTCGGCAGAGGAGAACGTCGCAACCGTTCGGACGACGCGGGTACTCTCGCAACCTGCCCTCCTCGTTGAACTCCCGCTCTCGCAAACCGCTCCGCACCCCCTCACATCGCGCTATCATTCCGCTGAAACCGATCACAAGGCGGCCCTTTGGATGAAGCCCAACTCCTCGCCCTCCTCCTCTCCGCCACCTCGCTTCCCCGCCCAGCAGCCCCGCCCCCGCCGCCACCCCCCTCATCACCCACAACCCTACTTCTCCATCCGGTCCAACACCGATAAGCTCACCGCCTCTAACACCGTGCACTGGACCGGCAAGCCTCAGCTCATCGCCCGCCTCGTCCGCATCGACGGCCGTATGGGAGTGCCGCATATCCATCAACCACCATGGCGGCGAAAAGTACGCGGTGCTTAAGCACACGCCAATCCAGGCCTGCTCACCACTCGGATCCTGAGTCCCCTGCGATAATCCGCGCGAGCGGCACAAATCCGAAGCTCCGGCGCTGACACCCAGCCTCAACCTCCAACCCGGGCGGCCCGCCCTGACCAGCTTCCTGACCAGTTCCCCGACCTGCTCCCCCAAGAAACATCCCCCACTTTGGCGCAACCACCCCGCTGGAACAGGCATACTCGAAGAAGAGGTTAACTGTCGGCGGTAGGTTAGGATCTCGGGCAGCAGCTTCACCGAGCCGGCTTCACCCCCGGGGTTGTGATCGGGGAACCACAGGTACCCTCAGTTTAAGTCCTGTTCCTAGAAGACTTTGAGACTCAGGTACCAAAGGGGGAGGGTACCCGCACCTCGCAACCGGAGAGCGCACCCGCGTATCATCCTCGAAGCGCTTCCCCCCCGAGGTTCCGGTCCACCATGAAACTCTCCCTCCTGCTCTCCGCCTCGCTGCTCTCGACCACCCTCGCCGCCCTCTCCCAGACTCCGCCCCGTCCCCCCGCCACCCCCCTCATCACCCATAACCCCTACTTCTCCATCTGGTCCGACACCGACAACCTCACCGACTCCAACACCGTCCATTGGACCGGCAAGCCCCAGCCCATCGCCGGACTCCTCCGCATCGACGGCCACACCTTCCGCTTCATGGGCCGCGACCCCCGCGGCATCCCCGCCATGCAGCAGACCGCCCGCACCGTCACCCCCACCCACACCCGCTACACCTTTAGCGGTGGCGGCGTCGAACTCGGCCTCACCTTCTTCACCCCCGCCATCCTGTCGGACCTCGACATCCTCTCCCGCCCCGTCACCTACCTCAGCTTCACCGTCAAATCCACTGACGGCGCAACCCACAACGACGTCTCCGTCCTCGTCGATGTAGGTCCCATCATCGCCGTCAACGCCCCCGGCGAGGCCGTGACCTACTCGCGCAACCAGACCGAGACCCAGACCGTCCTTTCCGTCGGATCGCGCGATCAGCGCGTCCTCAACCGCTCAGGCGACGACCTCCGCATCGACTGGGGCTACTTCCACCTTTCTGTGCCGAAAGACGAAGAGTCCACCTCCGCGATCGTTCGCGAAACCTCCGTCGCCACCACCGGCGCCTTCGCCACCACCGGCGCTCTTCCCAAAGCCGATGACATGGACGCATCGCCAGTCGTAGGTCGTGGCGACGCCCACCTCGCCACCGAACTCCTCCTCCACACCGTCGCCGCCCAGCCCGTCACCCGCCACCTCCTCGTCTCCTACACCGAGGGCTACGCCATCCAGTACCTCGGGCGCAACCTCCGCCCCTACTGGCAGCGCAACGACCAAACCGTCGCCGCCATGCTCGACGCCGCCGAACGCGACATGCCCGCCATCGAGGCGCGCGGCACCGATCTCGACACCACCCTGATCGCCGATCTCACCCGCACCGCCGGTGCCAACTACGCCAACCTCTGCATCCTCGCCTATCGCCAGGCCTGGGCCGCCCACGGCTTCGTCGCCGACGTCGATGGCCAGCCCCTGGTCTTCGGAAAAGAAAACTTCTCCAACGGCAGCATCGGCACCGTCGACGTCCTCTACCCCGCCGCCCCCTTCTTTCTCTTCTTCAACCCCGTCCTGCTCGAAGCCGAACTTCGTCCCCTCATGGAGTACACCGCGCTCCCCAACCGCTGGCGCTTTCCCTTCGCCCCGCATGATCTCGGCACCTATCCCCTCGCCAACGGCCAGACCTATGGCGGCGGCGAAAGGACTGAAGAAAACCAGATGCCCGTCGAAGAATCCGGCAACATGCTGCTCATGATCGACGCCGTGGCGCGCGCCGAAGGCAATGCGAAGCTCGCCGACCAGTACTGGCCCAAGCTCACCCAGTGGGCGGAGTTCCTCAAAGCGCACGGCCTCGACCCCGAAAACCAGCTCACCACCGACGACTTCGCCGGCCACGTCACCCACAACGCCAACCTCGCCCTCAAAGCCATCGACGCCCTCGAAGCCTATGCCGACCTCGCCCGCCTCCTCCACAAGGACGCCATTGCCCGCGACTATTCGAAGACCGCCCACAGCTACGCCGCAAAATGGATCGACATGGACAAGGAAGGCGACCACTACAAGCTTGCCTACAACTCGCCGGACACCTGGAGCCAGAAGTACAACCTCGTCTGGGATCAGATCCTCGGCTACAACCTCTTCCCCAAGTCGGTCCGCGAGAGCGAAATTACGTTCTACAAAACCAAGCTGAACAAGTACGGCCTCCCCCTCGACAGCCGCGCCGATTACACCAAGCTCGACTGGTCCATCTGGACGGCCACCCTCGCCTCCAACCCCGCCGACTTCAACGCCATCATGGATCCCATCGCCCTCTGGATAAATGAAACTCCCACCCGCGTCCCCCTCACCGACTGGTACGACACCAAGAACGGCAAGCAGATCGGCTTCCAGGCCCGCAGCGTCGTAGGCGGCGTCTTCATCAAAGCCCTCGCCGACAAGCAACTCACCGAAAAATGGCGCGGCAAGGCAACAACCAAATAGCCCGGTGCTATATACCTGTCTGCTATTCCGCCGTTGCCATTATCTTTGCCTGTTCCTTTGCTTGTCATCCCGTAGGGATCTGCTGTTAGCTGTTCTCGGAAATACCGAACCCAGCGGCCATCGTCACGCACGGCCCGCCGCGATCTAAACTAACCCCATGGCTCGCCTCTCCTCCTTTCGAGACTTCGACTGGGTCCTCCTCGCCTTCGTCGGCGCCCTCTCGATCATCAGCGTCTTCGAGATCAAGTCGGCAACCCTGCACACCAAGTTCCACGGCTTCGACACCAAGCAGATGGGCTTCCTGGCCGTCGGCCTCATCCTCATGTTCCTCATCTCTCTCGTCGATTACCACCGGCTTATCGACATCGCCACGCCCGCCTACACCGCCTCTCTCTTCGCCCTGGTCGCCGTCCTGGCCGTCGGCACCAAGGTCATGGGCGGCAAGCGCTGGATCAAGTTCCCCGGCGGCATCCACTTCCAGCCCTCCGAGTGGGTCAAGCTCGTCCTCATCATCGCCGTGGCTCGCTACTTCTGGAGCCTGTCCGGCCGCGAACTTACCTGGGGTGACATCGCCAAGGCCTTCGCCCTCGTCTGCCTTCCCATGCTCCTGGTGCTCAAGCAGCCCGACCTCGGCACCGCCCTCACCTACCTCCCCATCCTGCTCTGCGGACTCTTCCTAGGAGGCATTCGCGTCAAGCAGGCCGCCATCCTTCTGCTCGCCTTCGCCCTCCTCTGCGGAGGCATCTGGAAAACGGGCAAACTCCTCAAGCCGTACCAGAAGGCCCGCCTCACCTCCTTCATGGACCCCGACTCCGATCCCCGCGGCTCCGGCTATCAAATCCGCCAATCCCTCATCGCCGTCGGCTCCGGAGGCATCTGGGGCAAGGGCGCCAACAAGGGCACCCAGACCCAGGGCGACTTCCTCCCCATTCCCTACACCGATTTCATCTTCGCCGCCTTCTGCGAGGAGCATGGCTTCCTCGGCGCCATCGGCGTACTCCTGCTCTACTTCTTCATCCTTATGCGCCTCATCCAGAACGCCCAGACCGCCGCCGATCTCCCCGGCAGCTTCCTCATCATGGGCATCGTCGCCGTCATCACCTTCCAGATCGCCGTCAACATCGGCATGGTCGTCGGCCTCATGCCCGTCACCGGCATCCCCCTCCCGCTCATGAGCTACGGCGGCTCCTCTATCCTCTTCACCTTCCTCGCCCTCGGCATCGTCATGAACGTCCGCATGAATCGCTTCGTCAACTAGCGATCGCCAGCTCGCGTACCGAAGTTCCGACGCCGAACGTCGCACCGTTGTCGTAAAGTCGACGTTGTACCGAGCGCAGAGACACGAATCGCCGGAAAGGTGCAGATGACACTTTTAAAAACGTTGGCAAGACTCGGCTTCTACGGGTTGACTCTTCTCACGTTCCTGGCCAGTCCGGTCCTCGCCGAGCAACCGTCCCTGAGCGCCGTCCCGGGCAAGCTCACATGGAAGAACACACCCGTCGCGTGGCACGTCTCCGGCGGCAAGGAGCTGTCCATCCGCACCGGCGCGAAGACGGACTGGTTCAACGACCCATTCGGCGGCAGAACCCTCAACTCAGCCCCCGTTCTTCTCTTCCAGCCCGCGGCCGATTATGTTCTAACAGCCAAGGTCCGGATCGGCTTCAAAGCGAAGTGGGATGCCGGTGCGTTGATGGTGTGGGCGGACGACAAACACTGGGCGAAGCTGCTCTTGGAGATGTCCGCCGAAGGCCATCCCAACATCGTCTCCGTGGTCACTCGCGGCCTCTCGGACGACTGCAACTCCGTACTTATCCCTGCTGACAGCGTTTACCTGAGACTCGCAAAGAGCGGGCAGGCTTACATCTTCTATTCGTCTACCGATGGCAACACGTGGCACATCATTCGAAGCTTCACTCTGGAGACAAATGGCTCCAAAGGTCAGGTCGGCTTCCTGGCCCAGTCGCCCGATGGCTCCGGGACAGACGTCGCCTTCTCGGAGATCGAGTACACCCCGAAGAAGACCGCAAATATCTACACGGGCAAGTAACCGCCAGTGGGATCGAAGTCGCTCACTCCACACACCCGAAACTGCACCTCACTCTTTTGCCGATCCCAGACCGATCCCCAGACCGCCGCCGACCTCCCCGGCAGCTTCCTCATCATGGGCATCGTCGCCGTCATCACCTTCTAGATCGCCGTCAACATCGGCATGGTCGTCGGCCTCATGCCCGTCACCGGCATCCCCCCTCCCGCTCATGAGCTACGGCGGCTCCTCTATCCTCTTCACCTTCCTCGCCCTCGGTACCGTCATGAACGTCCGCATAGATCGCTTCGTCAACTAGCCGCGAACCCCGTCCAAAGAGCGGCCTGGCTGGTTAGAACGGCCTGGCTGGTTTCATTCTTTGGCCGCTCAGGCCTCTGATTCCCCGTCGCCCGCCGTTGCCGTGCCATGCAGCTCAATCGCGGTCATAACGGAGTTCGCCAGCGAAACCAGCGTCTCTTTCTGCTGTTCCGTTACCTGCCGCGGTCGCGTGTCCAGAACGCACATCGATCCGATGACCTTTCCATCCTGCCCCTTCAGCGGGGCTCCCGCATAAAACCGGATTCCCTTCTCCTGCAGAAAAGGATCTTTTGCAAATCGTTCGTCTTCCGCCGTATCTGGGACCACTAGGCTCGAATCCGAGAACACCACCTTTCCGCAGATCGAGAGGTCCCGCTCCGAGCTCAGCGTCAAAAGCGTGTCCTCCGGCAGTCCGCACTGCGCCTCCCAAAGCCGCCTCTGGCCATCACTCACCGTGATCAGGGCCATTGGAGCGTCAAAGGAGCGTGCCAGGTTCGTCGCCAGCCGGTTGAAGATCCCCTCATCCGGACCGTCAAACACATCCGCGTGTCCCATCGCGTGAATCGTCTCGTTCAGCTCCTTGCTTGCCTCTGCCTTGTCCTGGGTTGTCGACGTTCCTTCCGCAGCCGGCGCCTCCGGATGCAGCAACGAAGACAGGTACTCCTTCATCAGGTGGAGCGAGCTGACCACATGCTGGGCGTCGTCCGTCGGTATCCGGCTCCGGAGGTTCGAGAGGTCGCTATCGTTGCTCAACACGCACGCCACCACCACAGCCTCTGGAAAGCGGCTGCGAACCTGATGACAGCGCAGCCGTATGTGCCGCATGGCCCGCGGTGGAACTCCCACCACGCACACAGCATCCGGATGCATCTCCTCCAGGAGTTGCAGAAGCTCCGGCGTGGAGGAATCCGCGGGCAGCACCCGCACCGATGCTGTGTCTGTCAGCACCTGCAGCGCCAGCTGGCACGCCACCTCGTCCCCAAAGTCTCGCGCCGGCAGACACGCCACCCGCTTCGTCGGCCTCAGCTCCGGCGCCGTCGCAGTGGTCGCCCTGCTCGTCACGTCCTCCGCGACCTCCTCAATCCCCTGCAGTACCTCTTCCGCTCGTGTCCCCGACACCTCCTCCGAGTGCCGGGCCTCCTCGATTAGCGTCAGCGCCGGCACCAGCACCTCGTCATAGACCTCCTCCCTCGACTTCGTCTTCAGCATCTCGTCGATCAGCCCCGTCGCATCCCTTGTGCTCGAGGCCAGCATCCGCTGATAAAAACGCTCCAATGGGGGGAGGACCGTCTCCTCTCCAAACAACACTTCCAGATATTGCAGCTGCGGAACCTGCCGCCCCAGCACCACCAGGCACACCGTCAGCGGAGTCGACAACAGCAGCCCAGGTAAGCCCCATAGCAGGGTCCAGAAGATCGCCGCGATTAGGATCGCTATCGCGGAGATTCCGGTCGACGCACCGTACAGCATCGGCTCCACAAAGTTCGCCGTCACCAACTCCAGCACCAGGTACATCACCACCGTCCAGGTCAGCTCCTTCCAGCTTGGCGAGACCGCAACCGAAAGCAGCAGCGGACCCGCCGCCGCCAGCAGGATTCCGATGTAGGGCACAAACCGCAGAACGCAGGTCAACACCGCCCACAACAGCGGATGTGGAACCCCAATCGCCCACAGCGAGAGCCCCGCAACCGCCCCGTAGCAGAGATTCACGACCAGCTGCATCTGCAGATAGCGGCTCACGCGACGGCTCGCATCCTCGATCGCGGTGGTCGTCACATGCATCCGCCCGCTTCCCGCCAGCCGGAGTCCGCGATCCCGCAGGTCCTCCCTCCCCAGCAGCATGAACACCAGAAAGATCACCACGATCAACGTCGTCGTCAGCGGATGCACCAGCGGTACCATCGTCCGTCCCGCCACCGTCAGCATGGAGTCCTCCGGCTCCTCTATTCTGACCGGAACAGGCTGGGCAGGCTTGGCCGCTTCGGCCGGCGTTGGAACCGGGTGAGCGGCCGATCGTCTTCGCGGTTTTACCGAAACGACCGGCGTCTCTGTCGCTTCGCCGCTCGTAATCTGCTTGCCCACACTCGTCAGCATCTCCACCGTGCTGGTCAGCTTCCCCGCCGAGTTCAGGTGGAGCGCTTCGATCTTACCCGTCACATTCTGCTGGTACTTCGGAAGCTCGACCGCCAGGTTATAGATCTGTCCAAGCACTACCCAGCCCAGGGCTCCCACCCCCGCCAGAGACAGCAGAATCACCAGCAGGGCCGCCGGTGTCCTCTTTGCTCCCCACCTCTCCAGAAGCGTCGCCGCCGGAGCCAGCAGAAAGGCCAGCAGCCCCGCGAGCGCCAGTGGAACAAACACCTCGCGTGCAAAGTACATCACCGCTAAGACCAGAATGCCGGTCATTAGCGCGTTATCCGTTCCCTTTAAATGCTCGCGAGCTTCTTTCAACACACTGGCACCGGCCGTCGTCCTCTGCATCGGCATACTCGTCCGCACGGCGGGTAAACGCTCCCACTATCCCTGCATTGGGCAGCCTCAGCAGATCTATGGATGCAAATCGCCGGGCAACAGGCACCCGAGGGACCTACATGGTAAGTCATCGGCGGATCGCAGCGGATCGCTCTTTCGCGGCGGTCTTATACCCCATTTGGGGGAGAACGCTCCCGCCCAGACCCTCCCGCACCATCCCATCTGGCGGCAGCGGCCCCTTTAGTGCAATACTGTTACCAGCAGGTGAACGGCTGTAGATGCCAATCGCCGCGTTCCGTCCGCTTATTAAGGCGCCAAACGCCAACGAGTGGCTACCAAAGATTTCTTTCAGAAGAAAAGGCCGGCCAGCCAGAGAATCATCGAATCCGTTGGCCGGGCAGGTTTCAAGGGAATGATCGCATCCGGAAGGCAAACGGCCCCGCCTCGCATCCGCAAGGTTGTTTTGGTCACAGACTCCGGATGTCAGCCCGCGCTCCAAGCGTTCTCTCGTGTCCCCGATCCATCCAGTGCCGCCTTACTCGCGATTAAACCCATCGCGCCTGAGGCAGAGCTGTTTCTACATCTCGCACCGGCCATCGCATCTCGAGCCTCCGCATCTTGCGCCTGCCCGCTTCAAGGATGAGCTGTGCCTGAAAGCCCTCGCGGGGGCCAAAGCGCACCTCTCCGATTGACCTCTGTCTCGCCTGCCGTCCGCCACCCAAACCGGGACGGGCAGAAAGAGCAGAAAGCAATGTCGAAAGAGATCTACATCTCCTCCACGCCGCATGAAACGCGGCTCGCCATCGTCGAGAACGACGACCTCACCGAAATCTACTACGAGCGCGAGAACGAATACACCCTCGCCGGCTCCATCTACAACGGCAAAGTGACCCGTGTGCTTCCCGGCATGCAGTCGTCCTTCGTCGACATCGGCCTCGAGCGCGACGCCTTTCTCTATATCACTGATTTCATGGAAGAAGCCGGCGACTCCGCGGAGTTCGACTCCGCCGGGGCTGGCTCGGGTGCACGTCGTACCCCGCGCGAAGACCGCGGCGGAAGCAGGGAAGACCGCAGCCCCCGCGACGAACCGATCGCCCTCCCGGACGAGAGCGCTGTCAGCCAGGAACGTCTGGCCGCACCCTCCGCCGAAGTCTCCGGGGACCGCAACGACCGCGAACGCGGACGACGTCGCCGTGGAAGTCGCGATGGCCGCCCCGGCAACCGGGAGGGCGGAGCCAATCCCGATGAACGCGCCCCCAGTCGCGAGCCCCGCGGCGAAATCCGCACCTCCTCCTCCCCCATCGAAAGCAGCTTCGACGCTCCCCCCGTCGTACAATCCGGCTTCCTTGAACCCGGCGCCGACACCTCCTCGGCGGAGCTCGGCGAGGGTGCTCCCGGCGCCGATGGCAGCCGTCGCTGGCGCAGTCGCCGAGGCCGCCGCCGAGGCCGCAACTCCGCACAGCGAGACGAATCGCAGGTCCTGCATCCAGGCTCCCTCGGCCGCGGATACCAGGCCGACTCAACCAACGCCGAAGAGACCGAAGAGAATATCGCCCAGGAGTACAACGACAGCGACGGCAGCGACGATGGCGATGGTAGCTTCGATCTCCACGCCTCCGCCCCCGCTCCATCCGCCTCCCCTCAGGCAGCCGCCGATAGCCCGCAGGACCGCCTCCCCACTCCCTCCACCAGCCCATCCGACACCTCACGCGACCGGGGCGGTGATCGTAACCGGCGTGATCGCGGCGGCCGCGACCGCGACGGGCGTACCCCGCGCGCGCTACGCGGCTTCGCGCCCTCCCGTGCCCTCTACGGCGTAGACAGCGCCTCAGACTCCAGCGGGCAGGCAGACGCACCCATCCCCGAGCCCATCGTCCTGCCGGGGGAGTCCCTCTCCAAGTACCGCAAGGGAGACGATGCGCAGGGCTCATCCGGTGCGTCCGCTTCATCCGAATCCAGCATCCCCGTACCCCGCCCATCTACCGAGTTCTCCCTTCAGGGCACATGGGATGGCGGCAACGTGCTCCCCGGGGAGACCATTCGCCCGCGCTCCAACGCCGGTTCGGAGCCAGGCTCGTCCGTCCGCTCCGGCTCAGACCGGCCCAACGAAGTCCGAGGTCAGCGCGATCGGGGCAGCCGCGACGATCGCCGTGGCCGGGACGACCGCTCCGACCATCGTCGTGACGCTCGCCCCGAGACCAGGGAAGACCGCAACCGCTCCAGCTCGCAGGCCGCGCCTCGATCCCCAGCTCCCTTCCGTAACGAGACCTCGCCCGCAACCGCTCGGTTCTCCGAACCTGAAACCTCCGTCAACCCCCCCGCCTCGCAACAGCGCAAGGAGCCCGCCGAGTACGAACCAACCGAAGCCTCGGCCTCCGTCCGCTTCGACCCAACCAGCCGCAGCGAGTTCCGTCAAAGCGCTGCCCCGGTCGAGCCATCCGAGAGTCTCGAGCCTGGGCAGGCCGAGCCCGAAGTCGCCGCATCTTCCTCCTCTCAGCCAAGCGAGATCCCCAAGGAAAATGAGACCGAAGCAGGAGCTTCCGGCCTCACGCCAGGCTCCCTTCCTAGCAAAGAGCCATCCCCGCAGGCAGCCGGCATCCCCTCGATCGCACACACCATCACCCCCCAACCCGAGACCCCAGTCGCTCCCATCCACGTCGCTCCCATCCACCTCGACGCTCCCACCGAAGCCGCTCCCTCGCACGAGTTCACCTCCATCCAGAACACCGGCGACATGCTCTCCGACGCTCCTGCCCCGCCCCCGGGAGAGATCGCCGAGCCCACCTCGCCCCTCCAGCACGAGACCGCCGTCCTCGAAGCCGTCGCGCAGCCGGAGAGCCCGGTTCCAACCCCCTCCGGCCAGCTCGAAGAGGAGGTCATGGAAGACGAAGACTTCAGTGACATGACCCTCCATGCCAGCTCCATCGAAGAGATGGACTACGAAGAGGAAGAGACTCTCGAAGGCGCAGCCGACCTCGGCACCATGATCCGCGAGATGTCCATCGACCAGATCACGCGTCCAGGCGAAGACCCCGAAGAAGAGGAAGACGATCTCGAAGAGGAAGATGCGGTCGACGATCATCTCGACGACTCCTTCGAAGGCCGCAGCGAGGAAGGCCAGGGGGAGGAAGAAAACGACGAGGGGGAAGAGCCAGAGAGCTTCGATGAGCACGCCACTGCCGGCGAGCGCGACCAGCCCTCGCATCGTTCCCCCGGCGAGCACGGCTACGCTGCTGCCGGCGATCGTTCTTCCGCCAATGGGGCTTCGGCAAACGGAGACGATGCCTCGCGGGAGCCGGATCGCCGCTCCAGCCGTCGCGACGGCGGCCGGCGCGACAATCGCCGCGGAGACCGTGGACGTGACCGCGGAGGCGATCGCGCCCGCTCAACCGGCGGCAGCGGGGATCGCTCCACCAGCCGCCCCGGCCGCCGCGACGGTCGCCACTCCGCCCAGGTCACTAACCTGCCCGCCATCAGCGACCTGCTGAAGCCCGGACAAGAGGTCCTTGTCCAGATCGCCAAGGAGCCCATCGCCAAAAAGGGCGCGCGCATCACCTCACACATCGCCCTCCCCGGCCGCTTCCTGGTCTTTATGCCCACTGTCCATCACACCGGCGTCTCCCGCAAAATCGAGTCCGATGGCGAGCGCCGCCGCCTCAAGGAGATCCTCCTCTCCGAAAAAGGCGAGGCCTCCGGCGGCTTCATCGTCCGCACCGCCGCCTCCGGCGCCAGCGAAGAGGAACTCCGCTCCGATCTCCGCTTCCTCCTCAACCTCTGGGCCGACATCAAGCAGCGCTCGGAATCCTCAAAGTCCCCGGCCCTCATCTATCACGATCTGAACCTCGTGGAGCGCGTCCTCCGCGACCAGGTCACCGACACCTTCTCCGCCATCTGGGTCGACACCGAGACCGAGTACGAGCGCGTCCTCCGCTTCCTCCAGCGCTTTCAACCGTCTCTCATCCGTCGCGTCAAGCTCTACACCAAGGACACACCCCTCTTCGAGCAGTTCGGCATCAACGAAGAGATCAACAAGGCCCTGCGCAGCAAGGTCTGGCTCAAGAGTGGCGGATCCATCGTCATCAATCAGACCGAAGCCCTCGTCGCCATCGATATCAACACCGGCAAGTTCGTCGGCAAGACCGCTCGCCTCGAGGACACTATCGTCAAGACCAACCTCGATGCCATTCCCGAGATCGTTCGCCAGATCCGTCTGCGCGACCTCGGCGGCATCATCATCATCGACTTCATCGATATGGATGAACGTAAGAACCGTCACAAGGTCATGGCCGCGCTCGAAGAAGAGCTCAAGCATGATCGCGCCCCATCGAAGGTCCTTCAGTTCAACGACTTCGGTCTGGTCGCGATCACCCGCAAACGCGTCAAACAGTCGCTTGAGCGCACCTTGTCCACCACCTGCAACGTCTGCCAGGGAACCGGTATGACCAAGTCGCCCGTTACCGTCTGCAACGACATCTACATCGAGATGCGCAAGATGCAGAAGCACCTCGACCGCGGCGATGTCATGCTTCGTGTGAACCCCGAGGTCGTCAAACAACTCAAGGCCACCGGCACCCGATGGCTCCAGGAGATGGAGGAGATGGTCGGCAAAACCATCCTCGTCAAATCCGATCCCAGCCTGCATCCGGAGCAGTTCGACATCCACTAAAACTCCGATGTTCGCCAACATCCTCAGGGTGCCCAAACCATGGCGCCCTGAGGTTGGCCTGGCCCAAAACTGTTCCGCAGTTGATCCCACCAACCTTAGGTGTCATCCAAAACAGGAATCCGCGCGTCTTACACAACTAGTTGTGTCATGTAGTGTTCTTTTTTCGCAGACTCAGGAGTACGTCTTAGCCACCAGGGAGACATTTGATGCACTCGTCCGTTCCTCGCACCTCGTCCGCTTCCAGGATCGTTTCCAAGATCAATTCCAGGATCGCCGGTGTCGCAGCCGTAGCCTTCTTCACATGCGTGCCCGCTGCCTTCGCGCAGCAGACCTCGGCCACCGCCCCGTCCGTCACCGTCCCGTCCGCCACCGTCCCGTCCCCCACACTCGACCTCTCTCACCCTCTTCTAAGCCTTCAGGCTTCGCTCAGGTCTCCGCTCGAGTTCCCCTCCATCAGCTCAAGCAGCAGCAACCTTGCAGCGGATCTTCCCGCTAACCCCGGCAGCGATCTTCAACCGCCTCCGCGCAGACGCCGCTATGGCCGCCCCAACTACAGCGACAAATACCGCAATGCGGATGGCTCGAACCGCCTCGCCTTCGTCGCGGGTGCCGGCTTCAACGTTCCCGTCGGCTCCGCCAGCACCAACTACCTCAATCTCGGTTACCGCTTCGAAGCCGGAGCCGGCATCAACATGAGCAGCAAGCTCGGCGTCCTCTTCCAGTTCGACTACGATCACTTTGGCATCCCCGGCAACGTACTCGCGAACCAGCAAGCTCTCTACAATAGCTTCGACACCACAGGGCAGACCACCTTCAATAACCTCGGTGGGAACGCCCACATCTGGTCCTTCACTCTGAACCCGACCTTCAACTTCTACCAGGGAGATACCTTCGGTGCCTACGCCGCCGTCGGCGGCGGCTACTACCACAAGGTCACCAACTTCACCATCCCCACCACCGGCCAGGCGTTCGATCCCTACTACGGCTACTACCAGTACCAAGCCAATCAGACGATCGACAAATACACCAGCAATTCACCCGGCGTCACCGGCGGCATCGGCCTCACCTACAAGTTCTCCCGCTGGTCCAACGAACGCCTCTTCGCCGAAGCGCGTTACGTCCACACCTTCAATCAGGCTCGCCTCGGAGATCCTCTTCTGACGGGTGCAAAAACCGGAACTCCCAACAACTTCTACCCTCCCAACAGCAACGAGACAACTTACATTCCCATCACCGTCGGAATCCGTTTCTAAATTTTCGTTCAGCAGGGAAACAAAAGGCCCGGCAAACCGCCGGGCCTTTCTGTCTGCCTCCGACTCCTGTCAGTCAGACGATCTGCCGGTGCAGCATGTATCCACCCGCCACACCCAGCACGGTCAGCGTCGTGATCAGCACTTGGTGCGCCGTCCCACGTTGCCGTGCCTCCCAGCTGTTCTCCCACAGCACCCAGATCAGCGCCCCCGCCAGCAACGCCTCGGTCACCATCGGATGCACCCCTTTCACCACCACCGCCGCCACAAATCCGCCCGTAACCGCGCACACCAGCCAAAAACCCTCATGCACCAGCTTGTATTTGTTCCGGACGAGAAAGTCCTCCTCGACGAACTTTGGCAGAGCCATGGTCACGGCAAACGTCGAAATCATCGCAATCGCAACCGTCGCCGCGTATCCCAAGGCAATGGCCGCCGCCATCATCAAAACAGTAAACATCGCTCCCCTTGCCGTTTCGAACGCACGCCAATCACAGCCGCCCAAACCCTGTGTTTGCTCCCAAGTCTAACAGTCGCCTCGCCGTCAGATGCCCACCGGATACGGCTTCTCATGGACCTCCTGGCCTGCCGCGCCGAACCGCTCAAACCGCCCTTGCAGCAGGCTTAGCAGAGCCGTATACCAGTACCCCAGCACAAACAGCAAAAGAAAAGGGACCGTGAAGAAGTTCTCCGTCGAGACCGCGTACCAGACCGTATACGCGAAGTAAAATCCCAGGGCCAGCTCGATCCAGGGCACCACCCCCAGGCGCTTCCGGTACTTCTTCGCCTGGCTCCTCTCACCCTTCTTCTCCACCCGGTACTTCGGAGTCCGCGCAAACGCACTCTGCACCCCGAACAGTGCCTCCATCACCGCCTTAGTGTTGGTAATCGTCAGCCCCACGCCGAGCGCCATCAGGAATGGCACGTACAAAAACGTCTTCCACCAGGTCTTCGGAAACAGCTCCTTCTGGCTCACCAGGTAAAAGCTCGAGACCGACATCGTGCTCGCCATAAACAGCGGAAGATCGATCAGCAGCATCTGCACGTAGCCCTGCCAGCTGCGAATGATCATCGCCGGCATCAGCAGCGTGCTCAACACGATCATCAGCGGGTAGCTGATATTCGCCGTCAGGTGGTACCAGGCCTCGAGCTTCGTATGCCACGGCGCATCGCTCTCCATCACCCTCGGCAAAATCTTCTTCGCCGTCTGGATCAGCCCCTTCGCCCATCGCGCCTGCTGCGTCTTGAACGCCGTCATCTCAATCGGCAGTTCCGCCGGGCACTCCACATCCTGCAGGTACTTGAACTTCCATCCGATCAGCTGCGCCCTGTAGCTAAGGTCCGTATCCTCGGTCAGCGTGTCATGCTGCCATCCGCCCGCCTCGCCGATCGCTCGAACCCGCCACATCCCCGCCGTTCCATTGAAGTTGAAGAACACACCCGCCCGGCTCCGGCCTCCGTGCTCCAGCACAAAGTGCCCGTCCAGCAGGATCGCCTCAACCTGCGTCAGAAAGCTGTAGCTCCGGTTCAGGTGCGTCCACCGCGTCTGAACCATGCCGATTTCCGGCTCCGCAAAGTGGTCGATCACCTGCATCACCCACCGCGGCGGCGGCACGAAATCGGCGTCGAAGATCGCCACGAACTCCCCTCGAGCCCTAGGCAGACCGGCATCGAGAGCGCCCGCTTTGTAACCGTGCCGGTTCGTCCGGTGTAGGTAGACGATCGGCTGTGGCTCCAGACCTCCGAAGCCCGCCGCATACCTCTCCACGATGTCACGTGCCACCCCGCAGGTCTCATCGGTCGAATCGTCGAGCACCTGGATCTCGAACCGGTCACGCGGATACTCCAACCGGCAGCACGCATCCACCAGGCGATCCACAACAAACTGCTCATTGAAGATTGGCAGCTGAATGGTTACAAACGGCAGCTCGCCCTCGGCAAACCGTGCCGGCGGCTCCCACCAGCGAACCTCCTTCTTGCGGTTGCGGTAATACAGCCAGACCAGCTGATATCGATGAATTCCATAAAACGCCAGGATCACCATCACAATGAAGTAGGGAATCAGCAGCGCCGTATCAAACCCATTCCACCGGTAAAGGTGCTCAAAGGTCTTATCCGCGTAATGCGTCTTCCAGTAGTGCCCCAGCCCATGCGGCGTCAGAAGCAGCAATAAACCCAAAGTTGAAGTAACATCCCGCAGAAGAGCGGCCCCCATGAACGTTCCATGATTCTACCCGATCGGTCTCTCAGTCTTCGGAGAAGGTCCAGGGTGCGAAAGTGGTAGGATAAAAGGTATGAACGTCTCGACGAACAAGGTCAAGAAGAGCTACAGCATCTCGCCGGAGTCCGAGCGCTACATCCGCAAGGTTCGCAAGGCCCGCAAAATCGCCTCCGATTCCCAGGCCCTCGACCAGATTCTGCGAGATGCTCAGGACGCCCAGAAACTTGCCGAGATCAATGCCGCCTACACCGCCTACTATGATTCGGCGACGGATGAGGAACTTGCGGAGGAGAGGGGCTGGGCGGCGCTCGGGGAAGGTGCCTTGGCAGGCCTCCCGCAGTGACCACGCACACGAAACGGCTGCCCAGTCGCGGCGAAATCTGGTGGACGCATCTGCCCACCGATCCTCCAGATAAGGGCAAACGGCCCGTCATCCTCGTTTCAGAGGACGGGAGAAACCACCATCCAAGAGCGAACACGGTTCTGATCGTGCCACTCTCCACTTCGGTGCATCGGTCTCGTCCGGCCTCGTTGCTTCTGCGCATGGGCGAGACCGGCCTCGCGGCAGATTCTCTCGCTCAAGTGGATAACCTGACCATCGTCAACCGGAATAGCCTGTCACAGCCCGGAACGCAACAAAGGAAGCTCACTCATACAAGGATCTGCGAATTGGCAGCGCTGGCAAGCATCGCCATGGGCTGTCGACCCGCCGGCTGACAAGGCGAACACCCTTGGCGCAGGAGCCCGGATATTGGCAAATCGTGAAGCCGTTCCGGCAATCGCCAACCTGCCGTCCTTTCAATTCAAGAACATCGTCCGGTACAGCGTATCCCGCTGCACCGGCCTGAACCCGGCATCTCGAATCACCCGCCGCAGCTCCTCCTCCGTCGTGCAGTTCGACGTCCCCGCCGCGCGCACCACGTTCTCCTCCAGCATCACCGACCCCACATCGTTGCCGCCAAACCGCAGCCCCATCTGCAGCACCTTCAGCCCCTGCGTCACCCAGCTCGACTGCACATTCTCAATGTTGTCCAGAAACATCCGGCTGATCGCCAGCGTCTTCAGATACTCCACGCTGGTCGCCTCCTCCCACCCGCGTCCGCCCAGAGCCGTGTTGCCCGGCTGAAAGCTCCACGGAATAAACGCCGTAAACCCTCCCGTCTCCTCCTGCAGCCGTCGAACCACCTCGAAGTGGTTCACTCTTTGCTCGGTCGTCTCGCCCACCCCGAACATCATCGTCGCCGTCGTCCGCATCCCCAACTCATGCGCTGTCCGGTGCACACTCACCCAGTCCTCGGTCCGGCACTTCAGCCGCGCGATCCGCGCCCGCACCTCATCGTCCAGAATCTCCGCCCCGCCCCCCGGAATCGAGTCCAGCCCCGCATCCCGCAGCCGCGCAATCGTGTCCCGCAGACTCAGCTCCGAGTACTCCGCGATCGCCAGGATCTCGCTCGCGCTCAGGCAATGGAGCCATATCGAAGGGAAGCGCTCTTTGATTCCGCGAAACAGCGCCTCAAACCAGTCGATCTTCAGATCCGGATGGATCCCGCCCTGCATCAGAACGCCCGTCCCACCCATCTCCAGCGTCTCCGCGATCTTCGCGTAGATTGTCTCGAAATCCAGAATGTAGCCTTCAGCGGCCAGCTTCCCCTTCAACGGCCGGTAGAACGCGCAGAAGGTGCAGTACTCGGTACAGAAATTCGTGTAATTGATGTTTCGGTCGATGATGTAGCTCACCACACCCTGGGGATGCAAACGGCGTCGCACCGCATCCGCCTCCATTCCGATCCCGATCAGATCGTCGCTCGCAAAGCAGTCCAGAGCCTGTTCCCGGCTGATTCCCATCCTTCGATTCTACGCTCCGGCCCGCAGCCGGCGTCGAAGCTCCGCCGTCGCCTCGCGATGGCAGGGCAGGCAAAGCGTCCGTAAATTGTCGAGGTCGCACTGCCCTCCACCCTCCGCCACCGGCCGGATATGATCCGCATCCCACAAACTCCGCCGGCTCGCAATCGTCCTCATCCCATACAGCGATAGCCCCGCGCTCCGGGCCGCTCCTCGCGCCCGCTTCAGGGCGTTGTAGATCGCAACCGTATCCCCCTCGCACCTCGCGCACACCCCGCGATCCCGCGCAAACACAAGATCCCGCAGATACCCCGGGTCAGATCGCAGCCGCCACTGGTGGACGCAGTACACCGAGCAAAACGTCCGCCGCCGTCTGGCCAGGATCTCAAGCTGGCACCATCGGCAAAGCAGCAGGCCATTGGGCCCACGAGGCCGGCTCTCCCGCCCGGAAGCGCGCCCGGCCTCCTCCAGAACACGAGCCGGCAGCGATGATCGTGGAGCGTCCATGCAGTATGTCCAGCCTATGCAGCCGGCCCGCGCTCACGGAAGTAGCGAGCTGGCTTCCAGCCCCCCACCGACCTGCCCTCCTTCGACCAGCCCCCACCGACTACCCCAGCACATTCCGCTTCAGAAACGCGTTGTGAAACTTCTCCTCCGGATCGCCCTGCTTCACCATCGCCTGAAACTCACTCATCTTCGGATACAGCGCCCGCAGCCGCGCCGGCTCCATCGTGAACAGCTTCGCCCAGTGCGGCCGCGCCTCAAACGGCGCCAGCTTCGCCTCGATCAGCGGCAGCAACCCCTTCACCGCCTCCCACTCTGGCTTCCAGGTAAAGTGGATCGCCATCGAATCCCGCCGGTACGCCATGCTCATCCACAGGTCGTCCGCCGCAATCGTCCGCAGCTCCGAGATGAAAAGGTGCGGTCCAATCTGATCCCGCAGCTCCTCGATCGCCAGGACCGCCTGGTATCCCCGCTCCCGCGGAACGAAGTACTCCGACTGCAGCTCCGCCCCGCTGCTCGGCGTAAAGTTCATCCGGAAGTGTGGCATCCGTTCATACCATGGCCCCGGTATCCCCATCTGCTCCGTGCAGTTCTCCGCCGAGTGGCCCGCCAGCGGATGCAGCCGCCTCGTCGCCGCCTTTGCTCCGAAAAACTCCGGCTTCGCTGCCCGCGCAGCCTTCGGATCGAACCTGCTCTTGATCCATACCTGTGTCGCTCGATGATTCTGCCAGTCCGTAAACAGGCTCACGCTGTACCCACTCGCGAAGATCTCGTCCAGATGCCGCTCCAACTGCGCGAGCGACAGGTTCTCATACACCACCTGCGTCATCTGAAATGTCGGCTGAACGGCCAGCGTAACGCGTGTCACGACACCCAGCGCTCCCAGGCCAACCACCGCGCCGGCGAATCGTTCCCCATCCCTCTCCCGCGAGAGCCTCACCACATCCCCACGCGGCGTCACCATTTCCAGCCCGGAGACCGCCGTCGAAAGGTTCCCGTTCTTGATCCCCGACCCGTGCGTTGCCGTCGCGCACGCGCCCGCCACCGTCACATGCGGCAGCGACGCCAGGTTGTGCAGCGCATACCCCTCCTTATCCAGGTACGGCGCCAGCCTTCCATACCGCACGCCCGCCCCGACCGTCACCGTCTGCGCCCCGCGATCGATCGTTATCTCGTCCATGTGCTCGAGCGTGACTTGCTCCCCCGTGCTGTCGGCGATCCCATTGAACGAGTGCCGCGCCCCGAGCGCCTTCATCGTGCCGCCCTTCATCACCACCTGCCGCACCTGCTCCTCGGTCCCCGGCGCCTCCACCCGGTCCGTGCTGTACGTATAGTTCCCCGACCAGTTGGTGCGGTGCTCTGTCCTCTGCTCCGCTGCCGCGAACCGCGACAACATCTGGGTTCCCACCAACATGCCCGATGCCTTCAGAAACTCTCTCTTGTCCATGGTCTATCCCGCAAGCTCTCTCGGCCGTCGTCCTGCATCGTCTCTGCCGTACATGGTATAGAGTTGCGGCCACCTCCGCGCAAGCCCCTTCTGTTCCCCATCGCGCTCAGCCTCGCTATAGTGTTGCTTAGGCCCAAAACCTCCGGAGATCGAGACGACAGATGGCAAGAACAGAATCGACGATGGTCAAGCTCGGTACCCCAGCCCCCGCCTTTGAACTCACCGACGTGATCAGCGGACGCGCCCTGGGCCGCGACGATATCTTCGCGCTCAGCTGGGAAGACGACGCCTCCGACCAGGCCAACCTGATGCCCGGCGGCGGCACCTCGAAAGGTGGCCGCCACGGCCTCCTCGTCATGTTCCTCTGCGTCCACTGCCCCTTCGTCAAACACGTTGAAGCCGAACTCGCACGCATCGGCAAAGACTACTTCGACGCGGGCAATGGACCCATCGCCATCGCCGCCATCCAGTCCAACGACATCGCCGCCTATCCGGAAGACGGCCCGGAGGGCATGCGCTCCCAGGCAAAACGCCTCGGCTGGCAGTTCCCGTACCTCCTCGACGAAAGCCAGGAGGTCGCGCGCTCATTCCACGCCGCCTGCACCCCGGACTTCTTTCTCTTCGACGCCGAAATGAAACTCGTCTACCGCGGTCAACTCGATCCGAGCCGCCCTCGCCGCGGCGACTCCGGCAACGACGTCCCCGTCACCGGCGAGGACCTGCGCGCCGCCCTGGATGCCGTCGTCTCCGGCAAACGTCCCGACACCAACCAGCGATCCAGCCTCGGATGCAACATCAAATGGAAACAATAAGCCGGGCAAGGAACCGAACAGCCGGATAAGAAACCGAACAGAAGCAGCGCAGGCTTGGGAAGAAGAGGCAGAGAGATGAGCGATGTATTGGCAAGACTCAAGGCCGGAGCGCGGCGATTTCAGGATGAGGTTCACGCGGAAAATGCCGAGCAGTATGAACGCGCCGAGATCGAGCCGCAGCAGCCCCATACCCTCTTCATTGCCTGCGCCGATTCCCGCGTCGACGTCGAGTCCATCACCAGCGCCGGTCCCGGCGAGATCTTCGTCGCGCGCAACATCGGCAACATGATCCCGGCCTACGGCGAGATGCTGGGCGGCGTCAGCGCCGTCATCGAGTACGCCGTTACCGCCCTCAAGGTCCGCCACGTCGTCGTCTGCGGCCACTCCGACTGCGGCGCCATGAAGGCCTTGCTCGACCCCGCGTCCACCGCGAACATGCCCACCGTCTCCAGCTGGCTGACCAACGGAAAAGCGGCTCTCACCGTTGCCGAAAGCATGTCCACCAAAGACGAGCCGCCCAGCCGGCGTCTGCGCCGGCTCACCGAAGAGAACGTCCTCATGCAGCTGGCCCATCTCAAAACCCACCCCTCGGTGGCCGGCGCGCTCGCCAGAAATACCCTCACCATCTCCGGTTGGGTCTACGAGATCGGCTCCGGCGAAGTCAGCATCGCGGAAGATGGCGCCCGAGCCTTCCACCGCGTCAGCGACGACGAAGCCCGGCTCGATCTGAAAGGCGAGGCCGAGGCGGCCGAAAGCAACGGATGATCACTCCCCAGGGACCGCATCTGGGCCGCATGCTGAGGTATGTTGGTCTGCCGCTCGCCGCTCTGCTCACCTGGGATGTCGCCATCGTGGTGGCCTACAAGCTGCTCCACTGGGAGTGGGTCGGCTCTCGCCACATCCCGCTCGCCCTATACGGCGGAGCCATCGGCGTCATCGTCGGCTTTCGCAATAACTCCGCCTACGCCCGCTGGTGGGAGGCCCGCACCCTCTGGGGAAACATCGTCAACAACAGCCGCAGCTTCGCGCGCCAGGTAACCTCGCTCCTCCACGCAACGCGCCCCGAAGACGAGATCCCCGTACGGGCGATGCAGGGGAAGCTCATCTATCACCAGATTGCCTTTGTCCATGCTCTTCGCCAGCAGCTGCGCGGCCTCCCTTCACGGCAGCAGCTCGCACCGCTTCTATCCGCCCCCGAGATCTCCTCGCTCGAGCACCAGCAAAACATCCCGCTGGCGCTGCAGCAAGCCATGGGGACCATGCTGCGCGAAGCCAAGGACGCCGGCTGGATCGATGGGCCACAGTGGCAGTCCATGGATCGCTGTCTCGACGACCTCGGCGACGCGCAAGGAGGAACCGAGCGCATCAGCAACACCCCCATGCCCAAGCAGTACGACTACTTCCCCATGTTGTTTGTCCATATCTACTGCCTTCTGCTGCCCATCGGCATGGTCGAGAATCTGGGCTGGTTCACCCCCCTCGGATCCACCCTGGTCGGCTTTATGTTTCTTGCGCTCGATAAGATCGGCCGCGATCTTGAGGAGCCCTTCAGCAACACCATCTACGACCTGCCGCTCACCTCGATCGCCACCACCATCGAGATCAACCTCCGCCAGATGCTCGGTGAGCGCGATCTCCCTCCCCCCATCAAGCCACTCGGCGGTGTGCTCTGGTAAGCAGGTCCATGCAAGGAGGTTCCCGCGCATAAACAGCATGACCCCGGCATCGCTGCCAGTGTCATGCTGTGTTGCTGAGGGCTGTGTCCCGCGAGTCCCAACCCTCGCAGCGAAGCTAACCTAAGAGGAGTAGCTCTTGCTCGCCGCGTCCGACCCATGCTGCTTGACGAGCTTGTTGTAAATGCCCAACAGCAGGAAGGGCGCAACCCACTGCCCCACAAACAGGGCGGCATGCTTCTTCCCGCCGATGTTGAAGCTGACGGATCCGAGGATCGAAGCGATGGCGAGGCCAAGATAAACGCTCGATGGCACCTGCGAGGTGACCTTCTCGATGGCTGCCGTAACCTGGTCTTCGGTGGCTTCGCCATGGGCGACGCGATAGTCGGTCATAACTTGATCTCCTTGGGCGATGTGCCCGGTAGCTTGTGGGATGCGCGATTGCAGGCGCGGTCGCCGCGACTTCCGTAAATATCTTTCCCGCCCTTTTCGCGACGCAAAGATCCGGCCCCTAAACCTTCAGGGGGAGCTCACAACTCTACCGGCTGAAGCGGAATCTGCTGTTCGGCCAGCAAGATCCTGTTTCCCAGCAGCGTCATACGGTCGCCGATCGCCCGTTCGGCCGAAATCCGGGCCAGCTCGGGTGCATTGTTTGATTCCGACAGGTGACCCAGAATAATCGTGTGCGCCCCCCCGTCATACTCGCGTTCCAGGAACTCCGCCGCCGCCAGATTCGAAAGGTGACCCACCCGCGACAGAACCCGCTGCTTCACCGACCACGGATACGGGCCATCCTTCAGCATCTCCAGGTCGTGATTGCTCTCCAGCAGCAACACGTCTACATCGCGCAGAGCGGACGTCACGTTTGGGGGCATGTACCCCAGGTCCGTTGCGATCGCCATCCGAATCCCGGCCGAACAGAACACAAACCCACACGGGTCGGCAGCATCGTGCGGAATCGTAAATGGACATACATCGATGTCGCCGATCGTGAACTTTGTTCCGGAATGGAAGTACTCGACTGCCGGCAGATACGTCGGGTCTGCCTTCGCGACTGTTCTTGACTCGGCTGGTTCGCAAGACTCCTCAGCCTCCTCCATTGGCAGCTCGGCATCGAGGTCGCCGCTCCGGTTCAACCCGGCGTCAAGCGTGGCCGCCTCGGCCGAGAGACTAGCAATCGCTTCCATTCTCGATACGTCGTACACCGGCACCTTCGCCGTTTCCGCCGCCTTGGCCTCGCGCTCGATAGCCAGCTTGTCGAGCCACTGCGCATACGTCATCGTCGTTCGCGGCGTCAGCATCCGAACCCAGGCCCGATGGGTCGATTCCGTAAAGAACACCGGGATCCGCAGCCGGCGCGCCAGCACCGCCAGCCCGGCAACATGGTCTTGGTGCTCATGCGTCACCAGGATCGCAGACATCTGCTCCGGGTCCTCCCCCGCCTGCGTCAGACGCCGAAGCAGCTCGCGGCAGGATAGCCCCGCATCCACCAGAATCCGAGTCCGGCTCGATGCAATGACGGCGCTGTTGCCTTTGGAGCCCGAGGCTAAAACCGTCATGCGCATCTGCTTAACATACGCCCGATCCACTGTGGAAAGGCGGAAGAAAGGCGAACAACTGTCCAGCCCGGACTCAGCGCGTGTACGGGCAGCCCTCGCTCCGCATCGCAGCATTGAGCGAAGTCCGAGGGCGCAAAACAACCATCCCCGCCGAATGCGGCGGGGATGGTTGTCAGTGGAGCTTCCGCAGCTGAACTTCTGCAGCCTAGTACCGCTTGGTTGTCCCGGTTGTTCCCAAGGTCCCTGTGGTCCCAGTTGAGGTCCCCGTGGTTCCGGTCGTCCCCGTCGTGCTGTCGTCCACGGTTGTTCCCGAGGTCCGGCCCGAGATGTTTCCAAACGTCCCGCGGCCCCCGCTGGTCTGGCTATCGTCGACGTTCGTTCCCGCAGTCCGTACATTGTCTCTGTCGCCCGAGATATTCCCAAACGTCCCACGCCCTCCGCTGGTATCGCTCGAACCCTCTTCGCCCGCCGACGCGACGTCTTTGGCGCCAGTCTCCTTCAGACCCTGCTTCGCCATCGTCACCTCGTCCGAGCTGTCACAGTGAACCGATAGCAGCGTTCCGCCGTCCTTCACCGCTCCCTCGAAACGCTTCGCCTCGTACTCTGGAATACCCATGCCCACCAGGGCGCCGACAATTCCGCCTACCGTTCCGCCCACGCCCAGACCGGCAAGCGCGCCCATGATAGGGCCGGCGGCGATCAGTGGACCTACACCCGGAATCGCCAGAGCTCCGATGCCGGCCAGCAGACCCAGCGTTCCGCCGATCGCGCCGCCCGTGGCCACACCCGTCGTCGTGCCTTCCGGAGCCTTCGTGTTCTTCTCATGCGCAAACGCCCGTGTGCTCTCGTCATCGGGCAGCAAAACCGAGATAGCAGCATTCGTAAAGCCCTTCGCGAGCAGGTGGTCGACAGCGCTCTCCGCCGTCGCAGGGGTTGCATAAATTCCGAAAACAGCCGTGTTCTTGCTGGACATAATGATCTCCTTGCACAAACTGGTTACAAATTCGTTAGGGGCCGGATCTTTTGCTTGAAGGGCCGGTCTACTGCTTGACGGTCAGCTGGTCGACAACCTTGTCTTGGCTCACAACGCCCGCGGCATCGGTCGCAACCTTCTGCTTCTCCTCGTCCGACTTCACCGGTCCCTTCAGGGTCACGGTCCCGCCTTGTGTGATGATCTTTACATTGTGAGCGTAGGTCGATAGACCCTTGTCGGCGATGATCGCCTTGCGCACCTTCTGCGTCGTCAGCCGGTCTTCCTTCGCGTTCGGCTGGTTGTCAGCCGTCTTCGCATGATGCTTGTTCTGGCCCGAGTTGTCGGTCGGTTTGCAGCTCTGCATCTGCGCCAGAGCCGGCGTCGATGCCGTCAAAAGCGGGCAACACATCATCGCCAGGGACATCGTGGTGAGCTGAAATATACGTGCTGAGGTCATAGGCTCTCTCACGGAAAGACATTGCTTTCCAAGGCTGCCAGGCCGCCATCTTCGTTCGAAGCGGTACGGTCCCGTTCGTGCAGTCAACAGTTCAGATGGGCGCATCGTCCGCCCCGTTGTGCCCGGAACCGTGATTGTCTCAACATCAGGACAATTCTTTGTCCGCCAATCGAATCTCCGTCACCCAATCGGAGCAGCCACCGCTCCAGGGTCCCGCAGCGGAGCCAGAAAATTCACCGTCGATCGCATCACCACCTCGTTGCGCTGGTTGTACACCGTCGTTCGCGACCGCACAATCCCGAAAGCCGGCCGCCGGCTCGATCGCCGCACATGCTGGATCTCCGCCTCGGTCCGCAGCGTGTCCCCGGGACGCACGGCCTGCGTCCACCGGATATCCTCCACCCCCGCTCCGATCATCCCCCCCGAGACCGGCATCGATTGCACCCGCAGTCTCATCACGATCGCCGCCGTCAGCCAGCCGGAGGCAGCCAGGCCCTTGAAAAATGAGTTCTCGCCCGCAGCCTCGTCAATGTGGAACGGCTGCGGATCGTACTTCTCCCCGAACTCCTTAATCTCTCCTGCCGTTACCTTGTACGTGTACACGGAGTGAAATATCTGGCTGGGGCGAAAATCTTCGAAATAAAGGTCTTGCGGCATCGCTTTGGATCTCCTGCTGCATTTTGGATGCGGCCGTCGGCAGCCCGGACACGAAACAGAAGCCTACCTCAACCGGCAGCCGCGGGAAAGGCTGACAGCCAGACGCGCCCCTGAAGCCCCCAGACGCGCCCCCCGAGCCCCAGACGCATCGTCCCTTCCCGCCTCTTTGCCTCCCTCCCTCCGCCGCCCAGTTCCAAAAGCTGAACTACACCGCCGCCGTATACGTGTAAAAACCCCGCCCCGACTTCCTCCCCAGCCACCCCGCATCGACCATCCGCACCAGCAGCGGGCACGGTCGATACTTCGGATCCCCGATGCCCTCCTGCAGAACCCGCATGATATCCAGGCACACATCCAATCCAATAAAATCGGCCAGCGTCAGCGGTCCCATCGGGTGAGCCATCCCCAGCTGAAACACCTGGTCGATCGCCTCCGCCGTCGCAACCCCCTCCATCACCGCGAAGATCGCCTCGTTGATCATCGGCATCAAGACCCGGTTCGAGACGAAGCCCGCCGCATCCTTCACCTCCACCGCCGTCTTGCCCAGTTGCCCCGTCAGGGCCTCGACGCGGTCCGACGTCGCCTGCGACGTCTGCAGCCCGCGAATTACCTCCACCAGCTTCATTACCGGCACCGGGTTGAAGAAGTGCATCCCAATCACCTGCTCCGGCCGCTTCGTCACCGCGGCCAGCCTCGTAATCGAGATCGAACTTGTATTCGAAGCCAGGATGGCGTGCGCCGGCAGGATGCGGTCCAGTTCGCCAAAGATCCTCGACTTCACCGCCATCTGCTCTGTCGCCGCCTCAATCGCCACGTCCACCGCGGCCAGCGACTCCAACTCCGTGGTCAGCGTAATGCGCCCCAGCGCCTCCTCTGCCAGCGTCTCGGTCAGCCTCCCCTTGGCGACCTCTCGCCCCAGGTTGGTTCGAATCGTCGCCAGCCCCCGGTCGAGCGCCGTCTGCGCCACATCCGCCAACACCACCGGCAGCCCCGCACGCGCAATCACATGGGCAATCCCGTTGCCCATCGTCCCCGCGCCAACCACCGCGATCCTCTGCTCCGAATGATTAAAATCCATAGAGATCTTTGGCCGACGCCGAAGTCTAACAGGGCCGCACCCACTTCGGCCGCCCGTCAACTTACAACCTTTTGAAATGCCGAAGCCGTCAAAGGTCTGTCTGCAGTCGCAGGTCGAAACTTCTGTTGCCCATAGCACGCATGGGTCGTCCGGATGAGACAGGGTGGTGCTGGTTATGCTACAGAGGAAGCGAAGTCTGCTGATCGCCGTCTACCTGCTTGCCACCGTTCAGTTCGTCTGGTGTTACCTCTGGCTCACCCGTCCCTACGTCAACACCGCCCGCTACGAGCAGGGTCTGGAGCGCATGCCCTTCCAGGGACGATGTCTCATGATGCTGCCCATGCGCTGGGCGCACGCAAGCAATCTGCTCCAGCAGCTGTCCCAGCCCTTCGCTCTCTCGCACTTCTGGTTCCCACGCCCTGTGCAGCCGGAGGTCCTCGTCCAGGCCGCCGTCAACGTCGTCTGTCTCCTCCTCACTGGCTGGTTCACCACCAGGATCTACCAGGCGAGCTCCCGCCGGCACCTGCTCACCCCCCTCGTCTACCCCCTTCTGCTCGTCGTCTGCGGTGCCACCTACATCATGCACACCGTGCAGAACTTCCGCTTCATCTATGACCTGCCCAGCCTCGCCTTCTTCTCGCTCGCCATGTATCTCCTGTATTTCCGCCGCCATTGGAGTCTCTTCGCCGGCCTCTTCCTCGTCGCCACCATCAATCGCGAGACCACCCTGCTCCTGCTTCCGCTCTACATGATCAACGAGGCCGCCGGGAACGGAGACGCCACCGAAAACGGTGGTCTCCGCTGGTCCAGAGCCCTTAGTCCGCGAACCCTGCTTCTCGTCCTTCCCCTCGCAGCCGCCTGGGTAGGCTGGCAGCTCTTTATCCGCCACCACTTCGCCGGAACCGCCTCCGAGTTCTACCCGCGCTTTGACTGGAATATAAAATCCCTCCTCATTCCCCAGGCATGGCCGCAGCTGCTCAGTGCCTGCGCCTACCTCATGCTGTTCGTCGTGGTCATGCGCGGCCGCATCGCCGACCCCCGTCTGCGCGCCTGGCTCTGGCTCCTTCCGCTCTGGTTCGCGTTCATGTTCAGCTTCGGCATCCTCATCGAGACTCGCGTCTTCGGCGAACTCATCCCCTTCGTCGTCTGCGCCACCACCCTCATCGTCGAAGAGATCCTCGTCGCCCGCATGCATAAGCGCTCCTTCGGCTCCGGCGTCGAGCTGGCACGCCCCTCCCGAACCATGAGCAACGCAGCCTAGCCTCCAGGGCTGAAGGCCCGGCTATCCGCTGCCACCACCTAAGGAGTCTCTGCACAAGTTCTGCGTCCCCAGCCTGATTGATTAATCTTGATCTCTGAGGGCGAAGAGCGATGAGCCAGCGGACCTTTGCGAGTCAGGCGGAGTTTCAGAGGTACGGCCGTAAG
>JAABUL010002694.1_pt1 | contig 28659 bp, 10 predicted proteins | sample 5559151 | NCBI WGS metagenome assembly JAABUL01 (sample SAMN10711876, study PRJNA513368) | rock metagenome | isolation source: Antarctica rocks | place: Antarctica: Victoria Land, Pudding Butte sud
ATTATTATTTAGTACTTTATTAAATAAAAAAGAAACTTTATTTAACAATCTTTATTACTTAAAAAAATCTAAAATATTATTAATAAAACAAAAATATTAATTTAGTTACAATTTTATCTTTTAAATATTTCAAGTTTCTTAATGTTTTTTTTAAGAAAAAGATAGATATTTTGTTCTTTTATTGTTTCTACAATTACGTTATTTACTTTAAAAAAAATATTTAATCTTTAATTTTTGCTTTATACAATATAAGTTATAATAAAACTCTAAAATTTTGTTATTATTTAAATAAGAATCTTAACAAAGAATTTATTTAAGCAAGTTGCTTCTAAACAACAATTCTTGTTCTTTTTATTAAAAAATCTAAAAATAAATTTAAATTTTACATAAATTACAAAAATCTAAACGTTATTATAATTAAGAATAACTATTTTTTGTTTTTAATTTTTAAGATACTAAATTGTTTTAATTAAGTTAAAATCTTTATTAAGCTAAATATTATTTTAGCATTTAATTAACTATATATTTAAAAAAAAAAAATTTTTTATTATCTTTTGTATTTGTTTTAAATTCTTTAAGTATTTTATTATATTTTTTAATTTATATAATAAACTTGTTTTGTTTTAAAAATATATTAACAATATTTTTTAAAAGTTTTTAAATAAGTTTTGTATTATTTATTTAAATAACATTTTTATTTATAATAATAATAAATTAAAGTATAAAATTTATATTAAACTTATTTTTTAAAAGTTGTATAAAACAAATTTATAAACAAATATAATTAAATATAAGTTTTATATTACTTAAATCTTGTATCTAGAATTAATAATTATTATTGAAAAAATTAAAATAAACTTAATTAAAATAAATATTATAGTTAATTAATTTACTTTAATTAACGTTAAAAACATTTAAAGCTTTCTAAAATTTGCAAACTTCTATAGAAGATTTATTTATAATTATAGTAAAATAGTTGTTTTGTTAATTTATTTAACTAAAAAGAATTAATTTTTTGTTTAATTTAAGAAATGCTAATTAATATTTATTATTTTAAAGAAAGTTTTTATCTTTAATATAGTGCTTTGTTATTACAATTTAAATTATAAAATTAAAATAAAAATTAATACTTTAAATTATATATTTAAAAATATTCTTTTCTAATATAATAAAAAGAGAGTTCTTTATTTAGTTATTTACTTTTTTAAGAAATACAATTTAGTTAAATATAATTATAAAATTTATAATAAAAAACTTATAATTATTGTTTATATATTTAAAGAATAATATCTTAAGCTTAAGAGTTTAATTTATCTAATTAAAATAATTATAAATTATAAAAATTTAAAATATTTTATATTAATTAAGCAATTAAGTTGTTATTAAGTTTAATAAAACAAATTTTTGTTTTAATTTAATTATTAAATTACGTATTATCTTAATAAAATTAATAAAAAACTAAACGCTTTTATATATTGCTTAGAAGATCTTTTTAAAAAAAAAATACTTTTAACTCTTAATATCTATATTAATATTAAACAATTTTAAAAATTTATATTTTAAATTTTTAAACTATTAAAGATTTTTAATATTAAGCTATTACTTTAGATTTTATTTAATTAGATTTTTCTTTAATTTTTTTAACTTTTCTTGTTATATTAGCTTTAATAAAATTAGATATAAAAGAATTCGATATTAATAACGTCAAACTTTAGTTAAATTAAAAAATCTTAAGTTTTAACAAAAATTTAAAAAACATAATATAGATAGAAGAGTTAAGATCGACAAATGCGCAAGCGCTATATATAGTTATTCGAACGCGTAATTGATCTACTCTAGAAGATTTGCGTTAATAATTAAAAATCAAATTTCGTCGAACTTGTATAATAAAAACTCTTCTTATTATTATTGCGATAACTTTTCGTTCTTATATAATTATTATAATGTCGTTGAGTTCGCACACGACGTTGCGCATTCAACTATCATCTTAATATTTATCTTCTTTTTGTATTCGCTTTTTTTTATCGCTATTATTTTATATTATAAACGCTATTACTTAAACAATTGACGCTATTATCTTTATTTATTAATTAATTTTTTTCTCTTTTTTATTTTTTTTCGAATTAAATTGCGTTTTATTAATGTGAAAGAAATTCTTATATAATCTTTTGTATTGCTTTCTATATTTAAATTTCGAATATCTTAATATTTAAATAACAAGATTTAATAACATTGCAATTTAAGACAAAAGCATTAATTATAAATCGAAATTAAATTGTACGTTATTAAAATAACTAAATTATTAAGTTTTTTAAAGATAGCGTTAATTTATTTATACGTAAATTAACAAAGTTTGTTTATTTAATTCGCCATTTTTTCGCTTTATTTGAAAAATAAATTAAACAATTGCTTTATATTGTTTCGATTGCAATTTCAAAATTTAAAAGATATAATTTTTTTATTAGTAATATTAATTTTATTGCGATTCTTTTAATTTAAAGCGTTTGTTCGATTTTGTCGATTTTTAAACTTAATACGCTTGCTAGATTATTATTTTTTATTATTAATTTTCTCTTAATTTCTTGTTTCTTCGTTAACAATTCTTATTTTTTCAAAACTTTCTTTTGATTTTTTATTGCTTTTATTATTTGTTTGCGAAAATAATTTTTATTACTAATTTTTGTTTGCATTAATTGTTAATTTCTATCTTTTTTTAAATCTTTTATTATTGTTTATTAAACGTCTTTGTTCGACTATTATTATATAGTGCGTTTTTATCGCATCTTTAACGTCTACTCTCTTATTATTAAAGTCGAAGAAAAGATGCTCTCTTAAGTTTATTAATTTTGTTAAACAAAAAACAATTAAAAAAAAATACAACAAAAAGTTAATATAAATAAAAGAGCTAAAATATAGACTTTTAAAGTCGAACAAACAAATTAAATTAACAAAAATTTGTCGCATAATTTGTTGTATTCGACAATATATTTGTTTCTTTAATTGTTTTTGCAACAATTAATACTTTTATTAAAAATACGCACAAGTTTATTATTAATTTGTTTAATTTTATTTTATGTTTTTTTTTTTTTTTAATTTTTAAATAATTTTTAATTTTTTTTAAAGATGCGAACGCTTACAAATTGTTTCGAAGAAAATATTTTTTCTCGAAATTAATATTGTTGTTAACAAGAAATCTTAACGCTTCTTACGTATTTAAAAGATTTTCGAAAAATCTTTTGTAATAACAATATTATTCGAATTCTTATCTTTGTTTATCTTTAAATTTTGTCTTTATAATTTTTTTTTATTGTTGTTTACAAAATTTAATTTTAATTGTTGCAATTTTAAATATCTTTATTGCGATTAAAAAACATTTAAGATCTCTTTAACAATTAATATTATTTGTTTTATTAAAATTATATCTTTAGTTTTTTTTTAATAATCTTGCTTTTTTACTCTTGTACTTAAAAAGAATTATTTAATTATTAATTTAAATTTAACAATAAATAGAAGCAATATTGCTAAAATTAATTTTTGATTTATTTAAGATATTAATTTTTGCATTGTGTTCTTGTTTCGCATTGCTTTGTTTATAAATTCTTTAAAATTAATTTTTTTTTTAAGATAAAATTTATTAAGATCGACAAATTGTTTAAGATTAAAAAATTCTTTAAAGAAACAAAATATTTTTATATTTAATATTTTATTTTTATTTTTATTATTATTATTTAGCAACGATATTTTGCGTCGCATCGAACTTTTTACAATTTTTAATATTTTATTTTTATTTTTTATTATTGTTAAAATTGCGAATTTAAAATTTAATACTTTGCTTTCTAAATTAAATCTTTATATCTATATTTTCTCGCAAAACACTTAAAGATTTTTCGCTTTTAATTAAAGTTAAACTTGAAGTTTTATATTTGTTGTTTTATTATTATTATTTATACAAAAAGCATTATTTTAAATCGAAAATTTCTTAAATTTACGAAAAACAATTAAAAACAAACGTTTTAAAATCGTTATAATTGCTTTAAGTAATTGTTTCTCTAATTATTTTAAAATAAATTCTAGAATTATAAACAATTTAATTGTTTGTTTCGTCGCAATGCGTTAATTTGCGCTCTTTGCTTTTAAGTGTTTTGTCTTAAGCTTTAATATTATATTTTTTAGAAATTAATTTTCTCTTTTTATTTCTTGTTTCTTTATTTAGTTAATTTTATCTTTTATTATTGTTAAGCTTTTCTTTTTAAGATCGAAGTTCTTTTGTCAAATTGTTATTGTTTATAAGAACGCTCTTAAAATTTATCAATATAATATTTTATTATTAATCTTTTTTTTAATTTAAATGTTAACATACTTTAAACAATTAATAACAATAATTAAATTATATCTTTTAAACAAACGTTTTAAGTTATATATTTTGTTGTTATTGCTAAATATTTATTAAATGTTACTTAAAAACATAGAAGCAATATTAATATTAAAAGTTAAATTTTAATAATATATAAACAAAATAAAAATAAAATCTTTAATATTCTTAAACGTTTTTGCGAATATCTTAACAAAGCATTGCTCTTTTTATAAACTTTATTAAATATTAATTTTTTTTTTTACATTATTAATAATGTTAATGCAAAAAATTAAAAATTGTTTGCAAACAATATTAATTACAATATTTATTATTTATTATTCTTTTTATTGTTATTTATTAACGAACGAAAAGTTTTATTGTTAATAAATAAAGAAGACAACAATTTGTCTTTATGCGATAACAATTTATTCAAAGTGCTTAGTTAACTTTGTTTGTTAAATCGCAAACATAATAACGTATCTTCTTTAAACAATAAAGATAATTTTATTTTTATTAAGAACTATAATTTTTCGCTTTGATTTTGACGAAAACATTAAAGAGACGCAAGAACTTGTTTAAATTTTTACAACGTTATTTAATTGAAAAACAAAATTAATTATACATTACTAATTATTCTTGTTAATTCTTATTATTCTTTGGACGCTTCTTATTTTTACGTTAACTTTATAATTGTCTTCTTGCTATTAATTACAAATAATATTTAAATTTATATTGCAAACAATATTATTATTTAAATCTTTATTTTTAATTGCAATTGCGATAAGCTTATACTTATATTTTAAACTAACGTTTATTTATTCGTTAATAGAGCATTTTAATATATAAAGATTCTTTAATTCTTTTTCGAACACTTTGTCTTTATAAAAAATAATTAATTATTTTTAATACTTAATATCTTAAAAGCAAATTTTATAACAATTGCGCAACTCTTTATATTTGCGTTATTCTCTCTTTTATAATAAATTTAGCAATAATTATATAGCAATAAATTAACGCGTTTTGTTAATTAACAATTGTGTTAAAAAGTTAGACTTTATCAAATTAAAAATTTAATTTCTAGCAATAAACATTTTTAGTTGTTATGTTCTTTGTTAATTCTAAAATATAAACGATTTTGTTATATAAATTATTACACTCTTTATTATACGCAACAATTTTTAATTTTTCTAATTTTTGTTTTTTCTTTTTTAAAACAAAGAGAATCTTAAGATTCTAATTAATAATTTTGCAATATATTAAACAAAGCAATTTCGTTTAAAATAGAAGTTAAATAACAAAGTTTAAAATTACAACATTTACGTTTTCTTTTCTTATATAACTTAAAAAGTTAACTTATTTATTTATGTTAAAAAACTCTTTTAGCGTATTTAATACAACAATTGTGTTTTATTCGCTTTTTGTTAATGTAATTACAATATTATAACTTTATAATATTATTTTCTTAACTTTAATAATATTTTAGATTGTATATATATACAAAAAAAGATATTTATAAAAAGCATCAATTATAATATAAAGTTATAATATTTTATTTTAATTAAAAATCTAAAAACGTTTTAAATCGAACTAAAAACTTTCGTCAATTAAACGAAATTTTTCAAAAATTTTATTTTATTTTTGCAAAATTTTAATTAAAAGATTTATTTTTAACAAAATATTTTCTTTAAAATTTATAAAGTCTTTGTTTAATATCTTTAATATTAATTTGATATTTTCTTAACAAAAATATTTATTATTTAAATTAATTATAATATTAAGAATTCTTTTTATAACTTAAAAAGTAGTTTAAAAATTCTTTTATTTTTTGCAACAACTTACAATATTTTAAAGTAAAATACTCTTTTATATTTATTAACGCAAACTTAGATAGCAATTTTAATCTTTTTTATAACAACTTCTTGCGCATTTATAAGAGATAAATTAATTATAAAAAATATTAGATACTAAAGTATCTTTAATATAATTTCTAACAAATTAGCGTTTTTTTCAATGTTTATCTAGAGATTATTTTATTTTTTAACAATATATTTTAACAATTGCACAAAATTAATTGCAAAAAAAATTGCATTTTTTATTATTTTAATTGTGCAATTTAACTCTTTTTCGAATTTTACTTTGTCGAAGTTCTAGATTTAACGATCTATTTTTACAATTTAAAGAATTGTTTTATTAATTAATTAAATAAAATTCAAAGACGCATTGCGAATGCGTTAAAAAGAGATCTTAAACTTAATTTTTTTTATCATTTTCGTCAAAAGTATTAACAAATTTTAAGCTTATAATAGACACAAATTTTGTTCGAAAAATTTCTTAAAATTAATTTCGTAATTTTGTAAAAAATTGTTACAATTCGCAATAAAAACGTTTTCTTTTTAATTAATATTTCTTATTTATTTTTTATTTTAATTAAATATTATTTGTATTTTATTCTCTTAATTGTTAAAACAATAACATTTATATTTGTTAATATTAATTAATAATTTCTTTTTTTTAAGATATTTATTACTTAATATTATTTAAATACGAGTTATCTTAAGTTTGCGTTATTAAAATAACAACAATAATATTTTATTATAATTAATGTTTTTGTGCAAATATTGCAATTTATTTTCGACAATATTGCTCTTATGCGATGCAACAAACTATATAAGAAAAACTATATTACTTGTTTTCGTTGTTGTCGAAATCTTAATTACAAAGATAACGTAATTTATTATAAATTATTATAATTATTAATTAACTTTGTTAATTAAATTATATTTTTCGTCTTTTACAATGTAATTTTCGCGCAATTTAATTTTGTTTACAACGTTATGTTAGATTATTTCTAAATTAATTGCAATATTATAAGCATTATTAAATAACACAAACTTTTGTTTTATAACTTCGAAAAAATAACACAAGTTATATGCGAAAATCTTAATACAAAAAACGCAATTATTATTATTGTTACGTAAAAGTTTTTTGCAATTATTAGAGCTTAACTTGTAATTCAAAGCTATATCTAGAAAATTTTTGTCTTGCTTTAAGAGCGTTGCTTCTATAAACAACTTTAAAAGATTTAATTTTAAATAATATTTTAAACTTAATTATTATTAAATAAACTTAATAAATTGTACAATTTTTCGCATTTTTTAATACTTAAGTTTCTTCTTTTTTAATTGCGCATTTTTTTTGTTTGCAATTACGCGAACGACAAATTACAAAACAAAAGTTTCTTTATTTTAAATTAATATTATTGCAATAACAAATAAATTAATTAAGTTAAAAAGCTTTTCGCATAAAGATTAAACAAATTATTTAACAAAAAAAAAAAAAAAAATATCTTAAGATTTCGAATTTTATTGCAACATTTTTATTTTATTGCAACATTTTTATTTTATTGTTAGTAAAATTCTAGAAACGTTGTTTGCTCAAAAATTTTTTCGCATCTTTTATTAATAATTTATTGCAACACTCTTTTTAATTTTCGTTTATAACAAAGATTATTTTTTCATAATATTAAAGATTAAAGACGACAATAAGAGCAAACGTTCTTAAAAAATTATTGTTATAAATTAACTAAAAAAAATTAACTAATTAATGCTTTATTTTCTCGCAAACAAATTCGAATAATATTAAGATCTTATTGCGCTTTTAAATAAAAACTTAATTATAATCGAAAATTGTTGTCTTTAACGCAAAATACAATTTATTATCTTTGTAAACGCATTTATTGTTAATAACAAACATTATATTATTCTTAAATAATTTGTTAATTTAAAGAACTTTTATTGCGATATATTTTTAATAATTACTTATAATTTTAACGTAAATTTTAAAACTTAATTTTAAGTTCTTTAAATAAATAACAATATGTTTAAAATTAACAAATTCGATAACAACGAAAAATAACGCTTCTTTTACACTTTTTTTAAAAAATTAATTAAGACGAAAATAATTTGCAAACAATATTTAGATTTTGCGAACATTTTTAAAAGTTTAAATATATATAATTATTTTTTTTGCTTATTATTTTCGTATATTGTAGCGCAATTTTAAATTAACTTAAATAATTTATCTTTTCGCAATAGCTAAACGTCGAATGTCTTCAATTGTAAAATTAATAATTTTGTTTATTTGTACTTAATTGTTAAATTTAAAGTGTCTATTTTAATCTTATTTTAAATCTAGAAACTACGAACAACTTCTTTTTATATTTCGATAAATTTATTATTTTTTAACACTTTTACGTACGCTTTAACACACGATAATTTTAACAAATTAATTAATTTTTTATTAAATTGCGCAACGTTAAAGCTTGCAACGCAATTAACTTCGAACTCAATATGTTTTTTAATTCTTTTTTTATTTTATTTGCGAGTTATAGTTACAATAGTTAACAATAAATTTAAAACAAAATTTTCTATCTAAACAAGCTATAACTCGCATCTATTATTAATAATAAATAAATAAATAGTTAAAAATTTACAAATATTGTATAAAGTATTTCGACTTTTTAAATAAAATAGTAATTCGAACAACAACTTAATTATTAATCTCTTAATTATCTTCGCAAATTTATATTGTTATTTTTTTAATTATTGTTTTAATATTACAATTTAATAATAAGATAATTTATAAAGTTCTTAGCTTTTAATTAAAGTCTATTACATTAAATTATTGTATTTTAATATTGCGCTTTTCGTTTATTAGAGTTCTAATTAGAATTAAGTTATTTACATTTATAAATATATTAATTTAAGACAAACAAAACGCTTAGTGCAATTAATTTCTAAACGTTAATTTATAATTAATAATTTATTAATTCTAAAAAAGATTACAATTAATCGCAAAAAACTTAGAATTTATTTCTCTATATAATTAGTATTTAAGTTCTAAAGTATTTTAAATTAATATAATATTATTTATTAATATATTTTGTTAAAATATTACAATTGAAACAAAGCAATACGTTTAACATACGCATAATATAAAATTCTTAAATAGCTTATTCGTCTTTAATATTTTTTTCGCGTTGTTAAACAATTTAAATTAGCAACTTTGTCTCTTATTTTAAGCAAAAAAATTAAGTGCTTTAAGTTCTAATTGCACAACGTTCTTAAATTATATCAAATTATAATAATTTTACGTTAACTAACAACTTTTATTTCTTTTTATTTCTTTAACATTTTTATTTATTGTATTAATATAAGTTTATTGCAACGCAAATTATTTGTAGACAATTGCAACTTATTAAGTTAATTAAGAAGCAATTATAAAGTTTGTATCTTTAATCTCTTTATATAAAGTAAAAAGTTAAAGTATTAAAATTTTAAAAATAAATATTGCGAATCTCGAACATTGTTGTTCGAACATAAAAAGTATTAAGAATTAATAATTAAAAAATTTATAAAAATAATAAGTTTTTTTCGACGCATCTTTAATAAATTTTCGTGCAATATAAATAAATTAATTTTTAACTTTGCAAGATTTATAATTAATTTTTGATTCTTTATTATTTAAATTTAATAATATTAACAAAATAAAGTTTAACGTTAATTTAATACAAAGATCTTATTTTTTTATTTTATTTTACTTTGTAAATTTCTTAGAATTTTATATTGTCTTAAGAGCGACAAAAGTTAATTATAGATAACATTTTATTTTTAATGCAATTTAGCGTTAAAGTTTTAAATTACTCTTAATTGCGTTTTTGTTTTCTTTTAAACTTGCAATTACTTATAACTTATATTATCTTTTTTACTTTTTGTTAACTTTTGTTTGTTTTTGCGTTTGCGTTAATCATTTTGCTTTATTAATTATACTAATATACGTTAAACTATAGTTGTAGCTTCTTGTTGTTTAAAATTACAAATTTCGTTTAAACAATTTTTTAATTACTTTATTTAAGTTTTTAGTAATATTTTGATCTAATTTTAAGTAATTTTGTGTTAAGCGAAAATTGTAATCTATAAACAATTTTCGTTTTAAATATTTGCGCTCTAAACTAATCTTGTAATCTATAAATAACTTTTGCTTTTAATATTTTAAAAGCGTAAGCTAAACAATATTATTATAACATTAATTGCTAAGATTGCATATACGAGCAAATTAATATTGTAAAAAAAAAAAAATTATTGTTATTGCTTAAAATTTAAAGATACTAAAGAAGAAAGCTTTGTATAAGAATTCTTAAAACGTTTTTGTAATTAATATAAATCTTAAAGTTAATAAACAAATATTGTTTAAATATTTTAAGCTATTAAATATTGACGCTTTGCGCGATATTATCTTAAAAGACAACGATAAAATCAAGAAGACTCTACAACTATAATAAGAGAATTAATAATACAATTTTTTTGTTAAAAGTATTAAATTCTTAAAGCGCTAATTCTCGAACAAAATCTTTGCATAATTCGAAAATTAAAATATTAAAATAAACTTTCTTTTATATATTTTATTTCTTTTTAACATCGAATCGCATATTATTTTTAGCAATAATTAAAAATATTATTTTTAAATAGTTATAATGCTTTAAATGCTTTACTTTAATCTAAAAATTGTTGTAAATATAATAGCAAAGATAATGCGAAATGCAATTGTTGCTATTTTGCATATTTTAGTATCGAAAACGCAAGACAAACTCTACAACTATATTTCGAAAAATTAATACAAATCTTTAACGTATTACAATATAATTAACGATATATTTTAAAGAAATTTAGTATTAATATTACGCATCTTTAAAGCATTTTCGCTTAAACGTTTGTTTATTTAACTTTAATTAAAATAAAAATTAATTTAATTTATAAATTGTTTAATACTTTAACAATTAAATAAACGATTTATTTATATATTAGTTATATATATATAAGTACAAAGAATAATTAGTTTGCAACAACTTTACAAAAGAAAAAACAAAAATTAAAAATTATTAATTTGCAAACAAAAATACAAAATTTTGTTATCTCTTAAAATATTATTGCGCAAATTAGACAAAAGTTTGACAATTTCTTTGAAGAGTTTTAGAAAGATTTTATTAAAAACGTTGTTATTGTAATTTTCAATTTAAAGCAAATAGACTTGCGCAACTTTTGTTCAATTATAATAATTAAAAAGTACACAAAAGTAATTAAACTAATTAGCGCAAAGATACGAATATTGTTTTTCTTCTTATTAGTTAATAGCGTCAATATTGTCTCAACTATTGTTAAAGTTAATGTTTAAACAATTATTATTATAAGATAATTACGCGACGATTTTGCGCTTAATACTTTTATTTATATTGTTAACAAAGAGACTTTTAATTAAGACGCTTAGATTATTAATTAATTTAATGTTATTTTTAAGAATTATAAACAATATTAAACACAATAATTGCAATTGCTCTTAAATATAGCAAGACTTATATTATCTTTTATCTTAATTTTGTTAAATTTTTTTTTCGAAACGTTTTTTAAATAGAGTATTGTTATTTTATTAAAGTTATTTCGATCAATTGTCAATTTCGACTTTAACGACAACTATAATCTTAATTACGATAACGCTCTCGTTGCAAAAATTATAATATTGTTCAAAATTTTAATATTTAAGTTTATTAAACGCACTTTAAAAGCGCATTAAGTTGTTTTTGTAATATAAATATATTAAGTCGAATAATTGCTAAATAAATAAGTATTATGCGACGACATAAGTTTAAACAAAATTGTAATCGCATTATTCTTTATAGTTTTTATAATCTTAAAAGAAGAAGCTTTGATATTCGAAAAATACAAGTTATCTACAAACGACTTTCGTTTCTTTAATTTTCTTGCGACAAACGAACTTGTATTTAAGAATAGTTACAAGCTATCTATAAACAACATTTGCTCTTGTTTGCTCTTAATGTTTAATAAGATGGCTAAAAACGTTAAAGTAGAAGAGATTAAAAAGAATTTGAGCAATGGCGTAAATAAGTATCAACTATTGGTTCTCTTACTAATAGATAAGACTTCTAACAACTATACTAGCAATACTTTGTCTAAAGTATCGCAAATTTTGTATAAGAGCAAATCTTAAAGTATCGCAAAATCTAAATATTGCAATACTCTATATTAATATTGTCTAATTAAGAAATTTTAAAAAGATTTCTATATATATAAGGTAAAATCTTTCGATTATAATAAAATTTAATTTAATTAGACTTAGCGTTGATCTTAATATTAATTTAAACTTTTAAAATAATCTCAAATATAAATACTATAATACTTTGTATCAATATTGCTTAATTAAAATTTTTTAAAAAAGTTTCTATATAAATAAGATAAAATCTTTCAATTATAATAAAACTTAATTCGATCAAACTTAGTGTTAATCTTAATATTAATATAAACTTTTAAAATATTTTCGAATATAAATATTGCAATACCTTGCATTAATATTGCTTAATCGAGAAATTTTAAAAAAGTTTCTCTATATTTAAGATAAGATCTTTTAATAATAATAGAATTTAGTTCGATCGAATTAAGTATTAATTTAATAAATTTTTATTTTTATCTTAAAGTAATTTTAATATTATAGTATATAAATGTTGCAATACTTTGCATCAATATTGTCTAATTAAGAAATTTTAAAAAAGTTTCTATATATATAAGATAAGATTTTTCGATTATAATAAAATTTAACTTTATTAAGCTTAGTATTAATCTTAATATTAACTTAAACTTTTAAAATAGTCTTAAATATAAATACTACAATACTTTATATTAATATTGCTTAATTAAGAAATTTTAAAAAACTTTCTTAATATTTAAGATAAAATCTTTAAATTATAATAAAATTTAGTTTAATCGAATTTAGCGTTAATTTAATAAATTTTTATTTTTATTTTAAAGTAATCTTAATATTATAGTATATAAATGTTGCGATACTTTATATTAATATTGTTTAATTAAGAAATTTTAAAAAGATTTCTATATATATAAGATAAGATTTTTCGATTATAATAAAATTTAATTCGATTGAGTTTAGTTTTAATTTTATTATTAATTTAAACTCTTAAAATATTTTTAAATATAAATATTACAATACTTTGCATTAATATTGTTTAATCGAGAAATTTTGAAAAAGTTTCTTAATATTTAAGATAAAATCTTTAGATTATAATAAAATTTAGCTTGATCGAGCTTAGCTTTAATTTTATTATTAATTTAAACTCTTAAAATATTCTTAAATATAAATACTACAATACTTTGTATCAATATTGCTTAATTAGGAAATTTTGAAAAAGTTTCTTTATATTTAAGATAAGATCTTTTGATTATTATAAAATTTAACTCGATTAAATCAAACGTTAATTTAATAAATTTTTAGGATTATTTTAAAGTAATTCTAATACTATAGAATGTAAATGCTACGATACTCTATATTGATATTGTCTAATTAAGAAATTTTGAATAAGTTTCTTAATATTTAAGATAAAATCTTTTAATTATAATAAGATTTTGCTCGATAAAACTTAGCGTTAATTTAATAAAAAATTATTATTATTTTGCAAACTTAGAATTTTATAGAATGTAAATACTACAATACTTTATATCGATATTGTTTAATCGAGAAATTTTGAAAAAGTTTCTTAATATTTAAGATAAAATCTTTAGATTATAATAAAATTTAGCTTAATCAAATTTAGTTTTAATTTTATTATTAATTTAAATTCTTAAAATATTCTTAAATCTAAATGCTACAATACTTTGCATCAATATTATCTAATTAGAAAATTTCGAAAAAGTTTCTTAATATTTAAGATAAAATCTATTTAATTATGCAAAATCTAATCTAATTAAGCTTAATCTTAATTTTATACTAGTTTTTTAACTTCAAAATAAACTATTTATTTTAAGAATTTTCAAATTTGTAGTTAGTCTTAATTTGAATTTTAATCTTAATATATTAAAAATATAAATTTTGAAAACACTATATATACTTTAAAATTAATCTTAAATATTTAAATTTTTAATATTATTATTAAAGAGAAAGTTATAAAGAACGTTAATAGTTATTCTCGCATTTCTTATATAAGACAAAGCAAAAATACAATTATTTACAATTGCTTATTACTATAGAAGATTAAAAGAATCGCAAAGTCTATTTTATATTAAATTAAATATTAAATTAAGAGATTTTCGCTCAAAATTTGTTAGAGAAACTCTAGTAAATATTAGTTAAAGCACTTAACATTAATACGTGTAAACGTTTTTCTATTAAACTTAACTTAAAATTAGATTAATTAAATTTATTAAAATTATTAAAGAATATTAAACAACTATTGTAGCAATTTCTTGCTTAAAGTATTGTAAATTCTATTTAAAGAAAAATCTTTAAGTTAGACAAAATCTTAATATTGTAATATTCAATATAAATATTATTTAATTAAAAATATTATAAAAATTTAATATATATTAAAGATTAAATCTAACAATTATATTAACAATACTTTGTCTAAAGTATTACAAATTTTATATAAAAATAAATTTTAAAGTATTGTAGAATCTAATATTGCAATACTCTGTATTGTTATTATTTAATTAAGAAATTTTAAAAACATTTCTATATATATAAGATAAAATCTTTCGATTGTAATAAAATTTAACTAAATTAAGTTTAGCGTTAATTTTAATATTAATTTAAACTCTTAAAATAATCTTAAATATAAATGTTGCTATACTTTGTATTAATATTACTTAATCGAGAAATTTAAAAAAAGTTTTTATATAAATAAGATAAAATCTTTCGATTGTAATAAAATTTAATTCGATTAAGCTTAACGTTAACTTTATTGTTAATATAAATTCTTAAAATATTCTTAAATATAAATGCTATAATACTTTGCATTAATATTGCTTAATTAAGAGATTTTAAGAAAGTTTTTTAATATTTAAGATAGAATCTTTAGATTATAATAAAATTTAGCTTGATCGAATCTAGCGTTAATTTAATAAATTTTTATTTTTATTTTAAAGTAATCTTAATACTATAGAATGTAAGTATTGTAATACTCTATATTAATATTGTTTAATCGAGAAATTTTAAAATAGTTTTTATATATATAAGTTAAAATCTTTCGAATATAACAAGATTTAATTCGATTTAACTTAGCGTTAATTTTATTATTAATTTAAATTCTTAAAATATTTTTAAATATAAATATTACAATACTTTGTATTAATATTGCTTAATCGAGAAATTTTAAAAAAGTTTATTAATATTTTAGATAAAATCTATCTAATTATATAAAATCTAATTTAATTAAACTTAATTTTAATTTTATATTAACTTTGTTACTTTGAAAGAAACTATTTATTTCGAAAATTCTAAAACTAGCAACTAGTTTCGATGTAAGTTTTAATCTTAATATGTCGAAAACGCAAATTTTAAAAATACTATATATTTTTTAAAATTAATCTTAAACATTTAAATTTTTAATATAACAATAAGAAGAATTTTAAATTATAAATAGATATAACAATATATAATATTACTATTAAAGAGAAAATTATAGAGAACGTTAATAGCTATTCTCGCATTTCTTATTTAAGATAAGACAAGAATATAATTATATAGAATTGCTTATTAAGAAAGAAAATCAAATAAATCTTAAAGTCTAATTTATATTAAATTAAATATTATGTTAAGAAATTTTAATTTAAGATTTGTTAAAAAAATTCTAGTAAATATTAGTCGAAATACTTAATATTAATATATGCAAACATTTTTTTATTAAACTTAACTTAAAATTAAATTAATTAAATTACTAAAATACATTGTATAAGCTCTTAATAAACATTTATTTTATAAAGATTAATAATTACAATTTTAAATATTAATTATTCAAGATTGCAATTATATTAAAAAGAAAAAAGAAAATTGTAAATAATTAATTTATAGATAATTTTAGTTTGCTTTGTTTTTGTTATAAAGAAAAAAACGTTTATACGTATTAATATTAAACGTATCTCTAAAATTTTATTAAAGATTATATTCTAAATTATTAAAAATATTATCTTATATATACGAAGCAAACTTTTAGTCTAAATATATTTTTTTATATTAATTATTTATTGTTTGTCAAAACAAATAATAAAGAAAAGAGAAAAAAAAAACTTCGATTAATTAATTTATAGATAATAATAATTTATCTTAATTTAAATTGTAAATAAAAAGACGTTTATATATATTAATATTAAACGTATCTTCAAAATTTTATTAAAACTTATTTATTATTTTCTTAAAAATATTTAATTTTTTTAAAGTTTTATCTAGTACAATATTTATTACGTTAAGAGTTTTATTTCTCTTAACGCAATTAATAATATATATTAAATAAAACGTTATTTGTTAAATTTTTGAAAAACAACAATTTATTAATCTTAATTATTTATTGTTTGTCGAAATAAATAATAAAGAAAAGAGAGAAAAGAGTCTTAATTAATTAATTTATAGATAATAATAATTTATCGCAATCTACAACGTAAATAAAAAGACATTTATATATATTTACGTTAAGCGTATCTCCAAAATTTTGTTAGAGTTTATCTATTATTTTCTTAAAGATATTTAATTTTCTTAAAGTTTTGTTTAATACAATATTTGTTATATTAGAAGTTTTATCTTTCTTAACGCAATTAATAACGCATATTAAATAGAGCATTACTTGTTAAATCTTTAAAAGACGACAATTTATCTTAATTATTTATTGTTTATTAAAACAAATAATAAAGAAAAAAGAGAAAAAGAGTTTCAATTAACTAATTTATAGATAATAATAATCTATTGCAATTTACGACGTAAATAAAAAGACGTTTATACGTATTAACGTTAAGCGTATCTTCAAGACTTTGTTAGAATTTATCTATTATTTTCTTAAAGATATTTAATTTTTTTAAAGTTTTATCTAATACAATATTTATTATGTTAGAAGTTTTATTTCTCTTAACGCAATTAATAACGCATATTAAATAGAGTATTACTTGTTAAATCTTTAAAAAATAATAACTTATTTCGATTATTTATTGTTTGTCGAAACAAATAATAAAGAAGAGAGAAAAAAAAAGTCTTAATTAATTAATTTATAAATAAGAATAATTTATCGCAATTTATAATGTAAATAAAAAGACGTTTATATATATTAACGTTAAATGTATCTTCAAAAATTTGTTAAAATTTATCTATTATTTTTTTAGAAATACTTAATTTTTTTAAGATTTTGCTTAATGCAATATTTGTTATATTAGAAATTTTATCTCTTTTAATGCAATTAATAATATATATTAAATAAAGCGTTACTTGTTAAGTCTCTAGAAGATAATAACTTATTTACGAAAAAAGTATTAAATATTTTTTGCACTTTAATTTTAATTATTTGTTATTCGTCGAAACAAATAATAAAGAAAAGAGAGAAAAAAAGCTTTAATTAATTTATTTATAAATAACAAAAATCTATGTTAATTTACTTAGAATTAGAACTTAGAGTTATAAATATTAATATTAAACGTATTTCTAAGATTTTCTTAGAATTTATCTATTATTTTCTCGAAGATAATTAGTTTTTTTAATATTTAATTTTATATAACTTACGTTACGCTATTGTGATTGTAGACAATTTTTGTCTTAATTGTAATTCGAACAAACATTTAACGTTTTTTATAATTTTATTCGACTTTGCGTATTTAATAATACAAAAAATAGATATTAAAGTGTTGCAACATATTTATACTAAAATATTCTATATTAATGTTGCTTAATTAAGAAATTTAGATATAATCTTATAATAATAGTATAGAATGAAGAATTAAGATCAACGAATGCGCGAACGTCGCACATAGTTATTCGAACGTGCGATCAACTTGCTCTAGAAGACTTGCGTCAATAATTAAAAATCAAATTTCGTCGAACTTGCGCAATAGAAATTCTTCTTATTATTATCGCAATAACTTTTCGTTCTTACATAATTATTATAATGTCGTTAAGTTCGCATATAACGTTGCGCATTTAACTATTATTTTAATGTTCGTTTTCTTTTTGCGTTCGTTTTTTTTGTCGTTATTATTCTATATTATAAACGTTATTACTTAAATAATTGACGCTATTGTCTTTATTTATTAATTAATCTTCTTCTTTTTTTTATTTTTTTTCGAATTAATTTGCGTCTTATTAGTGCGAAAGAAATTCTCGTACGATCTTTCGCATCGTTTTCTATATTTAAATTTCAAATATCTTAACGTTTTAATAATAAGATTCGACAACATTACGATTCAAAACAAAAGCGTTAATTGCGAATCGAAATCGAATTGTACGTTATTAAAATAACTAAATTATTAAGTTTTTTAAAGATAACGTTAATTTATGTATGCGTTAATCGACAAAGTTCGTCTATTTAATTTGCGATTTTTTCGCTTTATTCGAAAAATAAATTGAACAATTATTTTATATCGTTTCGATTGCAATTTTAAAATTTAAAAGATATAACTTCTTTATTAGCAATATTAGCTTCATTGCGATTCTTTTAATTTAAAACGTTTATTCGATTTTATCGATTTTTAAGTTTAATACGTTTGCTAAGTTATTATTTTTCATTATTAATTTTCTCTTAATTTCTCGTTTCTTCGTTAACAATTCTTATTTCTTCAAATTTTTTTTTCGATTTTTCATCGTTTTTATTATTCGTTTGCGAAAATAATTATTATTGCTAGTTTTCGTTCGCATTAATTGTTAACTTTTATCTTTTTTTAAATTTTTTATCGCTATTTATTAAACGTTTTCGTTCGACTACTATTATGTTATGCGTTTTTATTGCATCTTTGACGCTTGCTCTTTCGTTATTAAAGTCGAAAAAGAGGCGCTCTTTTAAATTTATCAATTTCGTCGAACAAGAAACAATTAGAAAGAAAGCACAACAAAAAGTTAATGCGAATAAAAGAACTAAAATGTAGACTTTTAAAATTAAATAAACAAATTAAATTAACAAGAATTCGTTGTATAATTTCGTTGCGTTCGACGACGCATTTGTTTTTTTAATTGTTTTCGCAACAATTAACGTTTTCGTTAAAAATACGTACAAGTTTATCGTTAATTCGTTTAATCTTATTTTACGTTCGTTATTTTTTTTTAATTTTTACGATCTTTAATCTTTTTAAAGATGCGAACGCTTACAAATCGTTTTAAAGAAAATATTTTTTTTCAAAATTAATGTTGTCGTTAACAAGAAATCTTAATGTTTCTTATATATTTAAAAGATTTTTAAGAAGTTCTTTGCGACAACGATGTTATTTAAATTTCTATTTTCGTTTGTCTTCGAATTTCGCTTTTGTAGTTTTTTCTTTTTATTGTTGTTTGCGAAATTTAATTTTAATTGTTGCGATTTTAAGCGATTTTGTTGCAATTAAAAGATATTCGAAATCTTTTTAACAATTAACATTATTCGTTTTATTAAAATTATATTTTTCGTCTTTTTTTAATAATTTCGCTCTTTTACTTTTGTGCTTAAGAAAAATTATTTAATTATTAATTTAAATTTAGCAATAAATAAAAACAACGTTATTAAAATTAGTTTTTAATTTATTTAAGACGTTAACTCTTGCATTGTGTTTTCGTTTCACATTGCTTCATTTACAAGTTTTTTAAAATTAATTTTTCTTTTAAGATAAAGTTTGTTAAAATTGACGAATCGTTTAAGATTAAAAAGTTTCTTAAAGAAACAAAACGTTTTTACGTTTAACGTTTTAACTTTATTTTTTTCGTTATTATCTAATAATGATGCTTCGTATCGCATCGAACTTTCTACAATTCTTAATACATTTTTTTCATTTTTTATTGTTGTTAAGATTGCGAATTTAAAATTTAATGCTTTGTTTTTTAAATTAAATCTTTACGTTTATATTTTTTCGCAAAACACTTAAAGATTTTTCGCTTTTAATTAAAATTAAATTTGACGTTTTGCATTTGCTATTTTATTATTATTGTTTATACAAAAAGCATTATTTTAAATTAAAGATTTTTTAAATTTACGAAAAGCAATTAAAAGCGAACGTTTTAAAATCGTTATAATTGTTTTAAATAATCGTTTTTCTAATTATTTTAAAGCGAATTTTAAAACTATAAATAATTTAATTGTTCGTTTTGTTGCAATGCATTAATTTGCGTTCTTTGTCTTTAAACGTTTTGTTTTAAGCTTTAGTATTACGTTTTCTAAAAACTAATTCTTTTTTTTTTATTTTTTGTTTCTTTGTTTAGTTAATTTTATTTTTCGTTATCGCTAAATTTTTTTTTTTAAAATCGAAGTTTTTTCGTTAAGTTGTTGTTGTTCGTAAAAACGCTCTTAAGATTTATTAATATAATATCTTATTATTAATCTTTTTTTTAATTTAGATGTTAATATATCTTAAACAATTAATAACAATAATTAAATCGTATCTTTTAAACAAACGTCTTAAATCGCATGTTTTGTTGTTATTATTAAGCGTTTATTAAATGTTACTTAAGAACATAGAAGCAACATTAACATCAAAAGTCGAATTTTAATAATATATAAACAAAATAAAAATAAAATCTTTGTTATTTTCGAACGTTTTCGCAAACGTTCTAACGAAGCATTGCTCTCTTTATAGACTTCATTAAACATTAATTTTTTTTTTCACATTATTAATAACGTTAATGCAAGAGATCGAAAATTGTTTGCAAACAACATTAATCGTAACATTTATTATTTGTTATTTTTTTCATTATTATTTATTAACGAACGAAAATTTTTATTGTTAATAAATAAAGAAAGTAAGAATTTGTCTTTATGCGATAACAATTTATTTAAATTGTTTAATTAATTTTGTTCGTTAAATTGCGAACGTAATAACGCACTTCTTTTAAACAATAAAAATAATTTTATTCTTATTAAAAACTATGATTTTTCGCTTTAGTCTTAACGAAAACGTCAAAAAAACGCAAAAATTAACTTAGATTTTCATAACGTTATTTAGTTAAAAGACAAAATTAATTATATATTACTAGTTATCTTTGTTAATTTTTATTATTCTTTGATCGCTTTTTATTTTTACGTTAACTTTGTAATTGCTTTTTCGTTATTAATTATAAATAATACTTAAATTTACATCGCAAGCAATATTATTATTTAAATTTTTATTTTTAGTTGCGATTGCAATAAGTTTGCGCTTATATTTTAAATTAACGTTTATTTATTCGTTAATAAAACATTTTAATACGCAAAGACTCTTTAATTCTTCTTTAAACATTTTGTTTTTACAAAAGATAATTAATTATTTTTAACGTTTAATGTCTTAAAAGCAAATTTTACAACAATTGCGCAACTTTTTACATTTATGTTATTCTTTCTTTCGTAATAAATTAACGCATTTTGTTAATTAATAATTGCGTTAAAAAGTTAGATTTCGTCAAATTAAAAATTTAATTCTTAGTAATAAGTATTTTTAGTTATTGTGTTTTTCGTTAATTTTAAAATGCGAACGATTTCGTCGCATAAATTGTTACGTTTTTTGTTATGCGCAATTATTTTTAACTTTTTTATTTTTCGTTTTTTCTTTTTTAAAACGAAAAGAATCTTAAAATTCTAATTAACAATCTCGTAATATATTAAATAAAATAGCTTTGTTTAGAATAAAAGTTAAATAACAAAATCTAAAACTATAGCGTTTACATTTTTTTCTTTTATATAACTTAAACAGTTAACTTATTTATTTACGTTAAAAAACTCTTTTAATGTATTTGATACAACAATTATGTTTTGTTTGCTTTTTATTAATGTAATTGCAATATTATAACTTTGCAACGTTATTTTCTTAACTTCGACAATATTTTAAATTATACGCATGTGCGAGAAAAAATATTTATAAAAAGCATTAATTATAATATAAAGCTATAATATTTTGTTTTAATTAAAAATCTAAAAACGTTTTAAATTAAACTAAAAACTTTCGTTAATTAAACGAAATTTTTTAAGAATTTTATTTTGCTTTTGTAAAACTTTAATTAAAAAATTCATTTTTAACGAAACATTTTTTTCAAGATTCGTAAAGTCTTCGTTTAGTATTTTTAACATTAATTTGACATTTTTTTAACAAAAACATTTGTCGTCTAAATTAATTATAATATTAAAGATTTTTTTTACAATTTTAACAACTTTTTATATTTTAACATTATTTTAGTTTAAAGAGTTTTTTGTTTTAATTATTAAAAAAAGCAATTCTAAAATGTTTTTATTTTTTGCGACGATTTATAATACTTTAAAGCGAAATATTCTTTTATATTTATTAACGCAAATTTAAGCAACAATTTTGATTTTTTTTACGATAACTTTCTACGCATTTACGAAAAACAAATTAGTTACAAAAAATATTAAATGTTTAAAATGTCTTTAATATAATTCTTAACGAATTAACGTCTTTTTTAACGTTTATCTAAAGATTATTTTACTTTTTAACAATATACTTTAGCGATTACACAAAATTAATCGTAAAAAAAATCGCATCTTTTATCATTTTAACGTTGCAACTTAATTTTTTTTTAAATTTTACTTCGTTAAAACTTTAAATTTAGCGTTTTATTTTTACGATTTAAAGAGTTGTTTTATTAATTAGTTAAATAAAATTAAAAGACGCATTGCGAACACATTAAAAAGAAATCTTAAACTTAACTTTTTTTATAATTTTCGTTAAAAATATTAACAAATTTTGAGCTTATAATAAACACAAATTTTGTTCGAAAAATTTCTCGAAATTAATTTCGTAACTTTTTAAAAAGTCGCTACGATTCACAATAAAAACGTTTTCTTTTTAATTAACGTTTTTTACTTATTTTTTGTCTTAATTAAGCATCGCTTATATTTTATTCTTTTAATTGCTAAAATAATAACATTTATATTTGTTAATATTAATTAATAATTTTTTTCTTTTAAAATATTTGTTATTTAATGTTATTCGAATGCGAGTTATTTTAAGCTTGCGTCGTTGAAGCAACAACAACGATATTTCGTTATAACTAATATTTTTGTGCAAACATTATAGTTTACTTTTGACAACATTGCTCTCACGCAATGTAGCAAATTATATAAGAAAAACTACATTATTCGCTCTTATTATTGTTAAAATCTTAACTACAAAGATAACGTAATTCGTTATAAATTGTTGTAATTATTAATTAATTTTGTTAATTAAATTAAGTTTTTTATTTTTTACGATGCGATCTTCGCGTAGTTCGATTTTGTTCATAACGTTATTTAAGATTACTTCTAAATTAATTGCGATATTATAAACATCGTTAAACGACATAAATTTTTGTTCTATAATTTCGAAGAAATGACGCAAATTATATGCGAAAATCTTAACGCAAAAAACGCAATAATTATTATTATTACGTAAAAGTTTCTCGCAATCATTAGAGTTTAATTCGTAATTTAAAGCTACATTTAAGAGATTTTTGCTCTATTTTAAAAGCGTTGCTTTTATAAGCAACTTTAAAAAATTTAACTTTAAGCAACGTTTTAAATTCGATTATCGTTAAATAAGCTTAATGAATTGTACAATTTTTCGCACTTTTTAATGCTTAAGTTTCTTTTTTTTTAATTGCGCATTTTCTTTATTTATAATTACGCGAACAACAAATCGCAAAACAAAAATTTAGTTATTTTAAATTAATATTATTGCAACAACAAATAAGCTAATTAAGTTAAAAAGTTTTTCGCATAAAAATTAAATAAATTGTTTAACAAATATAAAAAAAATAAAATATTTTAAAATTTAAAATTTTATTGCAACACTTTTATTTTATTGTTAACAAAATCTTAGAAACGTTGTTTGCTTAAAAAATTTTTCGTATCTTTTATTAACGATTTATTGCAACACTTTTTTTAATTTTTATTTATAACAAAAATTATTTTTTTACGATATTAAAGATTAAGAGCGATAACGAAAGCAAACGTTTTCGAAAAATTATTATTATAAATTAATTAAAAAAAATTAATTAATTAATGTCTTATTTTTTCGCAAACAAGTTCGAACAATATTAAGATTTTATCGCACTTCTAAATAGAAATTTAATTATAATTAAGAATTGTTATCTTTAACGCAAAATACAATTTATTATCTTCGCAAACGCATTTATTATTAACAACAAACATCGTATTACTTTTAAATAATTTATTAATTTAAAAAACTTTTATTATAATATGTTTTTAATAATTGTTTATAACTTTAATGTAAATCTTAAAACTTAACTTTAAGTCTTTTAAATAAATAACAATATATTTAAAATTAGCGAATTTAATAACAACAAAAAATAACGTTTCTTTTACATTCTTTTTAAAAAATTAATTAAAATAAAAATAATTTGCAAACAACATTTAGATTTTGCGAACATTTTTAAAAATTTAAACGCATATAATTATTTTTTTTATTTATTATTTTTATATATTGTAGCGCAACTTTAAATTAACTTAAACAATTTATCTTTTCGCAATAGTTAAACGTTAAATGTCTTTAATTATAAAATTAATAATTTTGTTTATTTGTATTTGATTGCTAAACTTAAAGCACTTATTTTAATTTTATTTTAAATCTAGAAATTGCGAACAATTTCTTTTTATATTTTAATAAATTTGTCGTTTTTTTAACGTTTTTATATACGTTTTAATATATAATAATCTTAATAAATTAATTAATCTTTTGTTAAATTGCGCAACGCTAAAGTTTGCAACACAATTAACTTCGAACTTAATATATTTTTCGATTTTTTTTTGATTTTATTCGCAAATTATAGTTACAATAACTAGCAATAAATTTAAGACAAAATTCTTTGTCTAAACAAGTTATAACTCGCATTTGTTATTAATAATAAATGAATAAATTATTAAAAATCTACAAATATTATATTAAGCATCTTAAATTTTTAAATAAAATAATAATTTAAATAACAATTTAATCATTAATTTCTTAATTATTTTCGCAAATTTATATTATTGTCTTTTTAATTATCGTTTTAGCATTACGATCTAATAGTAAAATAATTTATAAAGTTCTTAGCTCTTAGTTAAAGCTTATTACATTAAATTATCGCATCTTAATATTACGCTTTTTGTTTATTAGAATTGTAGTTAAAGTTAAGTTGTTTACATTTATAAATATATTAGCTTAAAGCGAACGAAACGTTTAATGCGACTAATTTCTAAACGTTAATTTATAATTAATAATTTATTAATTCTAAAAAAAGTTTCAATTAATTGCGAAAAACTTAGAATTTATTTTTTTGCACAATTAATACTTAAACTTTAAAGTATTTTAAATTAATATAATGTTATTTATTAATATATTTTATTAAAACGTTGCAATCGAAGCAAAGCAATGCGTTTAATATGCGCATAATATAAAATTCTTAAGTAGTTTATTCGTCTTTAGCATTTTTTTTGCGTCGCTAAACAATTTAAATTAGCAACTTCGTCTTCTATCTTAAATAAAGAAATTAAATGTTTTAGATTTTAATTATATAACGCTCTTAAACTACGTTAAATCATAATAATTTTACATTAATTAATAACTTTTACTTTTTTTTTATTTTTTTAACATTTTTATTTATTGCATTAATATAAGCTTATTATAACGCAAATTATTTGTAAATAATTACGATTTATTAAGTTAATTAAGAAGCAATTACAAAAATTGCATCTTTAATCTTTTCACATAAAGTAAAAAGTTAAAATATCGAAATTTTAAAAATAAATATTACGAATCTTAAATATCGTTGTTTAAATATAAAAAGTATTAAGAATTAATAATTAAAAAATTTATAAAAATAACAAGTTTTTCTTAACGCATTCTTAATAGATTTTTGTACAATATAAATGAATTAATTTTTAATTTTACGAAATTCACGATTAATCTTCAACTCTTTATCGCTTAAATTTAACAACATTAGCAAGATAAAATTTAACGTTAATTTAATACGAAAATCTTATTTTTTTATTTTATTTTACTTTGTAAACTTTTTAAAATTTTATATTATCTTAAAAACGACGAAAATTAATTATAAATAACATTTCGTTTTTAATGCGATTTAATGTTAAAGTTCTAAATTATTTTCGATTGCGTTTTTATTTTCTTCTAAACTTGTAATCATTTATAACTTACATTATTTCTTTTACTTTTTATTAATTTTCGTTCGTTTCTACGTTTGCATTAATCGTTCTACTTTATTAATTATACTAATATACGTTAAATTATAGTTGTAACTTCTTATTATTCAAAATTATAAATCTTGTTTAAGCGATTTTTTAATTATTTTATCTAAGTTTCTAATAATATTTTAATTTAATTTTAAGTAATTTTGCGTTAAACGAAAATTGCGATCTATAAATAACTTTCGTTTTAAACGTTTATATTCTAAATTAATTTTATAATTTATAAATAATTTTTGTCTTAATGTTTTAAAAACGCAAGTTAAACAATATTATTATAATGTTAATTACTAAGATTGCGCATACAAGCAAACTAACATTATCGAAAAAAAAAAATTTATTATTATTGCTTAAAATTTAAAGATACTAAAGAAAAAAGCTTTATATAAGAATTTTTAAAACGTTTTTATAATTAATATAAATCTTAAAGTTAATAAATAAACATTATTTAAATATTTTAAATTATTAAATATTAACGTTTTGTGCAACATTATCTTAAAAGATAACGATAAAATTAAAATTTTTTTATAACTATAACGAAAAAACTAATAATGCGACTTCTTTGTTAAAAGTGTTAAATTTTTAAAACGTTAATTTTTGAACAAAATCTTTGCATAACTTGAAGATCGAAACATTAAAATAAATTTTCTTTTATATATTTTATCTTTTTTTAACATTAAATTATATATTATTTTTAACAATAATTAAAAATATTGTTTTTAGATAATTATAATGCTTTAAATGCTTTATTTTAATTTAAAAATTATTATAAATATAATAGCAAAAACGATGCAAAATGTAATCGTTATTATTTTTTACATTTTAATATTAAAGATGTTAAACAAACTTTATAACTATATTTTAAAAAATTAATATAAAGTCTTTAACGTATTACAACATAATTAACAACATAATTTAAAAAAATTTAGCATTAATATTACGCACTTTTAAAGCATTTTCGTTTAAACGTTCGTTTATTTAATTTTGATTAAAATAAAAATTAAATTAATTTGCAAATTGTTTAATGTTTCGACAATTAAGTAAGCGACTTATTTATACGTTAGTTATCTATGTATAAGTACAAAAAATAATTAATTCGCAATAACTTTACAAAAGAAAAAGCAAAAATTAAAAATCATTAATTTGCAAATAAAGATATAAAATTTCGTCGTTTTTTAAAATATTATTACGTAAATTAAACAAAAGTTTAACGATATCTTTAAAAAGTTTTAAAAAGATTTTATTAAAAATGTTGTTATCGTAATTTTTAATTTAAAGCAAACAAATTTGCGCAACTTTCGTTTAATTATAACAATTAAAAAGCACACAAAAATGATTAAATTAATTAGCGCAAAGATATAAGTGTTATCTTCTCTCTTATTAGTTAATAACGTTAGCATTATTTTAATTATTATTAAAGTTAACGTCTAAATAATCGTTGTTATAAAATAATTATACAACGATTTTGCGCTTAATGCTTTTATTTATATTATTAACGAAAAGATTTTCGATTAAAACGTTTAAATTATTAATTAAATTTGTTATTATTTTTAAGAATTATAAACAACGTTAAATACAATAATTGTAATTGCTTTTAAATATAGCGAAACTTATATCGTTTTTTATTTTAATTTTGTTAATTTTTTTTTTTTCGAAACGTTTTTTAAGTAAAGCATCGTTATCTCGCTAGAGCTATTTCGACTAATTGTTAATTTTAATTTTAACGACAATTATAATCTTAATTACGATAACGTTCTCGTTGTAGAAATTACGACATCGTTTAAAGTTTTAGCGTTTAAACTTATTAAACGCACTTTAAAAGCGCATTAAGTTGTCTTCGTAATATAAGCATATTAAATTAAATAATTGCTAGATAAATAAACATTATGCGACGACATAAATTTAAACAAAATTATAATTGCATTATTTTTCATAGTTTTTATAATCTTAAAAAAAGAGACTTTAATGTTTAAAAAACACAAATCGTTTATAAATAATTTTCGTTTTTTAAATTTTTTTGCGACAAACGAATTTATATTTAAGAATAATTATAAGTTGTTTATAAACGATA